>Ga0179593_1364759_pt1 | contig 20259 bp, 36 predicted proteins | sample CZODoug2_1_08_16_FD_185931 | JGI IMG/M metagenome (GOLD analysis project Ga0179593, IMG submission 185931) | Vadose zone soil fungal communities from Angelo Coast Range Reserve, California, USA - CZODoug2_1_08_16fungal (PacBio error correction) | ecosystem: Environmental > Terrestrial > Soil >...
CGAGAAGCCATGAGGTAACGCAAGGGTCAAAGAGGGAACCTTCAACTTCCATAATAATTGAGTGGTCGCACCCAAAGAGGGACGATCGGAGCAAACGGGAAAAAAACCGGATGTGGGGGGGGGGAAAAAGTTACGGGGGGGGGAAAGCCTTAGCGTTACGGGAAAGGGCGGGTGGGAGGAGCAACCATAAGGAAAAAAAGTCAACGAGAGGGGGGGAAATAACATTTTGAAGCAGAACCGAAGGAATATGCAGAGGACACGGGAAAAAACGGTCAGTCCCCGGAGGGTACGCTGCCAGTCCAAGCAGTTCGACAAAGCAAGGGAGGCGGCCCGGTAAGTGTGAGTAAAAAAAGGGACGGGGACACCATCGGAAAAAAAAGGGATGAAAAAGAGTCAGAGTGTGGCTAGGGGGGGAAGGACAAGGGCGACAATGGGGAACGGAAAGACAAAAAGTCCGTATAGGGGGACAAAGACATGGGGGAATCACCCGACTCACGGGCGTGATGGCCACTTGGGAAAAAGAGAGCTAGTCTGAAAGTCTAAGGAGAGCAGGAAAGGGATCAGGGAAGGGGACCATAAAAAAAAAAAAAGTATTCAAAGGGGGAAGAAAAAATAATAGAAAAAATGGGGATGGGAGCACACTGTTGAGCAAGGGGGGAGAGACAAACAGCAGAACCTGTTTTTCCCAGGGTGAAAGCCGAAGGAAATGAGCCGAACGGTGTCAGGACCAAAAAGGGTTAAAAGGGTAAAAAAAGGAAAAAATCCCAGGGTCCCGTGACCGACAAACAATCAAAAAAGGGAGCTATAACGAAAGAATAAAAGCAAAGCCGAGGGGGCATTAGTCAGAAAAAATCCTTACAGGTGACAAGGGGGCCAGGGGGGTTGGGAGGAGGGAAAAATCGGCCGATCCAATTCGACGGAGTGAACTACGGAAACAGAGAGCGGGGAAAAATCACACACGGGACGTTGACATTTGAAAAGGAACGAAAAAAAAAAGACCTAATTAAACAAAAGACCGAGAGAAAACCGGTTGGAACTGAGAACGGCGCCAAGCCGAAGAGAGGGAACTAAATCACAAGAGTTACCAGAAAAGGACAGATTGCAGCAAAAAAGAAGGGGGGAGTCTTCCTTCACGTGCAAAAAAAGGGCCTGTAGGGGGGGGATCAGAAAAAGTTTTGAGGCAAGGGAAGCAGCGAATTTTGAACATGGGCCCATAAAAAGTTGCCCTGGGGGGGAAAGGAATACCCTTGGCGGTTGAAAAACTGCCTTTGGTAAAAGGTAGGTGAGTGAGACAAATGAATTGCCAAAATGGTGTTTTCCCCAGGGGGTCGGAACGAAGAAGCATCTCAATGAAAATGAGTGGGGGTAGAAAACATTGAAAAAAAAAACGACATAGCTGGAGGGAAGAAGGGTTCCCCTAAAACCCAGAAACGAAGGTCACACAAAAGTCCAAAAAAAGTTGGAATGTTAAAAAAAATGGGGGAGGAGGTAGGGAATGGGGAAACCGCAGGGGGGCATGGAGGCTGAATGATGGGGGGGTTAGCGGGGGAACCCCTAACAAGTCTGTCTGTGAAGTATAGTGTGGGGAAGAAGGACGGAGAACTGAGGACGAAAGAAACGGACTCTCTTGAACCAAGGTTCCGCCAGTAGGACTTGAGCAGGGCCTGGAAACAAGAGGGGGGGGGAAAGAAAACTGACAAAAAGGAAAAATGGAAAAAAAAAAGAAAGCGACAACGTAAAGAACATCAGGGAAAAAAAAAAAAAGAGAGTTGGTGGGGCACCACCCGCAGGCTTGGGGAGGAGAACAGAAAGGAAAGAGGGGGGAGCGGGGGGGGTCGGAGCTATTATCCCCCAGGCAAAAAAGAAGGGAAGGATGGGTTCGTGGCTGGGGAAAAAGTGATGAGGGGATCAAAGGAAAGACAAACGACCAGGGGGGCAGAAACAGGCACCCTCCACAAAAAACAGAGAGTCAGTGGGAAAAAACACGTGCCAGGAAGCACGGCCCCCATGAGTCATAAAACAGGTGGTCAGAGGATATGTGCGGCACCAAAAAGGGCACCTCTTATTCACGCCTCGACGAAACACCACCCATAAGGGAAAAAGCAAATGAGGGAGCTGGACCCAGGAGGGGCAGGACGAAGGGACGGGGAAGGGGGGAGCGGAAAGGCCCCAATAAAGTAGGAAAACTCTGAATTCCTCTTCAGCAAAGGAAGGGAAGGCTGAGCAAAAAAGGGGGGTGGAGGAAGCAGCATCTGAGAACAGGCGCAACAAGAGAAGGGTGAAAACAGTCGGGGAGGGAACGACTTTGGAGCGGGAACAGTGGCCGGATGTAAAAAAAAATGCCCTCGACCCCAGGGGAGGGGACCCAGAACAGTTTGAAAATACAAAGGGGGGACGCACACTTTCCGAAATGAGGAGGAGTGGAACCAAAATAAGGCTGGGGGGGTCGGGGGGGGTTTCAAAAAGGACCACTACTTAAAAAAAAGCCGGGAGCACCCAGGGTCCAAAAGCAAGGGAACGGTTCAGGGTATAGGGGGAGGCTACATGAGACCATTGGGATGGAAAAAAGATGAAATGCACCCGAAACTGAAACGAATGGGGGGAAGGGCCTGCACCTCAGGGAAAAAACTGAAAAGACCAGACATGCCGGGGGGGCCGAGACAAAAGCCCCAGGGCAGTACTACTCGGGGGGGGAGGGAGGGGGGAAGGAGCACGGGACAAAAACAACGGCCTAGGGGACAGAAGAGAAAATCGCCCAAAAACGGCAGCAATCGTCTTTTTTCGATCATGGGGGGAAGAAAGGAGAAGAAGGACGTTAAAGTCATCTGAGGGACGCAGATGGGTGGCGGAGACGAAAAATTGGGTGGGACACCGGGTGTGAGGGCAAACGGTGACATTACGAACATGAACGGGGGCACCACACAGGTATTAATGCATCAACACAAAAACGGGAACTGGGATGGGGGAAAAAATATAAGATTTCACGGACCAAGGGGGATAAAAAGAGGAAGGAGAAAAGAAGGAGGAAAGCCCAACAAGTGGGGGCACAAGGGGGGTCGCCAATGATACCAGGGGACAAGGCACACTAGGGGGGGGAACTAAAGAGACTTCTTTCTCAACACTCAGAGGAAAACCGGAATGCATACACCGTCCAAAAAAACGATGCCGTCATCCCAAGTCGTGAACGCGCTCAAGAGGGGCGCCAACTACGACAGGGTCGGAATAAGGGAAAAGTCCCAAAACAAGGCCCCCAAGAAAAAGTCCGGGTAAACAAGGGAGGTGTCTGGGAAGAAATGAGGGGGGGGGAAGGAAAGAAAACGCATGCGGGAAACGCAACAAGATGGGTGTCATTCTTTTCGGGAGCTAGGGGGGGGCAGAGGCAGAGAAGGGTCCGAAGGAAAGACAGACGGGAGTGCAAAGGGGGTACCTCGTTTTTCACGAAAAACATCTGAATAATAAGACGTCCGATAAGGACCAAAGAAGAAAAAGAGGGGGAAACAGGTGGAAAACGGCCCTTAATTCGCGGGAAAAACAACCGAAGCGGGTCCAGCAGACACCCTAGGAGCATACAATACCGTCAACAAAAACTAAAAGGGGTTATTTCAGGGAAAGGGAGCATTGCAGCAAACCAACCCTCTTGATTACCCTGAACAGTGTAAAGGGGGGACGGGCGCAGGGGAAAGAGAAGGCAAAGGAAAACGGTTACTCTGAAGCAGTCAACAAGGAAGGGAAATAGCCGACACTTCGGCAGCAGGAAAGCGAGAGGACACCCTCTTCCTAGAGGCTTGAATAAAAAACCAACAGGCCAGGGCCGGGCAGGAAAAGCCAATACACGTCGAGTCAGGGGGGGACTAAGCCTTCTGGGCGAACATTAAAGTCTGGGGGCAACAGAAAAACAGGTAGGGAGGTGGACACTTGAGGGGAAGGTGAAATTTTCAAAACAAAAAGGGGAAAAAAAAGAGGGTCCAGCGTCCAAAGGGAAAGCAGGCCGGAAACAAGTCGACGACGACAATAAAAAAAAAAGGTGAGACACGGGGGGATGCTAAACACCAGAAAAAAAAGATGTTGTTGAACGACGGAGCAGTTCGTCACGCTCGACCTAAAAACATGGGAAGGGTGTGCCCATCTGTAACCACGGGGGGGGAAATGGCAAGAAAAAAGGCAGTTTGGAGAGGACAACCTGGGAAGAAAACCGAAGAGGAAAGTCCTACGTGCTCGTAAGTGGCCAAAAAGGCAAAAAGAAGAGGAAGGGGGGTCAAGGGGGCAACTCAGGGATCCTCAACAGAAAAGAACGTAGGGTGACCCGGCAAAGGGAGGGGGAAGAGGGAGGGGGCGGGAAAGAAGAAAAAGATGGAAGGGGGGAGAAAAGGGGGGGGGGGGGGAGAAGGGAGAGGGAAAAGGGGGGAGGGAGAAAAAAGAAAGAGTAGAAGGAAAAAAGGAGGGAAAAGGGGGGGGGGGGTGGGGAAACGGTGGGAGAAAGGGGATGAAGAAAGGAAAAAAGAAAGAAAGAAAGAGGGAGAGGAGTAAAAGAAAAATAAGAAAAAGGGAGAAGGGGGTAGAAGGAAGAAAAGGAAGAAAGGAAGAGGAAAGATAAAAAAAGAAGGGGGGGATAGAGGGGGGGGAAAGAGAAGGGGGGGGGGGGAGAGAGGAGAAAAAAGCAAAAAGTGGGGAGAGATAGAGAAGAAGAGGAGGCGAGGGGGAGGGAGGAAAGGGGAGAGGGTGGGGGGTAGGGGAGGGGAGGAATGGGGAAGAGAAAGGGTAGAAAAAAGGAGGAAGGAAAGGAGAAGGGGGGGGGAAGTGGCGGAAAAAGTGAGGGGGGAAGGGAGGGGGGGAGAAGCGGAAAAAAGGGGGGTGGGGGAAAAAGGTAAGGAAGGGGGGGGAGGGAGGGAGGAAGAGGATAGAGGGGAGGGGGGGGGAGGGAGCGGGGGGAAGGGGTGAGAGGGGAAGGGGAGGGGAGAGAGCAGAAAAAAAAAAAAGAGGAAGGAGAAGGCAACGAAGGGGAAGAAAGGAGGAGGGAAAAAAAGGGAAAGAGAAGAGGGACTAAGCACATTACCCAGGGGGGATGCCTGCCAATCCAAGAATCCGCAAAGGGTGGTAGAAAACACGGAAAGTGGGGACACAAAAAGGTTGGGGGGGTACCTTGTTTCCGGGACAGGCCAAAAATGATTTACAAGCCTGGGGGGGGAGAAGAAAGTTTCGAACTCTAGAAAAAACTCGCCGGAGGGAAGGTCTGAGAGGGGGGAAAAAAACATGGAAGGAAAGGGGGGTCCAGGAAGAAAGGGGTGAAACTAGGGGGGGAAAGGGCAGAACAAACGGAATGATAAGGGCGATTCCAGTCTGGGGGGGGACATGTGGCCAAAAACTTCACGCAACGTACGAACTCAAAAAAAATATGGGGGAAACACACCCAAATCTAAGAAAAAAAAACAAAAACACGCAAAGGGACCGAGGGAAAAGGGGAATTCGGGAAGGGGGAAGGGGAGAAAAAAACCTTGAGGTTAAGGGGGGCAAAAAGCGTCCGAGGTCAAGCTAGGGAAGAAGCACAGCACCTAAAATTCATTTTTGCATCCTGCTGATCAGGAAGAAGGGGAAAGTGCACTGGTGGTCCATTTCACGAGAGAGGGAGTGGAATAGACCAGGGAGGAAGAAAAAAAAAAAAATGTTATCCAAGCAAGAAGGGACAGACCCTGAAAAATCCGCAAAAAAAGGCCAGCCAGCCGCGGGATGGGGGTCAACGAGTGCACTCTTCACCCACTATGCGGCCCCGTCCGCACAGAAGGTACCGGCAGGCAACCGGAAAGAGGGAGGATACACAGGTGCATCAAAGCGGAGAGGTCATTGCAAAAGAGGGGGGGGGAACAATCATCATGAGCCAATCCGGAATAACAAGAAAAAGCACCACAAACAAACAGAAAAGAAAGATGATTCACCAAGGGTGCTCCAGAAAAAAAAAAGAAGGAAGTCTAACGAGCAAAAAGGAGACCTCCCTAGACAAGGGGGGAGGGAAGAGATCCTAGTAACGACGGGACGAACAAGCAAGCAGGAGAAGGAAGACCTATGATGGGGGGAAGAAGGAGCAATGGTTTCGGTGAAAGAAACCGCACGGCACGCGCCCCCTACAAATTTGACAACACGAGGGAGTGAAAAGGTAAGACACCACTCGCAGGGGAACGCAAAAAAAAAAAAAGTGAGGGGCTTCTTAAATGCCCAAGCAGGCAAAACCCGGCAACTGCAGAGAAAGGCGCCAGAATCGATGGGGGGACTGTCGCAGGGCAAAGATTCAAAATCGGAAAAGGGTGAGTAGGCGTCAACTTAGGGAAAAAAACCTGAAAGAAAAAAAAAAAGTGTAAAATGCTTTCAAAGTAAAGGAAAAAAGAAAGGATCTAATCATCGAGCAGGGAAGAGGGCAGCGAGAAAAACAGCTTCTGGCAGGTAAAGAATGGAGTGGAAGGAAGAAAACTTGACAGTTCAGAAGAGAGACTAACAAAAAAAAAGGGAATCTTAAAACAGAGGGAAAGATAGGAAAAGAAACGCTGAAAGAGTAAACAGGAAAAAAAAAAGAATTGGAGGTGCGAAGGGGAGGAACCAGATAGCTACTGGGAGTGAGCCGAACGGACAAACGACTGGGGTGGACGTTAGAAAAACCCTTAGCATGAGTCAGGGAGAGGAGAAAAAGAACCGGCCCAGGAGAAAGAAGGATCAGGTTGCAAGGGGAAAAGTCCTGACTACTAGAAACGGACTATGGAAGAGGCCAAGCAAAGGCAATTAAAGGTCAAAAACCAAAAGACCAGGCAGATCAAGCGGGGAACTAGGGGACAGGGACTATCTACAAGAGTGCGAAAAAAGGAAATCAAGAAAAGGGATTCTGCGGGAAAAGAGAAAGACAAGGTATGGAGGGTAAAAAAGAAACCGTGCTAAGGAGCAACGAACCTGAAAGGCAAGGATAAAAAAAAAAGCGTGCTGTACCGGTTTGGGAGGGGAGCGGATCAACTAGAAAGGACAGGGCTCAAGAAGAGGTGACATTTTGTCGAGACGGGGAACAAAAAAAGGGGCACTCGCAATAAGGAGGACCGGGAGCTCAAGGGAAAGGGGGGGGAAGAGGGCAGAAAGTTGCAGGCGTCATCAGCCTCAAAAAAGGGCCCTTCGGGTCCTCAGGACGGGAAAAGGGCATAGGAAATAGGGCAAGCTGAAGAGCCGAGTTTTAAAAGGGCGGACCAGGAAAAAAAAAAGCTTGCAAGAAAACCAACAGGAAGCTCGGTTGAAGACACAATCGAAGCGGTGAAGACGGTCGGGGCAACCCAGAAGGTCCAAAAGGATGCCTGGATGGTAGTTCAAGGGGATGGAGCGGCGCCGCTCACAGACGAGGGTCAGGGAGAAACGGTCAAAAGAAATCTAGGGACGAAAATCGAGGTTAAAATGGCCACAAGGTGGAACGCCAAAACAAGTCAGCGTTTGCCAAGCAGCCGGAAAGGCACAAACGGGAAGACAGGGGTCCACGGGCGACTGCCCTAAAAGTCGGAAAGTAAAATAAAGGCACATACGACTAGGGGGGGGCCCACACAAACCCAAAAACGCCAATAGGGAAAAAAATCGCATCATACGAGAGGGCCGCAAGAAAAAAACTTTCAAATGGAAAGGGAAAGGGAAACGATGAGGAAAAAAATGGGGGAAGGTCGGACGTGGGGAGAAACAGTCTCAAGGGCATACTTCAGGGGGCGGGCCATAATGAAACCGGCCAGCTCCACAGAGGGGGGAAAGTTTACTACAGTCCTTGAGAGTTGAAAAACAGGTATAAGAGAAAGAAAAGGGAGTCTTCTACAGGAAGGCGTGCAATGAGAGGGATCTGCGATTACCACATTTCTGAAAAAGAACTGTCTGTCCTCAGCAACTGGGTGGGGGGGGGGGACTGCAAGAACCAATGGGCACGAAAAGCAGGGGGGGGGAGAAAGAAGTGGCCGGTGAAGGAAAAGAACCAAGGATTATATGCGGACGATGAAACAGTGAATCGGCTGAATTCTCAGTGACTCAACGGGGACACCGGGGCAAACGAAGGTAGACTGTAGGGTCACTAGGGAAAAGTGAAGCCGGCTCGACAATGAGGAAACACTCCGAGCTGCGTAAACGGTCGAATCATACTTAACTGGCTAGGCTGTGAAGGGAACAGTGTGGGAAGAAAAAAAAACTGAGCCGGAAAAAGGAGACAAGCATGACAAAATTCCCAAGAGAAAAAAAAGTACTTTTGAACACGTGGGACTGGTTCCTGAGCCAACACTACCTCACTGCAGAGGGGGTCGGATCGTAAAAAAAGGAAAAGACACAAGAGGGACTAAGACTCCAGTTTCAACAGGCGAGGGGAAAGGCTGTGTACTTTTTTGTAAAAAAAAGAGAAAAACTTCAAAAAAAAGACTACTAAAAAAAAGTCGTAACCCTTGAAGATCTAAGAAAGAAGGGGGGCGAAACAGGTTCTGAAACAGGACCCGGGGAAAAGGGGAACAGGTATGGGGGAGGTGGCGACTCCAAAGGGCCAGGGGGTGCTGAGGAAAACTTCTAAGCCCCAAGCCGAATCCAAGCAAAGACCGTTGGGGGGCTGGGAACGAATTTGGAAAGTAAAGTTAAGAAAATTGGAGGGCCAGTTGTTCCAGGAGGTCAGTTGGAAAGGAAAAGAGAACGTTTACCCCTTAAAGTAAGAAAGGTCCAACCTCAAAAAGGTAACAAGTATACAGGACTAGAGGTGAGAGGGGAAAGAACATTCAGAGTAAATGAAGAGAGTAGATGGGCGCGGACATACGCTTGGGAGGGGTGACTTGACCTTCGTGAAACCTAAAAGCAAACTACACCCAGGAAAAAAAAGTTCATGGAACCGGACACGACGGTGACGCCAAAGGAAGAAAGGGGACTCCTATGATAGGGGGGGGGGAGGCATAGGAAAAGGGGCAACGACCCAAGCCTGGGGGATAACCTAAAGCCGTAACCGACCGGTGGGGGGGACAGATGGGAGAGATACAAAGGAAGATAATGCAAGTGGTTGACAGGGAGTACAAACAAGGTTCAGTAAACTAACTGAGGGGGAAGGCTGGGAAAGAGGAAAACTCCGCAAAAGGTGGTCCCACAATTTATTGGGTGGGAACGGAGGGGGTGGGAATCTGGCCGCAGAAAAAGGTTAATGGACCCTATCTCAGTGAACAAAGAAACTCCGAAAAGTGGATCTTAGTCGGGTGCTGATTAGTTAGAAGGAGGCTCGAAAAAGGACGACCTGGTCTGATCGGAGGATTCGTCCGGGGTAACCTTGAAAAGACAGGGGGGGGGAAAAGTGGGGTACGTTAAGAATGTCAAGAGCCCAGGGACAAGCCTGGGTACCAAAAGTGAAAAAAAAGAGGAGAAACAAAACGATCTTATTCAAAAAAGAGGGGGAAAAACAGGGGGGGGGGGGGGGGGGAAAAGAACAGCAGGAGGGAACGCGAACATCCAGACGGGAAAAAAGGGGCACAGAAAAGAACAAAACGGGAATGGGGTTCCTAGAAAAAGGGCCGGTCCCTCAGGGGGGGGCGAATGAGAAAAGGAGATGGGGAAGCTGTTTACAATCAGAACCCCAGCAAAAGAAACAGAAGTTAAAAGGACTCGGGGAATCCGGAAGTCTAAGGGACATGACTAACAGGGCAGAGAAAAGGACCAGCGGGAAAAACAATCCTGGGGCGACCAGGCGTAGACACTGTCATGGTGTCAATTCCTGGCCAAAAGGGGATCGAACAAGGTAGGGGGGGAACAGCACAAAAAAGCAAAAAAAAGACACTTTCATGGGAAAGTTATGGAAGCGAAAAAGACAAACAGGGTCAGTCGCTCTAGAAACAAAGTGGGCCGCAAGGGAAGCGGGGGGGGCCGGAAACCAAAGAAAAAACGGAAGAACAAAACAGTACAACAAAACCTCCGGATGAAGTGACCACCCACCCGTTTCACGTGAAGGGCACGGCCATAAAAGCATAGAAGATCGTCAAAGAGGGCAACACATCGTAGATGTGTGTGAAGAAAATTGGGGAACGCAACAAATAGGCCGCAAACCCCTAGTGAATGAACCCGGGTTCAATGGGGGGGGTGGGGGCAAGCGGAGAAAGAGAATGGTAAAAAAAGAATGCCTTGAAAGACACCGGTAAAAAACGCAAAAAATTTCCACCGGGGAAACCAAAAGGAAAGAAAAAGCATAAAAAAAGTGATGGGGAAGGAGCATTGGCATGAATTCAAAAGACAAAGACAAGAAGGTGCCGCAAAAGTAATCAATACGGAAAAAACGTCAAAAACTAGGTCGACTTGGGAAAAGGTCGACCCCAACTTGAGAAATGGCTGACATACGAAAAGAGAAGTAATCGTGAGGGCAGCTGTGGGTATTAACGATGGGGGGAGGGGTTAAAAAAGAATGGAGAAAATTGAACCCCACGGTGGGTGGAAAGGGGAGCAAAGCCCTAATCCGTACAACGAGACGCACCAGTAGATCTGGTGGGGGGAAAGACTCAAAATTCCAAAACAACGGGTACAATAAGGAAAAGAGTCAGTCTCGCGGGCAAAAATGTTCGTTTTTTGGCGGTCATTCGTTCGTTGTTTGAAATTTTTGAACAGTGGCCATTCAAGTCGGGGGCAGGGGGGGACAAAGTGGGAACATCCCTGGAAGAAAAGTCCTCAAGGCCGGGAAAAAAGTGTTGGCCAGCAAAAAGGAAAAGGACGGGAAAAAATGTTATATCTCACTGGGGAGGACCGCACCAACGGGGTGCCACGGGAAAAAAACAAAAAAAAAAACCAAAAAAAAAAAAAAAAAAAAAACACAGCCTTCGTCGGGGCCGGGGGGGGCCAAAAAAGGAAAAAAATCAGCACATGGTTGGGATAAAAGAAAAAAACACGGTATTGGGGGCAAGGGGGGGAACGGGGCCATGAAAAAGGCAAGAAAAAACAAGGATTCAGCCACGGGACAGTTTTTCGAAAGGAGAGCGCCGAGTGAAAAAAAGAAGGGGAAACCAAGGACGACACCTGATAAAGAAAAACTACTCAGACAAGGGCCTACACACACCGAAAGAGGCCGGCGTCACCCAGTCCAAGAAAAACCAGACCCGAAATTCCTTTTCAGAAGAAGGACCAGTTGGGAAACACAACACCTGACGAGAAGAACTAAAAAAAACTGTGGTTCAACAGTTCGGCCGGAGGCTAGCAAGCTTCTAAGCCAAAAGGGGTTCCTAGTTCCTTCAGTAATGGAAATTTAGCCACAGGGCGGAGGCAAGGCTTATGAGGGGGCAACGATCTATTGGGGAAGGGGTAAAATCGGGTTGACGTTCAACCAAAAGAGGAGAGGGGTGTGAGACTACTTCGAAGTTTATCAAATCCCGTGGGGGAGGGAAGTCAACAGGTTCCATTGGGGGGTTAAAAACACAGAACAGAAGGTCTGCCCTTCTAAGACGGCCATGGCGGGGAAAAAAAGAAAGAAGGAAACCCACCAGAAAAAAACTGCCCGGTTCACTGAGGGGGCTAAACATCAGGCGCCAGCGGAGGAGGCAAACAAAAATCCGAAGCACCAAAACCAAATGGCTGAAAGGCCAGAACGCCAGGGTGGGGCGAATGGTGACAACCCCGGCCGTACAATTGGGGACGAAGATGGCGGGGAATGACAGGGTAGGATCCAGGTACTTGCTCCGAAAATTCCTCTCAAGACTAGAAAACGAAAGGAAACATCCAGTCCTACACTAGGGGAAGAAATGAAACCAAAAGTTCCAGACGCCCGTACTGAAAGAAGATCACCGAACTAAATCATAGACCCGGGGTGGGACGAGGAAATAGCCTCAAGTAACCAAGGTCTAACCACACCAAGAGAAAAATGAGTACAGGCTGGTTTGATGGGCAAGTTGGGGGGAGCAGAAAAAGAAGAAAAATCCAGCGCAGGGAGCGCAAAAAAAAGCACAAAGGGGGGGTACGATGGGAAAGGAAGAAACCGGTTGGGTCACCAGGGTCACGAAATCACCGTGTAGAAGCAAGGGCTCAATGAACGTGCCGAAACGTTGCTTAAGGGACCGGCGGAAACTAATAGTTCCAGATAAGGGCGCGCTGAATAATTTTGAGGGAGCTGTCAAAGAAGATTCGCAGTTCAAGGGGATCTCGACAAAGACCCTGGGAAACAATTAATAAGAGGGAAACAACGGAAAAACAATAGAAGAGGCGATCGAGTCGCTAGTGGCAAAGAGAAAAAGCAATCAGTGAAAAGTACAGGTGAAGAAAAAAAGAATCCTTAAGGTCCAAACGGGGGGAGCTCCTGAAACAAAAAGAAACACGGGATGAAGGTAAAGAGCTGAAAGAAGGAAAGTAAAAAACATAAACTCGGGAAGGGAGACCTATAGATGGGCAGGACGGGCCAAAAAACCAAACGCAGGAATAGCTCACGATAACGAAGGGACAATTACTTGATTTTGTCATCGTTTGAAAAGAATTGAGGAGGGGCGGGACACAGGGTTTGGGTGGGGGGGCGAAGACGACGACAGGGGGAAACATCGAAACAGAAGGAGATTTGAACACAGGCCGTAGGCCTAAAGACGTGCTGACTGGGAAAAGGGACCAGAAAATGCCACATGAGGAACAGTCAAAAATCTCACCAAGACGGCTGGTCGAACGAAAGGGGTGCTCGGTGGGGACTCAAAAATCGTTAATCTAGGAAAGGTGTCTAGGATTTGCGAGTAGGACATTCACTGAGGTCTGGGGCCAAAGGCCAAACTTTCCTCGTAAAAGACAAACCAGAGGGGCCAATACTGACACGCCGACAAAAAAGGGGAAACTTCACTACAGGGGACGAAAATTATAAGAAACGACGACTGGATAGGAGAGGATCGTATAAGTCCACCTGGAGGAAAGCGGACAGGGGTAGACAAATCAAGGCCAGGGATGAGGGTGCCGGGACCGGGAGCCATTTGGAAGCAAAGCCGAGGAGAGGTGCCAGCTGACGACGCGCATGCAAAGGTAAGCCGGTTCCCAAGATTTCACAGGACGTAATGCTAAAGACCCATAGGTCTTCCTCAATACTGACACCTTAATCGAGGGGCCGCGGGTTACGACGCCTGAGGGAGGAGGAACCTCCAGGGGGGAAAAACTGGAAAAGGTAGTCCAATCGAATTTCTAAATGTACAGTTAGGCGGGGAACAACGTTAAACGCCACCTGGGCAGGAACTCCGAGCATTGTTTGAAAAAAATGTGGCAAACCCATTGACTCCCCATGGGAAAAGGCCTTGCAACGGAAAGAAAAACAACTGTGGAAGGCACAACATTGAGAGCACAAATCCTACGAAATCAGCAATAAGGGAGGCCGTACGCATCACCTACATACAAAAACGAGGACATTGAAAATTCCCTACGGGGCTTACGGGACCCCGGGAACCGAGGGCAAGGGTATTGATTGGGAAAGGATAGAAATTGTATAGAAAAACAAGGGGGTGCAAAGTCTTGGGTAAAAATGTTGCTATGGGCCATGGGAACACCAGGACTCAACGCTTTCATTTTAGACGGAGGAGAGGACGAATTTGGGGAGAGCCGAAAATGCGGAAAAGGGAAAAAATCGCGGATTAATACTCCTTCGATCGAAAAATGTATGCACAAAGAGAGATCAGGCCCCCGAAGCAAGACCCACATACTAAGGGAAGAAGTGCAAAAAAGTTTTGGGGCACGGCTGTAAAAAAAAAAAAAACAAACGAAGGGCTTATTAGAATGGCATGGGAAACATCAGAGAAATCGGGCAAATCTTGGGCTCGGGAAACCCGACGGCTGAGTATCTGCCGGGGAGCAAACACGAATACAACATTAAGATACAAGATTCCTGGGAAGGTCGGCAAGAAACCTTGTGCTCAATTAATAAAGGGTCCCACTGACATGGGTAATTAAGAAAGGGAAAACACATAATCATTAACAAAGCACGAGAGAAAAATGCTTTGTTAAACCGACAGTGGACGAGATAACTCTTCCAGATGTGGCACCGCAAAGTGGAGAGAATCGAAGGGTGAGCCCGGAACGAAGGAACGGGAAAATAGGGGGGACCCGTTGTGGAAACGTTTTGAACAAGATCAAGGGAAAGCACCAAAAAGTAAACGGACTTGGAGGACACGGGCAAAAAGAAGAGAGAAGCCTTTTGGCCCCCGGGGTGCCGGAAAACTCTTCAAGGGAAATCGAAAAACCGGTGGAGTTTTTGGAAGAGACCCGACCCATGGGACCCTTGGAAGGAGAAAGCTCTAACCCAAAATGAACAGCTTGGACCATCTCTGAAACTGCTCGGAACTTGACGAGTGCATTAGAAAAAGGAGTGCAGTGGGAAAGGTCAGTCTTTCAAAGGGAACGTAAACGGATTTATCCCCAAACCATCCACAAAGACACCGTTAGTCTTTGGGAAAAAGAACACAGGAGGGGTTGATGGAAAAAAAAGAGGGCGAACAGTCCACCAGAGTCTATTTGCGCTTAGGAGGAAAGGCGTGGGAGAGTTTGGAAGGTGACTACCGGCGGAGAACCTGGGGTGCACAGGGGGGAAAGTAACCACAGTTGGAGAATGTCCGTAGAGGTCAAGGTACTTGGGGACGTTCAGACCAAAAGACGCGCTCTTTTCGAGTTAAGCCCGCAGCAGACCCTGTCTTTGCGATGGGGTCTATATCATCAAATAAAAAGGCGTGCACGGGAAGGAAAAAACAGGGACTGTTCGTCCTCAACTACCAATGGGGAAAAAGCGACAAAACGGGAAACGAAGAACGACAGGGTTTCACGGGGACAGGTGAAGTTGGGGAAGCTGAAGGAAAAAGAACTTTTCTATTTCAGGGAAAGTCTTCCAAACGCCCTTTCGAAGGCCATCGACCGGTGATTATCCCAGGAGCGAAAGACACGGTAGCAAACTCGGAAAGGAAATTGATAATGGGGATGTCCCGGGGGGTCTTCCGGGCAATATTCCAGAACAGAAAAGGATTCACCCCACAAGCGGGACAGGAAGGCAAAAAACAACCCTAGTATAGGGAAAAGAGAAGGAGGTTCACGCTGGTGGAATAGGTCAGGACAAAGGAAAAACACTACTGTAACGACCCCAACAATGTGGGTTCGGAAGAGAAATGGACCGCAGACCTAAAGGCCGGAGAAGATAAAACGAAATGGATCAAAAAAGAAACAGAAGAGTGCTGGCCAGGAGAAACAGTAGGTAACGAACGTGCACCGAAAAGGAAGGGGAAGTTCCAAAGCCACAGGAAACACCGCAGAGAGTAGGACAGCCGTTGGTCTCACGTGGCAACATAAGGTAGGGTACGAACCGCATTGGACAGCAAACGAACAGTCGTTGACAATAGTGTGTGATGAGAGTCGTAGAGGATAGTGACCACATACTTTCGAGAAAAAAAGAAAAGCTAAACGTGCCTAAGGGGAGAACTCCCACGCCACTCGGAAGCGGTCAAGAAAATGACGGAACAAGGCCACAAGCGGAAGTGAACCGTGCACCGGGAACACCCCGGAACAAGCCGCCAACGGAAAGGGGCGAAAAGCTTAACCCGAGGGATCCAGACACAGAACGTGAAAGAAACATTGGAGTCCGGAGGACACACAACCCCTGGTGATCAGACCAGGGAAATTAACCTTGTCACAACCGAGACGGATAAGAAAAAAAGAGCCGGGAGGCAGGGGCCGCGACGGAAAGGGGTCAAAAAACTGCCGGCTAGGTCAGGCCAGGTCAACCCCCAACCCCGAAAAAGCAAGAAAAGTACAGAAGGCGGGACGTAGGAGAGACATACCAGGCCCACATGGGGGGGCGCCAAAGAAAACAAATGGGGGGAACCAAAGGGGGTAAGTCCGGGGAAACAACCCGGGTCGGAAACTTGACTACCCAGGGATATAGAGGAAAAACTCAGGGAAGGCAGGGAGAAAAAGAAGGTGTCCTTGGGGGGAGGTCTAGGAAAAACCAGGTGAAGAACAGAAAAAACATCAAGATGGACAAGGCCAGAGAACGCGCGAAAAAGAAAGTCTATACGAACCACGCGAAACCGCACGGGAATCGTGGGGTTGCACCAAGCAAAACAACTGCAGGGTTAAAAGAAAAAAAAGGATGAGCCTTCTTGGGGAGTATGAATGCTGGGGCCATTTGCGGAAATCCCAGCATGGGGGGCAAAACTGGACCACCTGGCCAGGAAACGAGAAGGTCTAGACACTGGCCATTTGGGGACAGAAGAGCTTGTGGGGCCTGTGAAAAAATGGGAAGACGAGCAACGGGTAGAAATCAATGGCACGAACTTTGTGTCCCCGAGCCACTGAAAGACACTTCGCAAAACTGAAACGGGAAAAAAGAAAGCAGAAAAGATGGTGGTATCCGCCAAAGAAAAAAAAAAAAAAAAAACCCACCACAACAAACGTTTATTGAAAAAAGCGACAACTGGGGGGGCCGGGGGGGGAACAAACACCTTCAGCTATGCAAAACGACTAGTGGGCAAGGGGCGAAAAGCAGAATGGCACCCGGACAGCCAGGGAAGCCAAAAAGGGAGGGCACGTTCGACGGGAACTCCTGGTCCAACAAACCCTACGTCAGTACAAGACAACCAGGGGAATCTGGGACAGTCATCGGCCCCCTGCGACACCGAGCCGAAGCAAGAAATTCAGCAGAATAAAAGACTAATCTAGGCAGTGGAACATTAGGAGGGAACTAAACTGAAAAAGGGGGGAGCGGCCGCTTGGTTTATGTCTCAGAGAGAACAAAGCGCCAAAAAAGACATTGGGAAGCGGGGCCTATCGGGCCCTGGGGGGGAGAAACCAGGCATTTTGGAACACGACGACAGAAGAGTGCCTGCCAGGGAGTACCTCCCGGGAAAAATAGGACAAGGCGACATAAAAACTTTAAAACACCGACCCTTCTTCCGGGAACATGGGAGCCTAAGGCCAAAATAAAGGCTTCACTATGGGTGATCTGAAAGGCACCATAGAACTAACACTTGCCAAGTTCGAATGCCGTCCCTTTCTACGCAATGACCGGGTATATCGGTATATTGGGGGGCATAGCTAAGGACCAAAAAATGGGGAAAACAGCAAAACAAAGGAAAAGTCAGTCCGAATTCCTCCAACCACTCCAGGGAATCGGCAGACGCACAGTAGGGGGAGACCTCAACTGTCAAAAACGAAAAAGGAACGATCATGAAGCAAGATCCTATACCTTCGTGCTTACTTGAATAGATAGATAACCACGGGCAACCAAAACGAAAGAAACAGGAGGGGGGGGGGGGGGGGGAGGGAGTGGGGGTGCTAGAGAGAAAGGTTGGCTGTGAAAAAAACAAAATCCCAGCGTGTCTACGCTCAAACGTAAAAACGGGGGGGACATACTGACGATAAAAGCACGAAGTTGTTGAGAAGAAACCCAGTGAGCAAACGGGGATAAACTCCTCGGCCCTGACGGCGAAATGTATTCAAACTCAGTCAGTCTTTGGAATGTCAAAAGGAGACCGGAAAATGGGATGGCCTTGTCAAAGATAAGGTAGCATCGATACAGAAGGTTTTGACTAGGAGGGTAAAAAAAACAAAAAAGAAAAAAAAGCAAGCTAGGCTTTGAAAAAAAAGTAATACACGGCATAAAATTCTGAGACAGAGACCGAGGGAAAAGCGAAAACCAGGAAAGAGCGAGGGAACCGATTAAGCGGTCAACGGGGGGGGACCTTGAGGTTTGCCAAAAAAGGCGAGAGAAAACGATGGTAGTAAAAGGAGGAAGAGAAAAGGAAAAAAGAATTCTGAGGAACAGAAAGGTACAGGCGCGCAGCAAAGCAAAATCGAGATTGGAGGGATTCACTGACCTCGAATTAGAATGAGAACGGACCTTCCAACTAAAATGTGAAAAAAAACGTTGTTAATCCAGGAGACAAATGGAGGGGAAAATCGTTGGGTGGACCCGACGGAACAGGAGAGATAAACTTGGGGACGAAACCAAAGAACAAGTATACGCGGAGGAGGAACACCAAGGAAGTGTCGAGCCTTCGGGGAAGGAGGCCTTGACGTGGCTGAACCGCAATGGTAAAAACGGTCAGAGAGGGCCTTAACTGCCTCAACAAACTTTGCGACAGCAGTCAGCAAATGGCTAGTGGCGAAGTGAAGGGAAGGTTTAAGGTGGGAACAAAACAGGCCATAATAGAACACCGAACGAGGAAAATACACCATCCGATCAAGCTGTTGAGTTTAGATATCAGATGGTGAACTTAAATAAACGAGAAAGAGACGTGAGAAGCGTAACAAAAAACATTTGAATAGTAGTACAGGCTCAACTTAAAAACAGGGTTTAGAAGAAAGAGATCCCTTTCTTAGGAAAAAAAAATAACAAGAATCCAAAAAAATCTTGAGCTGGCGGGCTCAGAAACTTCGGGGGAACCCTGTAGGGGCCAGAACGGGAAGAAGTATACAAATGGTATAATCCCGGAAGGGGGGGAGGACTACAGGCCGTCGACCTCACAACCGCGGTCCCGGGAAAAGATCCCAGGGGGGGAATTACGATAACAGGACCCGGAAAGTAACGCACCATTGCCACGGAGCCGGGATGGTTTCTTGCCACCACCCCCGGGAGCATGGGACAAAATCAAGCGCCCTGGAGAAGGGCTGGATTAACTGAACGAAAGGGCCCCTCAAGCCATGTGAAAACAATGGACACAAGGGTCCACGAAAGGGGGAAGCCTTTTTCCATCCTAGCGACACAAACGGGGGGGGGAAGCTGAAGGTAGATACCTCCCCAAAAAAAAAACACCACAAAAAACAGCAAAAAAAAAACCCACCAATACCGGAAGGTGCCGAAAACGTCCAAAAAGAGTCCGAGCGGGGAAAGAAAGACCCCTCCAAGAAGTTGCAGAAATCACGCGAAAAATGGGGAATGTCCGGGGTAATTCCAAATAACCGGCTTAGCCCGTGGAAAAGCTGTATAACAAGGAAGGGGGGTACGGGAAGGTGAAAGAAAAAATGGGGACCAAAGGTAAGGGGAAACACCAGGGGAAAAACACCTTCACACTCGGGCAAGATGGGAAAAAAAAAAATTTTACTCACTGAGGCCGGTATAAGACCTTAGAGGAAGGCCAGGCGGGGACCAGGGCGCCCCCCAAGAGTCACGAGGGAGCTCGGAAGGTCGGGCGGTCAGAAAAAACTGGAAGGCCTCATATCTTAATCACGGTGGGACAAGAAACAAAAACACCCAGGTCAAAAAGAAAAAAACAAAACTTTGGGTGAAAAGAAAAAGGGACGTATAACCAGGAGATGCATTCGATGCAAGGCATAAATAAATGTCAGTCGGGGCAGAGGTAACAACAAACAAGTATTTGGGACGAGGGACGTGAAAAAAAAAGCTGATCAAAAGTGAGGAAGAAGGAAGGAGATGAAAGGGGTGCAACAAAATTCTAGCAGAGAAGGGGAGCAGGGTGGTAAACATGGAAAAGAGCCAAAAACGTAAAAGTGGAAAAAAAGGTAAACTTTTGTTGGACCCACAGGGGAGCAGGGGGCCCCAGAAAGGGCGCGATACAGGGAAGGCTGGTGAAGCAAGCCAGTTTTCCGGAGAAAAGCACACTCACGAAAAAAACCATCTTTGGAAAACGGCAGTGGACGAGAGGGAACGAACCCGGTAAGGGCCCAGAAAGAAAAACCCTTGAACAGAACAGAGAGTGGGGAAAGTGCGTTGTGGTGAAAGACAAGAAAAAGACCAAGGACAAGAGCACCCCAATTCCTTTTATGAAACCAAAAAAACCGAAGAAAGAGAAAACAGGGGTCTCCCGTCACGAAAAAAACAATCGGGGGCCCCGGAAATCTCCAAAAAACACACGGGGTGCCGGAGGGAGAGCGAAAGGTTAAATTGGACAAAGAGGGTATATAAAAAACAAGGGAACCTAAAATCAAAGCCCGTCGCAGGGTTCTCTGACGGGAAAAGGAAAAACAAAACGATGGAAGCCGTAAGGAAGGGGTCCCAGGAGGCCTAAAGGGTAAAAAAATTTTAAGAAAGATCCCGGACCGGGACAGGGGAATCCGAAAATGAGAACAAGAAAAGGGGGGGGAACAATCTATACAGACAGCCAATAATCTTCACGGGAAAGGGGGGGCAAGAAGACCGCTCAAGAAAGGGAAGGTGTCTTGGGCAATCAAGGCGCGGAACCACGGGGGTGAAGGGGGGCCGGAAAACGGTTGGAAAGAAAAGGCACCTTGTAAGGCCCGAGGAAAAAGATTCGAAGCGGGGGAGGGGGGGAAGGCAAGCGGACAAAAGGTCTCACCTCTGGTTCTAACAAC
>Ga0179593_1395124_pt1 | contig 20259 bp, 17 predicted proteins | sample CZODoug2_1_08_16_FD_185931 | JGI IMG/M metagenome (GOLD analysis project Ga0179593, IMG submission 185931) | Vadose zone soil fungal communities from Angelo Coast Range Reserve, California, USA - CZODoug2_1_08_16fungal (PacBio error correction) | ecosystem: Environmental > Terrestrial > Soil >...
CCGGGGGAAAAGCAACACAGCGGGACGAAGATTGTCCTGCCAGATTCCTTTGAAGGCTGCGCTCCAAAAAAAAAAAAAAAAAAAAGAATCAATCGAAAAATTCGCGGAGTGAAATAGGGAAGAATAGCACTGAAGTGGTGCAAAGCGGTAGAGATAAGTGTGTGACGGGGAGCGGTCGGGAAATAGGTGGGCCGGCCACAGCAGATCGACCGCGATGCTTGCGTAAAAAAAGGGGGGAAAGCAAGAGGTAAGCGTGGGGAGGGGGGAGAGACGGGCAGGGAAGCGGTAGAGCGTCAGGGGCAAAAAATCAACAGCGGGGGGATACGAGTTTTGTAAAGGAAAGTCGGAGAGAAAGGGAAGAGATAAGAGAAAACATAGGGCCAATAATCCTTCAAGATAAACGAGATTTGAATGCGCGGCTTGGGTACCACCAACAAAAGAGAAAGCCCAATGCGCAAAAAAAATAGTCTGCATCCACCAAACACATCATGACCCTCAGAGCATGCCATTCACCGAAGCTCTGGACGAAGATCAAGGGGCTATAAGATAATAAGGCAGCGAGACCGCTTAAGCCTTGACAAGATCAAAAGCACAAAAGAGCAGAGAGCCAGTTTTGGACAAAAGGGGGGCAGAGAATATAGACAAACATACTTCGAAGACGACCTCCGTAAAAAAATGCAGACTCAACATTCACATTAATCGGCAAATCCGCCTACCAAGCAAAAAGTTTGCTGTCGGCTATCTTATGCTGTCAAAGATCTATTCCGTATAACTCTCGGGGGTGTGTTTAAGGGGGAAACAAAAGGGGACAAGACATCTGAATAAAAACAGGGGAGGGGAGAACACGGAGAAATTTCAATGCAATCTTTTAATTAACGAAAAGGAAAAAAGCAAAGCGGGAGGGCATCAGACTAGGCAAGCGCCAAGGGGAACGTCGTGATAAGCCAAGAAATGGCCTGACTTCCGGTAGGTATGCTGCGAATCAGAAGAGCTCCCGGTCGAGAAATTGCAAAAGAGAATTGAGAGGTCTAAAGGGTCAAAAGTAAAACCGAGTCGCCGACAAGGCCAGTTGGAGAGCGCCCCCGTTGCTTCGGGAGAAAAAAAAAAAAAAAAGAAAAAAAAGTGGTGGGGACGGTCAACAGACCACCTAATCATAACAAAAGTAGCTCCGGTTGGGTCCGGGAAAAGAAAAAAAAAGACAAAAAACAAAAGCGATCGGAAGGCTGCAGCACACTCAGTTCTCATCTCTCGTGAAAGACTAATACTATGAGGAGAAAAATAGCAAGGGAAGGTACATGCCTCGAGACTTTATAGGGTATGGGAAAGGCCACGGAGGTCTCATCACAGGGCGACGAAAAGTGAGGGGGGGGGTACTTGCCAACCAAACAGATCAATTTGACGGGAACCGTCGAACCGGAGGAGGGGGCACCTGGGGGGAACAAGGTGCTACCAAAAAAACCTATGAAAAGTAAGTAGTGCACGGGTAGGGGGGATCCATCAAAAAAAGAAGGAAAGACGTACAAGCGGATGAAGCCAATTTAAGCATGACGCTAAAATCACTGCGCCAGCCGAACGCAAGAGGTCTTTTCATGGGAAAATCTGAAGGGTGGGGGAAGGTCAGGGACAATCGAAGTAACTCGATCACATCAAGAGCCACGAGGGTTCGGAATGATGAGGAAGCTTTTGGAGAAAAGGAAAGCTCGACCTGTTCGTTCAAAAAAAAGAAGGATGCTACTCCTAGACGCAAATCTTGAAGACCAACAAAAATCATTAACTCCAGCCCTTCAGCAGAATCGGGCGGGGGCATGAGTTGGGTTTGCTAGTTGGATTTTCATGCTCTAATGCGCAGCGCGTTTCGAAAAACGGTGAGGAGGAAGAAGCAGAAAAGAAAAATGTGCCGCAAGAATTCTACATCTACGCGAGAGTAGGGTGAAGACAAACGCCACCAGAAAAAGAAAATTTATCGGACGAAGGAGGGAGTCTGGGCAGCTAAAAATAAATTTGATGGGCGTCATACTTGGAAAAACCACGCAATAATGCACCTGGGGGTGCAGGAGACAGAAGGAGGCGAGGGGGGGCCTAGATATCACAAAAAGTATTATGAGAAAAGAGAGAGTACCCTCCAAGCCTGATCGGAAAGGCGAGCCAAGCGAGGACCTCAACGGGTACAAGTCAAACATCATGGCATGTTGCTCGGATACGCAGCAGGACGAAGACAGGCAGCTCGGGGGGCTCGGTGAAAGTCTTTGCTTACGAGAGAATCAAAAAGAGACTGCGGCAATGATCACAAGGGCAAAAGCCGGGGGGGAGGTAAAAAAACCCGCTTGCGACAGAGAAATGCAGGCAAAGAGGCAAAAGAAAGGTCCCTGGACGCTAAGTTCTGGATGGAACAGTGATGTCCGGGTGTTGGGTTAATAACTAGGGGAGGAAATGGCTAACACAGCCGCAGTGGGGGGGAGAAGAAACGAACGGGGACGTGGTCGAGTCGGTTATGGCTAAAGAGGAATAAAAAGAGTCTAGAGAAAAATCAGGAGAGAGCCTACACGGATGGGGGTGTTAGCAGGTAAGACAAGAGCTGGAAAAGAAAATCGCGCCTACATGCAAGAGCGTAGGGGCTTGCATGGGCAGCGCAGAACAATGGGACGTCTTCATGGACCACAAATGGGGGAAATGGGGGCATAGTGGCGGGAGGGAGGGTGGCGATAATTCAAAGAGCATTACTCTAAGCGCAGTGGGGAACATCCAGTCTCCGTAACGCTTCAAGTTTCAACAAACTCAAAAAGCGTGTACTGGGGGGGAAAAGAATAGAAAGACCAATCTCACTCTGAGACTGACGAAACCAGGAAAGGTAATGGGCGGAATCCTACAACACATCAAAAGAATACTGAATAAAAGAAGGCAATCATTCTGAAAAGCCTCTCGGACTTGGACGGGAAAAATGTCACAACAACCAATTGGGGTTCCAAAACCAAAAAACCACAAAAATGGTTTGGAGAGGTAAGGTCGAAGGGGGTAGTTGTCTCAACCTATCCGTAGTCGTACCTAGGTTAAGAACAATAGGGAGGGGTTTTATCCTCAGAGGGAAGTGGAGGGAGAGGCGACTCGGTTGTCCTGAAAACTTTCCCGTAAGACGGGTTCAATCGCGGAAAAGGGATAGAATCAAACGGGGGAGAAGACAAAAATTCGGACGCATCGTAGCGGGGCGGGGAAAACATACGGAGAGGGGCTAGGGACCTGGGGGCTTATCCAAGAGGGGTGGATGGTCAGATGTGAAGAACGGGGCAAAAAGATCCATGAAACAACAAAGCAACGGGGGTGAGACCATAAGGCTTTTAGCGGAGAGACTTTAACGGGGAACCTAATGCTAGATCGTAGATTGGAAGTCGCTCTGGAAGCCTCAATCCCAACGGCGCGTTCGAAGAACGGGGCGGCTTTACCAGCTCCTAGTGAGTTGTGCGGAAGAAAACGTGAAGGGGCAGTTCGCCGGGGGGTGAAGCATGAATTTAAAGTGAAATCAGCTGAAACGGGTCATCTGAAAATTTAGAGGGGGAGGTTCGTAAATGGCAACGTAATCACATTCAGAGGGACTTAAAATTCCTTAGGATGAAGGGGCATAATTGCGAGAGGGGGGATCGTACCAACGGGAAGTCAGTGGCTAGCTTTGGCGCCCTAGGGGAAAAAAGCGCTTCGGAGAAGAAAAAGTAAACGACTCCGAGAGATTCTCCGCGTAATCCAAGAGAGATACTAACTGCAAAGATTCCGCTCGAAGGGAATCTACACGATCGAGTTCAAAAGGGAAAACGATGTTCAAGGTGGGGGGGGAAATCTAGAAAGCCTAGGTCACGCCGCTCAGTAGCCATCTCCGCAGAAACCGGAAACCGGGAACAGAAGTCGGAAAGAGTCTTTACTCAAACAAGGAGAAAACGTGGAAAAAGTCAAACCCGTCGATCGGCGTATGAAGGCATTTTAAGAACGGTCCAAAGTTTGTGACGTAAACATTAAGCAGCAACTTAGCATGTCCGGAGCCTAGGGGACGCAAACTCAAATAACTGACTTCCTTAGGTGGAGGGCACGAAAAAGAAAGTCGTAAAGACTTGCATCGTGGTCAGTCAATTCGTTCTTGCTACATAGAACCGAGGATTATCGATGGGAATATCTCGGGCAAAGTTCCCGCTGGAAATTCGACTAAGAATGGCTTAATTGTGGAGCAATTAAGAGCTGTGTAGCAGTTTGACGCGCCGAGAGACTTGTGTTCTCCTTCTAGTCCAACTGCATAGTCCACGGGTCCACGATATCTAGGAAGACTGTATCGTGCAAAGGAGAATTCAGGGTCCGGCTGCAAAAATCCTTTACACTTAAGTGACAAGATTATCCTCCGCGAAAAGCAACACGGAGGAAAGTCCAGGGGCGAGGCTTATAAGGGGCATGAAGTCGGGGGGTCAAACCCCAGAGAAAGGAAAACCGGGAACCAGGAGGGCCGACCTACCATCCTGGGAAAAATCATATGAAGGGTCGCGGGGGGGGGGGGAGAGGAGAAGGCGAAGGAGCTACATCTGGGGAGGAATGTCACTGCGGGGCACACAATCACGCACTGAAAAAGATTCCGGAGGGGAAAAGCGGACGTGCTGGCAAATAATCCTACATAGAGAGGAGAGGGAGGAAGAAAAGGGGGCCGGCGAAACCCAGCGGAATCAAACGTTGAAACTTCCGAATGAAAGAGCCGGAGAAGGTGTCCAGGGAATCCCGCCGGAAGGGGGGGGGGGGGGGGGGGGGAAAAAATTAAATAAATCATGTACCGAGACGAAACGCACTCAGAGACATTTGAAACCTAACGATAACACATATCAGACGAGCAGTGAAATAACACGTAAAAATCCTATAAACCGACGCACCGTTCTATGGAAGTATGCGCGAAAAACAACCAAAAACCATGAAAAAGGTAGATCAAGGGAAGAGGGAGAGGGAGTGAGGAAGAAGGGAGGGAGAACCGACTAAGACAAAATACAACTAAAAGAGAAAAAAAAAAACATGCTCCGTTGTCAAGTCTGCAACGTGCCCGGACAAGACGAGAGGTAAAAAAAAAAAGGTCGCACTGGGGGTCTCCGGGCAACGGAGAGTACAGGACAGGGTGGAAACAAAGCGGAAAGAAAAAAGGGAGAGCCTTGGGAACTGGGGGTTCCTGTCTAGCAGCCTCTGCGGTCTAAAAAAAGTAAATCGATAGGAGGTTTGGTTCAAGCCTTCACAGGGGCTATGGGCATACGAGCGAGTCAAGAAAATTTTAGGAATCTAAACGCACGAGGAGGGCCTCGATATCCAGAATCACACGCGTGATTGGGTGGCAGAACGGGAACTCGTCCAAATATTTCAAAAACCAGCTCAAACACGGCCGAGACGAAACCCTGCGACAGATCCAAATGACAATCGACCGAAGGTGGGGAAAGCGCCCTCCATAGCCTGAACCTGGACTTCGCGATAGCGGGGGACAAACGATGGCCTGAAAAGACAGCGCACGGGAACTGGGAACAGGTGCTGGTAGAAAATAATCAGTCGTGGCACAAGAAAGGGGGACCAATGCCTGGGTTGCATCCAAGAACAGCCGTAAGGCGAGAAAACCGAACAAAACAGGGGACATAAAGGGAAATGAATATGTAAACAACCGGGAGGCGCGAGGCCACCATTCTTCAAAAAAGGACGTTGAAAACCCAGCAAAAAGCCGAATCAGATACAGAAAGAGGAAAGGGGAGGCTGAACCGAACCGCGGCGCGACAGCAATTGAGGACGCCAATCCAACGATGGAAGGAAGGGCGGGTTCGACTACGGCGCGCACTCAAAAGAGGAATAAAAGAGGCCGCAGGCGGCAAGAGGGGTAGGATGCGCGAGACAGAGAACTTCCCAGTCTCAGTTGAGAAGGCCTAAGGCGCACACTTCGGGATTCCTAAGGCCGAAAGAAAGTTGGCAGGGGTAAGGGGAGGGGACATAGGGTGCGTCCCGAAGCAGAAGCGGGATGGGAAGCGGATCAGTATGTCAGTGAGATGGATCGCATCTTCAAGGGGGGAGTACTCGAGGAAAAAATGAAGAAGAACGAAATACGTATCGTGAGTATGGAGAGGATAGTGAGTGATATAAGGAACCGTGTGAAGAGATTCCTTACAAAAAAAAAAAGTAAGAAAACTAAAGAAATTCTCGGGGGCATCAAGTCGCGGAACGCTTCCTGCAAGGTAGGGCCCCGAGGAGGGAACATAAGGCCGAGGACCCTAAGAAAGCCCTGTCACGATCTGAACGGAAGGAAATCTACCGATGAAAATCTTACACAGAGCAACAGACGGCGAAAACTGGAAGACGTGTTGGAACCCAATTACATGAACGACAAGGAAAAGTGCCCCTCCCACTACAAAACTAAAAAACGCACAAAAAATAGGGAGCCACCTAACGCATAAAGAAACAAAAGGCTTCTTCTGGGATTCTGCTATAGTGAAGCCAGACTGGGGCCTTTCGTCCAAAATTTGAACGATGCCATCGAGGGTCAAAACAGAGTAAGGGGGGCAAAGATGCTCGGTGAGGGGGTACGTTACTACTTACGCCGCAAGATTGGGCGAACAGCAGCAGGGCCATAAGCACAGTTGGATTGCCAAAAACCTAATGGCGAAAATGGTCCGCTGGGGGTCTTCTGGCCAGAAGATCCGAAAAAAAAAAATCTAAGGTCAGAGGCTGGGAGGACAGTCATCACAAAAAAAAAGAAAAACCAAAAAGAAAAATAACAAAACATAAACAGTTCATGAGTGCCCTTATGGTGGGAGAGCAGAACCCGGACGGGGAATCATAAAGAGCGCAGCGACACGAAGCGGAAGGGGTGAACCCCAAGCGCCGGCACCGATCAAAAAGGCCAAGGCATTGATCGCGACGAAAGAAAAAAAAAAAACACTCAGCCTACGCCGCCCTTGAGTACTCGATCTATCGTTGAACAGCAACGGGGCAAAGCAGCCGCGTCAAGTCAAAAGGCTAGCGCGTTGAATTCAATCCTAATTATCCGGCCGGAAGGTGAAATAGCCGTTTCTTATCAAAACCGTTCCTTAGGCCACGTTGTCCGAACTTGGGATCATGACTTCAAGGGGTCCATGAGAAAAGCCATGCCCCATCTCTTGGGCACAAAAAATATTACACCATGCAAAAAAGGGTCGCCCGTAAAACAGCAAAGAAACTCATAAGGAAAAAAGGCTGAAGTGTTAGATAGCGGGGGAATACAAAAGGGTACAAGGGGCGTATCACAAAAATCGGCACAAATCGGTAATCGGGAGGGGAGGACTTAAAAGATAGATATCGAACGTTGTATGGCGCAATTACAAGCGACATGCGGTTGGAAACGTTTCGGAGAAAAGAGCTGGATCTCAAGGAACATTAAGAGACGACCACCAAGGACGGAACAGGACCGTTTCAAATAGACTCGTCTAATTTTTGGAAGTTTACTTCCTCCTTAAAAGGGTTTCTCACGGTAATGAACGAGAAGTCTCATGGGGCAAGAAAAGTCCGACAGCATCGCGGTCGATACAAAAATCAAGCCCAGAGAGTACGCGACTGGATAGTCGACTGCAAGGAGCGCCACCTAAAGGGATCAGGCCACGGAACCCGACGGGGCGGGGCAAAGGAAGGCAAGGACTATCTGCATAAGAGGGGATCGGGTCGACAACAGCTTAAAAAGAAAAGGGTAGTCAATCAGAGCTCAAAAAGAAATGGCAGAAAAGACCGTCCAATTCTTATACTATGGCGAGGGGCAGCTACGGCAAAGGAATGCAGAAAGCCACGCCGAACGCAGGGAGGGGAGGAGGACTATGAGCCCGAAAACGAGACTGAAAAACATGCAGGCGGCCAAAGGCACAGAGGAGACGAAAAGGGGCGGGGAAATCACATCGCAAAGCCGGAAGAAGCGCAGTCTGGCACAGTTGGGGGAACATCAGGGGGTTAACGATCGCTTACCGGAGGGATCATGGGAAGAGGTCTAGATGGGCTTGGGAAGATAAAACGAAGCTTCGATTCTACTAAGAAATCCGGAGAGAAGAACGAGTCTGGAAGTGGTGAGAAGACACGGCTGTTGGAAAGACTTAACCATGAAAAAACGAACCAGCAAGCACTGCACTATGCCGCGCTGCGGGCGTCATGGGGAATTGAAGACTGTTGGAAGATTTCAGAAAGGGGAGCGATCAACTATTCTAATTGACTTCATGTGAAGGCGGGCGCAAGGGGGCAAGGTGGATCGCGGGCTTTCAAAAGCCCGGATTTAAAGGGCGTGCATACCACGATCCCGCGGGGCTCACTCGGGAGGGGTTTTAAATCAGATCCAGCTCGGGAGAAGCGTGGACAGTGAGATGACTTCTGGGGTCTCGCAATAGCAAACGGGCATGGCAAAGGGTCCGCCAAAGGGTGTTGAGAAAGAATCCGGAAGTCCATATCCATTTTTGGAGGAAAATTCAAAAAAAAGCTTGTGGCTGCAAGTTTTCCTTCAGTCTTTAATGGGGGGGCAAGTCAAGAGGATTGGACCTTTAAACGAAAACCTAACTAAAAGCCTGAAGATTCATGGGTCTACGAGGCATAGCCTGCAATAAAAATTAGGGAACTCTTAAATATTCTGTGCTTGTTCATAAAGAAACCTGTTCTAAGGTAAGGGTTAGGCGGTGCTAATCTGGTCATCAAGAAAGGGCCCCAGGTGACTTAAAAACCCAAAACAAAAAAAATAAGAGACTGCATTCACAAAAAAAAAAAAATACACATTTGGTAGTGGGGTTAAAAAGGATGGACAGAAAAGTACCCCTAGAAGAAGGGCCGAGCTGAATCCGGCTAAGGGCAATCAGAAGAGGAAGCACGCCTGCTAAGGGAATGCTTACGGCCACTTCATGGTGAGGGATCGGCGGTCGGCACGGGGCTTCTAAGGGAAAAAAAACGGAAACGTGGTGTGACCCAACATGGCGCGCACGCTGCTGACGGGGCTTCAGGATCGATAGGCCGAGGAGAGCGGGGTGAGAGGGCAAAAAGGGCGAGGGGGACCTGCTGATGGAATCAAAAAGGTCGTGAGATTCCACTGTACCAATTTGAGGGAAGAAGCTAAAACCATCCCGACAAATAGGGGGGCCCGTCAGAAGAATAATCTAAGAAAATAACCTAAAAAGACATGAAAAACAAAAAAGAAAATACATAAAAGGGGAAGTAAAATACAAGTCAGTTCCGAAACAAAACAGGCAAGGAAATCATATAACTCTACGATGTCTGTCCGGGAGCATGGTTGGGTGCAAAGAGCATAAAGTTCAAAGGCGATCTTGATCTAAATACCGGAGCAGCGTCCGGTATAGGGCGGGAGCTCGATGATTACGCTGTTCTCAACACCCTGAACGAGCTCAGTCACCTCTGGGGGGGTTAAAATTTCAGGAGGTGGGAAAACGACACAGAGGTCATTGGAAAGCTACCGGCCGCACACGAGCGGGGCCCAGGGAGTTGATCTGCGCAAAGAAGTAGGAACGGGGAAACGAAATCGCACGAACTGCGGAGGACTATGTGGTAATGCGGCGCAGCGTGGTTCAGGGCTCGGAACAGGAGTCATCGGGGAGCGGAAGCGGCTTGGGTCAAAAAGCGCTCTTTGGGGGATTTAGAGCATCTCTCAGTTCTCAAGCATCGGCAAGTAACCTGCATGTTCTGGCCAAGTTTTGTCACGGGAGAAAGCGATCATCAGAGGGATATGGCTCTCTGGGTCGCTCAACGACATTGCCGTGCTGAAACGCCATATAGACAAAGCACCTGGGGGAAGGGCCATCACGTCTATCTGCAAAAGTAGGTCAATATAAGCGTTCAAGGAGGGGAAGGCATTTGCCCGGGGCGAAGACAGAAAGACGAGTAGGTAAAGGGTTGTTGAGTCGCGAGGGCTGCCAGACTGCATCCCAGTGACGAAAAAACCGCGGAACCGGATGGAAAAGAGGATGTCTGATGAAAAAAAACAAGGCATCAGCCGCACTCAAATAAAAGGTAGCTGCCAGACTGAATTTGACAAGCGCCTAATCGGCGTTGAGCCCAAGGTTAGACTAAATGTCCAATGGTCCTAGAGCCGGAGAAGCCACGGAGGTTTCAGAACGAATGCGCGTGGGGGGGGGGGGGGCACAGCGCTGGAACAAAAATCGAACAGAAGAAGAAAAGGAACGTCGAACCTCACCAATCCTCCGATGTCCCCGGGGGGTCTGTCGTGATCCTTGAACAAAAAACGGGGACGGGGGGGAAGAGGATCACTGACAGAAGGTTCGATGAAATAGGATGTGAAGTGATCGGAACGGAAAGGGAAAGCTAAAAGGACCGTGTGATCGAGGAAAGATCCGGGGCAAATTCATAAATGCAGGGTAAGATCAAAAGGCCTAATGACCCAAAGACCACGTCGCCCAAAAAAAAGCAGACGGCGCAATGCAAAAGGGGATCATCGCTTAGATACCCTCAAAAGAAAGATCGGCAAAAACAAAAATAAGACATCAAAAAAAAAACAAAAGAGTGGAAAGAGGAAAGGGACCTGAGATATACGGGCTGGATGGTAGGATGACCGTCACAGTATCAATAGAACACTCACATAGGAAGGGGGGGGACGAATAATAATGGGTAGGAAATGCTAAAAAAACACTAGCACACGTCAACCGCGCGACAAAGCGCAATGCGAAAAAAAAAAAAAAAAAAAAAAATCCACAAAGAGAAGACATGCAATAGCCAGGCAAGGAAGCAAGCAAAAGGAAAGTAAACGATGCCTTAAAAACAAGGAGAGGGGACCGGGTTCCACCGCACGTAGGAAACGCACGGACAGGGGGTGCGGGGAGGAGGAGCATCATACTTTTCACACACGAGCTCCATTCACGTGGTCACCTCAATGCCAGCAGGTAACGATTCAGTCTTTCCGGGGAACAATGTTAAGAACGAAATTCATTAGATTCCTACCCCGGGCAAGTCAGGCAGATTCCAAGGAAAGCGTCACCCGAAAAAAAAATAAATAACAAAAAACGCTACGCATCGAAGGACGAGCAGCGCTACAGAGGAAGTAAAGACTCACCAGGATCGGACAGAAATCTGATCGTCGCCAAAAAATGAGCAAGAGTTAGGGAAGGCGGGGGAAACCTCAATCTCAGAAGTGAATTGGGGGGTCGTGTCTCAAACTATTTACAACAAAAGGAAGTTTCGTGGCACCCTGTCGAAAAAAAGCGAATTAGAGTTGAAGTGGACCTTTCCCAAATAAGGTTACGCCCAAGAAGTGGGCAGTTGGATTAATTTTAGTTATACTGGCGTGCCCAAACATCAGTAGGTTTCCTGACACGGGAAAGAGGTTATACTATTTCTAAGAGGGAAACGAGAAAGATGGATGGGGGAAGCTGGATTAACAAAGATAGAAAAATATTAGAAGGATCGTGAGGAATATACGAACTCTTGAAGGGTAAGTATTAAGCCGGAGAGATCAACGTCGCGAAACAGAGAAGGGCAGTGTCCAAGGCGGAAGAACGTCAGACGTCATGCAGAAAGCAGATCGAAGCCAGGCACTAAAAGCGCATTAAGGGTAGTGTCCTCTAGAGTCCATGGATAAAAAGCTCCATATGGGGAATAACGCTGAAGCTGACCAAAACGACACCTGCGACCGGAGCAACGCAGTTGGGGAAAGCTCACTGCAGAAGTCACACTGGGGAAAAAGGTAAAAGGGGGATCAAAATCCCATGTGTAGGCCCTCCGGGGGAAGAAGAATAATAAGGAACAGTTGGATATAAGGGAAAAAATCTATTCCTCATGAAATATGACGCCGAAAGTTCCATAACAGCGACAAGTAAGCAAACCTTCGGGAGGCGAAGGGTGGGTCAAGGATGTATGAAGGGAATGATATTACAATCAGGTTGTGACATCACATGAGAGATCTCCAAGGGCAACATTTAAAGCAATCTCGTAAGAGAGAAGAGGGTGGGAGGTGCACAGTAGCAAATCCACGGGAACCGGGTCAGACCTTTCGATTCAAAGAGGACCAACAATCTCAACCCAGCTGAAGAAGGGGGCACCAAAGTTCTTTTAAAACTCGGAGGGGGGGGAGTTAGGGCGGCGACTAAGGCGCAGTTGTAATCAAACAAGAACGGCTTCGGGGAACTATTCAGGAAAGACAAAGCTCAGGGGGAAGAGGAGACCGAAGAAAGAGGAATCATAGTCACCGGGCCAGGAATGGAAACCTAGGAATTTGGTGCTATTCACCAAGAGAGGGAAAGCACTCTAGAGGGAGTCGGGAGGAAGCCACCCATTAGGAAAACGCAAAAAAGGGGAAGCTCTTGCGGAGCCTAAGTTAGGGGAAAAAGCGAGAACATGCCTTCGGAAAAGGTCCATCCCAAATCCTAAACACACCAAGACTGAAAGAGGGTCAGCGTAAGACATCAACTCGCAAAGGGCAATGCGTGTAGGGGGGGAAGGCTATTTGTCGACAAGGACCTGGGGCTCACATAAAAAGAGGTCAGGTAAGGAATCCGTAATGGGGAGAATCGAATAGCGTTGTAGAACAAAGTACCAGAGAAAATTCTTATGCGCCTAAGGAAAACAGTTGCATAGCAAGATTCCTACCAAACACACGAAGGCCACAGTTAAACACAGAAAATGAAGTGGGGTTGCCGGGATTGCAGGTGCGGGATAACTAGAGGAACGGGGTGTCATCAAAAAAATCATCCTGGAGGCTCTACTTAATGACAGGAAAGTCTCGCAACGCGCTAAATCGCATAGACGACCACGTCATAGTGACGGCACTGGGAAAAAAAATGGCCGTCAGTATAAAAGCCACTGATGTTCGAGAAGTGAAAGGGAGACGCTTGGGGTCGAAGTGCGATGCGATCGCGGCGATGCTCTGCGCAAACAACGTGGTAGGAGAAGACCGCACGATCAGGCGCCCAAAGGCGATGGAAAAGGACCGGTGCAAAACTATCAAGAACAAGAAACTGCAGACGCAATCCCAAAATTGCGGGGGATGGCTGACGAGAAGAAGAACGAACATGCAGAAAAATGAAATGGCAGGAAAACTAACCGGAGAAAGGGGGGCTAAACATCAAAAACATAACCGATCCACTCTGGATGGGAGGGACCGGCTGCGAAAGAAAAAGGGTGTCATGCCCTCGAAAAAGAGCTAAGCGGGGAGAGGGACACGAGGGGTAGAGCGACAAAAAAAACGAGGTCTCAAATAATAGATCAGAGACCAAGGGGGCTCTGGAAGCGAGGGTAAAAACGGCGAGGGGTCGTTTCTCGCAAAAAAACATAAAAAACCACGCAAAGGGTCATGGAAAAACCTAACATACATACAAAGGGGGGCGCGGTCATGCTTTCAGGTGGTCGCTGTGGGGATTGTCCGGTGATCACGGAAGGCAAAAAAACGCGACGGGAAACTCCTGACAAGGGAATCCGCACCCGAGGAGGCGGGTTTCAACGAAGGGATGGCTAAACTTTTAAGGGGGCACCAAGAATGAGTACGCGGGGAAAGAAGCGCGGAGTCGGGGGGAAAGAATCCATGCTCGATGGAAAAGGTCCTCAAAGGCCCCTGCTAGCGCTGGGTGGCTTCGAAGCGGAACTGGCCCTGGAAACGGAAAACCATGGAGGGGTCTGTGGCTGGGCTTCCAAAAACAACGTCCTTCTGCCAGATACACAGGGGTCAGGAAAGGACACCAAAAAAAGAGGGAAGATAGAGAATGGGCCGACCCACTTAAGCCTCGGCGCTCTCTGTTGGGCTTGGGGAAAGGGCCCATGCGCGGAACCTTTGCGCGGAAAGAGCGAGCTCCTTATGATCAAACAATTAAGAGCAGCATAGAGGGATGTTCATGAAAAATACACAGCGCGGCGAGTCCGGCCTGCTGGAGCCCGTGATGTCAGGAAAATGGCAAAACTTCCGAAAGCCGACGTCTAAAAAAAAATGAGAAGCCTACTGATTTAGAGTGTTGGAAAGCAGAACCAGATAATCGCTCGCTCGCGGATCTCCTAAAAGGAGCCGGGGAAGTGCAAAGGGGGCGATTCATCTGGCATGAAAAAGGTCTAATGGAAAGCATTCCAGATGTTTCGAGCAGAAGTCACTCGGGAGTTATTGAGAGTTTGCTAGACGGCCCTTGGTTAATAGAAAAAACTTGATACACATAAGAGAATGATGAAGCGTGACATTCAGAGGAGGAGTTCACTAAGCTCCGGGGGAGCACTTGAAATCAACAGAAAGGCATTGCTAATGGCATGTCAGGTGCGAGTCGAAAATGCTGCAGGAAAAAAAGCTTAATAGAAGGGGACCTCTGGGAACCCCGATTTGCGAGAGGAGGTTGCCTGGACTCTAGAGAGATTAATATCTCAGGAGAGATAGGCTTTGCCTGTTATCTTCCTTAAAAAACTCTTGCAGAGTCATAGGAGGTTCCGAAGAAATAAGGGAGGGGACGAGGTTAACCTGCAAAATAAGAAAAAACGGAGATCTAATCTCAAGCAATGAAAATAGAAAACGACGCATCCGTAAGATATGCTGAACGCAAACTAGGAAGCCCGTGGTAACCCCAACAAAGGGTCCGCGCGCGAAACCGTCAGAAGGACAGCTGGGAAAATCCATAGGACGGCGTGAGCAAACAAAACCCACAGAAAGAAGTAGGCAATTCTTTAAGCAATAACACTAAGGCCGCCGCCGCTTTAACGACAAAGAAGCCGCAAATCGCTGCCAGAGACTGGCCGCTGCGCAGTCGATTGGGGGATGGTCCACGGGCGTTCCTTACAAAAACTTACCAGGAATGCAAGGGGTGCCAAGGAAATCTGTGTGCGCGGAGGAGTCTTGGGGGGGCTGACAGGGAAGCTGCCGCGGACTTTGAAAAAAGTGAGTCTGCGAGTCAAATATGGGAAGAGATCTAGAATAATTACGGCGGTGCTGGTAAAGCGAAAAGGAATGGGTGCATTTCGTGACAATACAACTAATCCGCAAATACCCGGGGGATCAATCGTGACTGCGTATGCTCCAGGAGCAGACGACGGTGGCCTAACAGGGGAGGGACCTTCCTTGGCGATGCAGAGGTCAAGAAGTTAGGTCTCTCGGGCTCTGAAGAGGCATCGGCGATGGCGCACAACAAGAAGCGATGGGCCCGGAAAGATCCTTATGACAAAGCCGAGACGGCTGGCAGACCGGAATCAAGCGCTACCTAGCTAGAACAACCAAGTTTTGCACGGAACACAGGAAACGATACGGAACAGTTGGTAACGTTATTTAGGGGCAAGTCCAAGGCAGGCGCCGAGAAAGACAATGGGGGTAAAGTCATCTTGCGAGACCGCTAATAGTGAAAGAAAAACCCCGCCGCCAGAAGCGCAAAAAGGAAGTCCCCTTCGAAAGAAGGTCCCGAACTCAAACGTTCATGATAAAGCAAAAAAATGGGGGAGGAGGATCACGACATGAGGAAAAACGGGGGGTGACGATAATAAGGAGGGGGAGACTGGGATCGACCGGGCTTCCCTAAGACTTCTTATGCTTGAAGCACTCATGGGAATGGAGCAAAGTGGCCGTCAGGAGCAGAAAGTTGCTTCTCCGGAGCAGGAATAGGCGGATAACCCTAAATCGGCACAAAGGCACGATAGTAAAGGGAGCGGGGTAAAGAGGAATGCGGAAAAGAAGAGAAGAGGCAGATTTTAGCGGGGGTCGTCAGCAAGTACGTCAGGTCTCCGTAAGGCAAACCGTGATTGGTTGAAGGGCCATAACAAAACAGCAACAAAAACACGACACCCCCAAAAAAAAAGTAAAGTAAAAAAAGAACACACTAAAATGAATCGCAATGGGTATGACAGCAGGCAAACTTGAAAATAGGGTCCTCACGGCGTAGAACTGGGTAAAAGAAACAAAGGAAAAAGAGACAACGGAAAAATAGGGGTTCGGCAGTCAAATTGAAGGAGTTTAGGTTGGCACTATCAATTCCATGCGGGCAACAGAAAAAACAGAGAGCACAAAGTGCAGGAGGCAATCGAACATGTTCCTAAAGGGAAAAATTACGGTAGGATACTAAAAAAAAAAAGAGGGGTAACCAAGGAATGCGAAAACAGCACCGCGACACAGCGCCGCGGACCCTCTGAGTAGAGCTTAAGCCCGAAGCAGGAACCATCGTAAATCGAAGGCGAAAGCAGCGATTCAGTACGGGACATGGGCAGAAATCACCTCCGGGCGGGACGCAATTTTGGAAAGGGGCCGAAAAAGACTCCCTAGCACTTCAAAACAGGTCTTTAACTTGACAATACCAGCACCTGCAGCACGAAATTGTCATATTTAACCGTCTGCCCATTACTATCTCGAGTTGATGCCACGTGGAATACATTTATGTTAGTCATTTTCCTACGAATATAGAGGGGAATAATTGCAGCGTAATGTGATCTGAAGGGGATAGTTAATTATGAAATCCGTTCTAATTTTGATATACGTAACAACCATGAGGGGAGGAAAATAAGATAACTAAAATGATCATAAAAACACACAAGATAGAGAGCGATAAAATACTAGGCACACTACCACACTTCTTCCTTCGCTGGCGACCAAACTCGGTGATCTTCCAATGTCGGGACTCTGCTCCTGGAGGGAGTCCAACCGACATACAGGCCGAAGGTCAGAAGGGAGCTGCAGACAAAGGGGAGAGTCGATACAAGGGAAGTGAAATAAAATGCGCACACCAGTTGGCACAACGTCACAGCGGGGACTCGTCGAAACCTCTACCGAAAAGAAAAACAAACACATAGGATATTATAAAAAAAAGAAGTCCTAGAAACATCATGTAATGTGGCTGGTCTGGTTAATTCAAAACAAGCTATTGCCGGCTTCCGGTGGAGACGAAGAAGGCCAGACATCTTAAGAAAAGCTTATAGACGCCTTCTTCTTTTGGGTGCTCGGGTATTGAGGCAACGGCAGACTATGACTTAACTATAAATGCCGTGATCTTTGCAAAAACCGCTACCTACGAGTATCCCCGAAATATTTCGTAGAAGGACGCCATCCAGATTCCAATCGCGTGAACTCCATGGAAAAATAAATAAGATGGCAGGGGACTCTTTGGGGGCCGGCAAAAAAAGATATCTGATGCGCAAACAAAACGGAAAGATTAAATAAATGCCAAAGCTTTCGAGAAGCAAATGGTTTGTCTCATAAACCTAAAAGGGAACGTAATTAAGGGGAGGTGGTTAAATAAAAAAATAAGAAACAGGAGAAGGAGGATATTAGGAAAAAAATACAAAGGAGTCTATCGCTGTGACATTTCCTATATAGAAATCTTTAACTATGAAGAAAATCGGATCTGACGTCAAAAAAACCTAGCCAGGGTCGCAGCAACGTCGTGAGCTAATAATAAGGATCAAACCAAAACCACCATAAAAGGACACGCAATAAACGATTTCTAAAACGACAGAAGACCGCGTGCGCGCAGAAAAGTAAGGTTCCACGTCTACTGTAATAAGAGGACTTATATCCAGCCTACTCAAAAATTCACCAAGGGGAGGGCAAAACGAAATACAGGGAAGAAAATCAACCTCAATAAGTAGGTTGGTCTTTGGCAGTAGCGCGAGAATAACAATAAAAAAATGAGTACAGTCAGAAAAACTCAATCTGTCGTCTTAAAGGATAGATATATTTATCTAATAGTTTAAGAATTGAAAAAGACATTCATCTTAAGCCGACTGAAATCAATAGCAAAAACATTAAAAAAAAATAAAAAAAAAATCGACCCCCTATAGGCAATCATGGGGCACAGGATGACCTCAAATTTTTTCCGATGGATTGCTCTCATCTCGAAAGATCGGTTGGAATCTCCGGAGGGCTGTCCTCCTGACTTACGTCGGGGACTATCACGTCGTCGTCCAACACAAGACTTTGTATTGTATCGCCTGGGGCACGCCAATAAAGAAACATGAGAACATGCACAAAAGCCTGAAGGGCACTATTGTCGAAAACCGCAGGAATTCTGAAGGGGGAGAGAACTCAAAAAAAAAGTATTAGTCAAATATATATCAAGCAACAGGAGCATTACGCCGCCTGCGCATATCACACATAGAAGGTAAGGGTCCATGCTGTCATGGGGGGGAGAACGAGAAGAACACCCCAAAAATCATTCTACATCTCAGTCAAAAATTTCGAAGGGGAGGGGAAGGGCGATCGCGAGCATATACTAGAGTCATCAAAAGAAATCTCATGAAAAAGAGCCTCAAAACGGCCAGGGCCAGGCAAAGCTGGTCCTGAAAAAGGTGGTAGACTCTCTTGAAGAAAAGGAAGCAGCTTCGCGATAAGAAACTCAGGGGAAAAAAGGTCGAGGTTCATACCAATAGGTCTCGAAACGAGTCTCCTGATCACTGGAAGAAAAATCGGGGTTGGGTAGAGAGAGTAACAGGGATGGTCGAAAACAGGATCTACATGACGCACTTCGGCATTCAGAAGGCGCGGTGAGGCTCGTCTCAAGGAACGGGGTATAATGCTTTTGGATTTAGCGGAGATACTACTGACAAAGAAAAATCACGTAAGGGGAAAATAAAGGGCGGCGGCGGTCTCGAGGATGTTCAAAACGAACCGCGACTACTGGGTGATACGAGAAAGAAAAGCGACAAGGAAGGCGTGAGGACCCGAGAAAGCTCAGGGGGGGCAAGTGCTCGGCCATAAAGAGGGTGCAAAAAGGTCAGGAATAATCCTCTCGCCGTCCAGTTCAAACTCACAGAGGAGGAAGGGCTGTGGCTCAAACTGCGGAGTAAATGTCGTACAGAGAGGATCGGGGGAGCAAAAAAAACAGGGGGGAAGGATAACAAATGGGGTAAAACTAACAGAAGCCCTGGGGGGGGGGCCGGTTGAAGGCGTGGGAAGGGGGGACGAATTGCAATACATCGCTTAACCGTGTGAATCTAGGATTTAGCTCTCGACAGATCTCATACAGAAATATCGGAGGTCATCAGGGGGAATGGGGCCTACTAGAGAGGTTCGTCCTGCTGAGTCTAATAGGTTGCAGCTTCGGGGTACTAACACGAAGGTCAAGAAACCATAGGGTTTGGGCCGATCTGGTACACTAGTCTTAACATTTTGAAAGAAATAAGAGGGAGAAAAAAGACAAAAAATCGCAATGAAGATAAGGCGAATACTTGGTAAAAAACAGCGCCCGCAAGTTCTATGTAAAGCTGAGCGGGCGCGCCCGTTCCTATGCGCGCGCTTGTTAAAGGAGGCTTGATGAAGGAAATATTGGGGCTCCTAAGGGGGTAAACCACTGGCGTGCTACTGAGGAGCAGCGGGGAAAGGGGGATGCTGGTGAAAACTCGGGGGTACCTATGGAAGATCGTATCGGGATCGTCAGAGGCCATCAGGAAGGAATGGCACATGAGGCGATGCGGGAGCGAACTTTAGGAGGAAGGATACCTTGTGGGCGCCTTGGAAAAAAAAAGGAGGGCTTCTATTAGGAAATCAGTCCGCGCGAGGAAACTCCTTGACCTAAGTCAGGGATAAATAAACTAAGTAACGCAGAGAATAGGCTCACACGAGGGAGACTGCAGTTAACGTAAAGAGATGGGGGGTTACGGCAGACGAAGAAAAGTCCGGGACCCAGATCAATGCGCCGAGAATCTACCATCTGAAACTGCGCTACGGAGGAAAGATGGAACTAAAAAAAGAGAGGCAAACCCTGGTCACGAAAAAAAAAGAAGCACACAGCGAGCCCGAATACTTGGGGGGAAAGTGCATGCGGTTACATTGGTAAAAGCGGGGGGGGGGGGGGGGGGAATAAGAACTATCGGGGGCTTTACCTATGGCAAGACACAAAAACGCAAAAGAGGAGTGGCGAGGCACTCCCCTCGAATCTACTTCATGAGGGGTCGCAATCTCGAGGAGAGCGAGGGTTGTACTGGAGGTTTGCGTCATGAATCCCAATGTAGCTTGTGATAGTCGTGTGAGGACGTTGGGACGTCGGGCTCTCTGTGGCGCAATAGAGAGCCCTAAGGGAGCGAAAACGGACTAAAGCCTCTCCGGGAGGGTGAAAAGAGGGGGTTTAAAGAAGAAAATAAAAACCTTAAAGAAAACTGGTGGACTAAACGGTAAGTGCGTCGTTAAGGAGCTCCACTCGCAAACTGACGCCACAGAAAAGTGCGGAGAACTAAAATCGGGTTAAAAATCGCGGGAAAGGCAAGGCATTGCATATGAACAAGAAAAGATGAATCTGCGGCTGAGGTTGGGGGGGAGGTCTCGGCGTAGGTAAGACGAATGAAGAGAGGTCGTGCTGCAAAACCCAAAATGGA
>Ga0179593_1408243_pt1 | contig 20259 bp, 18 predicted proteins | sample CZODoug2_1_08_16_FD_185931 | JGI IMG/M metagenome (GOLD analysis project Ga0179593, IMG submission 185931) | Vadose zone soil fungal communities from Angelo Coast Range Reserve, California, USA - CZODoug2_1_08_16fungal (PacBio error correction) | ecosystem: Environmental > Terrestrial > Soil >...
ACGAGTTCCGAAAAGGAAAAAAGAGGCGGTGAGAACAAACGCGGAAAGATTCCAGGGGTTCTCTTCCCCCTGGAAAAAGAAAGAAGAGCCTTCTAATGAGAATATCACCGCTGGAGCAACGCTCTAACAAAAGGGAGCAACAAGATCGACTCACGTCCTTAAAAAGGGCAAGCCGTACCTAGGGGAAGATAAAGAGAAAAGAACTACAAGCGGCTAAGCCCGAAAAGCAAAAGTTCCATTGAGAGGAGGTTCATCCTACGAGGAATTTATTGGGGTTGCTTCAGGGAATCAAACGCGAGACTGCAGAGTACAGGAGGGGAGTAACTGGAAATTTCACATCTGCCCTTCAAGACAAGAAATTTCACCTCTTGGGGGAAGCGACGTTGACAAAGCTCTCCTGAATGGGGAATGAGGTAGAGGTGGGGCTAACTCTGGAAAAAGATGGGAGGGATGATCACTGAACCTCTCAAGTCTTCTGAGAATCCAAGGAGCGGAGACGGTATTGAAAAAAGGAGAACATGTAACGGATACAATCAGTAAACGATGCCTCAAAGGAAAAAGAGGAAAGTCCCTCTTGCTCGGGAATACAAAAACTATTCAAAACGGCGAGACGAACCCTTCTTCTCGCAGGCGCAGCAGAGTCTTGCAACGATATCGAAAAAGGGCAGACAAAAAAGAATGCTCCTCGCTTGCTATGAGGACTAGGAGTGTATAAGGATCGACAAAAAAAAGAAGAGGAAGCCTCAAATATGGAGAAGGCGGGGAGGGAGGGGTGATGAATGATTCGTGCAGAAAAAATACCTTTGGGTTAATGTCTACCCAGGAGTGATCGGGGAACCAGGGCAAGAAGATTCATAAGGACGAGGGGCGCGGGAATATCTGCGGGGGCCGAGAAGTAGCAAAAGCTTCGCGTAAAAAGATATCAGTGACGGAAGTAAATTGAACAGGTTCTCTAATCGGAAGCCCATCAGGGACCAAAGAAGAAATTGCGAGATGACCATACCGAGAGCACAGGGGAGTTGGAAGCCGCTAGGGCAGAAGAAAACGAGACGGAGTAGTCTACGGTTACATCTTTAAGAGGGATGCGCGCACGCTCGACAAACGCGACTATGGGGAAGGGGGGACCGGAGCTGAAAGTACTTGTCCTTGGCGCGAGCAGAAAAGGATGAGGGGAGATCAGGCCACTTGACTAGCGGACGAGTCTTGCTAGGCTAAACGATAATTCAGGGGTAAGGTGGGGGGAAGGGACCGACAGTGTTACATCAAGGAATTCAAAAAAACCATAAAAAAGCTAGAGAGGGAAAGGAGGTTGGGGAAGCAGTTACCTATATGATCGCACCGGGGAGAGCCCTGAGGACGGGGGCGGGGGGAAGGGTCACGGCAATTTGATGATAGGGCATGGACGAGAAAGAGGGGCCAAAAAAAAAAAGAATAGAAAGTAGCCACTCGTTTGCAGGAAAGAACCTGAATCTTGAAAAACCGTACTCAGGGCCTTATGAGGGGAAGAGATAAGAGAAAAAAATTATGAGGGGAAAAGAGAGAGATGTAATAGAAAAGTAAAACAAGGTACGGTGGCAGCGTACAGGTGCGCCCGGAAAAAGGACTCAAGAGGGAAAGGTTTAGGGGGCAGCGAAAAATGCATAACTCAGGGACGACTCTCAAGGCATTGCATAGACTAAAGGCCAGAAGGGGATCAAAAAGGGGTCGGGAGGAGTCGCGATAAACCGACATTCACCAAGATGAGATCGAGCAAGAGGGGGAAGGGGGGGGGCAACGTAGACTGTTCAAAAAAACACAGGAGTTGAAAGACACCTGACCGAAGCGCAGAGGATTCTGCGCAAAGACAGAGGCGGCGAAAACGAGGCTCTTAAGAGAACTCGACCGCGGGGGGGAAATCACATAGAAGGGTCAAGCTCTCAACAAGGAAAGCGTGGGGCGAGATAGGAGCTCGACGCGGCTGAAACATTACCGAATAAAGGGACTGGTCGACGAGCCGACAAACGCGAGGAAAGAGGTCAAAAAGTACTACGGAAGGGAGCATAGCCCAATTAATTAATGAAAAGATTGGTGACAAGGGTTCTTCAAAATCGCATTTCACAAAAGGGGAGAGGGATGCTAGCATAGCGATGACTGATAAGAAAGGAAGAAGGATTCGGGACTCCTCTAACAAAAGAGGTTCCTATCGAAGATTCTTAGAACCTGAGCCGGAAACTCCTGTGTATACGAATTGACACCAAATGAATCGATGGGAACGGAAACGAAGGATAAGTGGAACAAGCACCGCATCGGTACAGAGTCTAATGCGGGCAGTCTGCAGTCATAGGGTTTTGGGTTCAAAAGTCACCGAAAAAAAGGCGAGCCGGCCATCGCGAACGAGAGGAAGGGCGAGGTTGGCGAGTCCCTTGCAAGGAGATATCGGGGAAGATCCTTAGCGATGCGCGAAAGGAAGGTCGTCAGGGGGAATGGGGGAGAAACGCCGGCCGATAAAAGGGGAAACATTCTGAGAACTGTAGAAGATAGAAGTACCTTTTTCACTTACACTACTTCTTACAGCAGGGATCAGAGCGTCGAGCGCGGAAAGTCTGTCTCGAGGATCTCCTCTCTCGGAAAAGGGGGAATTCGCAAATCGGACCCCGGGGACAACCTGAGCAGGACATTACTTCGAACTTTATCACGGGGAGCCAGGGGCAAGCAGGGTGAATGGATTAGCCGGAGGAAACGCAGACTTTCAAAGCACGAAGAGATAGCAGAGGAGTGGCGGGTGACTTTTCCGGATAGACAAACGAATGAAGCTGTCGGGGAAATCCGCCGATCACCTGTAAAAATTTTAGGAGGGGGAGGAAAATCTTACAGGGTGGCGCCGAGGGAGGATTGTCTTACCGGAGGTAGGCCGACAAAGAGGCGGCGACTTTGTCAGGGGCAACGTTGGCGGAGGGGACTAGCCGATGATAAAGAAGTATTATTCGGAAAGAAAGACCTCTACTGATATTCGTAGGTTTCAAGGGAACGAGAACAAAATGATGCCGCGGCGGATCACTGATCACGCAAGCAAGGGGGGGGGACGTGCCCTCGAAGATCTAAAAAAAAAAGAGGGGACTGAAAAAGAGGGGAAGGGAGAAAAAGGGACCCTCCGAGGGAGGGTATGAATGGCGGTAGCGCGACTTCGGCGTGCTACTTCCCCCGGAAAGAAGACTATGCCGGAAGTAAATTTAGTGTGAATAAACCTATATCGCTAGGGATAGAAATCAGCTCAATGAGAAAAGCCATCCTCTGTCGGAATTAAACCGGTTAAAACAGGTCTACCCTCTGCATACACGGGCGAAAAATCCGAATTCTTCACGAAGAACGCAAATGGTGAAGGGGGGGACATATTTCATGCCGACGAGTGCGGGGGGTAAAGACGGAAAAGTTCACAGCGCAGCGACTGAGAGCGGGAATAGCGCGTTTGAATTTGAACAACCTCTCTAGACAAAAAAGAAGGTCAAAAAAGGGGGAATGCAAAGACTTGCTCACTCTCCGGGAAAAAGCCTTTTTCTGAGCGGGGAAAGGTTTCAAAAGGTGGAGAAAATCCCCGGAGGGCCGAGATCAGGGAAAAAAGGAGAGATATTCGACGAGAAATGTCGGGCTGCGAGGCAGATCCAGGCCTTAGAAGGTCATTTTTCCAAGGGGAGATGTATGAAACAGAAGGTAGCGATATCCGAAGGGGCACAAGGCTGCCCCTGAGGCACGGCGGCTAATGGTTTGGGTTGTTTGTGTGTTTGGGGTGGGGTGTGCACAAAAAAAACAAAAGCAGGAGAAAAGGAACAGTTGCGCACGCAGCAGTCGCAGCACGGATTCTGAAAGATATCTCCGGAAAAGGGCGCGAAAAACCCCGGTCAAGCATCCTCGCGGTCGTCTTCAAAGGGAGGGGGGGCTGTTTCGACGCTACGAAAAAGAAAATCAGACTGACGAAAGTAGGAAGCCTCAGGGAGAAGGAGGGGATGAGTTCCGGGGAAGAAGAGGGAACCTGGGGGTGGAAGGGTCTCCCAAGGAGTGAAACGGAGGGGAAATTTCTAAAAGAGAGGCAGAAGGAGGATCTTTCAGTGGCAGAATCGGAGTGCAGGAGAATTATACGGAATCGACGATCTTGCAGGGGACTTCCAGGGGGGACAACGGTGAGAGAACCGAGGAGCGAAAAACCTCATATCGTGTGGTCACCAATCATGGCATGCAATGACATGTGTCGAGATGTACCATGAAGGCGAGCAAAGAGGGGAAGCATAAGTTCGAAGAGGGGTCGGCTCAAGAACAGAGGGGAGATCGGTCAAGGCAGAAAAAGCGAGAGATATAAACAAATGAACTTCTGTCATCCGTACTGGGACCGTATACTTGGTCCGGTCGAGTATAGGGGCCCGAGGGACTATTAGCTTCATGAATAGGGAGAAGAATCGGTCGATCAACGACACCTATAAAGGAGGGCGGAAGGGAAGGGTTGGGGGGCCTTTCAGAAAGACATGTTGAAACAGCTAGAAGTGGATGAAAAAAAAGGACAGAATTCTCGATGGAAGAGGGAGGGTAGGGGTATCTACAGGGCGATGCCAGAGTACCGAGAGGACCAAAGAAGAAAAAGGGAAAATAGGGCTAGTGGGAGGACTTACGTCTACTTTAAGGCGGCAAAGGGGTCCGAAGAAAAAGAAGAGAACCTTCCTCCACCGATGAGGGCGGAGTTGACACCTGGACTGACCTTAACCCTTAAGTAATTTATGGAGATAAAAGTATACAACAAACACAGGGTGAGAGGGAAAAAGATGAGATGGAAGTCCCATAAGAAAGAAAAAGAAATTTGGGGTCTTCATCTTCCAGGGAAATAAAGTCTGCGAAACCGTAGAATAGGTAGTGTGGGGAGGGGGACTGCCCCTCTGTCAGCTTATAGAAGCCATAAAGTGCGTAAACGAGCTATCCTTTCCAGAAGTCAGCAAGGTAGGAAGTCAGGAGGCGGAAGTCCGAAAACAGACCGGAAACCAAAGAGCTCTCAGGAATCGTAGTGGTTCCATAACTGACGGGACTGTTGAACACATGGAAGTTAAAGACAATCCTAGCGCCAGATCAAGGTGAGAGGCTGAAGGAAAAGAGTTCGAAAGAGAGGGCCTGAACTCCTCAACGCGTGGGCCAGAGAGCGACACAAGCAAGTATCAGGTCAATAGGAACCAGCACAGAACGTGTGTCGGATAAATCTGAAAGGGACCAGGACTAAAAAGGGCGTGTGAGAACAGAGAAGGAAATACGCGTCGAAAAAGGGAGTCAACGAGGGTGCTAACGTCAGTGACAGAGACTGAAAAAAGTTGAAATTAACATTTGGGACACTATATGGGGCTTTAGATGCAAGGGGGACTCTCACAGTGTATCTTCATGACATGAACAAGATCGGAAGGAGGAAGGAGAGGGAAGTCTTCGGCACGCAGAGAATCGAACGCACCAGCTTGTTCAATGCGAAATCTAGCCCCGGTACTCCGACTCCGTGTAAAAAGGGTACCCATGATAGATTGCATTCAACGGGGAGAAGGCACAGGAAATCGGGACCAGGGGCAAAATATGGGAGGAAGGACTGCAGGGGGAGCATTTTTGGGGGAGGAGAGCAAAAAAAAACAGAGACTAACCGAGAGATGAGGAGAGGGAATTTTGGTCTCTGAACTTTACTTGTATATGTCGACAGAATTGCTGAGAATAGAGAAGCGGGTGGAGGCTGAAGGCGGAATAAGCAGGAAGAGACAAGGGCAAGCAGGAAAGGAAAGGGCAAGGAGTCCGACAGGATGTCGAAAACGTAAGGGGTCTCGGTGAACAGATCGCTCTCATTGGAAGCGGATCATCATCAGCGCGTCCATAGCGCAAATGATCAAGACAAAAAACCCACCACCCAACCCCCCCCCAACACCAAAAAAAACCCCCCCACACCCCCCCCACCCCACAAACCAACCCCAACCCCACCCCAAGCCCCCCCCCCACCCCACCCCGGTGTGGAGGTTTTTTTTTATGAAATGGGAATTAAAAACAGCTCAGGACCCACGACCCCCCACCACCACAACCTTGACCATTCCACAGAGGAGGAGGGTAAACACCCAAATGGTTTTTTTGGGGGGGTTGGAAGGGGACTGATATAGTGGAAGCACGTTCTCCTTGGGAAAAACGCGGAAGGAAAGCGAAACGGCAGTTCAAACACGCCGCGCATATATAACAGAGAGAGCGGTTGCCGGATCGAAAACGCCTGTCCTCGTTACATTCAGCCTAAAACTGACAGGGGCTTTGACGGAGGAGAAGGGTGTTAGAGAGCGATGAAAGAAAGAGACAAAAGGGGGAAAGGGGAGGCCAAGAAAAAGGTAAACGGCGAAACAACGTTGGCTAGGTCGAGCCCGATGAAAGAGGGGGGAGGAACAGCGCCCTTCGCCAAAAACGGAGAGTAGTCTGTTCCTTGGTCCGAAGACACAAAAATCCGCGCGAAGAGCCTTCAGACACGCAAGAAAGACTCCTAAGCGACTCTCAACAAAAAACTGAGGAAGAAGAGGCCGACCCTTCCGGAGGCGTGGAGAATCAGCTCAGAAGCGTCGTGCTCTCCACATGGAACCTAAGACCTCCTCTAAGGATAGGGAGGGTTGAAGGCCAAAAACAAAGAACAAGGAAGCGACTAGAAAACGTGCCAACCCGCAAGTACGCGCCTCGGAGTCGGCTTCTACCGGCACATGTATACCTCGTCCTCTAGAGTAAAAAACATAAGGCTTCAGACGAACGAATCAATGTTCCAGTGATCGGAGTTTCATAGACAGATGGGAAAGTTGGGAGGGATCCGGAAGGGGAAACGTCTGAATGAGAAGACCGAGCGTCGTTCCTTGAAGAGGCTCTCGGGAAATAATTCCCGGGGGAACAAGGAAAAGTGTCAAGACAAGAAGAAGCCAAATGTCCGACGAGGCTAAATGGGCGGGAGGAGAATTCCACACCCTCCTTCTTCCAGAAGAGGGGGAGGAGATCATCGAGAATCAAAATGCGAAGGAGAGGAGATCAAGAGAGTAAGAAACGGGGAAAACGGGGGAGAACATGTACGGCTAATCTGTAGACCTCGGCTCTGTCCGGCGGCACGGTCACCAATCAAAGCAGGCAAAAAAAGGCGGGTCAATCGACATCACGTCTAGATCCCTAGGCTGCCGGCAAGTGCGTCTGCAAAGAAAAAGAAAGAAATCCTTAGGTCGCGAAGGCATAGACTTGGGTCTAGAAAAACAAAAGAACCTGCATACGTTGCAAAAAATGATTGTAGAGGGGGCGGGGTGCTAGAAGTAGCAAAGACGAACTGGGTGGAACGCTTCCCAGGAGAAAAAACAGGGGGAGAAAGAAGCTTCGATAGGAACACTGTGAGGAAAGAGCTGGGCCTAATAAGGAGAATCTGACCCCCTCGGCAGAGGACGGAAAACAGGACAAAAGTGGTCGACCCTGGTAAGCTGAAGACGAATCAAAAACAATCATGTCCATGAATCATGGAGAGGCTGGACAAGAGTGTCACGCTGATCATCTCTGGTAGGCGGCGGGGCAGCTAATAAACATGGCCGATAGGGGCACAGGCAAAACGAGCGCGCAGCGGAAAGCCACAAAGATGCTAGTGGAAGAAGAGAAATAAACCTACTTGTCCCTTGTGCAGGAAGGATCATGAGTCGAGAGAAGCCGCAAAAAAGGGTAGCAACGCTCGGTCAGCCCCAGAACATGAGATTGCGATAGTTGGGGAGGTGTAGTAAAAGAAGGTGGCACAGCCGACGTTCTGAAAAAAACCATCCGGTCGCGGAGAGGGGTCCGGTTTTCGTCTGTTGGGAAGAAAAAATCTACCTGAGTGCCTTGGGAAAGGCTAACGAGCTAAAAAAGGGCACGATTTATGATAGGAGGATTGAGGCGCCCGAGGGACCAGCCAAAAAGGAAAAAAAGACTTAAAGAGGGAGAAGGCATCTTTCAAAAAGGGGGAAAGAATGACCAAGTTCAATTACTTTCAATTGGATGGAGACTCCACAAAAAGCGGAGGATGAGAAAGAGAAAAGGGGATTGTGGAAACACGAAATAAAAGACGTATTTGCAGATTCCATGTCTAACCGACTTCTCACAGGGGAAAAGTGGAATGGGGCTGCGAAACCTAAGCATCGGCAAGGAGAAGAATCGGATTGACGCGCGAAAAGCAGGGATAACGGGCGAGGGGAGATCTGTAGGCTTCTAAAACCTACCTGCCAAGCTTCGCTCAGCCGCCATAAAGGGAACAGTTTACAACCAAGCAGGGGTTCAAAGAGTAGACAACCTACCATACGAATATGAAATTGGAGAGGAGACTCTCCTCTAGGGCGAACCTGGCCTGAAGCACCTCGAAGATGGGCCTAAGGAGTGACACATGGGGGAAAGATCCGGGGAGAAAACACGCACGTGTGATCTCAGAGAGAGATATCATGGACCCTATCAAAGGAGGTGGCTACAACACGGAGCAAAGAGAGGATCAAGGGGGGTGCTCGCCGTTCATGGTACACAGCTCAGGGGACAAGCTACCCATGATGGGGGGTACCAAAAGAGATGGGGTAAGCTCTACAAATTTCGATACCGGGGGAAGCTGAATGAAACGTCATGAAAAGAAACACAGAAGGACACTTCTTCGCACTACAGCGCTCACCGAAGAAAATCGAAAGATTCTTAGCCCAATTGCCTCGAAATACGGGGGAGACGCAACCATTTCTCGGAGTAGGAACCCCTGACCAGCCAAGATCGGGAAAAATCAAATACTGGTTGCGGCCGTCTGCAGGGGAGATTGTGGCGAGAACACACAGAACTCGAGCATCGTGAGAAAATGGGAAGAGGAATGAAGTCATTTTTGAGCCCTGAAGTCAAGTCTGGGGAAGAGGCCATGAAACAAAGAAGCAAAATTGTGCGGAAGAGCAAAGGGGATCAAGCCTCCTATCAAAAATGGACGCAAACTACGAACAGCATGGAGGCCATCAAGAAAGAAGGTACCTAAAGGCTCTTTTACCAAGAAAGGGGAAGCTCATTTTGAGTATAGCGAACCTCGCGTCGACGATGAAACTGAGAGAGCTCGAAAGGACGGGGTCTCAGCAACCTTAAATCGTAGGCCGTGCGTGTAGCGGGAAGAAAACACTTGCCCGGTGAAAATCTTGCAAAAAGAAACAGTACGAACGAACATTCAAAATTAAAAACGCTGCGATAATGGACGAGCGAGGACTTACCGGAGAGGGCAAAGGCCAAGTTCGGCTAAAACATCAGGGCCGATCCCCGGTAACATGTTTAAGACGTCGGGTAGCATGGAGAAAGAGGTCGCCGTTGAAAGGTAAGTCCGACTCCGTGAGAGGGGACTTGGGCCAGAGGAAAGGTAGAGAAAGAGGAACAGCGGCGGGGGGGAAGAAGCCTTAAAAATTCGCCGGATTCGTCTGTGTTGAAGGCCCGGCCGAAACGACCGGTCCCGAGTCGCTTCATCAAAAATCCAATTATTCCTGAGCAAGAGATAGGAAAAAAAACAAAAAAAAACGGAGGGAGGAGGAAAGCGAGATTAAAAGTGCACTACCTTCAATAGGGCGTTGGAGGAAAAGGGGAAGAAGGAGGCCCGGTCGCCCCATTGAAAAAAGAAGAAGATCCTAAGAAGGGCTGGGCAGGAATCCCTCCTCAATCTCGGGGGGAATGGACTCTCGCAAGTGAAAACAACAGTGACAAAACGCCTCGGCGTCTGCCCACTGACCGGAAGACACATCTAAAAAAGCGAGAAACAAAGAAGGAGGCTACGACAGAAAGGAAAAACATTGAGTCCGAGGTAAATGCAGTACCGATTACATTGCTGTTGAGGGCCTGAAGGGAAAAAAGGCGAAGCGAAAAGGACGAGCGGCGGTGACCTTTTAAAAATTCGCGGGGAATAGGGGAAAAGAGGTGGCACAAGGCGAAACCGACCAAGATAGAAGAAAGGACTTTTGACTTCGCGTTTGCGCAAGGGATCTCTTCCCCGCTTAGAGAGGGGAGATTAAAAAAAGGGGGGCCAGAACTGCTGCTGCAGCAAGAGCCATTCGCGTAACTTCGGAAAGAGAAAAGTCGATGGAAAGACCAGGGTCGGGAAGGAGGATATTTACGGCGGAAGGGGGGGCTTAGATCACTCCTGCCTAAAGGAAAACGGGCGTCGATCATGCGCTCAAGGAGAGACACAAACCGTCACAAAGAAAATCGGCCAAGACCGTCGCGACTCGCTGATGGGGGACGAGGTTGATGGCAGCAGCGACACAAAGTAACCTTAAGGCGGACAAAAGGAAAAGGAGATCAAAATGCAGTCAAAGTGTCAGGGCTGGGTGGGGAAAAAGTCCTACCCAGGAGTTCGGGAGGCGTAGAGCGGAGGAAGAGGAAAGCATGGCGATGTTCTAAGAGGGGAGGATGTCATTCTCGCGTCCAAGCGACGCTGAGTGCCTGAGGGACTGGAATGGAAAATTGGAGAGATACGAAAAGAGTCAAAAAAAATAAAAGTGCCGTCAACTTGTCGATAATGGAGGGCAACGAAAAATGGTGAAAAGGTGTCGAGAATGCGTTGAGGGAGGATCAGTCCACGAAGGGAGATAGGGTCAATGGCAGAAGGGAGAGTCGAGAGCCACAACAGAAGAGTAGACGCCGATCCCCAAGAGAGGGGGACATTGAAAAAAAGAAAACTATCAGCCCACTCTTGGTCTGGTCAGACGGCGCAAGAAACTGCAAGGCAGACCTCGGTCGAAAGCTAGTGAGTGATATGAATGGGTGCCACAGGGACACCATTTGTGAACAAGAAGGGGTTAAAAATTCCTATGCGAAAGCTAAAAGGGCGCGTTGGGGGTGGCGGATGGACTCAAAGGATGAAATCTAACTTGAGAGGTGAAATTGACGAGGCAGAGCGCTTTACAAACGCAGAGAGCGTATGCCAAACGATTCCGTGCAAGAAAAAAAAAGATAGACCTTGCCTCCATGATGTGGACAGTGGGAGCACTAAAAAACCGGACCAGTGTTAGGTCAGAGGGGGGGGAAAATAAAAGAAAGAGAACAACAACGGGAGGATGAGGAAAAATAAGAAAGGAGGATACAGAAAAACGCAAGTTGGTACGGGGAAGCTTACAGTTAAAACCCTACTAAAAAACAAACAGAGGGGGCAAGTGAAGATTTGCGTGGCTGCGGGGCCCTTAGGCAAGACGTTATAGATCAGGTTTTGAACGCAAGAGATCGGTGACCAGAAGTGGAACGATCACTGTCGATTGCAATGAGGGGTCAAAGATAACGAAAAACCTGCAAAGGCGGAAGCTCTCAAGAGGAATGGGGGTTGATGGGGAAAAAAAAACATGTAGGGATACACCTTACACTCGAGCAAGAAGGGCTCTTCTCGGACTACCTAGCGGCGACGCGGAGGAACTGATACAATCGGGTCAAGAATCAAACAGGACAGGCTAAGGGGAAAGATCTCAGAAATCAAGAGGTGGGGGGGGATCGACGCGCTCATCTTCATTGCCATAAAAAATGGTGAAAGACTGAAGGGGGACGCGATACACGGCTAAATTAGCAGAGGGGGACTAGGAAGGGTAGAGCAAAGGAGAATGACCATGAGGTGTTGAAAAAGAGAAGGGGGGGGGGCTTCGAGCGCAATGTCTCGAAAGGGGACTCATGGGGAAGAAAATCAATGAAGAAGCGAAGAAAGGACTCTTTCTTCAAGAAGAGGAGCGAAGGAGATAAGATGAGGGACCAAGGAAGAAGAAACCTGGTATACACTGAAAAACCTTCGAACACCCGAAGGATACTTAGAAACGCATCGAACTCGGCTTCCAAAGAACTTTTGTGCAGGTAACAGAACTTTGGGGTGTCGCGCGCAACAGCAAAATCACAGAGGCAACCCGAAGAGGGGGAGGGAACTTGCCGGCGATACAGCACGAGCCTGCTGAGCCTTCGAACGCAGTGTTCTCATGAAAAAGTAGGAAGGACCAACAGGAAAACGCAGCTATGAGGACCTCTTCCAGAATGCAGAAGAACCGAAGTAGGAAAAGCGTCAGGTAAAGCAAGCAAAGAGGGGGAGGGACATCGCTAAAAGTCACTCGACCTCGACAGCCGGGGAAAAAGTCTAGAAAACATGAGGAGTCTATGAGAGGAAAGTGCTTGGGGTCAAAGGAGGGGGCAGTACTGCCCTGCGGCAAAGGGAAGCCGAAGGAAAAGGACGCGCTCAGGCCGCGCGGGGACTTAAACTGATCGACACGGCCAAATGTGAAAAAAGGATGAGGCAGGAAAACCATTTGGGCCGGCGGACGTAGAAGATTGACCGAGGGGAAAGACGAAGGGTAGAGGTGCAGGAGGCGCGACTTGGGCGTGCAACGTTTGAGGTAGAGGGAAGCCCTAAACATCTCTTTCCAAGGAGGGGATTCATCCCTAAAAGATTCGAAGGAAGGACGGTTCATTTTCAGGGAAAAACAAACGTCCGACTGAAAGAAATCATCCGGGAAGGGAGGGGCCCGAGAATCAGACAGCAACACAACACAGGTATAGTAAAGATATAGATCGGGGTCAGAACCCTTCAATGAGGTCGGAAGGAAATATACGACGAAAGAAACTGTGAAAGGCAAGGTCAACCTAAGAATATCCTGTCTGAGGGGGCCAGATACAGAAGAAGAGACTCATCGACCTATACGCCAAAAATGATCCCCCTAAGAGGGACAGAGGATTTCCTTCGGGAAATGGGACAATCAGTAAAGCGCATCTAAACTAAACGCACCCCAGAAGAAAAGATCCGGTTTTGAGTTCAAAGTCCTACCGATTCAGGAGTTGAGTTGTCAAAGGTCGAGACTTAGAGTAGAAAGAGAGAGGGAGTGAAAGGTAGGGAGGCCACTGAGCAAGAAGTGCATCTTCACATGCGGAACTGGAAATCGAGCTACTGCCTTTGGAAAGGGAACGCTGTCGACGAGGTCTCAATTTTTCGCTGCGAGCGTCGATCTCGGGAAAAATCAGCTTCGAGAAAAGTTGGGGGAAAATCTCTGCTGAAAAAGATCGATGCGAATCGGGAAGGACTGCGAATCTTGAGAGGCCGATGCGAGAGGGTCTGGCGGCTAGGGGAAAAAAAGCCAGACTACACTAAAAAACCCTCTAGAAAAGACGTGGCTCAATAAAAGGCCTCCAACAATGATGAGAGATAGGGGAAGATTCCTCGCGGGGGAAAGGGTCTAAACAAAAAAAAAAGATAACTGCACGGAAGAACGATGGAAGCGTTCTATTTGCTAGAATGGATCATTCTGTCCCTGCACGCTATTGGGGGGGGGAAGAGAAAAGGCGGGGGCGACCGCTTAGTTGTCTAAAGAGTCAGTGAGAATATTAACATGGCGCTTTCCGAGCTCGGAACGTTCCAGAAGAAGTCGGAATCATTACAAAGACGCTAGGGGTCCAAGATATTACACTTGACGAGAAAACCTTTGGCGAGAAAAAGACCATCAGTACACCATAATGGTCAGAACTTCATGAAAAGAAAAACGTAATTCGGGGGAGCGCTGGGCTCGTCTAGGGGACATCCAAGGGGCGAAAAGAGGGGTTTCATGCCGAAAGAGGGGGGGGAAGAATCGGGGGGCCCACACTCTTCTTCTGAGACGGGATACAGGATAAGTGGCAATTGTGCCTGTCACCAAAGGGTCTATACAAATTTCATAAAAGCGAAACCCTGCCTAGGTGCTAGCGGGCAACCGTCACATTGGGAGGGGTGGCACAAATGAGGGGGGGAAACAGCTTCAGAAGTAGGAAAGCAGAGAGCGAGCAAGCTGGCAGTGAGGGGGGTTAAAAGATCCCGACCGAGATGCCCTAAAAAACCGGGGTGAGCCAATGAGGACGGGAGCGCGTTCACGAATTATGGAGGTCGAAGGGCAACTCGGAAACGAGGGGGGAGGCATAACAACAAAATCCTCGGAACCGAGAAGTCTGTCACCTGGAAGAGATCCACCTGACTGAGTGATAGTCAATAGAGAAAAAACCAACTCACCAACAAAAAGGGGTTTGAAGAGATATTGTAAAGCCAGCAATAACGGGAAAATTGGGTCTGAATCAGTCAAAAACGCAAAAAAAAGAGGGTAGGTGAGAGGTGGAGGTATGATGCCCAAGAGGTCAAGTCGACGAGACAATCAGTGCGGAACGCAGCGGGGGAATTCAAAATTTCATTCGATCACGGGAATCTCGGAGAAACGAACGGACAAAGCAAACTCTTCAGATAATAGGGCGGGGTTTGAACCTATCGGTTCACAAAAGCGTAAATAAAACACCCTCTCGAAACAGAGCAAGGGAGTAAAGAGGAACCGAGTAGCGAACGAATTCAGGAAATCTCCAAGAGGGGGAAGGAGAGGCAAAGACAATTAGAAGGGTCCCCTACATCCGTCTGAAAAGCAGCGTTGGGGGAAGATGGAATCGTCGATTGGGAAAGAAGAGAAATTCTTGGGAGAAAGAGAACGAAAACCCGAAGATGAGCAAAAGAAAGGAAGGGTCCTGACGGAAAAAGGGGGTCAAAAAAAGCTCTCCACGGGACGGCATAACATGATGGGTTGCATATGGGATTGGTCTCTACCAAAAAAGTCGAATTCAGAATGACATGGACGCCCAGGGGAAGAGTCAATTATGAGAAAGAAAAAGAGTCGAGGAGGACGCGAAGAAGGAACTCATCAAACTTCGTGACTCAAGCCTCTCAGGGGAACTCACCAAAGCTTGACATCGAATAGTTATCCACACGACGTCCAGAAAAAAGGGGTAAGGGTGACAAAACAAAGTCGGCAAAGCGTGGGGGAAGGGAAATCCGTGCATCACCTCCACAGAGCTCAGGAAAACAGCCACCCCAAAGCGGATAAAAAACCCAACCCCCAAAAGGCACAACAACAAAAATACCCAGGACACCCCCAAACAAAAAAACACACCACCCACGCACCCCCCCACGAAAATAAATACATAGGTCTCTTCCATAATTTTTGTAGAGTTTATAGTGGGTGGGTCGCGTCAACATCCAACTCTAGCAGAAGAAAGAGATACCTACAGACTAAGCCTTTTAGGAGAATGGCAAGAAGAGGACGAAAGACTTCAGGGCGCCGGAAGGGGAGAGCAGTTGTTCTGACGCCTTGGGGGGGTCAGAATAAAACCAAATTCCAGAGATTTCCTACTTGGTTTAGACGGACAGGTGCTCTGTGACACGAAGACGAAGAAGGTTGAGGGCGCATAAGGGAGAACAAACACCGGTCTCTCCTATCTAAGGGAAGTGCTTACACACCGGAGAAACCTCTGAGAAGAAAAGAAAAAAGAAGGCCGGCGAGATGTATCCGGGGAGACTTTTTAAAAGGACCCTTCTTGCGCAGAGCAGCGCAGCTTCAAGCAGAAAGTCTGCTAACTAGGGAAGCGGGGAAGTGCGCTTATTACCCCGAAATGGACGGAGAACTAGAAGAGGAAAAGGGACATGTTTTAGGTCGGCGGAGAGCCTAAAAAGGGTTCTCAAGGAAGGTCTACCTGCGGGGGAACCGACAAGAAGATGGCGGGCGAAGTTTTTGAGGAATAACTCAATCCGTGGATCGCAAAGCCCTTCCCTTAGATATCGGAGGTTCAATCCAAAAGAAGCCTGAGCCGCGTCGATCGGAAGGGAGAACAAACCGAATGAGCCCGCATCAGAACAAAAAAAAAAAAGGGGAGTGAAAATATATATGCTATGGAAGAAAACCTTAAGTGGGAAATGCGAATCCGGGAGCGGGAATGAGGGTGGCTCAGCCCCCTTCACCCTACTACTAGCAGGCAAGGGGGAGGTCGGAGGAAAGAAAGGCGAAGATCAATACACAATTTATCAAAGGAAAGAGGAAACTCTTTCCTTAAAAAAAACGAAAGGCTTACCTCGTAAGAGACCTAAACAACCAAGCTGAGGACGCCGAAAATCTTACGTTGAGAGAGTTGAATGAATACCTATAATTGTAGGAAGCCGGGACTGCGAGCCACATGCCTTAGGGCCTGTGGAAGGGCGATTCGAATCTCGAAGGGTCACCGAGTGTGCAAAACGTCATCAGGAGCACGAATACATGGTAAGCCTACGAGGTGAGACGGGGGGGGGGCTTTATCGACTTCAAAGTCCCAGGGTAGAGAAGATTCTAGAAGCTCTTCTTTCATAGACCATGCTAACGTAGGGTCACCGAGAAAAAATTTACCGTAAAAAAACATCTTCGTACTAAGTCCGAAAGGGATCTGGGAATCGGGGGGATCTCTTATTCTGAGAAAAACGCACTAAAAGCGGAGAGAAAAATCAAAGGAGAGGGAAAATAGCCGCCATTGAAGAGGAAAAAAATGCGTCTATAACTATTCAGAAGGGGGCTGTCTGGATTCTCAACAAGATAACCTGGATACAGAATCAAAAAGTATTGACGCAGGGGGAAATTTGTGAATGGATAGCCTCAAGAGAAGAAAGGGGTGGAAAAAGTATTCTAACACAATTGAGGAGAGCTGGGGGGGGGGGGGAGAAGAATCTTCTATGGACATGGACTGTGCGCGTTAAACCACGAAAAAGGGACGAAATGTCCGAAGATAGTACTTCATGAGAGAAAAGAAGAAAGCGTTTGTGAAGCGCCTTAATAGGAAAAGGGGATACGAAATTTTCCGAGAACGGAAATCCGGTGACCAAAAAAGTGGGAATTGAGAGATGACCTGACGGTCCTTGAAAAACTAGCGGGGGAGGTAAGCGAAAGGGAGGGCGGCCTGTCTAACAAATGGCGATCAGGGTCCAGAAGCTCAACTACCAACTGAAATGGAGGGAACGACTGAAAGGAGACTTTTCAAGTTGGACGCGAGAAATCCAAAACTGTAGGAAGAGTAATGATGGAGCGGTCAGCCTCCTCTGTAGAAAGCGAAGAGCCGTGAAAGAAGTCCTAGGGGTCGTGGGGGGGGGTGTTCTTTAAAATTCAAAAAAGAAGGAATGTGGGCGCAAGGGAAAAATGCAGAGGCTCGCATCTGTTGTCAGTCACTGGTTCCGAGTGCCCCGACATAGGAGGTCCCTGCTGGACGCTCAGAGTGCACGAAATGGGGGTTATACGCTGCCTCTGCCAGAGATCATACTCACTACCATCGACCTAAACCGAGAGGCAATAGGTGTGAAGCAGGGGAACAAATTTCTTGGAAGTGGACTTGGGGGAGGGGAGTCAATAAGATCAACAAAACAAACGAATTAAAAGGAAGATTGAAAGAAGATAAATAACTTCTCAATTGGTAAGGACAGCTCCAAACGAGCTCAACCAGGGGGAGTATGGAGAGTTGTCAAGAGAAAAACTGCGCCCTAAAGCCGCGGCAAAGTCGAAGGGAGACAAGTGGGGAACGCTCGGCCGTTCAAGAGGACGAGCCCGGGAGCTTCTGTCTTCGAGAAAAAAAAAGCGGGCGAGACGCATCGGCATTTTGGCAGAAAAACGGGTAGGGAGCTGGTTTCCAAAAATTCGGTGAAAGACAACCTACCGCGCGACAGGAATCAAGTCTACGCGAAAGGCCCTGATAAAAAAGGGCAAGGAGCACCGGCGGGTGGGGCCTGCCGCGCAACAATGGGTTCCATTCAAAAAGACTCGGGTCCATAAGTCATCTGGCGAACTCTAGCTAAGAGAAACAGTCAAAGGAGGTTCAGAACTAGTAAAGACCTCCGAAAAATCGGGACCCCGATGAAGAAACATATTGGTTCTACGTACGGGAAGGGGAACAGCGAGGGGAAGCATGACCATGATGGTTTTTTAACCAGAGGGACGTGCTCGCCATTTTCTAAACGTATGGAGGGGAAAGCGAAAATCGTCTATTAACGAAGAGGCGACTTCTTAAGCAACTAACGGGCTGTAACGTCGCGCGTTTCAACTGGGAAGTTCGTCTCAAACGGGCTAACTCCTGGGAAACAGATTTACACAGGTCAGACGGGAAGGGCCCGAAGGATCCTTGGAAACCGCACGAAAAAGAGGGTGATAGACCCCCTGTTTTGGCGGCCAGGTAAAGGAAGATTTTTTTGGTTGGGCGACAAGAAAACGCTCATCAGAGAGGAGAGAGGAGATAGGTGTGACGAGCCCTTGCCGGCATAATAGGGGGACGCCGGACAAACCGGCTGGAGCAGAGCGAATTGGGGAGCAGTATTTGAGAGGAGTGACGAGAAAGAAAGGAGGAAGCTCAATCGTCCAGGAAAAAGGATGTAAGGAAGTCCATGTGCTCGGCCACGACGGAAGGAAGCGGAATGAATCACGACAGATCGCTTCCATATCTCGAAACTCAGAAGCTCGAAGAAAGGGGGGGTGGGAACGTGAGACACGGGGAAGCAAAAGACGCGTGAACCAGTCGAGGAAGGGGAATCAGGAGCTACGTTTACCGGAAGGAGAATCTGCATCTTCAGGACTCCCGCAGACGAGGCGAGAGCGAAAGGGAAGCCAAGGGCTCCAGACACGCATGTCGGGAGAGACTCGCCGACCCCTGGAACATGTGGAGAAAGAAAACTCAGGGGGTCTCGCGTCGGAGACCGGCAGTGACGGGAAGACCGTAGGAAGGACGGGGGGAGGAGTAGAGGGAGAAAACGATCAAAAGCTCGGCGAGGGATTAAGCCCTCTAGCCTCAAAAGGCGTAGTTTGAAAGGGGGCCGAGAAGAGGAAGGCGACGAGGGAGAGCCTTAATTATCAGGAAGGTCGAAACACAACAAGGAAAATATAGAGATGCAGGGAGGGGAAAGACGACCCCTTGCCGTATGCTATTAGGCGATGAAGAGCAAAAATCGGAAAAAAAGAAAAGGACCCCCTTGCAAGAAGACTAAAGGAGTTCACGAGGAAATCAATACTAAAGACTTCTCAGTAGGGACGACTCTACAACAAAACCCCTCCAAGTAGGACACTGAATCGGAAAGGACCGGGAAAAAGCAAAGGGTCGACCTCGTCATAGAAAAGAAATAAGAGTTGTCCTCCGTTCATGGGTAGAGGGGACATGAAAAGAGGACATGGAGGGTCAGGGGGGTCAAAAAAAAAATAATCCCAATCTCTCTTCTATGCGGTGCAGGGAGCAGTGACTTGACTTCGAAAAGGAGCAAAAGAACTGTCCCCTGCGGCAAAAAGGGACGAAAGTGCACTCAAAGAGAAGAATACGCCTTTACTGCTCGAGGTGCGCAAGTTTGGAAAAAACTGACTTCCCAAGCGAAAAGCTCGAGGAGGAAGAAGTTAAAAGACGTGAGCGCTGACGTGGGCTCTGAGAATGCGCATGCGAAGACGGGACAACGAACATGTCTGATAAAATGCCTTTCGCACCCCGATCTGTCTTCTTAGGAGAGGAATAATATCGGAGAAAGGACTGCAGAGGACGACATGCGCAGCACGGCTAGCACTAGCTTCAAGAGAGACGAAAGACCCTTCACGAGTCTCATACTAGCTGTCGCGATTTAGGAGGTTTCGGGAGAGATACACAAAAAAAAGAGAACCTCAGACTGTCCTCAAAAAGTATGGGGGATCCGCGGGAATTCTCTGAGAAGGCAGGGGAAGGAAAAGGGAGAATGTTTTAAATCTTGGGAGAAAACGAGTTCAAAGAAAAAAGGGTTATAGGGAATCTGGGGTCGATAATCAAAGGAGCGGCGAAGGACTGAGAAGAAAAGTCGTCCTTCGCGCGTCCATCAGAGGAAAATTTGATCCCGTGAAGGACCGGTTTGCATCCAGTGCAGTCTGAGCAAACATCTCTGGGGGGGTCCCCAAAAAAAAGAATCATGCATTCCTTCCGGGTGCTGAGATGGGAAAAAAGAAGTGAAACCGACGTAATCTGACTGGGATAAAAAGCGAAGATAATGGAGAAAGACGGGTCAAAGAAAAAGAAAGGGATATAGGAAAACCAAACGCTGGACTGCTGTCCTCCCGTAGACTGAAAACGGATACTTGGAAGGGAAGACAGGTCGAGAAAGAAAGGCCTAGTTGTAGCATGAATCAGGACGCGGATGAAAAGTCCACCGGTCTGCCGAGGTCAGTTGGGCTTTCAAAAAAGGTATGAGAAAAACATTTTTGGGAAAGAGGAGGGAGGAAAAAAAGGCCTGCGCGGAAAAAACGGGGAAGGTCGTTACGGAGGCCAAAGGAAGGCCTCGAAGATCTGCTGGAAAAGAGAGCAGTCAGAATTTAAAGAAAAAACGACGAGTTCAGAGGGAAACAGGGCCGCAGACAATAAACACCTCGGGGACATTCTACTCCACCCGGAGGGGGAGTGACAACTTTAACTGAGGGGAATCACGGGAATGATTGAGGGGAAATA
>Ga0179593_1396530_pt1 | contig 20258 bp, 31 predicted proteins | sample CZODoug2_1_08_16_FD_185931 | JGI IMG/M metagenome (GOLD analysis project Ga0179593, IMG submission 185931) | Vadose zone soil fungal communities from Angelo Coast Range Reserve, California, USA - CZODoug2_1_08_16fungal (PacBio error correction) | ecosystem: Environmental > Terrestrial > Soil >...
TAGTAACATTGGGGGGGGGGGGGATCATTGAAAAAAACCTCAACCACCCTAAACAACAAAAATCCACCCTGTCCACAGGGGGGTGGGGGGGGGTACTTGTTAAAACAAAAAGAATCAAAAAATAAAAATCAAACTGAAATAAAGAAAAAGAAATGGGTCCCCCTGGGGGGGACTGACTTAACCAGGGACAGAGGTCAACTTCTGGCAAAAAGATAAAAATAACCTACTAGAACAAAATAAGGGGGGCGAAAGGGGGTGTCTAAGGGAGGGGAAAAAAAGTTAGCTGAGTCTGCTTGTGGGAGACAGACGCGGTTGAGGGGGCGGGGCCCAGAGGGGAAAAAAAGAAAGATGGACGGGACCACGGGGGGGAGAGTTTGGGAAGAGGATGGACCGAGGTAAATATTGTCCGATTTCTGATGCGCCGTCGCATTCTTGAAACACAGAAAAAAACGACAAAAAAAGGGGAGGTGGTGGGGGTCAAAACACAAAAGTAAACAACTGGAGTCCAGAACACATAAGGATCAAAAAAGGAAAAAGCAGAAATACAGGAGATTCTGCAACAACAAGTCATTAAGGGGGGGGAGATGAAAATTTTTGTGTTTTTAAAACCGCGCACCCGCATGACGCCGCCGTTGTAACATGGAGGGGGGGTTAAAGGTGAAATCAAATTGGGTCGGTGTGGGAAAGGGGAATGTTGAACCCCCCGGCGAACGTCGATCGCCCTGATCCAAAGAAGAACCCCAAACGGGGCGTTTGTGTGTAGGGGGGGGGGGAAAAAGCACCGGAAAGTAATGGGAGGAAGGTTCCTGAAACCAAGGGGAGCGTTGAACCAGGGGGAAGAGGAAAGGCACTTGAAGTCGAGTTGGATTGAATTCAAAGAAAAGTCACGTTCCCAGCGGGAGGTAGCCTATTTACAAAAACTGTGTGAAAATGGTTGGGGGGGGGGGTGGTTGGGCTGGGGCGGCAGCCTGGAACTGTCAGGGACAGGGTCGAAAAAACTCCCACGCTAGATGGGGTTATAACCCCGGGAGCTGACTAGCCCTGGTGGTTTGAGGGCTGTGGGACCGTAGTGTGAAAAAGAAGAGAATCAACGTTTGGAAGAGGGCCAGTTGGCGGAAAAGGAAAAGTACTCGTTGTGATGAAAAATGAAGGTTAACACAAGGGAAGGAGGGTCCGTCGCCGGGTAATTCCCGACGAATCCGCGCACCGCCGTTTGGAAGAGGGGAAGGGGGGGAACACGGGGGGATCAAGGGGGGAAAGCCTCAGTCCCGGAAAGTCATCGAAGGACTGAGGCCAATTGTGCAGAAAAAAAAGAAAAACGAAACAGGTAGGGGGGAAAAATGAAAAAAATGGATCGGGGGGGGAAACGGGGGACCCGTTCAGGGTCGAGGGCTGAAGTCAAAGGCGATATGCGGCGAACACGAAAAAGAAAACGGTGAAAGGGACAAACGGACAGGCTTCAAGAAGGAGAAGGGTAAAACGGGACAAGAAGAACAACTTTGGGGGACTGAATTTCGGAGTTGGGGGGGGGGAGGGGTGTTCCGACACCAATTGACCGCAACTGGTCGAGGGACTACGGGTTCCAACAGGGTGCGGGTCAGAACGGGAAAAACGAAGAGCTTTCCAGAAAACAAAACGGGGGTCGCACTTGGGGTTTGGTAGAAAGACCAATACGTTGAGCCAAACCACTTACGAAACGTCCGAAGATATCAAGGAAAAAGTCCAGTGGGTCGCGGGGAGGGGACACCGCGTGGGGAAGGGGGGGAAAAAAGGGGGGAAAATTGGGGGAAGGGGGGGGGAAAGGGGAGGGGAAGGGGGGGTTTGCTCGAAAACAAAACCATACGGGGTGGGAAAAAGTTAGATCCTAAACGGGGAATAAGGGACGGAGGAGGGCTAACCTTAAGACGTAAGAAGGGGGGTGAGCAAAACGGTTCACCTAGCGATCCTGGGCCCGAATGAACAATTCCGCCCTGGAACTACAAAAAAATGAAGTGCTGAGGAAAACGCTTTTCGCGGTGTGTTCAATAAATGCAAAAAGAGGATCTGGATGAAAACGGGTGCACGAAGGGCTGGGGGTGGGCTCAAACGTAAAAAGAGACGTTGTGAGTTGGGTGGTGTACCACCGTCACCCCCCCCGCCGTAGTGTGAAAAAAGGAAAGGGGGGGGGGAAAGATTACGTCTTGGGGGGGACTAAAAAACCGCGCCTGGGAACTCAGGGATTTGGGGGGGAAAGAGAAATGCCAAGCACACAGTGAAACCGAAATGGTGCTGTGGTGGGGGGAAAGGGGGGAGGGGTGCCAACGTGGAAAAAGATACTGGCTCAAAAGGAAAAAAAAACTGGTTTCAGTATCAAATCCAGAGAGAAAAAAATTATGCTGAAAAGGAAAAAATGCCACACAGCAACCATCGGGGCACTGTTCCAGTTCGATCAAACCTCAAAAGAATGTTGTGCTGCCCTCGGGGCTTATACAAGCGCATCTAAAAAGAAGAAGGGGGAACTAACTGTAACTTTGGGGGAAAGGGGGGGTACAAAACTGGGGGTGGGGGAAAGGAGGGAAAAAGGGAAACGAAAAGTCACGGTTCCAACCAATATCCTGCTGATTCGGAACACCACAACCGAACGGCGATAAAAAAAAAAAACGGATTTTGGATGCAAGAAGGGTCAGAATTGGGGAGGGGATCAAAACAACAGAAGGAGACGGATGCCACCGGGCTCCAGAGACCCTCTACGGCCGGTTCGAAGAAGAGGGAAACTAGTGGAAAAGGGGGTGTTATAAGGAACAACCTTCAAAAAACCGTCTGGGGTCGAAGCAAAAGTCACCAGATCGCGGGGGGCGTCCCGATAGACCAAGGGAAAAGAAAAAAAAAACAAAGACGAGGGGAAAACGAGAGGAAAAAACTCTTCAGGGGGGGCTGAAGGAGAAGGAGACGTGCAGTAGGGTGGAAAACCTTGCACGGTATTCGATCAGTGGCGAACCCAAGGCTCTCTGCCTCGAGGGAAAAAGGGGCGGAAAAGCTACGGGGGGGAAACGCACAAGACCCAGCTTGGGAACACCAAAAAACAAACCGAAGTCCCTCACTGGGAAACCAGTCCGGGCAATTGGTGTGGGAGGGAAAAGACAACGGGAGCCAAAAAAGGGGGGTCGTAGAGGGGAAAGAACGGAGCTTGGGGGGTGAGGTCACTGCGCGGCTTCCCGTGGGGTTTGCTCGTCGGGTAGCTGACCGAAAAGAAATTTGCAGGGGGGTCAAAGGGAAAGGAATAAACTCGGGAGGGAATTCAAAAGAAAGACAGTCGTCCGACCCGACAGAACTCTACTTGAGAGCATAACACGGCCCATCCGGAAAGAGAAACGCAACTATAGAGCGAAAGAAAAGGGGAAGAAAAAGGGCCCTGCCTCTCTCTCAACTGCGCTGATTTGGTCCGCAGCGAAAGAGGAAAAAGCCTAACTTTGAAGCCGAAGCTAAAGGTTCAAAGAAAGAATAGGGCGGGCGGCAAGCAATGTACGCTCGCCAACAACGGAAAAAAACTGCCTGACTAAAAGGGGGGGACACCAAAAAAAGCCACAGGAGGGGAGGGGGAGAGGAAAACCAGAGAGGTTATAACACGGCGCGTGGAGGTTTGGGTGGCATCGGCGGAAAAATTAAACAGGTACCAAAAAGAAAAAAACAAAACCAACAACTGGGAAAGTCTCAGGGGAGGGAGGAAAACGCGGACGGGACGGGGGCTGTTCAACGCCAACTCGATCAGTGCGCGGTACGCAGCTTTATGATACTGTAGAGGGGGAAAGGAATGTATCAATTGGGGAAAATAAAAAAAGGAAACTCCCCAAAAAAAAAAGAAGGCAAAAACTTTGGGTTTCCGCGTTGGGAATCAGGGAGAAGCAGACGTCGGACGGGAAGGAAATCCTCGACAAAAAAAACAAGGAAAAGGGAAGGACAAAACAAAAAATGACTAAGGGGGCCTGCTTGTTGAAAGAAAAAACAAACTGACGGGCAGAGGGCAGACGTCAAGGGTGTAATTAGAGAGGCATGGATGGGGTATTCAGGTGTTAGAGAGAAAGAAAACAAGAGCCAAGGGGCGTTCTGGAAGGCAGGGGAGGGGGGAGAATTCGCATGAAGGAAAGGCGCCCATTGCGCGCGGAGCAACGAAGACAACCGCCATGGAAAGAGAAAAATAGCAGGAAAAGACCGGACTGCCAAAAAAAAAAAGCGCAGGGGGGGTGGGGGGGGGGGGGAAAGAAACAAGGCCTACGAAGGGAGAAAAATAACCGTCCCCCCACCAAGACTTGTTAACTAAATGGGGATATCTGGAACAAGAAAGAGGAGGATCGCGTTTAAGGAAAAGATACGTCAAAGGGAAGGTAGAACCAGGGAAAGGGGGGAAAAAGACGGGAGGGCTTGCCCCGGCCACTCAGATTGATATGTCTTGACAGTGGGAAACGTGGCCGGGAGATTGTTGTAGGGGGAGGGGGAGAAAACCAATCAGACAAGGTGCCGGAGGGAAAAGCGGGCCACAACAAAACTGAAAGGGGGAAAGAAGGTCGAAGGAGGACAAAAAGGGAACGATTGATGCGAAAAATCCGCCCAAAAAAAAGAAGCCCAAAAGCAAAAGTCCAAAACTTGTGTCCTTTTAAAATGTCCAATAAAAAAGGAGGCAGCCTGGAGAAAAAAACGCAAACCTCTTTCCCCTTGGTTGCCTGGTTTTGGAGAAAAACAGCTGGGCAAAGGTCCAAGGGAAAAAAAAAGGAAAAAAGGTCGATTCCGAAAAGGGATCGTTCAGCGATCGGACAAATCTGGAGAAAACCACGGCCCAGGGGGGGTCTAAGGGCGGTGGACGGGGCGGGGGGAGAAGTTGTGGTGAAAGGAGTGAGGGGAGGGGGGGGCCAGAGGTCGCAAATTTCCGCGCAGGCAGGCTAAACGGGGGGGGGGGGAAGGGGGCCGCGTTGACAAAAACGAGTTTTAATGGCTCAAAGTATGAGGGAATAAACGGATGACGCGCCAAAAGTCCCCTGCAAAAAAAACCCCCCCCGTGTGGGTCCGAGAAAGAAAAACCTAAGTAAAAAGAAAAAAAGTAAAGAAAATAGACCTCGAAAAAAAAAAAGAAAAGGGGACGTCTTTCAGGAACCACAGCGCCGGGCAGGGAGGGGGGGCCTTAAAAAAAAGAAAAAAAAAGGAACCAAGAAAAGTTAACAGGGGGAGGGGGGGGGGAATTTCCATCATGCGTTGAGGTCGAGATGGTGTTCCGGGGGTTCGCGAGGTCGAAAGGGAAAAGACCAACCGCAAAAAAAATGGTTTGTGCGAAAAAGGGGGTCGGGGGAAAGACACAACAGCCAGGAAAGGGGAGTCATGACCCATTCAGCAAACACCCGTAAGGGGGTACCCGCAGCAGGGAGAAAGGGGGGCCGTTGAAATCCATCCCTGGGGAACCGTCAAATATGGGTCAAGGAGCCAATTTGGGGGGGGGGGGGGGGTTGCGGCAGGGGGGGGGGGGGGCCTGGTCGGCGAGGGCCGCACCAAAAGTCCAAGCTCCTCTTTTGGGGACTAAAAACTCGTGGGAAGAAACCGCAAGGGGTTTATCTTGAAATTGACGGAAAGCCGTGGGTTTTGGAGGTCCGTTGGCGCAAGCCGATGCTTAAAAAAGTTGGAATGAGGTGATAAAAGTAAAGGGGACGGGTGACTCAGGGTGACCGCGGGGATCAAAGGCATTTGAGAAGGCGAGCACCGTGGCTGGGGTCGAGCAAGCTCCGTGCAAGAAAACAAATCCAAAAAGGGGGAGAGGGTGGGCAAAGGTACATTTTGGATTGCTCGTCAAATTCGCCAGGGTCTTCAGGGGGGCTTAGGAAATTATCTTAGGGGAAGGGGAAAAAGGAGGTACAAGGCTGGAATTCAAACGCGTGGGGAAGGAATCTAACAACCATGAGCCAAAAAACGTGGCAGCAGGAGCCGGAAAAAACTCAGGATGAAGGGGGGAAGGGGAAAGCTCGAAAAAACCGGGCCCTGTTCGGAAGCCGGGGGGGGAGGGGTCAACAATTTGCCGAGTGTCAGGGGAAATAAAGGTTTTGCGCTGGGAGTGGGCGGGAAGAAACCGGGGAAGAACAATCTAGGGCCGAGGAAGACTTTGGGCGCAAACTTGGGTCTCGAATAGTGGGAATCGTTGGGTGAGAAAAGTTTGAAAAAACAACAGCAGCTCTCTCGTGGGGGGGGGAGAAGGAAAAAAAAAAGGGGACTCCTAAAGATATCGCACACTCGCTGGTCTAGAGAGAACCGCCGATGGGCACTGGGGGGGAAAAAAAAACCGAATTCTTATGGGAAGAAAGAATTGTTGGAAAGGTGAAAGGCGTCACCCCAACCGGTGGTGTTTTGGAGATCCTTCAAACCCGGTGCCATGTTGAAAGGACGGCGAAGAAGAAAAAAGGGGGGGGGGGGGGTCAAAAGCAAAGTTGTGAAAAAGCGTGTGCGAATGATTTTGGGGGCCCAAAAAAAAACTCACTGGGGACCCAGTCCGCCAATAAAGGGGGAAAGCCGGTTGCCGAGTAGGGTCTGAGGGAAGGGGCGTTTTGTGTTTCCAAAAACAAAAGAGGATATTAATGACCGTTTCCATCTGAGTGAAGGAAGGGGAAAACCAAGTTGCAACAAAATCAGGGGGGGGTACAAAAACTACCAAGTCCCCCCCGTAACGTAAGGCCGTAAGGGTGCAGTCTAAAGAAAAAAAGGGCTCAAAAAAATCCCGAGGGGTAATAAAAACACGTGCAAAGATGTTTCTGTTTTGCCGGGGGGGCGGTCAAAAGGGGAGGTGGGACAGGAAAGATGCTCGACACCAAAAAAAAGGAGTATTAAAAGGAGAGAGGAATGCACATCCTTCCGAAACCAGACAACAGCACCCAACGGGGGAAGGGGGGGGGGGAAGTAGGCGGAAAAAAAACTCCGAAGAACTTGACAGAAAAAGGGGAATATACAAGAAAAGCATCTGGACATCGGACTACAGTACGGGGAAGACAAAACCAAAACCTCCCAAAGATAGGGAAAAGGGTGTAAGAAAGAAAAGAAGGGGCAAAGGGGGGGACCCAGATATCCTCTATGATTTCCGGGAAACACCACCGACGGAACGCGAAAAAGAAAAAAAGAAAAAAAGGGTTGGGGGTGGAAACGGTCAAAGAAAACAGTGAGGGAACCCCAACGGGGCCGCTTCTACGGACCCACGCATCCAAAAGGCGGGAACAGAAAAGAAGGAGGAAGGGGTCTCTCCAAAAAAAAAATCCAATCCAAATAAAAAAAGTGGGTGGGGAGGGGGGGGGATGATCCAAACTGGACAAACGGTCCTGGGACGAAGAGTCAGATCGTCGGCCGGAGGGGAGAAAGTACATGTCCACCCAGAGGGTTCCCCAACCAAAAAAAAAAAAAAAAAAAAAATAGAGTCGGAATCGCAAAAAGAAGGAGAGTCATGGATCTCAGTTGAGAAAGGGAAGGGGGAAAACGGTATTACTCAATCACAGGCCGACCCCAAACTTCTTCCAAAGACGGCCACGTTCGTTCGGTCAGGGAGAGAACTCAACAGCCCAACCAGCAAAGGGTGGGGGGACCGTGAGCAAGAAGGAAAATTGTTCTGAACGAAAAATCTGAACTTCAGCGGCACTGGGTGTGTCGAGCTGTGGTAAGGGCAACGGTGCGGGGGAAGAAAGCCTACGGGGTCCCAGGTGCTCTCCAGGGGGCGGGCCGCTATTGGGCCGGAATTACAAGACCCACTGTGACGGGGGAAAAAGAGACGACCTACCCGCTAGACTGGGGGCCGGACATCATGGCACTTCCACCGATGACCTCTTCGTACAGAAGGAAGATAGACTAAAACCACGAATCCACGTGGCAAAAGGAAAAAGGAGAGAAGAAAAAGAATGAGTTGATGAAGGGGCCAAAACTATCAAAGACGAAGTAAAGAGGGAAGGGATACCTCCAAGAGTTAACCTAAGACATCGGCCTCAGGGAACCACTGGACCCTCGAAAAAAACGGAATGGGATGGGGTTAAAGACTTGCCAAAGAAAAGAAAAAAAAAGGAGCGTGCGATCAAAGATTCAGTTACTACAAAGCGTGGGACGTTTTTCAGGGGGGAGAGAAGAAAAACAGGGGAGCGCACCAACTAACACGGGGTACTACATGACGCTCGTATGAAGGTACGGCGAGGAAAAAGCACATCAACCAGAATGTACGCACGGGTTAGTAAAAGAAAAGGGGAAGTTTCAGTGAATAATTGTCCTTAATCGGAGGAAAAACTACAACAAAAACGCAAAGCAACACGGTGGGGGTGGTTAACTTGGCAAAACTTCTAAGGGAACGGACTCTACCATCTTACGTCACGGCAACTGCGCAAATGGAAAAAGACTGTAACGCGGCTAAAATTGCGGGGCCGAGGGTGGAGGAAAAAGAAGGACGGGAGGGCACAGGCATAATCGTCAAAAGGTGGAAGGCCGAAAATCAAAAGGGGGGGAGGAAAGTCTTCAGGTGTAGGACTCGACCCAACATAAAGGGGTTCAGGCGTTAAGGGGGAATGGCAAAGGGAGACTCCAAAAGGACCAATAAATAGGAAGTTATCGAGGAGAAAAAAAAAGAAGGGACAAAGTCGAATTGCCCAGTAGCAGACCTCTGCCCCAGAAAAAACTGGGTATCACACAAGCCGAAAAAAAGAGAAAGGGAAAAACCGCGGTCGACAAAAAAAGACAAAAAACCTCGCAAATTTGGGGAAAAACTGAACGCATTTGTAGGGACGTTGAAGGATTCAGGAAATACGCCAATCGGGGAGGAAAAACACACCACAAGATTAATCCTGGGGGAAGGGGGGAAGGGAAAGGTTCAAAAATTTCTCCTTGGGACGGGCGGGGGACCTGTGGAGGGGGGGGGGGGGGGGGGGGGGGTCGGTCTAGGTTTGTTGACCTCAATCGCCACAATTGCCAGACAGAACACTCAAAAAAAACAAACAAATGGGGTATTAAAAGAAAAAAGCCGCAAAAAGGGCGTGTTGTGAGAAAACAGAAAACCTGGCCGAAAAACCCAATCATAAGAAAAGGGAAAAGTAGTGTTAACCTGTCCCAAGAAGAGAGGTGGGGGGGAAAGCCCCTGAAAAGAAGGGAAAATTGGACCTGGGGAGAAAAAGGGCTGGGGGTATATCTGATCTTCAACAAAGGGGGAGGAAACAAGGGGAAAGAAGTCGTTGAAGCAGTATCAAGCGGAAAAGGAGGGTTGGGGGAAGACAACGGTGACGGTGAAGTGCCGGCCCTTTGGTGAATCAGCGTGACGTTGAGGTGCGGGGGGCAAAAGGGGGGGAAGGGAAGATTGCTGAAGTACGAAAAAATTTCCAGTAAGGGGGAGACGCGTTAACGTGCCCCGATTATTTCATCAGGCAAAACAAACTAGCGCAGGAATTCCCCTGCAAAAAAACACCCACCGGCGAATGGTGGGGGTCACGAGAAGTCCAGAAAACCAAATAAGACTCAAATAAGGGGGGTAGGGAAGGGGCATACAAACAACTTTATCATTGAAAACCAAAACAAGTCAGGGGGAGATGGAAAACCGCTCCCCGCCTGAACGGCCGTTAATTACAGGCTGGGGGGGTGGGTAATTTGCAACAGAAGTTTAGGTGGAGGGGGACAAAAGGAAAGTGGCCTAATTGCCCGGGACCAAAAAAAAAGAAAGCAAAGGATCCCAAAGGAAAAAAAAAAAGGGTTGGGCTGGCTGTGGGGGTTGTAAGTTGGCCAGGAGCAAGAGGTAAGGTCAAGGAGGACCCATTGAAAAGGTGAAAGGAGAAAAGGGGAAAAGACGCGTGACCAAATTTGATCGAGAAAAAAAATTTTAAAGGGGAGAAAGCAAACGTCAACAGTCGCCCAAGTAAAGATGTAGCCAACACGAATAAACGTGGGGAGGGTTGTTGTGGAGAGGGGAGGGGAAGGGGAAAGGGTCGCATACCGAAAAAAAAACCTTCAAAAAAAAAAAAAAAAGCTAGGGTTTAAAGAAAGGAAGGGAATATACGCGAATTGTGGGGATAGGGTCGGTGGGCACCGTATGAAAGAAGAAGGAAGTTTGTTAGAGGTCCAGGGGTGTAGGGAAAGGAAGAGGGATATGGCAATAATATTAAAGCGTAGAGGGGGGAGGTCTGAGCAACGGTGATCTAACGAATGCGCCGTTTGAGAGAAGAAGGGGAAAGGCACAAACGTGGATCCGGGGAGCCCCCACGTAAAAGGACGTAAGTCCGATCAAGGGGAAGTGGGGTCAATGGATTCCTTCCGCAATCGCCCCGTAGGAGGTCGTTTGTCCGGCGAGATCGGGGGGGGAAGGGTAAACACGGGGAAAATGTAACCGATGAAAATTGGAAAAGGAAGAAATGCTGCGCTAAAACGAGAGCCAAACGGGCAGCGGAATTACGCCAGGAAAAGAAGGGGGGAAGGGGAAAGGCTGCGAAACACAGGGCTCGGGTTCAAAAAATGCGTGGGGGGACGTGGGTAAAACAAATTTCCGGAAGGTCCGAGGACTATCAGGTTCCAAAACGAGATGTGCGGGGGGGAAAGAATAAACGTGACGAACAAGGCGATGGCAAAGAAAAAACGGTTTGGGTTTCGCACCTGTGGGTGTCGGGAAAAAGAAAAGGGGAAATAATTTGGGACAAAAAAAAAACGCTGAAAAGGGGTCAGGGAGAGGGACATAAGATAGAAAAAAAAAACTCCAGCGCTGTCGAACAACACAAAATGAAAACACGCGGAAAAAATTTGTCTGCCCTTGGTATTAATCAGGGGGGGAAAAGGGACTAGATCAAAAAGGTGTGTAGTTGAGGGGGGAACCCCAACTTTGTCATGTTTTGGAGACCTAGACACCGGAAAAAGGCAAAGAGGGGGGGGGAAGGGAAAGAAAAAAAGCCGACATAGGGGATTTAAGGTGAAATCGGGAAGGTAAGAATCTAGAATGGGGGGACCATCGCTGAAAAAAAGGGAAATTATCAAAGAACGAGGGGGTTATTTCGGCGGTCGCGGGTGTGGAAAAGAAAAAAGAGAGGAGGAGGGGGGGGGGGGAAGGGAAGGTAAAAACAACTTGTGAAAAGAGTCAAAAACAAGGAAAGGATATTGAATGGTGTTGGGTCAACCTGTCCGTACGTTAGTAACAGGAAGGGTGCCCAGAAATGGCAGTCCTTTGGAGAGAAAAGAGGGGAAGGGGCAGCACAAACTCCGAAGGTGGATCGGCACTGCCCAAATTGGAAGAGGGGGGCGTGGGCCTGGGGCATTCGAAGAATGGTGGCCGCAAGATCTGGAAGAAAACAAAAAAAAAGGGGGAAGAAGTAGAGGAAACGGGTCACAAGGTCAGAAAAATGAAAAAGGCAACATCACCAAGCGGGCCTGGGGTCAAGGCAGGGGAAGAGACAAACACCCTCGAGAATTGGGTGTGCATGGGAAGAAGAAAGGAAGGAAAAGATTGAAAGAAGAGGGGTTACTAAGGGAAAATTGAACCCCTAGAGGAAAGGGGGGGGTAAAAAAAGGTACAAGCCCCGCATGTAAAAAACGAAATTCAAGAGGATCTTAAAAGGGGAAGGGACACCCCAAAAGACTACAGAAAAAAAAAATAACAGGAAAGGTGGGTAACAGATTGTGGGGGCGTTGCATTACAGGCCACAGGAAATAGGGGATCGCTGAAAGCTCACAAGGCAAAAAGACTAAGGGTCGGCCGGTTGGTCGACCAAAAGAAATAACTTTCACGGTGGGAGATGTCCAACCTGAACAGTCTGGGTCGAGAATTACCAGGAATCGCGGTTAGATATAAAAAGGGGGTGCTGGACACAAAAAAAAAACTCAGGTCGAAAAAAGAAGGCAAAAAGATATCCGCGCGTCTCGCAGAAGGGGGGGGGGGCTCCAACAAAACAAAAAACGGACCGGGGGGGGGGGAAAAAGGGAATGAGGGAAATCACAAATGGACAAAAACAAAAAAGCCAAGTTGCCTCTGCCCCACTTTCGGTCGCACGGGCTCGACAAGAAACACCCATCGTTGGGTACCGGAGGGAAAGAACGCAGACCTCATGGGGGGTTGGGATAACGAAAAAGCAATGTCCAAGACAGACAGGGAAAAGTGTTCATCTGTGCCGCACCGGGATGGCGGGAAGAGCCTCCCGAGGGGGGGGGGGGGGAGAGAGGAACTGGGGAGCTAAAAAACCTAGAAGACAAACCAAGAAAGGACGGTACTTCCCACGATCAAAAAAGATACAAGAAACGCAGACCTACGGCGACTGGCGATCATCAATGGCAAAAGGGAAAAGAGAAAAGTGTACCAGGGCCTTAAAGAAGTCTCAGGGGGGAAAAAAAAAGATCAAAACTTGTCCAGGAATCAGTCTCTCAAACGCGGAGGTTCTACACTGCAGGAAGGGGGAAGGAAAAGACGCGGTAACGCGCAAAAAAAAAGTTTAATAATCAATCTGCAGAAAACAAAACAGGAACTAGGAAAAACATAAGGGGCTGACATACGGTTGCCAACCATCACCACAATCGCCCGGCTATTACAAGATGCGGGGGGTAAACATCGCGCGTGACGGTGGAGAAAGAGGGCGGGAAAACATGTGGGCAAACCATCAAAAAAAAATGGGGGTAGGGGAGAAGAACTCAGGACGGGAAACTGAATTCAACGGCACCACTACATCTTTACGCGCCTGTAAAGGGGGGGAAAGAGGAAAAAAACGGGGTGGGGTCAGGAATAGAAGGGGGGAAAAGATTCAGGGGGGAAGGGAAAAAATAAAAAAAAACGCCGTCAACCTGTTGTTTTCGCTTGGGAGCGGGCGAACGAAGGGAGAAGGTTTCATATTTCCAGACCAAAAAGGAAAGCTGTGGTCAAATTAAAAAAAAAACCAACCCTGTAACATCTCTTTTAAAAAAGAAGACCCCATTGGGACGGCGCTGCAGGTCGTCAAGGGTGGATGGAGACGCAGGATCAAGTGGTCGGATTCAATGGTGGGGAGGGGGAAAGAGACCCCAACCCAGGAAGCAGGTTTGGGGGGAAAGGGAAAATGCGCGGCGGCGATACAGAATCGGGGCCACATTTTACTCTCACTCAAAGCCGAAGTAAACGGGCAGGGAAAAAGGAGGGGGGAATATGTCAGACCAATCGGGAGAACCAAACCACCTAGGGTAGAAAAAAAAAAAAAAAAAGAAAAAGAAAAATCCACCTCACCGCCGCGACCCCCACACACGATTTGTGTACCAGATTGAGATCTGGGAAAACCCAAATTGAAAAAAGCGGAGAGAGGGGGGGGAAGAGAACAATACGGAAAATGGTCGTTTAAAAAAAACCCAATTTAAAGACGGGGGAAAAGGGGGCGGTAACAGGAAAACTTGATACTGGTCTTGGACCAGTTCACAGGCAAGGGGGGGGCAATTTAATTGGTCGGCCCCAAGGGGGGAGGAATCAATCGAACATTTAAAAAAAAGCCTCAAACAAATAAAAAACGGGGATTAAAGAAAAAAGAAGAGGAAAGTTGACGTCCAAGGGGGGATATCCCGAAACCGGCGCAAACAAACAATAACCGGGACCCAATGCACTTTTTAGGGGGGGGAAAAGGAAGGAAAAGATAATAGGAAGCCGGGGCAAAGCCCCAATGACCGGTGGGGGGAAAAGGGGGGTCGAACCGCGGGGCCGACATTTTTCACCCCTGGAAACAGTCCGATCCAGGCGTTCCAGCAGTATCAAGAAAAGAGGGAAAAAAAACAAAACGTGATTTTGGTGGAACGGGGTTGAAAGGGGGGGAAAGGAACTGGAGTTCGGCTTTGTATGCGCGTTTGAGGGAGTTGGCAGAAGGACTTAGCCATCAAGAGGGAACCAGGGAGTTGTGGGGGGGGGGGGACAACTCGGGCCGTGAGACGTCGAGGGTTAAAAGGGGCGGGGGCCCTATTGATGAGGAGACCAGACAACGAAATGAAACCAAAAAAAAAAAAAGGAAACAGAAAAAAAAAAAAACCCGTCGGGTGGGGGTCGAGGCCGAACAAAATCCGAACCTAACCAGGAGCTGCGGGAAGGGGAGAAAAAAAGGAACACAAAAACCTAACAACGCGTCGACGTGGCGCTAACCGCGCCCCCGCCTGAACGACAGGTACTGTCTGGGGGGTAATTTGCCAGGGGAAAGTGGGGGCAAGTAGCTCGTTGACCGGTCAAAGGGGAGACGGAAAAGATGTCGGGGGGCCCCTGCCACCCAAAGGCGAACCCAACCGTTGAGTGGGCGTTTTTGGGTTTTCCAAGCCAGGGGGGAAAGGGAGTTCAGGAACAAAGAACCTTGCATAGGGAGCAGCGACCTCAGCGTGATCCAAAAAAAAAAAAAAAAAAAAAGGGTGTTGGCCCTGTGGAAAGGACAGCACCCACGGTCCGGCGCCGAGTCGGGGAAGAAACTTGGGGAAGGGGGGGGGGGTGTTGGCTGTCGAACCAACTGGTCCGCGAATGTTGAGTCCACCCAAAGGGAAAAAACCGCAAGGGAGGGGGCCAAGGATAGGATTAGTCCTGCTAAGTGGTTGATCGGGGATTTTCCAAAAAAAGTATGGGTAAGAAGAAGGAAAGTTGGGGGGGGTCCGAGTGGTCAGTGTGCTGCCCTAGAAACATGGTTATGGAACTGAGGTTGAGGAACATCGTATTAGGGTACGTCCTGGGAAGGGAAAAGGATCGAATAATGGGAACCGGAAGCAGGACTTGGGGGGAAAAGGAAAAGGAAAGGAGGGCCTTCCCAGTGTGGTGGTATAAGTCACAACTGTAAAAGAGGGCATAGATGGCCCCGGCATTGAGCTCGAGTGAGGGAAGTAGGCTCGGGGGGGACGTGAGATGAAAGAGGGGGAAGAAAACGGCATCGGGTAAGATGAAGGGAGGGACGGGAGGACCAGAAGCGCTCTAAACCTAACTAGAGCCACGGGGGGATAGAGAGGGAGGGTCAGCACCGGAAAGAAGGGGGACCAGGGAGTGAAACCATTAAGGACCGGGGGTTCGGAAAAGATGTGTTTCACCTTACATGCCGGACGGGACGAGGGGGAGAAACTGGGGGGACCAAAGCTTTTTGCTGGTGGCAGGGGGGGAAAAAACTAGAACACGAAAAAAAAGGCCGAACGAAGAACAAAATCCTTGTGTGGGGGTCTGCCAATGTGGATGGTGAAAAGACCTGACTCGGAATTGGAGCACCAAAACTGATAGGAAAAAAAACGAACAACTAAAAAAGATCAAAAAAAAAACATCGTAGGGCCGCTAGAAAGGAAGGGGGGCCCGGTGACTGCAAATTGGTAGCAGAAGGCACGCGAAAGGGGGTTGGGAATGTTCAACCGGGGCCCCCAGACGGGGGGGGAAAAGGGGGTTTATATCCTATACCTTGCAAAAAGGGAAATAGTGGAGGTCGAACCGACAATATTAAGGGGGGGTGGGCCGCCCGGTGGTGGAGCGGTGCCGTAGAGGGAATCAAAAACGGTGGCCAAAGAAGAAAAAGGAATCCAAGAGGGGGAAATCAAAATACCTTCGGGTAGTTAAACTTCCAAAGGTTACCCGCATAAGGAAGGAGAGGGGACCACTGTTCAGCGTACTCGTACCCCTTCCACACGAAAAATCGGTGTTATGGGTTACCAAGTGACAAAAAGAGGGGCCAATATTTTGGGACCTATCGGTGACTCTTGGGAGAAGCATAATGTCAAAGAAAAGATAAAGTGTTATCGAACAGGGCCCCATGCCCCAATCTTTTGCCGGGGTCAATCGAAAAGATGGTGAAGGGAAGAGACTCCACACCTCAAAACAAAAAAAAACCAAAAGGGGGGAAGGAAGGGACAAAAGGGGAAAGGGAGCACCGGCAACCATCCTTCGAACTGAAAAAACAGTCACCATCCAGTCACAGTTGAAGTTTTCGATCAAAATATGGGAGGGGGAGGAAGACAGGCTTGTCTGGAACGGCGAGCTGACTCGACGAGAGAGAAAGGAACATATATGGTACGGGGGGAAAAAAAAAAAAAAACTTCCCCGATCGAACGTGTACGAGTACAAGCCCGCTGGGAAAGGGGAACATCCATAAAGCCAGAAGTGATTCGTAAACACCCAAAAAGGAAAAAAAAGAAAAACAGAAAGGGGGGATTTTGGAGATTGCAACGCTGGGCAACAACCTGGATGAGGAGAAAAAAAAAGACCCGCTCAAAAACGGCGCCCTCAACGTCGGGGCCGGGTGTCGCAAACCCAAGAGGGAAAACAGGGAAAAGTGGTTAGGGAGAGCAACCTGTACCCCACTAAAAAGGAAACAGGAATCCATGGGGAAAAAAAGGAGTCGCCTGTCCTGATAATACTGGCGCCAGCCATCAGACCAAGTCGAGAGGGGCGTACAGGGAGGTGACGATATCTTAAAACGGCAGAGGGGGAGGGAGAGGGGGGGAGTAACAACGAGTGTGGCACGGTAAGGAAAGATTGGGAGAAAAAACAAACTTAACTTCCGGCCCTCCTGTCTCGGGGGGAATGGGAAAGAAGGGGGAAACCCGAACAGACCAATTGGGGGGGAACGCGTTGAAGTAACTAAAAACCCCAGAAAATGGTACGGAAAAGGAAAAAAAGGTAGACAGCGGTCCAGTTTCGTTAAGAGTGAGGGGACTTGAGCGCGAGGGGGCAATGGGGGGGGGGAGAGGAGAGTAAATCTCCAGAATAGGGTCTGAAGGGGGGTTTGTGTCATACCTATACCTGACCGGGTACTGGCCACAAGAATCTCAATAAACAGATACGGCGAAAGTGGGGAAGAAAAGCACGGGACGCTACAACGATGACCGAAAATTGAAGGGGAAGATCGCTACAAAAAAGAAAGGGCAAATCGATCTCAACCGGCGCGGATGAGGCTATCACGCGTAACGACTACACGAATACAAGAAGAAGTTCAAACAAACTCATTTAAAAAGCAAGAGACCTAGGGGGGAAGAAACTGTACCTCCTGCAACAACGGAAATGGGGTACATACTTTGGCCACCAGGAACCGAAAGACAAAAGGGCCGGACTCCAAGAATTTGGGTAAGAGGGCAGCGGTAAATGGTTTGTCTGCAACGAACCATGGGTCAGGTAACGCACGAAAAAACACACCCATAAAAGGGTCTGCTTAAAGAGAAAACCTCGGACTACGGTAAAGGGCGGAACAAATTAAAAAAAAAACAAGATAGAAAAAAAAACCTGCGGGGGGGAAGACTGGTAAACTGGTATAACTGGACTGGGAAAAAAAGGGGGAGGTGGGAGAGACCTTAAATTAATCTCATTCCAAACCAAAAACAGTTTTTGGGTTGAATTGGGGCAGGCTAAAACTCTCGCGACGGGAACGTTCGACCAGATTCACTACTCACAAAGGGAGGAACAATGAAACACAAGGAAAAAAAAGGGGGGAAAAAAAAATCAGTATGGGCGTGGCCACTCCCTACGGAAGGGAAAAATATTCAAGGGGTGGAGGGAGACGGACAAAAAAAATCAAGGGAATGGTCGATCAGTTGTTTTAGGGAATAACCCCCCACACCATAGGGGACAGGTGGGGGGGGACCGTGAGGGGGGGTTGGTCACAGGTTAGTAAAAAAACACCAAGAATAGGAAAACATTGAATCACTCGGATACTGCCGAAGGAACAAGAGCGACAATTACACCTCTAAGGTCAGAGAAAATAAGGCAAAAAAGAAAAAAGGCATTGGGTGTGATCACACAGCAAACGGAAAAAGCCCGTAGACACACAAAAAACTACTTTTTAAATAAAAAAAATGATAATCGAATTGGAAAGGAAAAAGGAAAAAAGGGGGGAATAATGGAAACCCACGTGGACGTAAAGGGGGGGGGCTGGGAGGGGGTGGCGACCTTCAGAAGGGGGGGGGGTCGTGTGGACAGTTAACAAACAGAACGGGCAGCTTTTGGAGGGGGGGGGGTGGGAAGTGAAAGGTTTTCTACCTCCAAGAGAAGGGGGGAAAAACGAATGGCGACAAAAAGAAGATGGGATAGGACGTAAAAAGAGAGGGGAGGAGAAAAAAAAAACGCCCGACAACATTCAGAAAAACGTTCAAATGGGGGGTATTGGCGTGTTTAACAGGGGTTGAAAGGAAAAAAGCAATGGTCAAAGGAGACAAGAAAGAAGGGAACAATTGGACTTTTTGAAAACCGTGAAATAAAAAAAAAGGGGGGAGTAATTGACTGAAAAAGAGGACCAAGAATCACTAAAAACAAATGCGTTCCAATAAAAAATCGGGGGGGGGGTCGACTGCGGGGGGACTTTTATCTAAAACTGGGTGAAGAACAGAGTGGGTACTTGATATATTGTAGGAAGAATTCAGGCTTTGAGTTTGTCCTTCGGAGTTGGAGAAACGCATGGGGGTAGTAAGGGGGCGAATTAACTGAAGGGGAAAAGAGCAAGATCATTTCCAGGACAAAAAAACAAACAAACCACCCCCACCGGGGCGATTTTTGTGGGCACTAAACAAAAAAAAGGGGCCACTCCAAATTAGATCCGCCAATAAGGAAAAACTTTGGGGGCTATTGAGGAAAAAAACCCCCGTCAGGCGGGGCGGGAGGAAAACTCCCGGAGAAGAAGAGGCAGTTAAAGTAGGGGGGTGGGGGGGAGGGAAAAAAGCAGTGCAGGTTGGGGATAGACGAAGTTCCTGAAGAAAGTAGGAAGTCCACCTTAGCTAAACCGGTTGGCAGGCGGGGTGGGAAAAGGGTTTTGAGAAGAACCGAGGAGGGACAGGGAGGGAAAAAAAAAAAAAACGTCCCATCAAATTGGCATTATCAATCTCGTTACAAAGAGCCTGAATAAGAGTGGGGAGGGTTGATTCACCCTGAAATCCACCTATGAGGAAGGAAAAGGAGGGACAAAACCTTTGGGGTTTTGAGGGTACGTAATGAAAAAGGGGGGGGAAACCTAAATGTTGGGGGGCCGCACAAGTAACGCGCCGCTTTTATATCCGAATTACCACGCTCGAAGAAAAGAAGAGAGTGTGGGAAAAAAAAAGGGTGACTGTGGCAAAGTAAAGGGAAGAAGACAGGGAATGGTGTGAGATCCATTGAGACGACCGAAAAGCTGGAGGGAAAATGGGGGGGGATCCTTCAAAAGAGGTTAGTGTCGTCGGGTAGAAAGTGGATAGACTAGGGGCCACCGGACCGGGGGGAGGAAGAGAAAAAAAGAGGGGGAATCGGGTCGGGCAGGCCGTCGGCTGTACGACGAGGGAAGTAAAAAGCTGTCATGAAAGGTGATGCTCAGGGGCAAGGGAGGGAAAAAAAAGGAAATGGTGAACCTGCTTGGTGATTAAATCAGTGACACCAAGGAAGGTTCACGAGGGTCTAAATTAGGTAACAAAAAAGGGGAGGAGGGGCGCGAAAAAAGATAGCCACACTGGAGACATGCGGGGCGGAAGGAAAACGCACAGGGAATCCAAATGGACTGAACAAGCTCGAACAACAAGGGGGATGTGGTTAAAAGCGTTTGAGTGAGTTTCAAAAACAACGGGGGACCAGGGGGTCCAGACCGGGGGTAAGGGTGGAACAAAGATTTGTTCTGGTAAGGGTCAAGAGCCAAGTGTTCCGTAACGGGAGAGGGCCAAGAGAAGGGAAAGGGTTTGTCCGAAGGTGGAGGTCGAATACCGTGCAACAAAGTTGGGGGGAAAAACCAGTGGGGGGGGAAGAAAAAACGTCTGATGCTCTACTGGCCGAAGTCAGAAACCTCTGTCGGAAAGCATAAATAAAAAACGGGGGGGGAAGAGGTGTAGGGGGGGGGCGACCCTTGTGGTTAAGAATATACCTGGTTGAGGGATCGACCCCAGACGTTGGGGAGGGTGGGGTAATCAAGGGTATACAAGGGGGAAAGAGTGGGTGCCAAAACCTTAGGGCTGGGAGTAAAAATACGTAGGAGGGTAAGAAGTTGGTAAAGACTTTTCAAGTAGCTATACCTTTGGGGGTCCCCGAAATAAAAAAGCGAACAAATAAGGGGGGGGAGAAAAAAAAATTTCGGGGTTCACGCCAGTTGTCAAGGTTTTTTGAACATAGAGGATAATTGGGGGGGCACGGTGGAAAAAAGCCGGAGGGGGAAAGCTGCACCGTAAAAAAATAAAAAGGGGGAGGGGGGGGGGTGTGTAAAAACACGGACCCAACCCTATTCCAAAGATGGTTTGCCAGATGCGTGCCTTGGGTAAGAATAAGAACATCAGGGGAGGCAACCCAAAAAACGAGGTGTGACTCGAAAGGGACAAAGGGGGGGGAGAAAGTGTGAGTTGGCGGGTGGTGCGGAATGGTGAAGGAA
>Ga0179593_1421403_pt1 | contig 20258 bp, 22 predicted proteins | sample CZODoug2_1_08_16_FD_185931 | JGI IMG/M metagenome (GOLD analysis project Ga0179593, IMG submission 185931) | Vadose zone soil fungal communities from Angelo Coast Range Reserve, California, USA - CZODoug2_1_08_16fungal (PacBio error correction) | ecosystem: Environmental > Terrestrial > Soil >...
ATATGATTGTCGCTCTGGCCAAATGACGACTGGAAGAGCGCGAATCACCAAGGAGGGACGGGAAGAACGCCTCGGTGACGAGAAAAAAATCAATGGATCATCGATCTGGAAGACCTTGCAGGGGGAGGAAAGTCGGAAGGTGCGGGCCCGAGATAGGGGCCTCAACACTGAGCTCGTAATGCCACCGGGGCCGCGTAAAAAAGGAGGTATCGAAGGAAGAGGGCAGTCATCAAGAGGGCTGACGATAATTATATCAAAGACAGGAGGAGAAGGGGCCTGACTCCGCGAGAACCGAGGCGGAAAGGACAGGTGAGAAATAGAAAACAGGAGCAAACTAAAACATAGGCAAAGTAACTCGGGTTCAGTATAGCCGGGGATGGAGATCCGCGCGGAGTCGCGGACAGAGTCACGTTTTCGTAGGGAATGATCGGCCGGGTCCAAAGAAGGAATGGGAGGGGGAGGGGTCGCGAAGGAAAGGAGGGACCCTCAGAGCGTTAGATTCACCTTCGGCGAAGGAAAAGGATGTTCAGGGACCAGCGGGGGTTCCTCCAGGATCTGGGGGATGACAACGCCGCATGCCGGAAGAGGAAAAGCCCTAGCTTCTTCATAGGAAAAGTTTCGAAGAGAACAGGCTGCTGGAGAAAAAAAAAACAAAAAAGCGCGAACTCGACACAAAGAGAATTAAAAACGTAAGGGGTCTTTGTGAGGATTGCTTTCGTCCGGAGGTGGGGGGATCAGGAATGACGCGATTATCTCCAAGGAAGGGGACAGGGAGAAGGCGGGGGCGGGTCCATGGAATCCAGGACTAATTTCGACGTCAGGGGAGGGAGGAGAGCGCGGGCCTTTTCGGCGGAAGGCTGAGAGCCGATCAAAAAAAATTCAAACAACGAAAGGGTCGGGGGTTGGTATGGAGGAGAGTACGAGGGGGGGGGGGAAACAACCCGAGGATCTCCATATTGTCAGGGCCGGACCATTGTCCGGTTGTGAAGCACTCGGGAGAAGCTGGTGGAGGGGGGGGGGTTGACCAAAATAAGAACATGTGCTAAGTCGGTCTCACATAAACTACGAGAGGGTAAGGTCGTCCTAAGAGAAAAAGGGGACTAAGTGGAAATCTCCCCGGTTTTTCTCCGAGGGGGAGGAAAGTAGGGATTTCACTTATCGGGGCGAAGGAGACACCCGCGCCTTCCCATCGGTTGAAGAGAGAAAAGCAACAAGACTTCGGGGTGATCACCGAAAATTTTCACCGGGAGGCGAAGTTCCTCCGACATTTAAACAAGGGGGGGAAGACTTTCCTAAGGGTCATGCGGTCTGCATCGGACACAAGTTGAAATGTCAGAAAACTGGGAACTAGGGCCTCTCTTAATTTGAGGGGGGCGGAAGGAGTCTGGGTAAGTTTGGGGCGGCGGCTTGGAGCACCCAGTAGTCTACTTCAAAAAAAATGGAAATCATGGGGACGAACATCCTACAAGAAGAGTTCAAGGAAAGTATCTTTTGTGGGGCTCATACTACATGGCAAAACCATTCAATTAATGGGGGGAAGAAGTAAAAAGTACTTTACACTGTTTTACAAAAAACCCACGGAAAATGAAAATTGTTCCATTTGATCTGTGGGATGTCACGAGGGTACCGTAGATGGTTGAGAGCGGACGGATTCGACAACTGGGAGAATGATCACAGAGCAAAGGGATCGGATCGATCGCATTAAGCGAAGGGATCGATTATGCGCGGAGAAAAGAAGTTTACGGTGGAGGAGACACTTAAGGTCAATCCAACGAAGGTCAGATTTAGACTGGGCTTGAAAAAACAAGTGGGATGGGGTTCGGATCGCAGAACGGTGACCTACATAGTGGGCAAAAACGTACAGGGGGGAAAATCTATCTTTTGAATAGAAGACGATCAAAAGGAAAGCGGGGGAGGGCTCAAAAAGACCAAAAAAAGAAAAATAACCATATATTTTGTCGTAGTCTGACTGGAAGAGCAGGCCCCAGGGGTATCGCTATATTCTTAGGGTAACAAAGAATGGGGAAAGGGGCGAAAATCGGAGAAGTTGAATCTTTGCGCCTGAAGTCTCTGAAAGAGGTAAATTGAAGAAGCTCCTGGTTTAAAAACGGCAAACTTATCTGTAACAACGACAGTAAGCCGTATATAAGAGGGAATCACTCATCGGAACGTGCCAAGCTACGGAAAAAAGTTCACAATACGGGGGCTCAGAGAATCGAAGAGGGGAGCCAGGAGAAGTTTTAGCGTTGAAAGTTATCTAAAAGGGAGGTGAGAAGCTAAAACACACCGGAGGAGGAGAAGCTCTGAAATAGAGAGAGGTCGAGGAACGAGGGAAAATCCTACTTCTACAGTTGGAAGAAAGTAGGGAAATCCCTAAAGTTGGCCAAAAGCATGGTGCCAGGCGTGCCTGGGTAGGGGGGGGACCGATATAATACGTCAAAGAAAGGAACAGGTGTCGCCGCCAGGAAAACCCAATGCGGGCATCTAGGAAAGAAAACTGGTAATCAATAGGTAAGTCAGGTAAAGGCAAATTATCAGAGCAGGGGGCCTAGGCAAGGGCTACCTAGCCCAGGATTACCCCTCCTCTCTTAAGGTCTCCCAGACGTTCACCATCGGGATCTGGGGTCAAGCTAAGATCCTCGCCTCTATTGGGGGGTATTTGCCATTTAGTCAAAGAGGACGCGATCTTGGGAAAAAACGGACCGGCTGAAAAAGATGAGCCCATTTCGTGACGTCTTGGAAAGCCGTAGAAAGGAACGAAAACAAGCACCTTTTGATGAACAGCAGTCTCCAGAGAACATCTTGGAGCAAGTCTTTTGGATTCCTGAAGGGGGAGGCTGAAGAAAGGAAACGGGCTAAGGCGAAGTAACGAGAAGCGTTAATCCATAGAGGCTGGAACGGTTTCAGGGAAGTCAGTGAGGGGAAAAGGGAGCTATACTAAAAAAAAGGGACAGAAAATGTACCTACCTCGAAAGGCCCTCTACTAAGGGCCGTCCTATCAGGGCAAAAGGTCCCCAAGTACCAAAAGTTTTGTCGGAAAAAGGGATTATGGTCGGCAACTGGGGGGGGGGGGGCAAAGTTGAAAATGTGACGCGGGAAGCGGGACCAGGACATGTTGGACTTTCCAAAAGTAGGAAACTGCGGAATTATCGAAAGTTGTTGTAAAAAAAACGGAATCCGAAATGAGTATCCTCTGCCTTGGAAAACGGGAAAAAAAGGACCAAGTAGAAGGTTGTCGATAGTGCCGTTTTCAAGTGAATTTTCATTTCCTGGAAATCAGCACAAGAAACAGACTCGGTACAAGGGAAACGAAAGGGGGAAATGAAAGGGGCATTAAAGTGACGGGTAGACAGGGGGAACATGGGTTTGGGACATTCAGGGGGGCTCACTGGAAAAGAAAAAAAGGTGGGTGTATTAGGGCTGTAAAAAACTCGGGAGCGATGCCGTTTACCGAAACCAGAAGATCCCTCGGCCTCGAAAGCCTCATCGAGATAAGAGGGTGACTTTTCCGTTCGCTTTATCTGGAGGAAGTTAAGACGACATGCGGCGGGGTCACTTTGCTAAAAAAAATTCTAAAAGGGGTCTTGCCCGTTATGAATCAACGAAAAAAAAGTAGAAACGACCGAAAAGCAAAAAACTGGGTCGCGAGGAGACTGATGATTCGGCAAACGAAGGTTACAATAAGCAGCCTTCGGGAATCGTATCATGAACTAAGAAGTGCAATAAAAAAGCACGAATAACTAATTTCACGGTCAGTAAAAAGTAAATCATTTCCTCAAACCAGAGGGACAACATGTCAAAAATGAGAAAAAAAGGAGGCGTGGACGTGACGGAGGCAACTCAAAAGGAACCGTGAAAGAAAGAAAAAATTACACATGCCGGCAACGGAAGAGGTTGGTAAGTGAGGGGAGCTGCGCATCCTCATGGGTAGAAAAGGGGGAAAAACTTGGTACAGGGAGTGCGACGATCGACAGGGAATAGGATGGCTGGGACGTAAGGAAAGAATGGGTGAACGCCGTGGCAGGATGGGCGCCAAAGAGTGGGGGTCATAATAATGCGAATATCTCTCTTGGAAAGGGAAGGGAAACTGTCCGGACGGCTAAAAAAAGGCCGAGACGCGATCTTTCTTACAAGGCGAGGAAACGAAAGTACCAGGAAACGAAGAGAGGGGACGTGACGAAAGGAAAGAAGACAGAGGATAAAGAGACTGTATAAGGGGGTTTATCCTGGGGAAAAGGGGTCAGCAAGTTGCGGAAATCAGGGGGGGGAGAACGGGGTAGACGACGCCGCTTCGATGAGAGGAAGATGCAAAAAATGGGACTGAATGGGCCGGACGGCGGCCAAAAGGAAAGAGAGGACGGCGGAAAAAACCGTGGGGGAAAGGCGAACCGGAGCCGGGGAGGTAGACAAGAAGCTGGGGGAGAACAAAGAAGAAGTTGCGTTCGAGGGGGGAAGCAAGGAGAAAAGCTAGAGTGGGGGGGGGGCCATGGGGGATTTGGGGGGAAGGGCACATAGGATGGGGAAGTAAGTGAGTACATTGTCGTAGGTCGATAGGAAAATAATGGAACAATGTTAAAAAAAAGGGGAAGAGATCGAACAACAACAGGAGGGAATTATGAGTATAGAAGTAACGGAGAGGAGGGACAATTGTCCTGCTGGGGAAAGGAAAAAAGGGACGGGGATTCTTACACAAAAAGTGCAGAGAAAAAGAAAGGGGGAGATCTGCAGCCCTGCAGAGAGAACCTTGTGGGAGGAATCCTAACAAAAAGGTATAAATAAACCTTCTGGACGCTCCTAATGAAAGTAGTGGCAAGGCCTGGCTAAAAGGACTTGAGGAGCCCCAGAAAGTCAAAATCATTGCGATTCGGTAATTAAAAAAGCAGTCTACAGCGGCAACAAAGATCGAGGTAGTACCCACGTTGGCGAATTAAGAGAGACTGAACATATGAGAAGGGGAGGAAAAAGGTCTCATTTAATCTCCCTGTTGATGAAAGTGTTAGAAGAAGAGGTGAAAGGGGGGTTTCTTCTCTTAAGCAGAGAGAAGGGGAAAAGCTCGAGAAGACGAGGCGGGCGGGACGGAAAGTCAGGAAAGAGTACCCTCTGTGGATCCTCTCTCTTTCTATAGCCAGGAGACGAACTTCCACGGCTGAAGCGAAAAGACCAGCTTCCGACAGGATCTTTAAAAATGGACCGAAAACCCCTCATGAATGAAATAGTGTCAATTCTAAGCAGGGGAGGGCAGCCATGCCCGGTGCAAGACTATCAATCAGGGAAGGCTCTAACTGACGACACGAGTAAGGGGCATGGGCATTGGGGAAAAAATTTCATTAAGGGGACGGTTGGGGATTAGTTGCTCGTCAATATAGAAGCGAAGAAAGATCCAAGAGGATTAAATGGGGAGGAAAAATGATATAACGGACAATGAACGCATTGCGAGAAGGTCATTCGTAAGAGGGGGGGTTCCTGCGGAGAGGAAGGAGGCGCTCCGTAAGGAACAAACTTGGGGTCCAAAGGGTTCGTCGATATCGGTGGGGGGGGGGGGACAATCTCAGAGTTCTAAAAGTCCAGGGTGGGAATTTTCTACGAAGAGCGGGCGTTGGGCGGGGGGGGTAAAAAAGGCGAGCAAACGATCCATTTGAAATCAAAGGAAAAAGGAACCGCCGAAATCATCGTCGGAAGAAACGAACTGCGGGGGGAAAAAAAAACCGGTTCCCGATCGGATGGTGGGGGGGGGGGGGCCGCGGTGGAGAAATTATGATCTAAAAAACGAAAGCCTAAAGAGCTGGAAGCTAGCTAAACCGGGCGAAGCCGTGTGAGACAGGGAGAACCGGAATTGTCACCGATGGAGTCTAGCCGTAAAACAGAACGGCCCGTCTCGGTCCCGACGGTCGGGATCGGGTGGGGGAAAAGGCCAGGGAAGGACAAAAAGGGAAACTCGAAGAACGGAAAGTCGAAAGAGGAGGGGGAAGGTTCTGGGGGGGGAAAAAACGGCAGGAGGAGGGGAGGGGTGAGGTCGGCCGGTTCGACCCCAGGTCTGAGCGAAAGGGCACCGAGAGGGGAAAGCAGGGATGGAAACATATTCGCAATAAAAGAAAAAATTGAACTCTGCAGGGAGGCGAAGAGACAAAATTGCCCGAAAGGAGAACTTGCAGAAAACTTACAAAAAGGGGGGTGGCAAAAAAAAAAAGGAGGGGACCTGCGTCGGTCGCGGGCATAAAATCGGATGGAAGGGGAGTGTTGGCCGAGATTGAAACTTGGTAAGAGGAAAAAAACATGCGAAGGGAAAAAGTGAGAACGCTCGATCCTTTAGAGAAAGCGGGAGGTACATTTACTAAAAAAAAAGGAAAAGAGGGTCTCGTTTGAAGACACGAATTTAACCACCAGGTCTCGAGAGGGAAAAGGAGCATGAAAAAAAGGGGGGAGGGTTCCGTATCGTCTGCCAGGCAACCGAGATGGGGGGGGAGCGGGGATTGGGGAGAATCTAGGTTCTCATTGAGGAGAAATAATCCGCGTGGATTGCTGATCACCAGGAAAGAACAAAAAAGTTGGTCGGGATATCTTGACTACAAACACCCCAACCCAACAACCACCCCCCAGTCAAAGGGAGGGGGGAACGCATCTTCTGGGGAATGGGGTTGTTGCAACAAAAACGTCGGTGGGCGAGTGAAGCTTGCAGTCCCAGGGGGGACTCCGGCAGACTCCGCCACCTTAGAAGGCAAAAATGAACAGATTGGGGGGTTACTGACTCTTCTACCCCACCTTATGGAAGGCGGAAAAATCGCTCCACAAAAGAAGGAACTCGGAGGAAAAACTGAACTGTTACTATCAGCTATTCTGACTCGAGACCCAGAAGGGAAAGGCGTTTCGAGGGAAGGATGAGGAAGGAGGGTATAGGAAATCGAGAAAAAACACTAAAGGGGAGGAAAAAGAATCTGAAGAGCTCAGGAAGTGCAAGGGACCGAAGCTTAATGGAGATTGGGATCCCGAGACAGGGGTTGTACAGTGAAAAAAGATTTTAAGAGTTCATCGGGTATTAGCCCCTACTTCAAAATAACTTTTCGGGAGGAAGGGAAGACCAAAATTCGCGGGAGGCCGGGCAAAAAGTCAAGTGGGGAGCTCTGAAGGAAAAAGAGCAAAGGAGCTATTTGAGGAAAAAAGGGGGGAAGTCAGGTTACCATCAATATCTATAGGAAGGGGGGTCTCACGAAGAAAAGGGCCGAGTCTTCAATATATACAGACCAAAGAGGTCTGGGGGACAGGGGAAGACGCAAAAAAAAAAAAAACCATCGTCGACTTCTTCTCCCCTTATGAAAGAAACAGGGCAAGAGGAACTTGTAAATCTCAGACCAGGGAAAGCAAGTACCCAAAAAGGGGGGGGGGGGAAGGGGAAAAAACTCCCAGTCGGGGGGGAAAATCTTCGAGCAACGGCGTTGGAGGAAATGAGTTTTTCCGGAGGAAACTATAAATATCTCAAAGGACAAGAAAGCGTCCATGTCGGGGATCCGCTGAAAACCAGGAGAAAAAAAAATCGGTGGAAGGTTGCGATGTGGGTGAGGTAAAAGTATCGGGAAAGAAAGTCACAGGTACCAACAACTCTTCAAAAATAACGTCGAAGGATATGCCTTTGATCCTGGCAAGGGGTCCCCAAGGTTCCTGGTACAGGAGAAGACCGGACCGGCAAAGGGGTAGACAACCATTAGAAAAAAGCCCAAAAAAAGAGAAGAGTTGCATGCAGGGTGAATAAGCCCCATGGTTGAAAAACTCGTCAGTGAAGTAAGATCTCGCGGGTTTCAGGAAAATCCGAAAAAAACGATCGGAAGGAAAAGGATGCCGGATGAAAACCGATTAAAAAATTCTCTGCCTTATCTCTCTTGGGGGTGGGAGAGCTTGAAGGGGAAAGGACCTTCACCTCACAATAAAAGAAAATCTGAAAATTGAAGTTAGTCTTAGAGGTTTCCTGAAACTTCGTTAAAAGTCTGGGGGACCCGACACACGCCTCTCCGGAGGTTGTTCATGCACGAGGGGGGGGATGCTAGGAATTTACGTCAAAAACACAAAAAAAAAAAGTTGTGGGACAAAAATAAGTAGAATGAGAAAGCAAAGCTCTCTAAGGACTAAAAGGGGGGGGCGCTTGTCTAACAGACGTCTGACGGAAAAGATTTCTGGACTAAGGATCCTGAGAGGTCGGGATCATCTTCGAAAATGGGGGGGGGGGGCGGTTGACCGTTTGAATAAAAAAAAGATAAGAACTAAGAGTCCATGCAACACGGTACTCTCGACAATCTGAGGGAGGAGGTCAAAATCTATATGAGGGACCACGCTTAACGGTCTCAGGATCAAAATTAGAAAACGATAAGCGCCTCGCCCCGAATCAGAAAAGGCAGGGATGGGGGGCACGTGGGGAGGCATGAATTAGTAAGGAAAAGCATGAAGCGGGCGGGGTCAGGGCTATCTTTGGAGGAATCAGAATAATAAGGGCCAATCTGGACCCCATGACATAATAAAGTCGAGTGGTACGAATGACTGGACGGCATCAAGAAGGGGGGGGATCGGAAACGGGGTCCTGGGCCAAGAGAGAGGTGGTCGGCTCCTTAAGATATGTGGAAAAAAAAAATGAAAGAATCATGTTACTCACTGGCGCGGATCGACAAAACATTTCATTAAGAAAAAGAAAACGCCTGAGTCGACCAAGGGAATCGTGGCAGAAGGAGTCGTAGCGATATCTATAAATAGGGAGCCATTCTCGTGAGGTCAAAGGAAAAAAAAGAACCGTGAACTCGAATAAAAAAGGATAACTGAACGACTCAAGGAGGAACGGGAAGATGGTCAGTACTAAGCCGGGTTCTCACGTTTGCTCCTGGAATTTCTCAAAAAACCATTGGGTTTATACGCGTTTCTCGGGAGGCAAACGACACCCAGCTGAGATTAGGAAGGGCAGTCTCAAGCAATGGTCCTTTACTTCCTTTAAACTGGAGGAAGAAGAAAGGACCGGCGGAACTGGGACGTCCAGCGAGATAAAAAGAGGGGGAGGCAAGAGCGAGAGATCCCCTGTTGGGGGGGGATCGCCCAAGGGCCTGCATCTTCGATGAAACAAAACTTTGAGGTGGGGAACCACGAGGATGTGTACCAGAGAACCCGTACAGTTCTGGGGGGAGGAAGGACAAGAGGGAAGAAATTGTGCCAGCAGGAGCCGAATCAAAAAGAAAAAAAACGACACAACACAGGAGGGGAAAAGGAGGAAAAAGAAGGAATTAAAGATAGGGCCAATGGCGCTTGGCGAAAAGAACCAAAGTACTGTACTTCTTTGCCACGCGAGGGAAAGGAATCAGTGATCAATCGGGAAGCTGAAAAGCCGGGGAAAGAAAAAATCATGAGGGATCAAAAAGCGAGACGGCCCGCAAAGGGCTCAGCGGGAAGAAAAAAAAGTTTTTCCTCAGGAAACAGGGGGATGGAACCGTCAGTGCCCAAAGGAACTAAGAATGAAAAAAAAAAAGCTGATATCTCTCATAAAAAAGTCGGAGGAAAAAAGAAAGGAAAGTCGTTGCGTAAGACCCACGGGGCGAAAAACAGAAAAACGGAGAAAGAGGAGATACAGAACTCTGGGGTAAATACGTGATAAAAGGTGAACTAGGGACAGTATTAGGGATAGGGGAAGTGACCCAGTTTAAAAATGCTGAAAAGCACTCGCCCGGGTGAAGAGGGGATCTAGGGGGGGGGAATACGAGAAGACGTCTCGCCCTCTTTGAAAAAACCCGTATGTTGCCCTCAGCTTGGAGATTTCGCATGAGGAGGAAATGAAAAGGCGGGGCGGGAGAATCTCTGAACCCGGAAATCCAGAGGAGGGGTAGGAAAGGAAAACCAGCATCCGGAGGGCGAGGACAAGGGGGGGGGGGTAACTCAACGAATAAATGCCACGTTGAGGCAATATCACAAAAAGGCAGAAGAGAGAAAAGGCTATACATATAAAAATGGGCCAGGACGTGCAGTGGGTGTCTAATTTGGGGGTCTGTTAAAGGTGTATTATTGTACAGCAATCTCAAAGGCCCACTCTTAAAGAGTCAAGGGCGGTGTGAAAAAGGGATCTCATCCGGCAAAAAGGGACAAATTCTCGGAAGAGAATAGAGAGGGGGGATGGATCGTCCGCTGCCTGCCGAGAAAGGTGTCAGGAGAAAAAGCAGTTCTGCAGAAGGTTTTCAGGGGTAGGGAAATCGGGGGAGGTTTCCGCAGTCTCCAGAAGGAAAACGCCGTGGGGGGGGACTGTTTCACGTACAGGCGCGGGCTGGGGGATTGTGATTCATAAAGAAAGCAAAAACGATAAGAGCCTCTGATCAAAAAAAAGAGCAAGAATAGGCTTAACATCTACATCAATCAGCAATTCTACAAGCGACAACGTTCTCCTCTAATGGGGTGGCAAGCAGGGTAGTCTATCTTTTCTCAGAAGCCTCGAGACAGGTAGGGCAGAAAAGGAACCGACGGACTTCGTGGGCGACAACAAAAGTTTAAAGAGGGGGAACGGAGGAAAAACCAACATTCAACGGTCATGGCTGACGTCAAAGATCGGGGGTGAGGCGGCACGGACAAAGGAGAAGAAAGGAAGCGATCAGGGCCTCGGAGTGTCAAAAGGGTAGGAAAGATGCAACGGCTTTCGTCTTAGGGTGGGTGCTTCTCATTGTTAGAAACAATGAGATATCCTTCACCGCGGGGTTAAACGGTAAGGGGCACATCCTGCATATCAGAGGGGACAGAAAGTTTCTTAATGTGTTGCCTAGGGTGTTAGACCCCGTTGCCGGCCATGTCCTTTTACAGGGGGATTAAAAACCTTTTACCTTTGCCGATAAAGGAAAGGCCATGCGAGTAGAACCGGAAAAAAGGAGGTTCGGGACGAGTAATCTAACATGGGAATCCGACTTAAACAGAACATTTGATAGCTCAGTAAAGGGAAAGGCGCAGCGCTAGAAAGGTGGGGAGAAAACGGTAGGGTCAGTAGGGGGCGACAACGACTTTCATCAACACCGACTGGTCTCAGATGAAAAGGCGGGATCACAACCCGTCAGTGGTAGGACGGCTGCAAATCAAGGGGAAAAAAGGGAAAATCCGACTCACGGAGGAATCAAGGAAGCCAGGACTTTTCTTAAAGAAAAGACGCGGGGGCTTGCGCTCAAACGGGCGATAAAAAGCATAGTGGGAGGAGAAGATGAAAAGCGCGGCCGCCGTGGGGAATTACATGCTTTGGCAGGGCGTGCCGGCGGTGGACCCCCCCCCCCACAAAACCCAAACACCCGCCAACCCCCGCCCGCCGAGCAATCTTTGATAAGGAAGCCGCGGAGAAAAGAAAGACGAAATGCCGGTAATTGAAAAACGCCCGGATCTTAGGGAAACAAAAAGTGAGGATAGCTTGGGAAATCCCAAGAGGAAAAAGGGGGGAACCTATCCTTTCTGTAAGAATCGGGCTGGCCTAAGGTGGGCCAAAGAGGGAGGCCGATCATTCGAAAGGGTTAGATGGGAGAAAGAAAACCACACGGAGGATGAAGGAGAGATGATACTAGACGGGACGAAGAACGAAGGGCAACGAGAAAAGGTCAAGAGGGGGGCGCGAAGCGGACAGGAGGTACAGGCCACAGGAGGGCCGAACTGTGAAAAGGAAGAAATTTCAAGGACAGACTTCTAGAAAGAAAGTTCTTGTATGAAAAGACAAAGAAAAAAATAGAAGGCGGAACGGAATAAAACGGAAGGGCGGGCGCAGCGCAAAGATCGTGGTGGAAAGAGAAAAAAAAGAAAAACTGCCGATCTAGAGGGTAGCGAACGAGGGGGAAGGAGGTCTGTAAAGGAGACAAAAAACTCTCGGGGAGTTGATTGACAGGGGAGTCGAAAACCCAAGATTCGGGAGGAGAACTCTAAGGCGAAACCCTATAGATTGCTCCCGGCCGGTGAGAAAAATAGGAAAAGAAAACCGAACGAAAAAAGCCCCCTGTGTTGATGAAAAAACTCCCGTAGGAAAAGATGCGAAACAGGGGGTGGGGTTACGTCGTTGTCTCGGAACGAAGGAGACGGAGAACTTAAACTGGAAAATCAAACGACGCCATTAAGAGCGCAAGTGGCCGGTGAGGGGTGATGAAACGTTTTCGCGACTCGTGCAAGAAGCCGACGGCGGGGACCGACAGGGCCAGCAGGGAACATTTCCGAATTCCTGAGGGGAAAAAAAGGGCCCCGTCCTTTTGATGCAAGGCAAAAGCATTGCTAGGGGTCCAGGGACAGCCCTGAAAAACCGAAAAGGAAAAGACTTTAGGCTAGGGCCAAATGAGGATGTTAGCCCAGGAAAAGGGACCAAAAAAGTAAAGAAGAGGATCTCGATCGTTAGGTCGAAACGAACGGGGAAGCAGAACGACGCTCGAATCCATCGCCGAAACCGAAAGTCCAAAAAAGAAACTGATCGATCTTGCGGTTAGGGGGATCGGTTAACTGGGGACGTGCCACGGAGGAAAAAAATAGGCATCTTAGGGGGAAACGGGAAAAGAAAGCGGGCGTTCCTTGGGAAAAGGGAGGGGGGAATTCATTTTGGGAGGGGGAGCATCAGACGTCGGTCGGGGTGTAGGAGTCCAGAAAGCTGTGAGTCGAGGGTATAAGTAGGCCAGATAATGTATCACTCAAGCTGAATAACCAGAAGAGGGGGGAAGAGGTAAAAAAACTTTTCGAGGGTCCGGAAAAAGTTGTAAGTGAGGGCGCGGTCTTGACGACGCTCCTATGCTGTTAGTTGTACGTCTCAGGGCTCGGCTTATGAGCCCACTAACATAACTATCTGGACGAAGCAAAAGGGGTTCTACAATCGAGAATTCGGGCAGAACCAAGAGGGCTGGGCCCACCGGACCGCGTGATCGGGAGGCCGAACTGCCTGCGAGAAGGACCGAGAAGAAATCAAGGGATGGAATCCTCTAAAACTGGGTACTTAAAGTGCCGGTGTAGGAAAAGAAACCGCATCGACCTGTCCAATTCTTTTTCAGGGGGAAAGAAAAGAAGGGAAAAGACAATCATAAAAAGGCCAATGAGACCCATGAAAACAGGGGAGCGGTGTCTCGTTGAGAAGAAAAAAGGCCTGTGATCTCTAAAGGAATGAGGAAAAGTCCACGGGGACCGGTCTCAAGGCATGCGGGTCAGGGAACAAGGAAAGAAAGGGAAGACTCCAAGGGTCTCGGTGCTGCCCCCAAAGGGGGGAAGCTCGAAGGACGAATAAAAGAGAAGGGACCAACATAAAAAGGAGGGTAGCTTACTCTGGTCCCGGGGAAGAGGACTCGCGAGTCTGAGTACCCAGGTATAGAATTATGGCCGACAAAAACACCGCGATTGAACGGATAACGTTAACGCGCGCAAGGAGCTGCGTCTCACAGGGGCGAAAAAGTTTGCTCCTTGTTCAGATTGAATGTTCTCACCCTGTTTCTTACAAGCGTTGAGGCCGGAGGCCGGCCAAGGAAAGAGGGAGGTCTGATCGAAAGGCTCAATAGTCAAAGGAGGGGGGACGAGGGTTCTGGCCCTGATCAAACGGGAAATAGATTCCAGGAAGGTCCGGAGGAGCGAAAAAAAAAAAATGGGTATCCGATTCGCGGCTAGCACCATAATAATGGACTACCGCAAGGGAGGAATGAGGGGTTCCAAAGTGGTTTGTCGGCAAGAGGAAGGTGACCGAGTAGACAGTGGTGTGTTCTTCGCTAAAGGCTATCTAAGAAATTCAATGTAGATAAAAAGAAAAAACACCCAGTAGGAGGAGGACAAAGGAGATTCAGCTCGGCTGCAATTAAAAAAAGGGGGGTCGAGCTCCCGCAAAAATGGACGGGATGCACCTCCCTGGGAAGATCAAAATCGGGATCAATGAAGCTGCCGAAACTGCGGGAAAATGTCTTAAAAAGGCAAAAGAATGACGGATACCTCACCGAGGGAAGAGGGTTGAAGGGGAAAAAAAAGGTTCCGCCAACCGTTCGGGACTTGACGAATTCATGGCCCCAAAGTATGGTGCCGTGAGAGAAGTCTCTCATGCGACGCTGCGGAAGCTAAGCGAACCTTCTAAGCCCACGGGAGGAATTAGAAAACAGGCAAACTGCGAAAAAAACAAAGTCTGTTGTTCATCGTAAATCGAGCACGTATGAATAAGGGCGGCAAAGTCAGGAGTAGGAGTTTCAGTTGGCGGAAGAAGTAGACTGAAAAAAAAGAAGAATCGCTTCGTCGAAGGTCAAGGGGGGGGGACCCGACTGGAAAGTCGGGCCCTAAAATCGTCTTATTCGAAAACCTGCTGCGGGAAGTCAAAGGATTGGGAAGCCGGGGGGAGAAGGGAAGGTCTTGATTTTAAACCACTAACCTCAGCAGGAGACGGCCAGTTCTCGCGGCACGAAAGGGGCATGGGGATCGACCATGCGATGAAAAAGGACTCTGACCAAAACGCGGGCCTGAAGACATGGGGGTAATAGGCCTCAGGAGGTGAAGAGGAAATGGAGCCGTCACCTATAGAAAATAGAGAAACGAAAGGGTACATGTCTCAATGCGGTTGAGAATGATAGAATCATTGAAAATGGGGGAACAAATTCTCTTATCATAGCGGGCGGGAAGCTGTCGGTAAGCAGTTAGAGGGAGTAAGAGCGGAAAAAAACGATCATTCTCCGAAAAGTTGGTCTGGGATCGAGGGGGGGTGCTGTTGAAATAGACCGAGGGGCACCTGAACGTTGGTGTCTTCTCGAAGTAGGGCTAGTTTTTCGGGGGGATAAGTAAAACCACTCTCAAATTTAGAAGCGGCGAAAGACGCCGAAGAGGAGGCTTACATCGAATCAGACGACTACGTCGAAAAGAAAGGAGCCGATTGACTGTGAGGCAAGCAGGAGTGAGAAGAACAATGATCGGTCTACCGGAAAGCCGCGCCCACAGAGGAGGAAGCTCGAAGACCCCGAAAATTGATGTGCGACAGGGCGAAAAAGAGGGCCCTGGTTAGTCTGCACTGAAGTAGAAATGAAGGAAGGGGGATCTGTCCGAAGGATGTCTATTGGGTTGGGGCGAAGACTGCACGGAAGGGGTAAGATCTAAAAAGGAAAAAGGCCAGGTCGCTCTCCGGGTAATGTCAGGGGGGGGGAACCGAAAGGCATAATGGAACGCGTTGGAGGTGACAGGCGGGGGAACCAGAAAGATCTATTTGGCCCCAATTGTAACGGGTACGGGGATAGAGGGAACTCGTTCATGATGCAGTGCATTGGTTAGAATTGGGGAGGAAAACAAGTTCCGACCAGGAGTTCAAGCCGTAAGACAACGACGGGGGAAAGGTTGCAAAAGGGAAGAGGGGGTACCACTGGACGGGGAATGTGCATTCGCGTGATGTGCTTAAGGGTCGGGGGGGACCGAAGTATGCTACACTTCTCAATTACACCAGCACAATGTGAGAAAAAGGACTTAACGCAGCGGATTCTACTTTACGATAGCGGAGAAGATTGCGAGGTTCCGGGGGAAGAAAACGAAAGGAAAAGCAAAGAACTTTCTCTAAGGAAAAGAAAGATGTTAGAAACCGTGTGCTTTGGACGAGAGGGGTCTCCGAGAGAAAAACGGACAAGGGGGGAGATAGCTTTGTCGCAATGGGGATAGAGCGCTTTTTAGGGAAAGAAAACGGAAAGGGATCCCATATATTTGGAGAGGGAAAAAAGGTACGCTGCCCCCGTTCTTAGCATAGATTGAGGGTAACAGGTGGGAAAGTTTCAAGGGGGAAAATATCTCATTGATGTTAAAGCAACGGAAATCGGACCCCTTAATTCAATAAAGCGAATTTTCGCCGGAAGAGGAAACAAGTCACCTGGAAGGAGGAATATCAGGGAAAAATACGGGCCCATCGTGACGGTTATGCCACAGCCCGTCTTCGCTTCGCGACCAAGGATGAAAAAACGGGGGAAGGATTGGAGTCTCAGAGTTGAAGCTATACACAAAAACTGGGAAGGGAAGGAGGGTAAGAAAGGGGATCTGCGAATAACTACTTGCAATCAAACGAAGGGAAGAGTAGGCGCGAGCGAGGCAAGCAAAGTAGAAGTGGGAAAAGGGAACAGTCGAATAGTCCGTTGTCCACTCGAGAAGAAGGAAAGGAGGGGGGGAATTAAAGATCCTTTCCTGAAAATGCATTCGTCGGGGAAAAAGTTAAAAGGCCGTCAGGCGCAAAGTGAGGGAATCTGTGAGAGAAACGGAACGTCAAACGGGAAAAGAAGTCGCTGAGAGAACTGACTGCCCGCGTCGTAAAAGGAAAGGATCCCAAAACGCTCTGTCTGGGGTCGGAAAGCCCAAGCGATCGGGAGAGGAAAAGAATTCCTTCGCACCCATAGATTCTAACAAAGTGCGGGTTTGCAGCGCGGAGACCGGGCAGAAATACCGAAAAACCCGGTGATACAGCGAAGGAAATGACGAGCAAGGAGGGGGGAAAGTGGATTCTTACGAGGAAAAACAGCCGACGACGAAGGAGGGGCCTCTCTCTCCAGGTCGAGCAGATCACCTTGAGGGGGGGGGGGGAAGCATTTTGAAGGAAAGGGGGGACTAAAGTGTCCGAAACCGTTAACGGGTACGCGGACAAAATCAACGCGCATTGCCAAGATCGATTCAAAGGAAACCTACGTTTGGGGGGAATTAGGGACCAGGCATTAGAAAGGACACGGTGTGAGCCCCCTGGACAAGGAAAAGGAATCAAGAAAGAATTGCAAGACATGAAACGTACCCGGAAGGGAACGACAGAAAGTGGGGAAGTCTATCCGAAGCCAAGAGGGGGGGTAACCGAACCTCAGCACACGCTCACGGGAAAGGAGGACGTTTCCAGAAAATTCAAAAAAAAAGACAAAGAGAGGAACTGAGACGATCCGTTGATGGTAGAGCTGGTAAATTTTGGCCTTGACCGGGGAGGAAAAAAGGACGAATCGGAAAGAAGGGGGGCCGGATGGAGGGGGAGCGTTGGAGAATCAAAAACTGGAAAATTTCGGGGCAAGGAAACGAGGGCGCCGGAGGGGCTGAAGAATAAATGTAGGCTGGCCGGGCGCAAGATAGAGCACAAAAAAGTCTCATCAAAGCCAAAATGACGTCGTCGGGGTCGAAGGAAAGGCCTCGTTAGTTTCCGAACGAGGAGGAGGAGGGGTCTTAATCAGCAGGAGTAAATGGCGCGGAAGGCCGGGTATTAAAAAAGAAATTCGAACTCGAAACATACCAAACCACTTCAGGGGGGGGCGAATACGGATATGAGGCCCAGAGAATCTAAAAAAAGGAAAAAATTCTGCATTAACGAGATCATAGGAGGAACCATAAAAAACGAAGAAAAGAGCGATAAGAAAGTCCGTGAGAAAGTTTGCCGATTATAAGGGGACAGGGACGCTCCTGCCAAATTGGCGATCTAGCGGAAGAGCATCGTCATAAAGAGCTGAAGGGGGAAACAGGGCCAATGGGGGTCTCTTTTTCTAATTTGGGATCGGAGCAGCCGAGTTATAGAGGAGGCACACGGGGGGGGACCTGGATAAGCCTAGTAGGACGGAATCAAGCCTTCATTCTGGATGGGATAAATCCTGAACGAGACCAGGGCTCTGAACTGAAGAAATCCGTGTCAGTCTAATAATGCGAATAGTAACGATAGGTAGGCGACACAGAATGAGATCGGAAGTACGGTCATCCCAACTCTTACTATGAGATATTCTCTCCAGAAAAGATAGATCTTATTACATACTAAAAAAAGAATCGGACCCTACATGATAATCGTGACAACAGGGCGTGAAGCTGATTTCTGGCATTCGACGATTCAGTTTGAGTCAAGGTTCGGAGTTCGAAACCGACGAAGAATCGTTTAGACGATCTCGTTTAAGGGGACAACCGCTTAGGTGATATGAAAGAACGAGGCAAGGAGTGTAAATGACTGGAAGAGTGGCCCATTACCTCCAGGACCTTAACACCGTGGGAGGAAAAGGAAATCTGGCTTGCGCCTTGATCGTCGGGGGGGAGTACCCGAAGGGTCAGAAAAACTGGGCGCGAGAAAGACCTTTTAGGGGGAGAGCAGGCAACCGAGGAAGGGCCCGGAAGTAAAGGAAGGTGTCGCGCTCTGCCAAGTAGGATAAAATTGGGTGCCAGACTAGAGGTTCTCATCAACACACCGGGTGAGGTTATCTATATTCCGGCTGGACTAGAGTGGAAGTCAAAAGCAAATAAATGTACGAGTCGGGAAAGCAAGAAGTTCCGATCAAAATCCGGGTAACGCTAATGCTTGTAAAAGGAAGGGGAAAAGGTAATTTGCGGTGCCCGAAGAAGAAACAAGAAAACGAATCTCCTGCCTTTGAGGCACACCGTGTTTTGGTCAAGGCCGTCTGGTAATGGAAACCAGAAGGGCAAAAGAAGTCATTTCGCTTCGAGGCAGGGAGGAATCTCCTTCAGACGCGCAAGGACTCCCGAGAAAACGGCGGTTAGAAACCCTTTGGCGAATGGACAAAACGGAAAGGGAACCCAAGAGGAAAGAAGAGAAAGGGGTCTCCTTTATCGCGAAAAAATGTTCTACGGAGTTAGAATAAGGAGACTAAAAAGGTAATCTGCAGGGTCAAATTTCTTAAAGGAAATAATCTACAGTCCTAATCATCTCGAGATCCCGTTGCAAGGACGCGGAAAGTCCGGAGGGGGAGTCCCGAAAAAAGGAGTCATTCGCCCTGCGGACAAAGATGGTGGCAGAAGAGAAGCCAGTCTCGAATCGGGACCCTACCTAAGAGGGGTAAGAGGAAAAGAGAATCGGAGGACATCGGGCCAATTTTCTCGAGACACCGGGAAGGATTGAACTTAAATGTAAAAAAATGTAAAATCTAGCGTTGACGAATGTGGACGGGTTAAGAATTTCTTTATAATGGGGGGGAAGACCCAGTCACCGAATAGAGCACACAAGGGAAAGCAGGGGGAAGTTTATAAATATATACATACAAATATCTTTCATTGTCGAGGGAGTCGCTTGAATCAGCGGAAAAATTTATCATGTGGAACCTGACTACGTTTCAAACAGGTGGAGTGCGAAGGCGGGGGAGAAAAGTGGGGCAGGGGTTTTCTAAGGCAGGGCGTTTCGTGGGGGTCATCAAAAAGACAGACCATTTGAGAAGACTGCGAACATTCTGAGTGCTAAGGACTGACTGACAAGTTTCACAGACGCGGTTCGGGGCCAGAGAGAGGGGATAAGCATTGAGTGCTCACCATAGAGGCGCCGGAGAAATTAAAAACGCCCAGCGTCTTTAGTTAACACCGACGGCAAAAAGGGGGGAGAGAGGCACCGAAGGGCAAGTTCGGTCCACCGGCAAAACGGGACTAACAGTCACTTAAGGTTCTCAACGGACTGGAGAGATGGAGAAAAAAAAACTAAAACGCCAAGTTAAAGATAAGAGTCATGGAGCGCGGGAAGGTAACGGTATTACATAGCTTAAGAAGGAGCAGTTGCGGAGATTTCAAAAATTCGATCTACTGAAAGCCGATGATAAGGGGATTGAAATAATTTAATGGACAAGGAACGCAGTATTAAACCAGGCATGTTGCAGATGGTGCTGGGAGACCCAAGGGGTACCAATGACTGTAACTGAATTCAAACTGGATGGGAAGGGGGGCCTCGTATCAAATATGCGTCCTCGGGTAGGAGGGAATTAAAAAAGAAAATATTAATGGGTGAAGGGGGACAATCTAGAAACGGGTACAAAAAATTTAGTCAACAAGCAAAGGATCCGCGTCAGGAGAGACAATGGAATGACATTTATCGAAGAGGTAGCACGTTCTAGACAGAAGGAAACCCACAAGGATAGAAGATGCAAAGCCTGCATCAACAAAGGTGGCAGAATAGTCTGCCGGTCTCCGAGAGGGAAAAAAAAAAAGGGAAGCAATCAATATCTGGGGAGGGGAAGGGGAGGGGCAATACTGCTTTTGCGTCGATCAAAAAACTAAAAAATAGGGAGGCTTGAAGATCGCGTGAAAAAAGAAGGGCCGGGAACGAAGAGTAGATCGATGTTCAAAATTTCAACTTCCGGTTCGATGAAGAAAATTTGCACTCGGAGCGACCGCGGCATAGTAATGAAGGAAGATGCTGAATTTTTCAAAACTCCCACAGTTCCTGGGAAATGGTTTTTTGTTTTTTGTTGTGGGGGGGGGAGGTAAATCTACTACCCCTGTAAACGAGGGGGGAACGACTTGAAAGAAGCAGCTAAGCCTCGCTTAAAAAACGCCCAGGATGAGAGTTAGAAGAAAGGGATGTCATAGAAAGGAGTGAG
>Ga0179593_1474496_pt1 | contig 20258 bp, 22 predicted proteins | sample CZODoug2_1_08_16_FD_185931 | JGI IMG/M metagenome (GOLD analysis project Ga0179593, IMG submission 185931) | Vadose zone soil fungal communities from Angelo Coast Range Reserve, California, USA - CZODoug2_1_08_16fungal (PacBio error correction) | ecosystem: Environmental > Terrestrial > Soil >...
TTTGGAAAAAACTCGATACACGTTTCAAGGGGGAGCTGGGCTGGGCTAACGAAATCGGGGTTCTCGCCGTCTGTGATCGTCGGCAAAGGGTCAGCCGCTTGTAAAAGAATGGTCAGCCTGTAAACAAAGAGGGCCTTGCGATCCGGATGCACTCCATCGAGGGGAAGGAAGGCATAAAAAAAATGAGGCAGCCCGCAAAGGCCGACCTAGAATTGCGGGGGTAGAGGTCAGAAAATAAAAAAATCTCATGCGGCCAAAGTGGAAATTGAAGAGAAAGGGAAATCGAGCAAAAGCTACGGGGCGACAATTCAATCCCGCCTAGGAGCTAAAATTGTAGAAATAGTCCGCTTAGGGACTGTGACTTGAGAGAACCCGAAGCACGCAAAAAAGAAAATTACGCGCGTCACTTGAGAATTGAGGGGGCGAAGGGAAAGTCGGCAGCAAAAATCCTCTTCGGACAGGGGTGTCATTAACAGATGAAGGCTCGCGGGCAAAGGAAGGCTTGAGGGTCGGGCAAACTGGCTCAACCGAGGGTCGCGAGAGCTGTGCGAGGGGATGGCGCTCTTCTCAATTCGCATCCGCCAGGGAATATGAAATTGATAGGGGGGCGAAGGGGTGAGGCGAGGTGCCCCAGGTACGTGGCGGCGCAACGGAAACGGCATCAGAAAAGCGACGTCATAACTCGCACCGAAGAAAAAAAGTACCTTAAGAAGGGCGAGGATTGATAAAATAGGGCGGGGGGCGGAACGGAACGGCAATCGACGGCCTGGAAGAAAGAGTGGGGAGAATTCGGATGAGGGGCTGGTGCAAAAACGGCGAGCAGGAGCCGTAAACTTCCGAGACATTGGAAATCGAGGGAGGGCTCCGTTCCGAAGAAGGAAGAATGGCGGGAAGCCTGCAGGGAGATGAACGGGCCGGGGAAGCAGTGTCCAGTCGGGCAAAGGGGGGATGGCAAAAGATCAGAACTTCCAGGGCAAAGCCGATAGAAAGACAATAAAAAGGGTAGACGCGGCGCGGGATCAGCTGCCTGCGGGATGCTATCACATACAAGAAAAGCCGTGCCGATTAAAAAAGCTAGACAAATCAAAAATGGTGCGACGTGGTGGAACTGTCGAAGCACACAAGAGGCATTCCTTCTAAAGTAATCAGTGAATATATAGGCCTGAGGCCTGGGCGAAAGGTCGGTTCAAAATAACTCTGAAAAGAGTGATAAAGAGAACCATTTCAAAGAAACTCGAGGGAAAATAGCTGAAAAAAAGGGAGAGGCCGTGCGGCAATCCAAGCGTGCACTATACGCGTCAGGGGGGGGGAGGACGGCGGGCGGAGGAAGTAGACTTGCGTCCAAAGAAACTCGAAGCCAGGGAAAGTAGACATGCCCTCTCGAAGCAGACGGAGTCGTCACCTCATGCAAGTGGGGCGTCGGAGATCGAAATTACCGTTGAATCCGGCGAGTTCAGAAGGGAGGGACTAGAAAAATCTTGGCGGAAAGCGTGCGTATTTGTCCTATGGACTGCGCCTGGCCTTAGAATCCCGGGCAAAGCCCCGCCTTGCTGGCCAAAAAAAGTTTAGAGTACGACCCAGGGCAGTCGCCAGGTTGTCTGCGGTGGGGCGGACTAGGTCCGCTTGATCCGTCGATCCTTCTTTGAGAGCCGGACGGCACAAGATGGTCGAACAACAAACGCAGCGAAAAGTTCTAAACGCGAGGTGGGGAGACGGGAAAAAAACGCTAGACAACCTGAGACATGAAAAAACTCTTGCGCAAGGGGAAGTTAATTCACCAAACCCGCGGAAGCATGCAACCCGAAAATCAGGAAGGGTCTCCGACTCACCCTCAGGCAATTTGACAAACGCAAGCGTGTCAAAAGCCAGGAGTACGGCGTCTCCCCGTCGGGGATCGGAGAGTTTTTTTGAGCTCTTAAAACCTATTGTTCACAGTTAAGACTACATAATAAATTTGGGAAGCTTAAAATATAAAAGATTTTCTCCTACTACTTAAGCGAGGTAATCGGGGACCCATAACTCCGGTCTCACAGATCGAGACGTAAGACCATTTCCGCCTCGTCAAGGAGCCAGCTGCGGTGGGTGCGTGGCCAAAAAAAAAAAAGAAACTCAGGGGAACGGAACTAAGGGAGACCCTGCGCCGCGTGGAAGAGGGGAAGTAGGGAAGGGGCTGAAGCTTTCATTAACGGGCGACTCTTCAAGCAAAAAAAGGACTACCCATCCATCATCTCCTAAGGAATCACAGCAAGACCGCTCGCCCAGGAAAAAGCAAAAGAGAATGCTCAAGCTCCTCAAATCGAGAAGGGCGGGAATGACCGATGATCGATTGCCCACAGCTCAACTAACGAGAAGTACAACACGACATGACGAGACCACCACCGAACTGCAAAAAAAAACGCTGCCCAGATCAAGAAAAACACAAACGGACCCGCGCTAGTTCGACTCAATAAGCGCGTCAATGAAACGGTCAAACAAATAAAAATCCCGCCGCCAAGGCGAAGCATAGGAAAAAAGCAGGGTCGAGCGAATCAGAGAAATATCCAAGAGAAGGGAATCCCGGAAGAGCAGGGACGGGAAAGACTAGCCCACCTTCCCAAGGAAACAAAAAGGAAGATGGTTCAGAAAATGGAGACCACTCCAGTCACACTCTCCTCTAAAAAACTGTCCTGTGGTGTGTGTCGAAACAACCCTCGAGGACAAAGCGGGACCTCCCGGTCTATTAGTTACCGCAGGGAGTGGGAAGGGGCAAGATCACCCGGAGGGAAGTAAGAGTCAAGAGATCGAGGACGAGGAACGGGGGAGAAGGAACTCGAGGAAACCTCAGCTCACCGGGTACCGGGAGAGCTGTCGCAATCCTCAGACATAGGAGTGAAAAAAGAAAGATAAGAGCCAACTGATAGAACTGCATATCTCAGCGAAGGCAAAGCGAAGCAAACGAGAGCCGCAGCCCTTCAGAGCCCATCGGGGTAAGGACAACTCAGACGGAAGAGAAATTACCACTACCTTGGGCCCGCGAGAAGACAACCGGAATCTAATAGATCTCCAGAGCGGCGTGCAGAGCGCCATAGAAGGATCGAAGAAGGGAGAGCGGTGAAAGCTTTGGACCTAAACACAATCCTTTGAATAACTGCTCAAAGGTAAAACGACCAGAAAAGGAACGCAGAAGCCCCCCAGAGCGGACATCACACATGCAGCATCGGGGGAAGGAGAAAGAAAAGAGGAAAACCCCTTGAATGGGGGGGGGTGGGAGAGGCCGAAACGAGGGACCTAAAAAGGGGGGAACGGTGACTAAGCAGCTTTGATTCCAAACGCGGGGAATCAGGCGGAGATGCGGGCAGAGCGCTCAAAAAGCACAACGGAAGAGAAAAAGTAAGAAGTTGCACCGCCACCCGAGGAATCATCACCCATCGCTTGCACGGGGCAGCGCACAATCCAACTACTTCTCCGAGAACGCGTCGGCCTCGAAATCAAGGAAGGTGACGACTTCTTCAGCTTCCGCGCAAGGTAGAGGAGAAAAGACGGGTGATGATACCAGAAGTGTGTGGCGGGTAGGGGGGAAACTTAAGCTCCGCATTTCAGGCAAGGAGTTGGGAGGTCAAAAAGAAAGGGGCAAAAGGGGAAGCGAAGAGCGGATATGGCGCGAGACAAGAAAAAAAGAATTGGAAACGAAGTCTATCTTGTCCGCGAGGAAAGGGGCGCTGAGAAGGCAGCTCAGGACCGCATGCGGAAAGGAGTGAAAGGAGGGGCGGAGATAGGTGCAGCCGGAGAGCTTTGAAAACCATGAAAGGATAGGGAGTCACTATCAGAAATTAGCGGAAGGGGACCTCCTTAGAGAGAGTGTATAATTTTGGCCGTGAGAGGGAGCGGTTCGCAACGGTTCGGATGGTCAGGAGGGACTCTAAAAAAACGTGGATAGGGGCAAACCGCACCAGCCGCGGAGGGGGTGAAGGAAGGTAAACTCCTGCTTTCAACAAGAAAATGGGATCAGTCTGCCACCAGAGGGGGTGGGGTTGTCGCAAACCCCATTACTGAAAGAGGATCACGGGCTGGGGCCTTTAAGAGGCGTGGACGAAAAGTGATTCCACAAGTCGGCCGAAATGGGAAGGGAAGGGGGGGATGAGCACAATTTCCGTTCAATAAAGCTGGGACCAACGGGATGGGGGACTAAATTTAAGAAGTCGAGAACGTAGAACGAGAAAAAAATCCGATCTGGGACCAGAATCGGGGGCAAAGGTGGAGTCGGTCAAGGGCAGGAAAAAGGAGGGACCGATTTCTGAGAAGAATGGGGGAAAGGGGAGAAACGCGAGAAAGGAAAAAAAATGGGGTTTCTCTCAAAAGCGGTCCGCAGTAGTTACATGATAGGGTGGGGAACTCGCGGAAAGGAAGGGAAGAAAAACTGTAGAGCGCGCTTGGGGGAGTGGCATCGAGAATCGTCGTATAACGACAAAAGATTATGCGGAAAAGGCGATGTAGGGAGATCAGGCGGCGGAAAAAGGGGAGCAGAAAGCGCGCTGCTTACGCCTGTAGAATTATTGGGAAGGGGGTTCGTCAGGCATGGGGCACGCTCGATGAAAGGTCAACACAGGCCTCCTCTATAGAACGCATGTAAACCGCACAGAAAGGGGAGGGAAAGAAGGGAAATGGGCTGTGGAGCGGGCGAAAACAAGAAGCCGAGCGCACGGAACGCAGGGCGGAAAGGCGACGTAGGAGAGATCTCAAACTCTTATTGATGGAAACTATTCTGGAGATTCGAATATAGTGTGGGATATGGGGTCAAAAGAGAGAGGGAAGAAAAACTTTGGTGCAAACCCTCGAGCAGGAGAAGAAAAGAAGCACCGCACGCGAGTCCTGGGAAAGGCACGTGGCAACATGCGAGGAACTGGATTGGGGAAGATGGGTGAGCGCGAAGAAGGAGGGAAGAAAGGAGTTGCATTGAAGCAAAACAGGGGTGAATTAGATTTCAGACTTAACAAAGCTTGGCCATATGGCGAAGGGGGAAGCGTATTTCAAAAATATTTAGACGCGGATAAACGGAAGAGAGGTCGAGAAAAAAGCGGCCGTCCGAGCGAGCTCAATGAGAAAAAGCATCCCCTGCAAGAAGCAGCATCAAGGCGGGATCAAAACAAGACTACACGCAAATGAAGAAAGAATTAGAAAGGCGAGAAAAAAAAGAAACATGAAAGCCAAAAATCGTGCGACAAAAAAATCTGGATAGGAAAAAAACTTCGAAAAACAGACGACAGGAACAGGGACCAATCTAGAAAGAGACCATCCGCGCCATGAGGTGAAAACGCATCTGCGTAGGTAAGACAATAGGAGAAAGACGGGGAGAAGACCGCAGAGGAGAAGCTAGCGACCGCCGATAAGGAGAGCCTACCAACGTGAGAGGAAGAAGGCATGTCAAGATTGCAACGGAACGACGTTTCCATAGAAGGACAAAAGACGCACGTAAGAATGAGGGCCACTCAAATATGAAACAGGACGAAAGGACGTAAATGATCGTGCAATAAGCGAAAGCAGAGAAGCATTAAAAAAAACAAGGCTGACGTACGTGTCGGAGGACACCCGAGAAACATGGCCCGGCGGAAGCGCGGGAAGGAGAAATAGGGGGAAGGTCGGAAGGACGAAGCCGAGCGCTACTAAGACGCTGGGAAAAAAAGCGCCGAGACAAAAAGATGTCACGAGAAAACCATTGCGATGAAAACGTAGAAGGCTTTGGCAAAAGGTCATAGAAGGCCGTATCGGTTCACCGGGGAAGGAAAACCGCCGTGTAAGCGAAGAAGAATACGGCAAAAACGCGAAAGTAAAAACCGCTGAAATCAACGTCCAGATAGGAACGGGACTCGAACTGCTTGGGGGGCGCACACAAAAAAAGTCGACTAGAGAAAGTCCAAGGAAGGGCGGACAGAAGGTCAGCCTCGGGTTACCAGGACTCGAAATTCCTGTAAAAAGAGGGCCAAGGGAGAAGCTCGTGGAGTAAAAGACGAAAAGAAGGAAGAGAAGTAGCGCGAAAGCAAGTGACCTTGGGCACGGAAAGAATAGGAGCATAGCACCTTCATCGTCAACCCGTGAGATTGAATTATTATCAAAGCACGAAACGCAGAATGCGCGATGAATATAATGGCAAAAAAAAATCCCCGAAGGAAGTCACTGTTAGCGCGCCTTCAGCGTTCCTGCACCAGGAAAAGAGGAGTTTGCGTCGAAACGCGTAATAGATAAAGCCTCAAGTTTGACCCGAGGCATCTTGGTCTTGGACCTGTCTATCACTCAAGAACAAAAAAAAAGCCGAAGGAGAATATATCATAGAGCGGGCAGGTTGACATGAAGAAAAAAAGGGAGCACTATTTTTACCGGTGCGATGAAAAAGAAAAAATTTGAAAACATGGAGAGCTTTGGGGAGCCGAGCCAGTCTAACCGAAGTTCTAAGTTCTTAAATTCAGCTGTTTCTGCACTCATGGGGAACGGAGTGAGAGAAAAAAAAAACAAAAAATCCTCAAGGGGGAGGGAAATCGCCGATACGGTACGATGGGCACAAGGATGTCCTAAATCCAGGCTTGGAAGCAGAACCCGAAAATTTTGTTTCAATCAAAAAACCGGGGGGGAAGAACAGAGGAAAATGAAGGACAAAGGACGCGGCCGAGGTCAAAAGAAAAGAAAAACGTTTAGAGGGAAAGCAGAGATGTTGGCTCGCAAGGGACATAATTGGGAAGATATTTAAATAACTCGTTCTAAAAACTGCTTTATCGTAAGGGTTATAAAAACCGGAGGTCATCATATAATGTCAGTGAAAGGAGGGAGCGACTGCCGCAGCGCGGATTCAATTAAGGGGACATCTAAGTGGAACTCATCAAAGGATTTCGCCCGCCGCGGCCGGCCGAATTCGAATAGAGGGGTGAGTAAGGAAGCGGCTCATGACTCAAGAAATTGTAAGCGAAAGGGTCATCGCACAAAAATGCAGCAACCCAGCAGAACGCTCAGAAGGAAAAAAAAGGGGTATGAAAGAAGGGAGAAACAATTCCTTCGGCAGGGGAAGGAAAGACCAAGAGCCTCCACGGAAACGACAAAAGCATTGGGGACGCTCGCGGCACAAGCCTTCATTGCTCACGCAGGGCGGGAAAAGAGACGGTTTAGGACAGGGGTACATGACCGTGAAGGCGCGATGCAAAAGGGGGTGAAAAGGGGTGAGGGCGTGCAAAGATGAAAAGCCCTCTCATCAAGCACGAAATCGCCCGCGTCGCTCATCCTTTAAGCCTAAGGGGGGGGGGAAAGATGCCGTGATAGGGGGCAGCACTTCTTGGAGATAGTGCCCCAGTCACTTTCTTCGCTATCTGACAGTAGAGTCGTCGTGTCATCAAAAGAGGGCTCCGATAGAGGCAGCGGAAAAAAAGAAGAAGGAAACATTGCGAAACAGGCGCCAGAGGCGCCAGTCGACAGTAAATTTAAGATATCGAAGGAGGGATCGTCGGTTGGCTACCATGCCAGAAAGCGCCCCCGCCTGACGAGGTCGACATGTTGGAAAAAAGAAGCAGGCGGAAGGAAACAGGGGATTCAACTGGAGGGGGGGCCTGCGAATCGATTGAACAGGGACGGTGAACGCCTGCTTTGCCTTCAGGCCAAAAGGAAAATCAGTCTAAGTGCAGAAGGAAGATCAAGGCCAAGTACGGACCGACAGCATGTGAGGGAGGAGGGGGCGGGGATCATAAGTAAAGGAGGTCCGAATCCCATAAATACTACAGTTCCGACGCTGACGGGCAGAAGAAAAAAAGAAGAAAAACGCCAATGGGTCGAAGGGCTGGCAAGCACACGAGAGGACTGAAAGGCTGCGTCATGACGGTCGACCAGGAAGAGGAGAGCACGAGTACTTGGGGAACAGGCGAAAGATGGGATGCCGAAGAATTAATTGACGGGAATAGAAGTCGACTAGCTGGGCGCTAGTTACGGTTCAGGCAGGGACCAATAGGGTGGGCGAACGGGTGTCTGGAAAGGGGAAAAAACGCAGGGAGGAGAACAAGGGCAGGACGGGGGCCGGCGAAACGAGCCTCCAAACACGTTTCTGAGATAGGAAAGGAAACCCTAAGCTCGTCAACTCGGGAAGGAGGGGGGGGAGATCTGAAAACGCAGAAGGTGCAGTCCAGGGAAGAGGGTAGACGAGTGAATATCCCATAGCTTCGCGAGAAATGGGGGCCAGGGGTTCACTTCAAAGGTTCTGGGGAAAGCTCAAGGGGAAGCCGAAGAGTGCGGCCTCTGAAAACAGTGGAAGGAGAGGTTAGAAGACTTTATTCGTAGGGCATTGGACAAAGCTGAAGCGCGAAAAGAATTCGAGCGACGGGAAGGGAAAAAACCCGGAGAAAGACTCGAGCAAGGGGATCCAAGCTGCGGAGAGCTTTAAACGCTCGAAAAAGGCTCTAGAAAAGAAGACGCCAAAAAAGGGAGTGCGGAATTCACCCAAGAGTTTTTCACAGTGGCGGCAAAGGAAAAGACCTTATAATCCTGAGACTCTCAACTGGCACCCGCGGTACCCACGGTGAAAAAGATGAAATAAGAGTTCACCCTGCCGGTAGTAACGGAGGACAAAGTCGGTTCTTTATGTGGGCTGGAACTCTCGAGTGTGGCAATAGAAAGCATGGTTGAAGGATAAAAAATGAGAGTGGGAAAATAGGGAGAAGAGTACTCAAAGGAACGTCCTCGGGGGAAAATGATAAGAGAGGGGGACGGGGCCCCAGTCCTTGCGCCGAGACTCGCTGTCAGAACATGGTAGCTGAGGTAGACAACGGGGGGGGAAGTTCAGTGATGGGGACATCTCCAACACCGAGGGCACTGAGGGCGGCATAAGCAACAATCCTGAGCCGAGGGTCATGCTTATATTCAGATGCCTTTATGAAAGAAAGCTGTAGGATCAAAGAGGCAAGCGAAAGACCCAGACGGCAAGAATCTAATAAGGGCTTCAGCATCGCGATGTCTTCGGCTAGCAAAGCCTGAGAGCAGCAAAGGCAGAGGGACAGCGCAGCGGATGAGAAAAAAAAAAGAGAGGAAGCGGAGCAAAAAAAGAGAAGCATAAAGTAGGAAACACGGACCGGACGCGAGCTGAAAAGCCCGCGCCTGCTAAGACTGCTTCCTGAGGTGGCAGGATATCACAAGCAAACTCCCCGGCGCGAAAAAGAGAGCACGAGAAGAGAAAAAAAAATCTGGACGCTCACCAGGCCCGTACAAAGCCTCAAGGGCAAGTCATCGAAAACGGGGAGCAGATATTGAAGGCTGGCATAAGTAGAGGGAAAAAGGCCAAGTGTCAAGTTTCAAAAAAAGCACCAGGACCGACGCGCGCTTTCGTAAGACATACAACCAAAAAAATAAATTGAGGAAAAGGGGGGGCAAAAGAAGGAAGGGGAAAGGAAAGAAGAGGGATCTCTTAAACGGACTTGGGTTGGGTGGAAAAAAAAAAAACCAGAGGGCGCAGATCAAGAAGAGGACCGCCCGCTATGGTAGACATTCAAAAAACTCCGCGGAGGGGAAAATCAAGGAGGGAAGAGCAGTGACTAGATCTGAGCAGACTCTACCGGACCTGGAGAAACGAAGCACAGAGGGGAAAAATCATAAAGCAAAAGGCGGCAAGCCAACGATATCAAAGGGGAATCCGAGGCAGGAATCTAAGAAAAGCATCGGGGACACATATCCCGGGAACTCGAGAGAACGAGGCGCAGCCTCATCGCGTCATGCAGAGGCAAAGAGACGAAAGACAAAGAAAGAGAGAAGACCACAAGAGAGGAAAAAGGCCGCTCGCCTGCTCGTCTTGTAACAATCGAGAATAATCTCTATCTCAGCCGTAGAGCGGTGAAATTGTGATAAACAAAATACTTGAATTCCAGACGGCGCCGTAAACGCCAGAAAAAAGGAGAGCAGCAATCACCAAGTCGAGACCTCTGCAACAGAGAAGCTGAGTAGAAGAATGCATCAACCACCAACAACCAATGACATTGAGGGGAACAGGGAAAAGCGGTAGGAGGAGAGATTGTACGCGGTGTGGACTTGAAAATCGGGGATGTAATCGCGGTGCAGTGAAAAGCAGCGGGGGCGCGGAAAAAAAAAAGAATCAACAAAAAAACGAGGAGAGGGGAAAGAGGAGAGATGTGCAGAGGAAAAATGAAGGACAAACCAATCGCTGCATCACCGATTCATCCCGCGCTCAAATAGTCTTACCTGGTCCGGACGGGAGAAACAGCGCACAGAAGAGGGAAAAGGGGGGAGCCTGTAACTCCTTCCGCTGCGGACGGGACGGAAAAAAAAAGGGGACTGCGACAATTGAGGGAAAACCATGGACTGGTCTACCGCTAAAGAAGAGCTTGGGGGAGGGGTAAAAAAAATGACTTTCAAAACGCAGAAAAGATGACTAAGGGAGGATCTCTTCACGTAACTAGAAAACAGAACGTAGCGGAAGGTGGCAGATCCTAGAGCGGCTAGGGAAAGTGAGGGTATTGAGAGGCTCACGAAAATGAACATGAAAAGCGGATGCTGCCTCTCTATTGAATGGAGGGAGTGGAGAGAGTTGACAAGGTCGAATAAGAAAAGGTGACTAACGCCGAGACGAGGAGTTAAGGGGCAGGCTGATTAGTATGCTTGCCGTCCTGAAAAAGGCAGAACTTTAACGGTGCTCGGGCTCGAGGGGAAAAAAAAAGGGGCGAGTCTCTATAGGGACAAGAGACGGGGTCAGAATGTGATCTGTCCCTTAAAACAACCCAAGGAGGGAAGAGTCGAAAATCGCGGGAGAAAGGGGGAGCGCCAACCGAGTTGGGTCTGAAACAAAGGAGGTGGTAAAAAGAAAAGTCGTGACTGAGGGGAAAAGCTGGGCGGAAAAATAGCACAGGAAATTTTTCCGTGACCTGGGAAAAGCTGCCTTCAAAGCTGGACGGAGAGGAGAGGAAAAGTGGTATGAGAGAAGAGAAAAACAAAAAAACGAGCGGTCGATGTGAAAGGGGCGGGTAAGGCAGGTGGAGAGGCCGAGTGATAGAAGCCTCACTATTTCGAACGCTCCTCACGGAGGGGGGTGGGGTATCTCAAGCCCAAGGGGAAAACCAGGGCTGAAAATGCAGGGGGGGTGGGAGGCGCATCTCGGGAAATTTCACGGTGGACTGATCTTCGAAGGGGGAAGGAAGAGAGTCACTGAGTAATCAAATCCATAATATGTTGATTATTTATAAAACCGCGGCTAGGAGGGCATCATAGGGAGAGACAATGATCAGCAAGAGACACGGGAGAGACTCCGTTAGGATATTATTTACGGTCGTCGAAAAAGTAAAGGAGACGCTCTAGGAAAAGAAAAAGCTGGAAAAAAACTAATAGAAGATAAGAAGGGAAAGAGACGAGAATTTGAAGGCCGCGAGCCACGAGATGGGGAGGGTCATCACAATATAACAAAAGAGGGGAGACACGAAGATCTTAAAGTCGAAAGGCGCACGACTTTATGGGAAACTATACCGCGTGCTAAGGAACAGAGGCGGGAAAGAGTGTAAGGGGAAAGGCAAAAGCGCTCAGAGGAAAAGAGAAATGAAATTTATTGGGAAGGAAAACCCTCGAAAGGGGAAGGAACTCAAAAAATCGCGCCTCACGGGCACGGAGCCGAGATTCCGCAGGGGGGGACAAACTGTTACTGAAAGGAAGAGGTGAGAGGGAAAGGAAGGCCTATTAAAATAGAGGAGGGGAATGGCTAAAAAAACGGAGTGGTGAAAGGAAAAAAACCGTGCTAATAGTTTTCCAGGTTCGAATTTTTCAATCTTATTCCTCTATTAATCCATAAAATTTGAAATCGTTCGAGGGAGTGCAGACGCTTTGCAAGGCCGGGAGCAGAGAAGATATGGTATAAAAAAGACCGGAAGCGCATTCCTATCGTCAAATACGGAGACAAGAGACCTGAAGAGGACAAGAGGGGCGGAAACGGAGATCAAGAACAGGCTGGGAAGTGACCAATGAAAGAAAACTGAGCAACGCTTTGTCTAAAAGATCGGTGGACAAATAGGATACCAAACAGAAGAAAAGCCTTCGAACTATCTCGATAGGAAAGCAGAGGATGAGGTTAAATCCCTCATGAACTGTTCCTCCCGGAGGGAGCTCGGGTCGCCAACTAAGCCTCGAAGAAAACAGAAGATACACAAGGAAGAACCAACGATAGCACGAAAAAGGGCATTTCAGAAAAAAAGAGCGTTGAAAAGAGCGAGCGCTCGAGCGCAAACAAGGAGGATCCCTCCAATATGGGAACAGAAGGCAACGGGTAATATAAGCTGGCCCGAGAAAGCATGAGAAACCAGGCTATAACGATCGTGGTGAGGAGGGAAAAGGCACCTAACCCATGAACTTCGGCGCAGTAGGGAAGGAAAAAAGGGGGGGCGCAAATCGGAAAGGACATGTTCTCTCTACTTACTGATCCAGCGCCCTCGCCAGAACATGCTGTTAAATCGGTCAGAAGAGAAGGAAACCTGGGAAGCAAGGTCGAAGGTGGTGATCACTAGAAGGAAAAATACGGAAACCGCAGAGGCACACATTCAAAAAAGAAATCATCGCCTCCTGGAAGTCTCTCATATGAAGAAGAAGAGAGAGGAACAGGTCCGAGAAATGCGTCGAGCGACAGACTCCGTTACGGTGTACTCAAAAACAACGACGGAATACTGACATCTACAAGAGTCAGATGGACAGCCTGAATAAGACCGCTTGGGGGAGCAGAAGGAGCATTCTGGAAGAGACAAGAGGAAACTCGTATTCAGGGGAAAGCTGGGATGAAAAACGGAGAGGCACTAGGGCAGAAAAAGGCGGGTGATCCTGCAATTACCAAAAGGGTGACGCCCGACTTCTGCCATCACAGTCATCGGACAACCCTGCTGAGAAAGGGGAAGAGCCAAGGAGATGAGAAGACTATTGGAAATAGGGAGGAGCGTTTCAAAAAGAAAGAAGCAATGGCGAAAAGTCAAAGGGACTTACACCATTTCCATCGTAATAAACGGCTCCGAAACGGGCGGACTAACGAAGGAAAAAGGGTTTCCGGACGGAGGGGAAAAAATGGGAAACTGGAGGGGAGGGAGCACGGGTGAGAGAAAAATGCCAGCGTAAAGGTCTCGACAAAGAGAATCTGGGAAGGATGCTTGGAAGGAATATCCTGGGATCATGGTGGCCTTGGACATGAAAAAAGGGAATGAATAACCAAAAGCCGAGACCAGAAAATAAAATCGAAGAAGGTCGGCAAGGGCCGCGCCTCAAAATCCTTTGCCCTATAGCGGCATCCGCGATGTGCGGAAGCTCAGGTAAAGTACGAGCTGGACATCATAACCGGCGCTCAAGGAGATCACGAGGGCGGTGAAAAAAAAAAAAAAAACAGAAACAAACAACGAAGCGGAAAGTGAGCAGAGAGCAAAGCGTCTCCAAAAAAAAAAGGGGAGGGGAAGGGGAAAAAAAAAGGGATGGGGAGACGCCTCTATCACTGGTACGATCAGGGTGATGGAAGATTCTCTCCAGTTTCGTCAGGGCTGAAAAGAAGGTTGGGAAAAAAAGAACTAGGGTGGAACAGGAAAGGAGGCGAGATTCAGCAATGCGCGGAATACCAAAATACGGCCGGGCTCATCAAATGGAGGGATATAATACCTCGTCCTACTGACAGCAAGAAGAGGGAAGTCATAGGGAAGTGAACCCAGTGTCAGCGTGGATACGAAAGAAAATACGCTCAACAAGTCTCGCGCCATTAAAAGCACGAGTAAGAGGGAAGAAGAGGTGGGAAACCCCGGGGAAGAGGCTGCCGGGGAAACAGTGACGAGAAAGAGCAAACGAAACCAATCATGTGACGCTCAGGACAACAGGGAAGACACTTTGACAGAAGAAGAGGCGTCGGTCGGCAAAGCAGACTATGCGGCCAGGGAGGGCATAAAAGAGGAAGGCGCAGGCTGGACAAAGGGGGCAAAACTTGAGGGCGTGAACCGGAAGAGCCAAATATAGGACAAGAGGAAGGAAGGGAGGCAGAGACTGGTCATTAAATGCTCATCCTTAGAAATACCCAAGGGGGACGAGGACTCGTCAAGGAGGGAGAAGCGTGCACAGTTCCACTTTCCTTCTCGAGGGTCGCTCTAGCTTCTTCGTACGTGGTCGATAACAGAGGAACGGAGACAGAGGGAAAGAGTAAGGCAAACCAGAAGGCAAAGCGGAGAAAAACACGACTGAGCACTTCGCGAAATCGTCGCTTTCATGTTCAAAGAGACTAAAGGGGGAGAAGAGAAAGCAAAGGGACGAGAGGAACCTAAAAAGAATAAGGACAGTGATAGGTAAGCAGGCAAAACGTCCATCGAGAGCTCCGAAGAGTCTCAGAAAGTGAGAGAAAACAGAAGGGGGGCGAAGGCGGGGCAAGAGACTGACAAATTGAAGGGAAGATCAAACGTTACGCCGTATGCCGAGGGCACCGAGAGACCGAGACCCAAATGGTCCTTTGGAGCGGCAGGGGAGAGAAGGGACTGAGGAACGGAGAAAAAGGAGATACTGGACCTACTTGCCGATGCCGAAGGGAAAAATGAGAAACCGAGGGGAAAATGGGTGCCATTTGGCTGTGCCGCAACGCAAGGCAAGGCTGGAGCATAGTTGAGAGGGCAAAGGGAATATGCACAGAGGAATAAAAATGGTAAAGTTCATTAAAGACATAGAGTCATTGCTTGACTTGGCACGAGGGGGGAGTCCGGGGCTGGAAAACGACGAGGAAGGGGGAGGGAAGGAAAATTCGAAAGATACCGGGGTCCGGAACGGGGGGGGATCTTAGGGAGAGAGGAGTGAGATGTTCGTCCTGCGGAAACAGAAAATACGGACGTGCTCAAGAAAGCGAAGAAGGCGTTAAAACAAAATGGACTAATTTCGGAATCGATATAGCCACGGGTAGGTGAAGTCCGCGGATGGGAGACGAAGGGGGAACGATCACCAGATCATTGGAGGAAAAGAGGGCGGATGGAAAGGGGACTATCAGGGGACTGATCGCCCTTCCGACACTTCGGGAGCTGAAACAAAGTGTAGAGAGGTGACAGACTAGCGGATGTCGTGACGAAGTCAGCGAGCGCGAGAAAGGGGAGAAAAGGAGAAGCGCGAAAGGAAAAACAAGAGGCCAAATACCTACGATAAGGGGTAACTCGGAGGAAAGGAACGGGGAAATACGATAAACCAACAGTCGCCCATCTGAAGGGGGCGAACTTTAAATGACGTATTCACCCCACAAAGGTTGGTTTTTGGGGGTACGAAAAAAAGAATCAAGTAGAAAAGGGCGGAGGACGCAGTAGCGCACCAAAAAAAGACGTGAAAGAGAAGCGGAAAACAGAAACTTAATTCCGGCGTCCAGCCCGTTCTTGGAGAGAAGGGGTGGAAAGAGTCCTGCTAGATGGTTTTGTAAATGAATTCATGTGCGTCTCGAGACTAAGAAGGAAAAAAGCGAAAAAAAAGACTCGCAGAAAAGGCCCAGTAGAAGCGAATGAGCGGTACCATAAGAAGGGAGAAGCTAGCAGTCGCCATTTAAGAAGCGAAAGTAAAGGCTTCTGATATTTTCGTGATGAAAACTCAACAGCACAATCGTGACAAAGGCTCTAAAGGAAAAGAATGCCGGAAACGAGGGGAATGGGATTAAGTATTCAAAGAGGGGGCCGTGGAGGAAGTGTTCATAGAGCGAGCAGGAGAGCGCCGACTAAACCAGACAGGACCATAAAAAGGATTCACAAGAGATGGGGAAAGACGGAGCGGCACGAAAATATCACAAAATAGTAAGAGGAAATAAAAAGCGTGAGTCTCAGGAGAGTAACGCGTAAGGTATGCCAAGAACTCTGCCCCTGCAGAGAAGTGGCCAAAAAGGACCTTCAAAGGAGCTGCGCAAAAAAGACTTACTGAAAAAAGGAGGGCCGAGGAAGAAGGGCAAAACACAGGAGAGAGAAAGAAAAGACAAGATGGCGTCCGATAAACATCTGGGGCCTGTGAATCACCATTAAAACTCTCCCGCAGAAGAAATCGACGAGCAGGAAGAGGAGCTGGACGAAAGAGAGAGCCAAGTATCAAGGTTCAAAAGCCCGTAGAAGAAAGCAGGCCGGCAAAGAGAGCAGACGAAAATAAAAATTTCCTGTAAGGTTAACAAAGTGAGCCAAGCAAAAAAACTTGGAGAGCGAAAAGCAAGGGGTTGGTAGACAAACCCGCGTTGTGGGGAAAAAAAGGACGCAAGCTGAGGGGTAACATTCGGCACAGCCGCTGCAGGAAAAGATAAAAGCGGGCAGCATGGTCCTACGATCTACTAAATCGCAAACACGGCGAGGACGAGAAAATAGAGCCAGGGGGAATAAAATGTCTGGAAGATCGGATCAATCTTCATCGACAAAAGACCGTATATAGACGCCAGAAATAAAAAAGCAGAAAAGGGACGGCGGAGAAACATAGAAAAAGCACAGTAAAAGCGACGAGGAAAAGAAACATTCACAACGCTTCGAGAAGGAGAAAAATGAACTAAAGAATGAAAGCCGAAAGATGGGGAGATCGAAACAGGTAAAGAAGCTGAAAAGAAGAGTCTTGAAGGAACGACATAATACCTCAGTCGGCCAATACCAGGGAGACGAAGGTGAATCTTTGACTTCAAAAAAGACGGTAATTAAACTCTGGCAATTGGCGACCATACAAATTAGAGCAACAGAAAACACCTAGACCTCGCAGTCAAGCGGGAAAGGAAGAGGTGACTCACACACTGTCAGGGGAGAAAAAAAATTGTATAAACTAAAGCAAATGGGGCGACAGGTTTGGAAAAAAAGAGGTGTGTTAAGCGCTGGGGGAAAAAAAAAAGGACATCGGTTGAGGATTCACAGCAGGAGGCCAACAAAAACAAGAGGGGGGAGGAAAAGAAGAGGATGTAAAAAACCGCTGAAGAGCAAAAAATCCCCTTAATCACAGAGGCAAAAAAAAGGGTCGAAAAAAAGAGTGACTACCTGGTCGACGCTGTCGCGGTCTACCCCTCAAATTAAGGGGTGAAGAAGAATGAGGAGAACTCCGAGACGGAGAGGGGAAGGGTGATGAGTGAGACAGTTGGCCAAGTGGGGAGGATTACTGGGCGAAGAAGGATAAAACTTGGGAATGAAAAAGCTTCACCGACGAAAGTCGTGCGCGTATTTGCGCGCATGAAAACAAGGAATAGCGAACGTGTAGGAGCAGGGAGGGCGCCGGAAGGGGAGGTAGGGAGCAGGCGAGAATGATCAAAAGGGACCGCGAGACTGACGAGAGGAGGTATAAATTTTTTTTTTGAACTAATGGTGCGCCGACTCTTGTGCAAGTGCAATCAGAGGAAGTTCTAAAGAAGTCGATGAGAGGAAAGAGATTAAAGGGCAAGGGGGGAATACTGGGCGGCACGGTGCGGAGGGGGGAATACATGCGGAGCAAGGGGGTTGCAGAGTCTCTAGAGGCGAGGGAATCGGCACAAGGAAGGGCTAGGGGACAAGGAAAAAACAAGCGGCTGAAAAAATTCGACGTCGCGGGCGGGGGTCGACGTTATCGCGAGAAACCTAGGGGGGGTGTGTCGCAAGCAAAGCCTGTAAAAAAAGAAAAGAGTGACGGAGGGAACAAAAAACTGGGAGGGAAATCAGTCCACGAGTGGGAAGGCGGGGGGAGCAGGAAAAGGGAGGACCTGGCCCGACGGTATTTGAACTGGGACAGTTGGATATTCCGATTCGCAAAAGCGAAAGAATCGCTCGGTAGGAAGTCAAAAAAAGGGCGAAGGGAAGGAAGGGGGGATTAGCCGAGGGTAGAGGGAGAAGTCGATTAAAAAGAGCGCCTGTCCGTTTTTTTTGCTCTAAGCTCCACGCAGGCTGAGCAAGAAGGGTTGGGACGCAGCTCGAAAGAACGGTGGAAGAGGTCAAGAGGCGCTGGGGGGCAGTAGGAGAGAGTGACTAAACTACATCAGAGTGAGGATCAGGAAGGAAAAAAAAAGATTTAAGAACGGGGCTCTCAAAAGCTAACGGGGGCATCAAAACGGCGCTGCTGCGCCTTTATGGAGGATTGCAGGGGGGGGAGAAACTGAAGACGACGAATCAAAGAAGAAGATTGTAAGAAGCGTGATCATCAGAAGACAGTAATCAACGATTGGTCAGGGAACGAAAAGGGGCTGGTGAGGGCGGCAGAGGAGGGCGAAAATAGCCGCAAAATTGCGCAAGAACAAAAGGATTAATTTCTACTCAAAGCAGGACGCCCTTATTTAGGAACGACTCCGATGGTACGTGCGATAGGAATAGGGGGGGATTGAGGGAGAAAACTAAGGACCGAATGAGGGGTAAACAACCTATAAGAGATTCTCAGACGCATGTCATCACTTTCACCAAATTCAAGGCGGGTAACACGAGGGACGTAAGAGGGGGGTCAAGTGGGTGAAGAAAGGGTTAGCAGGGCGTATCTCAGGGAGGAAATGAGAAGCTTTGATGACATCGAAAAAAACAGGGTGTGTTAATTCGAAGGGTCAAAATGCCAAGATGGGTCCTATGTGAAGGGGGGTCGAGCGTAGTGGTCCCGATATAGTCGCCGAGGAGCACACTTTTGGGAGATAGAGGGGAGTAGCCTATGTCGGCCGCTCGCGAAGCTATATTACAAACTGTAGAAATTCAGGAAACGGAAAGAGGAAGGGAAGGCAGCTACTAAGAGGCAGATGCCGAAGCGCGGGCTGGCAAGAGAATCCTAAGATAAAATTGACACCGATGGAACAATCCACAAAGTTGAGGACAGAAATCGGGGGATAGAAAAATCTTGGCACCGGGGTACACCGATGCATTTCTATATAGATCACCATAAATAGAGGGACGAGCAAAGACTGGAAGGGCATTAAAAAGGAAGTAACTCGGTGAAACGCCGCAGGCGACGCTTCAGACGAGGAAAGTGAAACGACCAGGATCAGGGAAAGATTGAAGGAACAAAAGAAAGGGTTGAAAGAACCTCAGAGCGGAAAGGACCAGAAAAGGACCCAAATTGAGAGGGACGCATTGGAGGAAAAAAAACGGGACATATCATAAAACGTAACCCGAGACAAGGCATGAGAAGCGAAAAAGGCATGACGATCGTTGGTTGGCGAAGCCACACGGCACAACTGAAAAAGAAAGGAGCGATGGGCCTTGAAAAAAAAAAAAAAAAAAAAAAAAAAAAAAAAAAAAAGAAAAAAAAAAAAAAAAAAAAAAAAAAAAAAAAAAAAAAAAAAAAAAAAAGAAAAAAAAAAAAAGAAAAAAAAAAAAAAAAAAAAAACAAAACATAGGCACGGCAAGTAATTAGAAGACATGTTCACTGAAGAAACCGAACTGATCAAGCAGACGCGCCAAGACATGCTGGCTCGGGCAGGGAGATCAAAAGTACAGCAGAAAAAAAGGCGAATAGTTATAGAGGCATATCAGGAAAGAGAACAAATCATGGCCCTGGAAAGAAAGGGGCATCGAAGATGCAAGGCGACGAGTCGGTAACGGAATACCGCATGACGATACTAAACATGACAGCGAGCGGCGAGAGACGGAGGGATTGTATAAAAAAGGAGACTAAATTCGGGAGAGCTGATAGGAAAAAAATGGAGCCAGGGCAGAGGTATCAAGCGCTCGCCTTCTGAAACGAAAACCGCCAGCGACGCAGTTGAAGGAAAAGAAGAAGAAGCGAGATGAAGAAAAAGAGCGCAGAAAGTGGAAAAGGGAAAGATCCCTAAAAGCCAGGCCTGGGAACATCCGTACCCACCCGGCGTATAAAGAGGAAAAACCGAAGCTCCATTCATGCAGGGCTACTTTAATATATGGGACTAGGGACGGAAAGACAATCAAGGAGCACGGTGAAAGCGAAGGCAAAGTCGGTTCCTGCAAAAATTGTCAGCAGAGGGATTGTGAAAGCCGAAACACGTAACGAAGGGACAGGAATGGACGCGGAGAGTAAATGCTCAAATGGTGGAGTCAGGGCTCGGGTCAGAAGGGGAAAAGCAGAAGGAAGTTCCTCAGAAAAGAATCTTCATCGAGGAGGCTTTGGGGAAGGGAAGAAAACTGAAAGGGTATAGAACTCTGAATCTGCGCCGATGCGCGGCTAGCCTCGACCTCTACCGGGGCAATTTCGAAGGTGAGGACATTCAGAGGGAGGGGCGCAAGAGATTTGTGAAAAACGATGGAGCGCATCCGCGATGGCACAAACTCAGGAGGTTACGGTAACATAGGGGACAGGCCAGTCAGAAACCGCTCCGAAGATCAAAAAAAGGAAGCAGTCAACGATAGGGATTGAGTCGCCAA
>Ga0179593_1733489_pt1 | contig 20258 bp, 27 predicted proteins | sample CZODoug2_1_08_16_FD_185931 | JGI IMG/M metagenome (GOLD analysis project Ga0179593, IMG submission 185931) | Vadose zone soil fungal communities from Angelo Coast Range Reserve, California, USA - CZODoug2_1_08_16fungal (PacBio error correction) | ecosystem: Environmental > Terrestrial > Soil >...
TCTTTCTTCGGCAGAGGCGGAGGTTCTAAAACACGTCTAATCAGGGAAAACACCGTTTTAAGCTTTTCTGTCTAAATCAGAAGGGCTATCGCAAAAAACGGATGTTAGGGGGGAAGGGGCCTGCGTTATCATCCAAGAGCATGCTATCGCTTTTTCCTGAGAAAGAATGTTCTGGCCGCGCACGAAGGGAGGAGATCGCTTTTTAAGGAAATCGTTTCTTCTTGAGAAGGAAGCTTTTCCCGGAACATCAAAAGGTAAAATACTGACAGGTTGGCGCACGGTCGGAGGAGACATCCTCTATCAGCGGGGAAGGGGAAGGGATGGGCGTTCTTCGGTAAAGAGGGGGATCCTTTCAAAAGGGGGGAAAAAACCTTCTGTGTCACGCTTCGGAAAGAAACGGGAAGAGGGATTTGATAGGGAAAAGAAGAGGACTCCCCTGCCGATCTGCCCCCTCGTGTCTCTAGAAGGAAAAGCAACTAGACCTGGTCAGTTTCTCGGAAACTGCAAACTGGTCCGAATCGGGGGGGGGGAGAAGAGCGACTCTTCAGGGGTGAGTACTCGGTAAAAAAGAGATACCGGGAGGCGCGGAAACAGGAGTTGAAAAAAAAGAAGACTAATCACTCAAGAAATCTACGATAACCCGGGGGAAGGACGTGCCAACATCCTGCCAGGGGAACCAACGTTGGGTAAGGTGTTCGCAGGCGGCGTCCATAACGAAGGAGGAGCACGCTTTTCTTCTCCAGGGGTTCTTTCTTGGCTGCGACGTCCGAAAAAAGAGAAAGGGAAACCATCGATGTCAGAACTCCGACGAAAAGAACGAGAAGGGGGAAACCCGCAGGAAGAATTTTCCTGGCCAACTGCCGAAGAGCTCGATTCGTTTGAAAGCCGCGGGAAGAAGGAAGCTCTTAGACACTCGGCCCACGGGATCGGCTCGAGGATCCTGGTTCATTACCGGGGAGAAGGAAGAGGGGACCGAGAACCGGGAAATTTCTCGCGCTTATCTGGGAGGGGGGGAAATGCGCGAGGAGAGGCAGCTTTAGTGCTGCGTAAGGCATTGCCCGAGAATCTTTTCGGGCCAAGGGAAAGAAACGTCCCTCTCAATCTCTTTGGGGGGGTTTTTCATGGTGGTCGGGCGGTGGCGAGGGGTCTCGGAAGGGGGAGGCGGGCGCTAGTTCTTTATTTAAAGATTTATCCGGCAGAGTCCCTTTCTACTGCCAGAATCCCCCTTCCCAAACTTCGAGTGGTTAAGGGGAGTTTCTGGTGTAAAGGACTTCTATTTTCAAGGGGAAATCACCATCTTGGATCTTTTGCGAGAAGAGGGACGGGAGGTTGAAAGGGAGGCCCGTGAGGTTCTTCGCGAGCAAATGTCCCAGCGGCTAGGGTGGTAGCAAAAAAAAAGAAAAAAAGAGATTGGTGCGGAAGGGGAGGGGAACTCTCCCCAAACATCTGGGGGGCCTGCTTGCTTATCCCGCAAAAAAGGGGTTTTGGAGCTGCAAGGAGGGGAAACCTTCCGCCAAGGAAAGAGGAGGGAGGAGACGCGTTCTTCTATGTGAAAGAATATTCTGTCAGACTATAAGCGAGTAGGAAAAAAGGGGAATGGAGGGGACGCGACTTAAGAGGAATCCTCACCTGTCCCGGGGGTGGAAAAAGGGGAGGGATTAGAGCCGCGAGGGAAAAGGAAAGAAAAGGGTGCGCTACAATAGCGGGGGAACGCGGGTTCTTCACCGTCGAAGGGGGGAGGCGTTATCGGAGGGCTAATGGGAAAGAAAAAAAGAATATCGAGGAAAAATGAATGAACCGCGTTGGCTCTTGTCTAAATTTCTTTCCCTGAGAAGGGAAAGATCTTCCCAAAAAAAGAGGAGTCGGTGAAGGAAAGATCGCCGAGAGCAAAGGGGGAAGGGCGCTCTGGTACTGGAGAAGGGGCTTTGATATTACTTCTACGTAAAAAAAGCTGTCTCTCGATCGGCGGCAAATCGCAAAGAGGGGAGGGGGAAAGGGAAAGAAGGCTCATCGTGGAGAGGGGGGGAGGAAGCTATCCACCTAGCTAGGGGAAAGATCACCGGCTCACCGTTTGAGAAGAAAAGAGAAGTGTCCGCTGTAGAAGGTGCTGAGTACACCTCGGGGAAGAAAGGAACGCAGGGGGAAAGACAACGCCCTATTTTCTAATGAGGATGACCAAATCTCCCGATGAGTCGGGGTGTTGAACCAAGGAGGATTACCGTGTGGGGGAAGGAAGAGGGAGATACAGCCGTCATAGGAGGTTTGCCGCTGGCACTTTGTGGAGAATTGCTGGCTTTGTTAAATTCCAGGGGGCTAGATGATAGGAGAGAAGACACGCGATACTGCTGGTAGAGGGAGGGGGGGAAAGGACGCAACTCTCGAGCAGGGTCCGTGCCGGAGAAGCTCGATCACCCCACCTGTCAACTGGGAAAAAAAAAGAAAAAACGGAGGATTATTAAACGAGGCGAGGATCGTGCTCCCAGTGCAAAGGTAGGGACTCGAGGAAGAAATCGCCCGAAGAGAGGGGAAAACGGAGCCCATGCTCGAGCGTTGCTGAGGGGAGCAACCGCTCTCCACCATCATATCGGAAACCTATCATCGTACAAACCGGAGGAAAGAGGAGAAAAAGCCGCAAGCACGAAAGAAGGAGAAAAAAAAGAACCAGTGCCAGCTCACCTGGGGGAAGATGTGTCTCGAAAGAACAACACGGTCATCAGCAGAACAGGACGATGAAGAAAGCAAACAAAAGCGGAGAAAAAAGAGGGGCTGTAAAGAGGGGAGGAAGACGCATCTAGCATCTTGAGGAAGCGCCTCTTCAGTATTTTCTTGTCGAGAAAAAGAACATCGACAGGGAGCCGGGATAGGGAACGTTAAGACTTAAGAAAAATCGCCGGGGGAAAAGAGAGAAGGAGCTGCCCCATATCAAATAGCCCCTGTCTGTGGGGGGGAGGTCGACCTGGAAGACGGGCGAATGAAGATAAGCGGCATGCGGGAAGGTGCCGTCGAGCTCCTTCTCAGACCGCGAGAAGACCGAGTAAAAAAAAAAGGTCGGCGATCCGGCGATAGAAAGGAAAGCGTGCCAACTCCCAGGGAGGAAGGGGGGTTAAGCTTGCAACAAAAATTTCAGGCAGCGGCCGGCAAACTCAAAGCCAGGGAGAGCCTCGCTCGAGGGGGAAGGAACGGGAGAGCCGCCGATACCAGACACGGTGATACCCGTGTCCGTCAAGGGGGGGGGGGGGGAAGCACAGCGCCAAAGCTCAACGGGCGGCACGAAGAGGAAGGCCTTTCCCAGGGAGTTCTCCAGTCTGCGGGGGGGGAGCCCAAAAAGAAAAAAGTCGCAATCAAAGTAGAGGAAAGAGGACCAGCTCGAAAATCGTTCTCATTCCGAAAGAACTCTTCCGAGGGAAGCGAAAAAGGGTATCAAGAAGGAGGAAAAAAACGTGAGTCCGCATAGGGAAAAAGCCCTCGATCCACGGGAGCTGTGTTCCGTCCCAACGAAAAAAAAAAGGCCGGCCAAAAAAACCTCATCCGCTTGGAGAACAGAGAAAAACGAAGGAAAAAACGGTCAGCATCTTCAACCTAAACGACCGAGAATAGCACAGCTAAAATAGGAGAGGGTGGCTAGTTCACCGAACAGAAAAAAGCGACGTAAAAAAAGAAAGCACCGAGAACGAAACCAGAGAAGGGGGTGTGCTTTGGAGGGCGCTCCCCGTCTCAGAAGAGCCCCTGCCGATCGCTTCTAAGGCTGGGACGAACCACTTTGTCCAGGACAAAGAAGAACTCGAACCACCATGCCCACAGAAAAAGAATGAATTTTTAGACTGAAAAAAAAATGAACGTTTCGCACCAGACACCAGCAAAAGGGGTTTGCCTCTATCACAACTGTTACAGAAAAACCACTATCACCCGAGCAAAAGGACGAACAGTCTCGTCACATCCGAAAGAGAGGAACAGCTACTCCTCGAAAGACTGCTGAACCCGTGTGAGTGAAGGCCCATAGAAAACGCATCGAGCGGAGCAAGGAACGTGGGAAGGTGGCCCGGAAAAAGGGGGACTTGTTTCCTTTCGGGTGAAATGGCTTAGCGACATCGATGGGTCCAAGCCGTCCGGACAAGTCAAAAGAAGAACCAGCGCTCAGAAAAGAAGATGGCTATAAAGCGAAGCTTGATTGACGCGAAGCGAGGGAAACGGACACGTTGGGGGGGGGAGGGCGGCGCGGGGGGGAAAAAAGAAGCTTGATTCAAGGGAAAAAACGCGCCAGGTCAAGGGAGGGGAGGGAACGGTGACTCTGGACGGACCCGTATCGACTCGAGCCGAGAGAAAATCGCGGCTTCTCGATCGGGACCCGTGGGAGGAGAAGGGGCCGGTAGGGAAAAACCAGGCGGACACGCTCTGGGGCAGTAGGAGGGAGACGATTGATGCTAGGAGGTTCTTCAATCGTTGACGAGAGGGAAAAAAAAAAGGCGTTGCCTTAGAGGGAATAGACGAAAAAGAATGACGTTCCAGCGTCCTGAAAAAAAGAGAGATCGGTCTATTCCTTCCCAACCGGAACTTTTCCGGCCGGGTTGATGGGGAAAGAAAAAAAGACCGAGAGACCCAGGAACAAAGAAGAGGGAAACCCGATCTGGCTGAGGAAAGCTGTCCCTGGCTTCAGCAAAACCACCCCCTTGTAAGCTTTGATGACGCCGGAAAACAGGTAAAAAAGAAAAGAGAGAATCGGCCGGAGTAGCATACCAAGGGTTGGGTCCCCTTCTAAGGGAGGAACATCCTGCACTGTTCGGACAAAAGACTTTTTTCCTGGGTCTCCTCGCTCATGAGCAAAAAGACGAGCCGACGCCGGAACTGTCCGCAGGACCGTTGGAAAGAAACGAGGAATCGGGCGGAGAGCAGAAAAAAAAGGAAAGGGGATTGCTGTCTTCGGGAAGAAATCGCATTTGAACCTTTCGGTCACGCGAACGACAGAAGAAAAATAAAGAAGTCTTCCTCCGCTGGCACGCGGGATGCAAAAAAAGCGGGCCCTCTCGGGTAACGGCAATACCAACGAGAATAAGGAAAAGGGAGTGCAACTTCTTCCCGGACCCCGGTAGGAACGCTTCATCGAGTAGACGTTGCGTACGGACTCTCGGACTAGACGAAAACGGTCCGCCCGACGAAGTAAGACACGCTCTACCTGGAGGAAAGACCGCCCTCTAATCAAAAACACGTGGCCAACCGCAGAAAGTCCTGGGGGAGAGAGGTCGGGAGAAAAAAGACACTCTTCTTTTCACCGAAAGCAGCTCTTACGCAGCTGTTCGGAAGAAAGAAAAAAGAAAGAACTTCGCCACCAGCGAGAGAGCCGCCTAAAAAGACCAGAACTTCAACCCTTCCAGGAACCGTTCCCACCGGCGCCAACGGGCTGCGCAGAGGGGCGCGGAGCTGCAAGAGCACTCAAGTCCCAAGGCAAAAAGAGAAGCCTTTCTATTCTTTAAGGGGAAAAAAGGGTTAGGCGGCTGACCGACCTTCGGACAAAAGAGAGAGTCGGGTTGTTAAGGAAGAGGGCGCGTCACACGCTGTGGAGAGGAAGGGGTGTCTGTGTTCTCCACTTTCATAGGGGGGCCGCATATAACGGGGAAGAAGAGGGGCATGGGGGTCGAGGGCGGAGGGGGTCAGCGGAACGGTTTGAGGCGACAGAAGCGAAGATGCTATCTTGGGGGGAAAGCGCCGTAGCGCGTCTCGAAAATCCACCACGTCGCGTGGGGGAGTGCCTTTTCTGGACAATGACTTCTAGGTTTCATCGAATACCTAGAAAAGAGAGGGCCGGGTGGTCGAGAATCTTTTACTGAAAATTCCCGTGTCGCTTTCTTGCTGCGAAAAAAACAGAAAAAGGCTTTTCCTTTCCCTCACCGAGTGGATGCGGGTTACCCGGGAAGAGAAAAAAAAGGGGGAAGAGCAGGGCTTTCTTCTGAAGGCTCACTTGTTTTATGTCCACCGGAGGACAGGAGCGCTCGGCAATCGACATGCGAGTGTCCTCCGGAAAAAGCAATCTCGATCTGGAAAAAAATCCTTACATGAGGGTACTCGGATCAAGGAAAAAGAACCTGGCCCGGTGGGCACCAAAAGGAAGTGGATAGATGCCGCATCAGGGGGGGGAGCTTCTGTTTCTCGACAAGAAAAAACGCGCTCTTCACCTTCTATGGTTCTTCGCGGGGAAAGAGGAGAAAAGAAGGCATATCTAGGACCTGGGAGGAAAGGAAGAAGGGAGGGCCGGACCTTCTCTAAAAGGGGAAAGCTCCTCCTTCAGATCTAAAAACGCCCTTGAGTTGCACACTGGTAGGAAGAGAATCGGAAGGGAACGGTCGTGCGCGCGTAGGCGAAGGAAAAGGAGGACTTCGACTTAAGTCACGAGGAAAGGGAGAACTCTATCTTCGTGCAACTTTCCTAACGCGCCGCGGAACTGCAAAAAATAAGAGGGTGCAGCTATCCAAAGAGATAGGGAGATACGCAAGATCATCAAAAAAGAGAAAGAGCTAAACCTTCTATCCAAAAGGGGAAGAAGTTCTTATCACATCGACCATAATCAGGGAGTGCCGCCCTAGGCTCGATGAGGAAAGCAGAGAGGACAGCCGAGGGGGAGAAAAGAAAAAGGGTGTTTTGCACTTTCGCTCAAAATGCTTCTGATGACCGGGTTTGTTCAAAAGGAAAAAAAAAATGAAGAAAAGGAGGCGACGGAAAAGAAAGGGGGGCAGTGGTACGGGCTACTTGGGAGGAAGGCGCTCTGATCTGCTCTCCATTAGGCAAAACTAAAACAAAAAAAAAAAACTGAGAGCAACGCTGATCAGGGGATCCGTGCCGGGAGATGAGGGAGAATCTCGAGGAAAGCACCCTCAAAAAAGAAGAAGAGCGAACCAACCACAACTTATTGAGTAGAAAGATAGAGTGAATGCCCAGGGGAAAAGGTGCATTCCTGCACTGATTACCTGCTCGAGCGGGGAAAAAGGAAAAAAGGGCTGCAAGAAAAAAAAAGAAAGGGGGGGATGATGACCCCTATCATCATTACGAAATGAAGTCATTTTCACCACATCCTCAGCGCAGCCGGCAAGGGGAAAGCACTATACGCTGTCGAAAGGAACGGACAAAACGGTCATCTCATCAAAAGAAAAAAGGAAAACACCTACTCATCTCTGCGGGAGGTCAGCTCTTGCGACAGAGGCGGCATGTCGGCGAGAAGAGCGTCAGAATGAAATGGTGCTCAGCACCTTCTCCAAAAGGAAAGGTTAGTTCACTTTTCGCCGGTGATTGAGGCTAGTAGAAACAAAAAAACGCCTATCCCCCAGACCGCACGGGAAGGGCGGTAGCAGCGCGCAGGGTGGAGGGGGAGAAAAAGGCGTCGTTCGTTGAAAAGAAGACCCAGGATTCTCGTCACCGAGTGAGGCAGACGCTCCTTCGCCGAAAAAAGAGAACGACAGTAAACAGGGGGAAAGCCCAGCCCCCCTTCTTCTGAAAAACCGCGGTGAAAGGACGGAAGGAGGCACGGCGTCGCCGGGAGAAGCGTAAAGAAAGACAAGATCCACTCGGGGGGAGAAGGGAGGACGCTCTTTTCATTTTAAATGAAAGAGAAGTCCTATACCTCCTAACGCAATCGCCAAAAAAAAAACGATCTTGTCGCGCATCAAAAGAGGAGGAGAGATAACAAAACGGAGGAAGGAAAGAAACTGGTCCATGTGCGGATGTACAAAGGGAAATCGCCCCTCCATGGGCGCAAAGGGATAAAAAAAGACCAGCTCTGCATTGACCAAGTGGCCTGGCGGGAGAAAGAAAAAGAGGGGGACTCCTCTCTGACGCCCCGGGGCGCAGGAAAACGGAAAAAGCCCTCTATCCAAGACAGCTGTTGAAAAAAAGTGTAGTTCCCAAGGAACCACTCGGTTATGCAAAAATCACCATAGCCGCTGTGAACCAAAAGAGGGCAGGAAGGCAGCATCTTCAACGCAGTAAAAGAAAAGAGACACGGAGGAGGGGGAGCACCGGAACATCTGGCCTTTATACGCACCGAAATAACAAGGGGGAAAAACTCTCCGGCGACCGAAGAATGGCAACTCCTCGGGAAAGGGGGAGAGAGAAACAAGCCCTCTCTCATAAAAAAAAACGAGCCCACTATTGTCAGCGGAAGTCAAACTCTATCCGCTGCTAGGGGAGTTTGATCCTTAGGAAAGAATATCTATTTGCGGGGAGAAAATACCCACCTTAATGTTGTCCGAGGGGAAAGGATGGCTCTCATGAAAACCAAAAAAAAGATAATCTCGATGAAAGGGAGAGGAGAAAAAGGGACTGGCATCATCCTCACTTAGAGGCTACTCAATCTAAATACTTCTCTTCATGGGAAAAGTGGTGGCTCCGCTAAGAGGAGAAGTTAAAAGAATCGGGAGGAACACGTTTTCTGTCCTGGGGAGGAATGGTTGCCTTTCTTTAGCGAAGAAGGCTGGGGGGAGGGAAGGGGGTGGAGAAGTCCTCCATCTGGAAGGAAGCCACGCCATCAAGAAACTAGGCTCTCGGGAGAAAAGCGTGTATTGACGGAAAGAAATCGAGATGAAAAACAGAGAGGGGGGGGTCTCTTTCTTCGAGGGCTGTTAACACTGAGACTTAGCAGTTCTATCGTGAAAAAAAGGAGTACTTATGAAACCGAGTGGAAAAAAGGTACTGCCGCTACTCGCCTTGAAGTCGTAACTCACATATCCGGATAGATCTCGATCGTACCCGGGAAAAGGGGGAGAGGGGTCAAGAGAAAAATGCTCGTTTTTATTGCCCCCTATCGACACGCTGGGGCGATCGGCATCTCCGGCATAAACGATGAAGGGCGGGTCTTCATGTCAGTGAGGGGAAACGCAGGTTCACCTGGATCAGGAAAAAGAAGGCGTTGAACCCGCGCATCCCCTGAATGAAAAAGGGAGGGAGGAGGGACGTGCGCCACCGGGAGGGGGAAAGGGAGCCTTTTTGAAGGTAAGGGGAGAAAATGGAGCGGGGGGAAAACGAGGAGACCCATGACCAAAACCAACGATCGGTCTGCGGCCGACGCAGTGCAGAAGTGCTTCAAAAGGAGAGCTAGCAGGTGACCCACAGAATCCGCCGGCCGAGCTCTCTCAAAACAACAAAAATAAAGGTAGCATCCAAGGCTACCAGGGGAAAAACCTGAGAAGGAGAGTGTGCCTGGAAAAGGGAAGGGGGGGAAAATGCACTGGTCGGGCCTCATAAAAAGTGGTTCCTGGGTCTCCTCGAGGGGCGCATGAAAAAGGGGAAAAACTGTCCATCCGGACCGGTTGAGAGAACCGAGTACAAGTCGGGGGAAAAAGAAGGAGGAAATCCATGCATTGTATTTCGGGGGGAAACGCCTTCTCCGGGCACTAGGGTGAAGAGGAACGAAAAAACTCCTCGTGGGGGGGAGCGAGGAGATGAAGAAGCTTCCGCGGAAGGAAAAGAGAGAAAGAGGGAGCTCGGGGGTAACTTCAATACCAACGAAAAAAAAGGCAACTGCTTCCTCGGGACCCGGGGGTAAAGGGAGGGAAAGGATACGGTCGTACGCGGCGAAGTAATGGCGGGAGGAAGAAAAGCGGTTCCTCCTCTCCGAGCCTGTCTCGCTGCCAAACGAGAAGGGAGACCTCCAGCGCCAACCACGTGGGGGGGGAGAGAGAGTCTGGCGGGAGGAAGAAAAGGTCACCGCGCTGAAGAGAAGCGCTGGTGCTGCTTTGACTGGAGAAAACCAGGGAGGACACCATCGATGGCCTAAAAAGGCCGTTCTTCGGAGAAAAAAAAGGAAAAAAATCGCATTCATGTTTTCCGAGGCTGGCGACGCTCGATTGCGGTTACGAAGCAAGGAGCACTCAAGGCAAAGGAAGAGGGAGCAAGTCTGGAGGAAGGGGAGCTGTTCATTCGCCGCGCAGGAGAACCTGTGTCCTTCGCAGGGCTCAGAGGGGGGGGGGTAGGCGCGTCACGCTGTTGATCGAGAAAGGGGGAGGGTGCGACAAAGGGAGATCTTTTCGAAAACTTCATCTCCAAGAGAAGGAGGGAGGGAAAAGGGTTGTCGAGGGCGCAAGGGGGAGAGAAACGTGGGGAGGGGAGAGAGGGCGGTATGGAACGAGCGTCATGGGTCTCGCGCGCTAGAAAAAAGACCGGAGGGGGGGGGGCACGGTGCTGTTTAGAAACTTTTCGGTACCTAGAAAAGATGAGGAGGGGAGTCGTGACGCGTTGACGCTGGAAAGAAGGGGCGGCTGGGCTTCGCGAGGGGGGCGACGAAAAGAAAGAGGCTATTTTTTTTCGGGAGCTGCGTTTTACCGACACGCCCAAAAGGGTCGGACTGTCCCGATGGAGAGGGGGGGAGCTTGCAAGAAAGGAGGGAGGCACCCGTTAATCGCTCTTAAGGGGGGTCCGCCCCCAACCACAAAGTGAAAAGGGGGGCTGTTTCGCCACCATCCTCGAAGAAAAAAAGGGGAGGGTCTACGGAAAGCAAAGGGAGGAAAAAAGGGGAATACCTTGCCTTTGGCTGCGAGAGTGGATGAGATCCGCATCGTGACTTTAAGACGTGGAAAAAAAAAGAGGGGGGGAACGTCCACGTCGCGGGGATCCTGAGAGGGCTAGGGGGAAACTCGTGGGAATGAAAAGAAAGAAAAGAACTGACCTCGTGGCTCTTGGAAAAAAAGGCTTTCCCGGCTCGCCCTGAGAGAAAAAAGGGAACGAGATCTCCGATCGAAGAAGGGGGGAGGGAGAAAGAGGGGTACGGGAACGTGCGCTCTTCGTCGAAGGGAAATTCGACGGCACGTCACCGAGGAGAAGACTGAAAAAGGTCGAACTCGCCGCTGAGAAAAAAAGAAAAGAAGTGAGTAGGGAAAGTTCACCTATCTCGGGCCCGCTCGAGAAGTGACGCTCCCGTCGATCCCCGAGACCTGTAGGAAAAAGGGGAAAGGACCTGCCGACGCTGAAAAGCCGCCCATGAGAAGAAGACCTGCACGCTGAGGACACTCTCCGCTATGATTCTTTGTGTTGAGGGCGAAGAACTGGGGGGTTTGTTACTTCGCTGCGCAGAAGAGGTAGGAGGAAAGGTGCCGAGGGGAAATGGTAGGGGGAGCTGCTCTTGCTTGATGGGGGGGAAGATCGATCTGCTCTCCATGATCGGTTTTGAATGAGGAAACATCAAGTGCGCAGCGTGAAGCGAAGCGAAAAAGAGAGGGGAAAGGGGAAAAGAAGGAAAAAAAAACGCCTGCGTGCGATTGAAGAGGAAGAAAAAGAAGGAGCTCTCTCCAACAACCCACGGAGTGAGACCGGTTATGCTGCTCGCGAGAATCGCCCGCAGCGATGGGAAAAAAGTCCAAAGGGAAGAGGCGCACCGCCGCACCAGCAGTATCGCGTGGATACCCCTAGAAGGAAAAAAAAGCATTGAATCGATCGAGGCTCCTGGAAAGGGCCCGACCACGCCACCTAAAAAAAAAGAGCAAGGGAGGGGACGCTGTCTCGCCAAAACAAAGAAAGAAAAATCATCATAAAGAAGAGGAAGAGGGAAGAAAACACCCGACTCATCTCTTCTAGTGGAGGAAACGGCCTGCTATTACTCATCGAGCGGGGGACTCTTCGAGAGCAGATTGCTTGTCGAGGGTGACAAAGCCGAGGAAAAAGGGGAGCCTTGGGGATAGGGGGAAGGGTAGGAGCAGGGATTGTAGTCGGCGTATCTCCGGGGGGACTTCAATCACCATTCCCCCAGCCGCAAATTAGAAGGGCGGAAGCTGGCGTCGTGCCGCCGCTAGGAGGAAGGAGATCGTCAGGCTGGGAGAGGTAAACGAAGTACTCGCCCATAAAAGATCTCTCACGAACAAAAAAGGAGAATGTCAAATCGTCCGGCACCCGCGTGAAAAGAGGAGAAAAAAAGGTCCTCGGGGGGGAAGGGAACTTCTGCTCCTTTGGAAAAATTTCTAGCAGCGGGCGTAAGAGAAAAGAAGCCGGCCTCATTTCTAGGGGAAGGGAGGACCACCGAGAGGAAAAAGAAACGATAACCGAAAGGTGAAGTACCCGCTTTTCGGCAGCCCAACGACAAAGTTTAGAAAAGCCAAAATGAGCTTCTCTCAATCCACTAACAGGAGCCGCGGGGTGAAACGTGCCATTGAATTCCCAGGCTGGAAATGAGGGAGGAGAGTCGTCATTCCGTTCTAGAAGGGAGGTACCAGAGAGAAGGGAAAAACGTTGCTCATTCCCGGGCGCGTCGATGGCCGCGCGCTGGAGGAAGTAAAAGCACCACGTGAGAAAGCAGAAAAGGACGCTATCACGAAGGGGGGGAAGTGGGGTCGGTCACCCGCCTCACCAGAGGGCCCTCCAGCCCTCCCCATAGCCGTGGGGGACAGCGGGCGGTTCAGAAAAGCAGAAAAGGGAAGCAGCGGAAAACGAAAAGGAAAAAGAAAAGGCCACCCGATAGGGGGGGAAAGACAAGCTTCCCCTGAGGGAGGGTGAGAAAACATCACAGGAAAAAAAGGGACTTTTTATTCTATTCATCTCTCAAATCTACCTGAGAGCAAGGGGAAGAGGGAGACAATACCTCCCTCTCTCATACAAAAAAAGAGAACCGTTTCGAATAAAAATTCCCAAACTCTAGCCCCGATGGGGAGAAGGAAGTTCCGGAAGGGATCTATTTCAATTATGAAACACCTTAATTTTTTCCGCTGCACCAAAGGGACGCGGTAAAAAACCAACGAAAGAGAGAAAGAAAGTCTCAAAGAAAAAGGAGAGGGAACAGCCTCAAGAGGAACATCTACTCTATCCACCCGTACGAGGCCTTTATTCCTCCCGAGGGAATCCGCGTACCAGGGATGGAAAAAATCGATCTTCTCCCAAATCCGTTTTCCCGTGAACACCTTAATCTATTCCGGAAGAGGGTAAAGGGCTTATCGACACGATGGGGGAAAAAAAGGGAGGAAACCGTTCATAGAGAAAAAAGAAAAAACAGCTCTCTCTATCTTCTCGGAGAGTGTATTGACTACCGACGAAAAAAGGGCGCTGCCGGGCGGCGTAAAAGAGGAAAAAGGGAAATTCCGATGGGGAGGGAGGAGAGGAGGAAAGTAGATCTTTTATTCAGAGGAACCCGCTTTTACTGTACGTTCAACTAAAAAGGGAGATACGAACGTAATCCTCGAGGAAGGGGGGGATCTCAGATCGGAACAGGGGAAAGAAGTTTTCAGGGCCTCGTTGTTATTGGGAAGGGTAAAGACATCGCTGTGGGGCGAGCAAAAAAGGGCGGCAGAAATTTAGAGAAAAAGAAAGAAACGAGGGCGTTTTTCATTCCTTGAAACCCTGCTCTTGCCCGGCGAAAAGGGGCCTTCAAAGAAAAAATAAAAGAGGTGTTCCAGCGGCTCGACTAGGAGCGAATCTCGGCAGGAGAAGGGAGAAAGACGATTTACATTTTCCGGTCCGGTGGAAGACGGCATGCGGCTCAAGGCTCAGAGCAAAGTAGAAAACCACCGCGGAGACGACCTATCGGGGTCTCGGGAAAGAACATGAAGAGGAAAGGAAGCCCACCTCTAGCCAGGGGAAAAGATGCTACCAAGTCCGATCTCTCTCAACACAACAACGGAAAACGGCGGTATCAATCCAATCTAACATTTGGGGCCCATAAAAAAGGAGGGAGGTGGGAAAAAAGTCGGGCCGCATCCCATCGGGTGTAAAAAGTGGGAAGGGGTCCTCCTCTGTACGGAGAAAAGAAAGCTGGCTCTGTTCCCGGACCTCAAAGAAGGAACGGTTTGTCTGCACGGCCTCGCAGAATGAGAGGGGAGAGACCGAAGGTTATGGCGGGCGTCGAGGAAAAAAAAGGGACGAGGAAAGCAGTGACCCTGCAGGGAACAGAGGGAAGGGAAAAAAACGCACCGCGTTTATTTTATCGGGCCTCCTCTGCCGCGTGAGCCTAACTCAAGGGGAGGAGCGGTGGAGGTCCTGTTTCTTCTTGCAGAGGAGTGAAAGGACCCCGGGGAAGAGAGGGAGAAAGCGACGCCTTCATCGAGGAAACCTCGTATCGATCGGGCAGCGCAAGAGAAAGGGGCTCATCACCTAGAAAAAGAAGGAAAATCGAAAGGGGGGGAAAAAAAGACGGTGGCCCCGAGAAAGAAAAGCCTGGTCATCTCGATGTCGGCGGGAGAGAAAAATGAGGACTCGCCCGAGCAGCGCGGCGCGACGGAAGAAGGGGGGAAGGCCCGTGCTCCTGCGGAAGGAGGGGAAGGACGATGTCTCTCCTCCCTCAAGCAAAATGGAACGGCCATCTGCTTCAGTTTAAAAGGAAAGAGACAAGGGGGCGTTGAAACCGCGGTCGCGAAGAGGGGGGAGAAACTCAGGCAAAAGGAGGGGAGAAGATGTCGATTCTTCGCTTTTCAAGAAAGCCGTGAGGCTGCTGACGCGAGACTTGGGTCGGGGAGAGGAATTAGAAAATGGCGCGTCACGCTGTTGATCGCGGGAAGGGGGTAGTGCGCCAACGGGAGGACAAGAGATCTGTTCGGAAGCTCCCTCGCCGCTCGGGAGGGGGGCAGGGGTCTATGCGCCATCGTGTTCAGGGGGAGCAGAGGGATGTATTTCCCTAGAGAGGGAAGAAAGGGGGGGTCGCGGAGCCTTAGCGCTTCTCGCCTCCCCGCAACGGGGAGGGAGGGTGCTGTTTTCTCAAGGAAGGGAAGACAAAGGGGTCTGAAAAAGAAAGAAAAATCTCTATCGCGGTGCGATCTCGGGACTGCTTCCCTTGCGCTGTGCTCGCATGAAAAAAGGGTCGGGAACGGGCCCCCCCCAACAAAGGGAGGGGCGTTGAAAAAAGGGAAAGAGAAGAGTCGTGATCGCGGGCTTTGAGGAAAAGAACGTGGTTGATTCTGCCGCACGCTTGAGAAAAAGGAAGAAGGTCTTCGATTTACGCCCGCATAGGAAGAACGAGCGGAGATTGTCCCGGAAAAAGAAGAGGGGAAGGGGGGGAATTACATTATTTTCTACGGGGAGGTACATCTAACGGCAGGGGGGAGGGGGCAAAAGGCGTGGAGATGGAGCGGAAAAAAAAGAGGTGAGGGGGGGCCCTGCCGAAAAAGGAAAAGAGGTTCTTCTTTATCTGCGGGCAGAAAACCGCATTTCTATTACACTGCTGAGAAGGGATTCAGGGGGCTTTCCCGGCGAAGCAGGGGAACCAAAACCGATGAAGTCGGAAAGGGGAAGGGGGCCGGACGTCTCCTGATCAGGAGACAGGGCGACTCTGGGTAGGTCCGTTTAACGGTACTGAGACGCCTTCTATCCTCCTGCGCTCGAGCGCCGAAAGGAACTGTCACGAGCCGCTGGAAAAGGAAAGAGGAGAAAGAAGGATGGGGGCGCTGGTGAAGCCCCCGTCGATACTTCCTCAATCACGAGGGAAGAGAGAAACCGAGATGTGCTTATCACCACGACACCAAAAAAAAAGGAAAGTGAGGCGACGACACATTCCGCCCGAAGGGAGAAAAAAGGCATCGCTTACAGCCTCAGTCAAGAAAAGTCGGTGTTTTGTCACTGCCTTGACATCGGGGGAACCTGCATAGCTGCGCGACATCGAAGAAAAAAAGGGGGGAAGGGGAAGATGCACTGGAGGAGGGGAGGGAATGTGGTGAAATTCCATTTCTCTCTATAGTGGGAAAAGGGATAGGGGGAGCAGAAGGTGCTCACGTTTAAGCGAAGGGAAAAGTAAGGGAAAGGGAAGAGGAAACATCCGCATGAGTGAGGGATAGAGAGAAAAAAGGAAACTGGAGCACTTTCATCTCTTCTCAAAAAAAAGGATGCGTTCTCCCTGGCACCGGGTGCTCGAAAAAAGAGGAAAGAGGAGGGAACTGCTCTGAGCGTTGCGCTTCCAAAAGAAAAGAGGACGCACCGCAAGAAAAAAGAAGTGGTGATTGATGACCCCCTATCATGAATGAAAATCGAGCCGCCTGGAATTTCACCACACCATCAAAAGAAAAGAAAACACTTCATTCATCACGATGACGTCTGGGAAAGAAAGGACACACGTCATAAAGGAAAAGAACGCCATTGCAAACAGATTGTCTGACTGAGTACTGGCAGGAGGATCCGAGCCATCGGGCGCACTTTCGGGGGGACGCGGAAAGGGGGGGGACGATGTTTCTCAGCAACCGGAGAAAGGGATCGACTGTTAGCGTCAGGTTCCCGATTAAGGAGGAAACAACCCGATCTCGGTTGGATAGGCGAAGGAAAAAGAAGAAAGATTAGAAAGAAGGGGGATAAAAGGGAAGTTCGACATTTCCTAAACGCCGCTCGAGCGCAGGATAAATAGTCAAGGGAATAGAAGCGCCTTCGCCGACCTCGAAAGGGAAACCAGAGTCGAAAGGGACCACTTCGGCGATCTTCGAAAGAACCAGTCGAAATAAGGGGGCGGGAAGCTCTTCACTGCGTGCGCAAAAGGGGGAGGGGGAAGAAGAGTCCGTCAAAAAAAGAAAAAGGTGTGCCGCATTTTCCTCGCTAGAAGACTGTCCGATCCTCTATAAGAAGACGACTTTTAATACCCTCGAAAGGCCACAAAAACGATCTTGTAGAGAAAAAGACGAAGACCCGATTCTTCGAAGGCAGTTGTGCCGCCAAACTGGGAAAGGGGAAAAGGGAAGAGTTCTTCATAAGAAGAGGACCCAACAAAACTGTCAAAACAAAGAGGAATCCGTTCAGGTGGTCATACACAGCTCGCGAATCGGGTCTCAGGAAGAGGAAAAAAAGCGTCGTGGCAAGGTAATCACGCGGCGGCACCTCCAAAAGCAAGGGAAAGAAGAAGGAAGCTTGTTTGGGGAGGGGAGAAACAAAGCGGTGAGTCCCGGCCACCCGACAAGAGGGAACGCGAATCCCAAGAGTGAAGAAGGGGAAAAGCATTCACGAAAGGGAAAGAGGAAGATGGTGATGGCGAGGTCACCAGTCCAGTTCCTTGAGAAACAGCACCGGAACCGCGAAAGGGGGGGGGGGGAGGGGCAATAGCGCTCCGGCGACCTGGAGAAGGTCGGGACATACCGCCCTCCGCAAACCGAAAAACCACGATGGCGCGAGAAAAGGAACCCAAAAGAAAAAAACGAGGAATATGCGTTGAGAACAGATCTGATGGGCAATGAGAACGGGAGAAAAAAACGAACCGGATGGTGGTCAAAACGGGAAGCTCCTTCGAGAATGAAAAAAAAGAAATCAGCGCGATCAATTCTCCTGGAGGGTCGTTCACACTCACGGCCTAAGATGAAAAGATCGGAGATCCCTGTGGTCCTTGAGGGAAAAGAATCCGATAAGCAAGAAGAACCGCAAGCGGGATCGTCGCCATGGCCTGTTCCCGAACCTATGCCGGAAGGGGGGTGAGAATGGCGTTCTGTCTTATAGGAAATGGTGGGAGAATTCCGCCAGGAGGAAAGGGGAAGGAATCGCGGCCACGCCAAAGACGGTCGAGAATCTTCAGGGAACGCGGTGGAAAAAGAAAGACCACCGGACACTTAGCGGGGGGAGGGCGCGGTTTCCAAAAAGAAGGAAGGAACACTGATTCCGATGAGCCCATTTCTATCGTTATGCGCATCAGTAAAGGATTCCGCTACGCCCTTAGAAGAAGAGGCTTACGAAAAGCGATTAGCTTCTCTAGGGGAGGGGTCCCGGAAATCATTTGCCGAAAAAAAAGGAACAAGGGAAAGGACCTAGGAAAAAAGGAGGGGGCTATCGGAAAGAAAGAGGAAAGGGCGGCATACTATTGATGCTCAAAGGGCTTTCTTCATGTCCTGAAGAGAGGGATGCTCTTGCCCAGGGAGTTTTGCAGTGAGGAGGGGGAACTCCCTCAGAAGTCCAGCGGCTCGATGAGCTCCGAGCGAAGGACCTTGTCGCCAAAGAAAAGGGGGAAATGGGGAAGGGCAGACAGTTTTATTTCCGTGGAAAAGGGGCTGCTCAGGCCAGAGCCCGAAAGATCTACCCGATCGGCTGGGAAGGAGGAAATTGCTTGAAAGGAAAAGAAAAGGAAAAAACCCCCCTTTAAGCTTTGAGGACGACCACAACCCCTTCCGAGATAAGAAAAGAAAAAAAGGAGGAGGAGGTAAAATAGATATATAGGAAGCCAAGCTTACCAGGGGGTTGGGGACCCGATAAAATCGACTGGTTCTTGCCGCAAGCAAAGGACGTCATCGAGGTTTTCCTGGGGGAGAAGGGGATCTTAGCCTGATCCGCCTTGAAAAGAAAACCGCCGGAACTGTCCATCAGACGTTGAGGGGGAGAAGAAAAAAGTCGATCCGCTTGAAAACGTCATGCAGGGATAGAGAGGGGAAAAAACCCTTCTCCAGGTAAAAGGAAGGGAAAAAAAAGAGAAACGATAGGAACGGACCATAAGAACCCTCGGTAACTGCCTGCCGCTGCCGGGCTATCCCAAAAAGAAGGGAGAGGGGGGGGGAGGTACCTTGTTCTTCTTTGCAACTGGAAGAAACTGGTAAGGGGGGAGAACGACGCTTCATCATTATACTTGGAGAGGATACTTTCGCTCGGCGGTCAGTCAAAAATAAAGAAGACGGAAGGGGGCGCGCTCCGCGCCCTCGTATACAGAAAGAAGGGACCAACCTGACCCGAAAGAGAAAAAAAAGGTGGTCAGCTCTCTTTCGGGGAGAAAAGTTTTCACGCTGCGATTCAAACGCCTTAGAAAAGGGCGCGACGGCCGCCGGGGAGGAGGGAAACATCGATTGAGTGAAGAAAGCACGCCAGTTCTTAGGAAATCGGCAGTCAGTTGTTCCGGGGCAACGAAAGTTCAAAAAAAAACGGAGCTGCGCGCGGGCGCAAACTCAAAAAGAGAAGGAGGCTTTCGAAGGCGGAGAGGGGGAAGGAAAGCGCCCGTGAGCTGCTGCCGAAGAAAAGGAGCGCTGATCTGTTCTGTGGAAGGGCAAGGGGGGGCGCGGGGAAAGGACCATTCCGTGTGTGTAGAAAAGAGGGGGGCACCTAGGAGGGTAGGACGAGGAGCAACGTCATCTCCCGAAAGAGGGTGGTCTAGGGTGCGCCATCGGGGGGAGCAGAGGAAGGCGTTTATGGCCCAAAAAGGAGGGGAAGCGACAGGGAGAAGGAAAAGAAAAGATCCACCTCACCACCTTCGAGGATGTTTCTCAATGACGTCGAGGTGCGGAGGGGAAAAAAGAGAGCGGTTGTCGATCCGTCGTGACAGAAGGAGGGAAGGGCGCTGGGCTTCGAGCGAAAAGCAAACGAGAACAGCGCTTGGTGATTGCCTGCAACGGAAGCTTTTTACCGAACGCTCCCACAAAGATCAGAGATGGAGGCTGCTCACTTTTTGAAGCTTGAGGAAGGAAGAGGGCGCCGCCCATCTACTCGTTCTTCGATGGGACCCGAGGCGGTCATCGCGAGCTTGTCCGCCTCCAGAGGGAGGCGAAGGGGTCGACGGGATCAGGGGGGAGAAATGGTGAATAAAAAAAAAAAAAAAAAATCCTCACCTGGCAGCGGCTCCCGGGTCGGGAAAAAAGGAATAAACTGGTGCGCGACAATATCGTGGGAAGGAAGGACATCGGGGGAGAAAAAAGGAGGGGTTCTGTTCGGCGAGAAGAGGTTGGGCTTCACCTGCAGAGCGATGGGGACACGAGGGGAAGGACCAGGGGAACGACGCTGCTCAGAAAAGGTCAAAGAAGGAGAGACTTCCAAACACAGAAGGGGACCGGGAGTGACTCTGTTTGCAAAGGGGGATCGCCGAAGTGGGCTGGACATGCGAAGAGCTAAGTATCCGTGGCTGGGGAGGAGAGGAAAGTCACGCTGAAAGAAGAAGGGGGAGGAGCGGCGGCACTCCTCCAACGCTCTCTTATACTCCAGCGGGACTCAGGGGGGGGGGGGGAGGCTGGGGGAAGGAGAAATCCGGGCCCCCAGCGTACGCCCGAGAAAAGGGGAAAGAACCGTCGATCCCCAAAGAGAAAGGAGGAAGGGACTGAGCACCATCTACACGCAAATAAGAAAAGAATGGCTCGATGTCGTCCTTCTTGGGAAGAAAGACCTAGGAGTCTGTTGGTTTGCAACAAAAAAAAAAAGAGACAGGGGGGGGGAGGGCTTATTTAACGTGTGGTAAAAAGAGAGCGTCATCGGGCTGCTGACTGTGCCAGGAGTCAGGCTTGCGCTGTGCTGGTGTGGGAGCTAGAAGTCTTAAGATGATCGGGGGATCATCACCACAAGGGAGAGGGGGGGGGGAAACTGTGGAAGCGGAAGGAGAAACGAGCAGAGAAAAGGACTGCAACAGCGCCTGCTGGCGATGGAAAAAGGATCACTTC
>Ga0179593_1404992_pt1 | contig 20257 bp, 14 predicted proteins | sample CZODoug2_1_08_16_FD_185931 | JGI IMG/M metagenome (GOLD analysis project Ga0179593, IMG submission 185931) | Vadose zone soil fungal communities from Angelo Coast Range Reserve, California, USA - CZODoug2_1_08_16fungal (PacBio error correction) | ecosystem: Environmental > Terrestrial > Soil >...
GTTATGCGTCGCTCTCAGATTTCGTGTCTGTGTTGGGGGTTGGTCCGTGGGAAAGACCAGGGATTCTTGCACTATAAGATCCACGGGTCTGACTAAAAATGACCGAGACCTAGCGCTACCTTTAGGGGGGAAGACTCTACTCAGTCTAAGCGGTCCGCAGGGGGGGTGGGTTCGGCGGAACTAATCTTCCGGAGAGAAAGTTCACATAAATCCGGTATTGGAAGAATCCGAGCATTCTCATTAAACCAGGCGTGAGCCCACTTGCGCGACGCAAACTCAAGGCCGTAGTTCGGGAGAATTGGTAGAATGCCAGGACGAAACGTCTTTTAACGCGAAGGTTCAAACGGTCGGCAGACCCTCGAAGGTGCAAGAAGAGCCAGCATCCGCTCACTCCTTGGAGTCCTCGAGGTGATTCAGAAGGGGTCATGGTCATGGGGCGACCGGGCTGGGTTTCCGAGAAGAAAAGGGCAAGAGCTTTCCGGCAAAGCCTCAAACAAATTAACAGGGCGTGGTTTTATAAACCCCGCCCAGAACAAGGAAAGCGGCGAGGTGCCTCGCCGGGAGAAGACTGTCGGGAGTCATCTTGCCAAGCGATCCCAACCACAACAAAAAAGAAAACGACTAGGAGGAGCTAGGAGGACTTGTTGTGCTTGGCGGGAGGGATTGGGGGAATCTGCCGCTGAAAAAAAAAGAGATTGTGTGGGGTTTTGAGGAAAGAGACTGTATGTCGGAACCGGTAACCTAAATTGATGAAGGGGGAGATATATCAGGGTTGCTCCCCACTTAAAAGGAGGAGAAAAGGCAATCACAAGGTGGGGGCGGCCGCGGCTGGGGCCCGGAGCAAAGGAAAGGAGGAATCCTTGGGAGTGCAGCGACGCACAAAGACTTTGGTTGGGACATGTTGGGAGTGGCCACTCAAAAAACAAGGAAGAAGGGAAGAGATGCCGACTTGAAATCAAAAACAATGTCTCACCGAAAGAGACGGCGCCCTGGAGCTCGCTGCACATGAAAAAGGGGGTCTTCGCACTACGTCTGCTCAGCCCAGCCAGACCGTTTGGAGGGAAGAAGGGAAAAAAATCGTGAGCATGGTTGGGGGCCAAGCAAACCTTAATTGGAAGAAAGTCAGCTGGTGGCCGGGTTACCGTGGAGCAAAGAGTACGATTGGAACAAAGCCAACACCTCAGGCTTGAATCTCCTGCGCGGCAAAAAAGCAGAAGTCAAGACCCGGTGCAAGAAAAAAAAAGTATCGTCGGCGCAATCGATCGCCATTTCCAGACGATCCGAAAGAAAAAAAGTAGAGGGGCATGCTCTTTCGTGGGGGGGAATTGGAGGGGGGCGTTTTGTGCATCCCCCGGCAAAAAAAGGGCGGAAGTGGGGAGGCTTTGCAAAAGCTTTTTACGGAATCGGTAAAAGCAGGGGTAGATGACCCCATGGAAAAAAAACCATGATTCTCATCCGCTAGTGGGACGCCGTGAAAAGGAGGGGGGGACGATGGAGTTAAGTTACCTCTTCTTCATCCTTCGGGGGATTGGGACCTTTCAAAAAGCCCGGCGGCGTGACTCCTATCCTTGGTCACGACATTAACAATCTACATCTAATAACGTCACTCCCGGGGCGGTAGAAGAAAGAGAACGCCTCGGAGGGAAAATTCAGACAAGCTGCGATTAGGTGCCAATCCGCGCGGTGTTGAACATGGCGCTAAGACTTAAGGGTCCGGAAAAACAGCGCGCGAAGGGTATGAAGTCTGGCTAGATTTGAAAGGGAGGGGCTCGGTCTCTAGTGGGCGCTACAGGGGAAACAGGGAAAGGACATCAGGACGCGGTGCTGGCGGAAGGGGCTCTGCCAGAAGGCCCGGCGGCCCCCACACCAACCCCCCGAGGGGTCTGCTAATACTCTGAAATCTCGGAGGGCCGTTGGGAGAAGAGGGAAAGGCGAAGGAGAACGGAGGCGGTCTCCAAACTTCAAAAAATAATTCGGGAAAGAAATACCAAGCAAATCTCGGCTGCGGTGTGGGAGGAGGGACATCATTATTTGACTCTAGGACACATCTGGGGCGCCACTTTCATTGAGGTCGTGTGCAGGTAGAAACTGCGACGTCTCAACTTAGAGAAGCACGTTAATTGAGGGGGGAAAAGAGGAACCATGGACTAAGCCAGAAAAAATTATTTATGGTCCTGGTGAACGGAGGCACACATTTTCCAATGGATGAAAAAGTCAGCTAGAAAAAAAAGGCGCCAACCGGAATTAACGCCTTTAAGGCTGTTCAGGAACCTGAGAACCACGTACCGCTTTGGGGGGGAAGCATCTGAAAGCCGACACCATGCGCTTAATCCAAGAGGGAAATAAAAGTTCTCAAGTGGTAACGGCAGAAGATTACAAGAACAAGTCTGTACTGGGAGTGCTTGGGTCGATCAATAAAGAAAACAGTCCTCTTAGGGGAAACTATTGCTGCGCCTAGGAGGAAGGGAGAGATTCATTGAAAAAAGAGCGAGCCGCCGCCGAAGGAGGGGGTGCTGGTTTCGACGCGTCCCGGTCTAAGCACCGACCAACCGAGCTGTGAAGGCACTAAGCTCGGGCTAATAAGGGCAAGTAAAAATGAATCTCTTGGGGTCGTAGGGGGAGGACATTTTTCATAACGGGGAAGGGTCAAAATCAAAACGAAAAAGAGGTGCTTCAGACGGCTAACCACGCGTCCCTTTGACTTGCCGCTGGTGGGAAGAACGGGACTAGTAGAAAGAATCGGGTCTCAGAGGAGAAATTCTAGAGAAAAGTAAGAACCACGTTGCGTGGGTGTAGGATGATTATCTAATAACCTGTCTTCAACGGGACGAGCGGTCTGAAACCCGTGTGCGGAGGGGGGAGGGTTTAATCTCAACGAAAAGAACTAAAGAAAAGGGGTATGGGGAATAACTAAGGGTGGCGATCACAATTCTTCCCCGACCGAAAACGTTATCCCGTCTGCCGGTAGACCTGTCGAACAGGGGAGAAACCCTTCTACACATCGGATGCGAATCAAAGAAAAAAGACTTCAAACACAAATACTTTTGGCTTTCAGAAACAGAAACGCTCTCATAGTCGAATGTCCGACATCATTTCGGAACAAGGGGTGAAAAAAAAAACTCGGGTGAATAAACGGGAAAGCAGAAGGCCTCGAGGGAGAGGGGGGGTGGGAAAACGACTCCTAATCGCAACTGGATTTGCTTTTATTATAGCCTGCAAAACGCATGGAAAACATATTTCTACTACCTCTGGAAACCTACAGCGAGGGCAAAAAGAGCTTCCGGCTTGAACTCATTTCTCAAAAACTATCCCGCTCTACGGCAGGTACCGATGACGACGATCGAGCGGCATACGAGCGCGCTGACCCTAGAAATATAAAGCGCCGGAGAGGGGGGGGGGGGGGCTGGTTCCTAAATTCATTAGTATTGCGACAAGACTCCCCGGATGGCTAAAAACCGTGGAGAAAAGCGAGCTCTCAGTCGGTACGCATGTGGGTAAAGTTTCGCGCTCCGGAAGGAAGTCAAAGAGGGAAGGGTTCCTCCGGAACGGCATCGGATTAAATGCCCGAGCAGAAAAGACCATCTCAATGAGGCACGATCTCACTAACACGAATAGGGAGGCTACAAAACCAAAAATGTCGGCTCATGAAAAGGTGATGTGGGGAGATCGCTGCAAAATCACCAAAGTTCTGAAAAATCTCTGTAGCGGCAGCGGGGGAAGGGGGGGCTCATTTCCTACGTGAAAACCGGCCCGACTTAAAGATCAGTCGTGGTGTCTTTTGGAAGGGGCAGGGAGTCTCTCATAAAATTAACAAAACGGATTATGTAAAAGGGAGAGTAGTGTAATTACTCACTCAACGCATCAAGAATGCTCGCAGTGGGGGGTTATACCTGACAGAGTTTGCCGCTGCACGTTCTTCCCGAAAGGTCGGGAACTGGTCCGAGTTTCAGGGGGGGCAATCGTCCCAAATCAGCACGAGGGTGCAGGGAGCACCTTGGGGAAAAAAAAGTCATAGCGTGGGAGGATTAGAAAAAAAAGTCTATCATCGGGGCGAAGGCAACTTCCTGCTCGTGGAAGTTCCGAGATTCGACGGCGTGCGACAAAAATATCACTGGAAAAAAAGCGAGGGAGCTGGCAACTGACCACCTGCAGTCACCTGCGCCCGCGCAAAAATAGTTCTTAGCTTTCGGGAGAAGCGGGGCTCGTTTAAAGGAACTCTCCCAAAAGATCTCCTTCTCTTGTTGAAGAGTCGGGCAGAGCGTTTAGGGACGGCTCTCTGTCGGAATTCGTGTGGCCTACAAGGGGGGCTGAGCAGAGCGAGAAGACACCGCGGGTTACGAGCTGAGGTGTTCAATTCTGGTACAGCTGGAACAGTAAAATTTTGCAGGTCAGAAGGAAAAAGTAACCGGTTGTTGCGCTGAGGGTTTTGTAGAAAAAGGCTGCACTCCTTGCGCGCCTGCTGGGTCGTTTCATTAGAGAGAACAGGGGGGGGGGGGGGGTAGCCATCTTTCCGTTGGAGTGAGAATTCGTGATAGAAACTTAGAATCGGTCGGGGGCGGGAAAGATTAAACGGGGCTTAGTTGGTAAGGCTTCCTTTACGAAAGAATACTAGTGGGTCTGGGGCTGCAGAAAGAAATTTCGGTCGCGAGAGACGCGTCTAAGGTGGGGAAGGCAACTTGGGGGGGGACTACAGGATCTCCATAGTCGGATAAGAAGGCACTTTTACAGGGTGCGGTATGGAGGGTGGGCCCTCAGGCTAACCAGAAACTAAAATTGATTGGACAGGGGGAGCTCGTCAAACGTGGGGTTGGATTCTGGAGAAAAAGCTCCCGACCCACCACGCAAGGGGCATCGTCTGGAACTCTCATCGCCTTGATCTCCTAAAGAGTCGGGAGAACTCGAAAAAAAGGGGCGGAGTCCACACACCTCGGCGGAATACGTGGGAAGTAGAAGGGTCCTTAACTCATCTTGAGCCGGGGGAATTGATATTCCTTGAATGATCCCCATGCTCGCACCTAAAGAACAAAGATATTCAATCTCGGAAGGGGGAAAGGACTCTACTCCCAGAGCCTAGGGTGAAGGATTAGGACCGCTAAAACGCTTCTCACACCAACGTTCGGCGGTGGATATATCTCCACATGAAGCGTCTATATGCGCAAGAGCGAAATAGTTCTAAAAAGGCCTACCTATTGAATGCTTAGAGAGTACCAATCTCCCTCCCGTACCTCCTAGGAAGGGTCGGCGGACCGGGGGCGAATCCCTTATACCTTTATTGGGTTCAGGAAGAACAGTGTAACTCGGGATGCTTCAGATGCGGCACGGAAGTTCTTGTTCAGAGAGCAGAACAGCATTACGCGTAATAAGAGAAAGTTTTCGCCGCGGGGGGAATCGGGAGTCTCATCTCATTCTGCGTGTAAGTATGGGAAAAGGGGAACGCCACCCACCCACCCAAAAACGACCCCCCCACCCAAAAAACCACCACACCCCACAAAAAACCCCTGAGGTAGTTGGAGTCAGGGCGGCGGGGACATTGTCTCCAGGCAGCGGCCCGGACTGAGAAGTGAGCCGGTCACGTCTGCACGCAAACCAAGCAATGGGTTCGGGAAGGTATCTGAGGAACGTCGTGTCCAAGAGTTAAGAAGGGAAGCAGGCGCGAGTGTTGAGGGGGCTATCACTTGGCTCAGTTTATAAACTAAAGAAATGGCGCCTCTCGCCAGGGACTCAGACCGTAATTCCTCAGCGCAGTGATACGGCGTCGACTTCTCTATCGGGGAGGTTGGGTGGGTCTCTTCGCAAGTTCGATGGACAAACGATACACACCTATTGAAGAGCTGGGGGGGGGGTGGGTGGGCACTCTTTGAAAGGACGATACTGACAGACTAGGCCAGTGCTGGGAGCAGGAACCTCCTAGGACCACGCTCCGGCGGGTTTCGTGCGCGACATCGGGAAGAGAGACATAACAACGTGGGGCTCCGGAAATCGAGGCAGTGGGGGATCGATAAAAAGGCGTTTCCAACGTGCTCTACTCCTCCGCCGGCAGCCGTGTCCTTGGAGTGGGTCGTGATGACTGAGATTACCTCACCGGGGGGATAGGAGTGGTCAACACCTGGGGAACGGGCAAAAGATAAACTCATTTGTCCGAGCTTAAGGGACAGGCAATCCGCATCAGCCTCGAGCGCGGACCATCGCGGGTCAAAGAAAGGGGTGGCATTTTCAATTGACGGGAGGAAAGGAGGTTCGAAAAGATACGCGGAAAGGAGTTCCTTCAGAAAAACGAGCCCACAGATTACGCGACGTCGTGGTTGAAGAACCGCCCCAAGCCAAGGACACGAGAAAAGAGATCCAGCGAGGAGAGGGGAAGGGAGGAAGAGGTGACGGAGCCAGATATAGGAGTTCCTGGGGGGGGGTTGGGGGATGGAGGATGATATGGGGCACTAAGTTGCCGCTCCGAAGTCACCGCGCGGGAGTGGGGGGGGATTGGTTCGCCAAGAGGGGAAGGTCAGCTACAACCGTCCAGTACCTGACTGTCACGGAGATAAAGGGACCGGGGAGACTGGCGACTTCCCGCCGATGGGAAAATCTTCAATCAACACGGTGGGAGGGGGATCGCCTTGTCAGCCGAGAAGGGAAAGAAGGTTGTCATTTGGAGCGACCTGGGAGCCGAGCTGGGGGTCGGGGGGATATACAGGTTTTGCTCCCCTCGTTCACGAGGAAATAAGCTATCAAAAGGGATGAAAAGAGAGAGAGACCAGAGAAACAGGGGACCCCCCATTTCTTGAAAAAAGAAAAAAAGGCGCGTCAGGAGGAACTTACACCTTCCTTCGGACTAGAGCTATCCGTCCCGCAAGGAGAAACCTGTGGTGATGGGGGAATGCATCGGGGCGAGGAATTGGGTGGGGGGAAAACAAAGGGAACTGAAACTAAAAGTCAAAATGTCCAGGGCAAAAGCAGTACGGGATACAAAACTCCACAACTCCAAATGCGATCGCGGCGGCGTCCAGGACTGTCAAAAAAGGATTCCCCAACAAGTAATGCGATACTCCGGACGATCGAGGGGAAGAAAACTTACTCTTAACTTCAGATGGCATACGGGAGATGTCTTGTCCTGGGGGGCTGGGGAGGGTGGAATCAAAAAGAACACGCCGAGGGAATGAATGTAGGGACTGAAAGCGGAGGGGGGAAGGGCTAAAGTCGAAAAAGCATTTCTCCCACGCATGAAACCATACCTTCTAATCCTGGATGCGGAAAGGGGGAAACACTATGGAGATGGCGGAAAGTGTAACTCGATGCGTGATGTCGGGTCTCTGAAAGGTACACATTTTGTCATCAGAGTATTGCAATCTGAAGGGACCGAAAGAAATCTACAGTAGAAAAGAAGACCAAGAGGACGGGGGCACTTCGAGCCGAAAGGGGGGGGGGAGGGAAAAATGATTTTTTTCGAGTAATCCATCAAGCCAGGAGAACTTAATTCATACAAGGTTATTTTGAACATTCTCGCGTTGAGGAATGGGCACTACCACGGGAGAACCTCATTCTCCAAGGACGGTCTCGGTGCGTCGAGGGCTCCGAAGGTATCTCTAGCGAGTGTCGAGGAAACATTTCCCAGATGCATACAGTCGCGCGGTGTTAACGGCGTGCTTAGGCAGAGGGAACACCAAACACAACCCTGGATCATAGAAGCTCAGATCGAGTAAAAAACGGCGCTTATAAGGGGGAGAGCGAGGAGAAACCGCACGGTAAAAAGGGGTTTTCTACACCGAAGTTGCAACGCTCAAAAACCCGAAAACAGCTGATCAGGATTCGAGACTCAATCATGGGGAGAATAAACTCTTCTAAAACGGCATAAAGACAATTTTATGTGATCCCGACCCTTGAGTCTCGTGGTGGCAGAGGAAAGACACAGCGGGGAACAACAGTAACCTTTGTGGGTGACGAAGCTTCGTAAGTAGACTAGGGACAGCTTAGGCCATCAAAAAAGGAAAGGAGGCCTTGGCCCTGGTGACATCACAGAAAAAAAAAAAAGGCAAGGAAGACACCGCCGACGATCGAAAAACCTCGGGGGAAAAAAAAGTGGTGAAAAAAGTGAAGCCGGTAATGTGTTCTGCCGGAGACCATCTACCCCACGGCAAGGAAGCCTATCAAATAGCGCTCCCTGCAACGAAAAAGGGGTCAAAGGGCATGTTGAAACGCCGGCCGGGAATACCTGCAGGTACCCGGCGTAGCTGGGAGACCTCTTTAGGCAGGGGATCTACGATTAAACGTGAGACATTGAAGGAAAGGCGTCCTCTATGCTGCAGGGAAAAGGAAGGGTAGAAAAAAACTCCGAAGAGGGAGGGGTTGGGTTTACTGGGCTCAGGTATACACGCCGAACAACTGCGATCCAGTGCGCGCACGATCGAAAGATCCTTTTTCAAGTTCAATGAAGGGCTTTTAGCGGCTGGGGCGCAGAACTAGATAAAAAGAACTGCTAAGCTTAAAGCATGACGAAGAAAATGATGCGGCCGACTGAAGAACCTGTTTTCTAGTCACGTGGAAGAGAACTAACTAAGAAGGGTCTATCAATTCTAGGCTCTGAGAGCAGAAAAAGGGGATAGTGGCGGGGTGGGGTCTATAGCTAGAATGGGGGGGGGCTTCCGGCAAGGGGGAAACGGACTGACTGGGCCCAAGCCCATGCGGGTGGGAGGAGGGTTACTTGACAGAACGAGGGAATAACAAGCCAGAACTAAGTGCAAATGGGTTAGTATATAAGATATTTCTAGGAACACAAGGGTCGTCAAATGGAAGGACAAAGGTGAAGGCGAGAATGGGAGGTCTTCGAATTTGAGGATGGCAGATCCAACCCCGCGACATCGAGGGAGAATCTTGCATTGCACCTACCCAGAGATTTTCAGAAAACAAGCGATGAAGCTCGAAACACCTTCGCATTATCATTTCTCTTCAAAGGCTTTATACCAAAGAGCGGGCTACCGAAGAAAAGATGCAGTACGTCAAGTAATTCTCGTCCATCTCACAAACGATGCTCAAACAACAACGAGGTAGGGAAATTATATCCAGCCACCATGTCCACCATACATCTGGAAGGGATAACCGAAGTGGCGATACCGGACAGAGAGGGTTCAAGAAGTCTGCGGAGGTCGCATAATTGCTCGAGAATGTAATATCTATCCAGGGGTGCCCGGCTTAAAAATATTCTCCGACTAGCGCGAGAGAATACTCCTCTGCAAAAAACCACTAGACAAGAGACAGGTCGAAGAGTAGTTTTCCGAGAGTGGAGCTTCACAGAGCTCTCCCACTTTCAAAAAAGGAGGGTGGAGGAGGCAACGACTATCAGGGCCGGGGCTTAGTGTCATTTCCGCCGTTTCTGTCTAACCTAACTTAAGTGGATCAAGAATTGTTAAAAGCTGGCTGCGAAAAACTCAAGCCGCATCTTCAGGTTTCCCTAAATAATTCCTCGAGAGAGAAACAGAGCTCTCTAAAATCTAAAGAGACTGTCAGTTCTCGGTACAACACAGGCTTGGCGAGTCCATGACCTCGTTTGTGGACTATCTACACAAAAAGCACCGAGAAAAGACTATTTCCGGAACGGAACTTCAGGGTTAAAGGCAAGGTGCAGGCGCGCAAAACCGTTCCTACTGGCCAACAAATTCTAATCATAAATGACGGTGGTAAAGTAAATGAGTATCGTAAAAGAGGGAGCGAAGAGAAAGCACGAGGAGGAGGAAAAGAAAAAGATATATAGTTGTAATAGGATAGCCACGCCGATACAACCAGCAGTCCATCTAGGTAGTTGGTCCTTCTTAACGGTGCAGAAGAGAGCTGGCATTCCAGCAGAGGTGAGTCAGAACTCTTTCTCTTTGTTCTGTGTGGCCAGCAGTCGGGCCAAAGAGAGGGGGGCAATGGGGCAAGCAGGGAGTTTTTTTAGAAAAGAAAGTCCTACTGAGTAAAAAGTGGGCTGGGAAGCTCGTTCGAGACAAGCGGCGGACCTTCTGGGGTCATGCCGAAGAATGAGGAAGGAGTGAGAGACCAGATAGGAACTAATATCGGGTCAGTGGGGTAAACACTAAAACCTGAGGCACGCTGGGGTATAAGAGCTTCTCGAGAAGGTCTGCCTATTGGGGGGGATCTGTGTAGAAAAATCTGCTGCTACGGGGAGATCGAATGCTCTGGACCCCAAGAACAGCAGACAATCGCTTTGTAGATTCTTGACTGAGAGGGTCGTAGTCCGAGAGGGAGACTTAAAAGGAGGTTGGCCGAAGCAGGAGCTATAGTGTTATAGAGGGAAAGAGTCGAAAAGAATAAAAAATAGGAAACTAGAAGGTCGGTGTGAAAAAAGGATTCGGTTTCGGAAGCTGGAACAGGAGTGTAGATATCACCTTGAAAGGTGGGGGTTGCGAGGGTTGGATACTTCCGAGAGACGTGATCAGGCGAATTCGGAGGGTGTCCTTGCGGGGGGTATACCCCGAGAGGGGGGAGAAAAAAGGCCAGAATGGAGGAGGAGACAGGAACGATTGACCTGAATATAGCTTCTGGGAGTGGTAAATAAAGAAGCACAGGGCTAGGTGGGAATAGTTCATGTGAGAATGACACTATTCAAACGGGGGGTTTAGCAACCCGGGCTACGGAGACTATGCTCGGACTTAACGTTGGAGTAAGGGGAAGACTGTGATCCTGAAAAGAGTCCCGGAAGATAAACAAGTTGACTTGCGTAGGGAGGGGGAACTGCTCTTCGCGAAACACCCGACCCCGCGCAATGCGAGCAGATGTCGCTCGGTCCTGAAGACACGGGCTTAGAGAATCCTCAAAGACCACACCGCAACTGTGGGGAAATAGTCTAAAAAAGAGGCTCCTTGACTCAGCAGCGGAAAGGAAGGAGTCGAGACGTGCTGCCCACCAGTTAATTTCAGTCGGACGAATGGGCGTCGCGGAATGGCAGCATCAGGGGAAAATTTGAAGTGATCGTCTGGGGATGGGGGGACGCATGAGAGCGGGGACCCAGGAAGGACAAGGAAGTCAGGATAAGAGTATATAAGCCACGACAGTGAGCCGAAAGAAGGTTGGAGCGTGATAGACCAGAAAACATCTCGGACTACCCACCGCGCCTTAAAAACTGGGAAGTCGTTGACCAGATCATAAAAAAAGACCGCAATGCAGGGGTGGCTATCAAAGAAGGACCAGCGGGGATCTTGAATGGACAAAATGAAACACTCCTGTTAAAAGGAACTGCAGGATGTACATCGGAGAATTTACCAAGCAAATTGAGAAAAGGATGCGGTGCATGAGGAAAAAAGGTTGTCTATGCACTCAGATTCAGAGGTCGAGTTCAAGAGCATTAACCATAAGGCTAAGCATCGAACGGGGTGTGCGCCAGCGGGTTAAAAAGATCGTCAAGCGTGTTAGAAGTGTAACGGGGGGTGCTAGGGTGGGGAAATTACCTCCTTGCGTGCTGCGGGAGAAATGTCCAGGGGTCATACTCGGCGAAGCGGAACGGACGTTTGAGAAGTAAGCCGGTCGAAGAGGCAACTTCGGCAATGGGGTGAGGGGCCGCAGAAACGTTGGGAAATGGAAGGACGGGTCCATGAGGGTAGAAAGAAAACGCGAGGGTTCGGGCTTGAAGCACTGTTCAGCCGGTGTGAGAACGAAATCCGGACGGCCATGGGGGGGGGAAAAAGAGACACTACCAAGGAAAGAAGGGCGGGAGTCAGTTCTTCTACTCGCGATGCAAGTAGGGTTGGGTGGGGGCCAGAGGTGAAAAAGAATCTTCTGTAGGGAAGAGCCTCGCCAGCCAAAACGGGGGGGGGGAGGGGGCGCTTGGAGCTGAATCAATGTGACGAGAACCTGGAGGGATAACGGGCTGAGCCAATCTACGCAGGAAGAGAAACTTGCAGCTTCAGAGGGTGTGTAGTTCTGCGAAAGCTTAACAAGCGCCATGTGAAAAAATAAAGCGCGGATTGACTCCGTAATCGAAAAGAAAGGTGATGCATTCGCCTACGGGAAAGAATTGCGCCCACGTGCGACACCATCAGAAAGTCGGAAGGTTGGGAGAATGTCGATTGATCAGAAGAGTATGCGGAGGACGTCTCGGAGGTGGACGCAGCCGGGCTTTAAACGTTCATGCAAATGAAAGAAGTTTGCCGCACAGGGGACAATGCATCAAGAGAGACTACGAGCAGTTAGACCATAGAGGATGAGAAAGGGGGTCAAGGTCTGTGGGGAGATACCTTCTTGTGTCCCGCAATGAGCTGAGTTCAACAATCTCTGCAAAGAATGCCCCATATTAGCAACTCGGCGGTTGGGTATGAAACCACCGAAAAATGACAAAAAAGCGGAAGACTGAGGTGAGGACGGAGGAACAGCTTTGCTGTCAACTATGAGCGCGTAGCAAAGAAAAGTCGAATTAATTGTTGGGCTGGTCGGTATAAAATTGTGGTAGGGTGGGCCCCGCTGGAACTAAAAAAGAAGGAGGATCAACGACTTTCAGGTTTGGGGGGTTTTGGGGACGGCAAGAGGAAACTGGGCTGCGCGGCCACCCAGGTAACAGAACAATTGCTGACGGGGGGGAGATAGTATAATGGGGAATCGTTCCACCGTCCCGAGAGGGGAGTGACCAGAGGAAAACTCCCCCAGTTTTCTTCCTAGGAGGGAGGAGCCGTGGAAGCAGGCTAAAAGGGGTACAGTGAAAAGCGAGCGCAGAGACGAGCTTGGTGGAGGGAGGGAAATGTTGGGCCTCCAGTTGGAAGCTTACTAGTCTCTCGAAAAAAAAAAGGGAAAAAGGTTACAATATAGATCTGAAACGGGTAGCCCAATGATATCCGCACCAGAAAAGCCCGGACTCCAAGAGGATGCAATGACCAAAGGTCTGCACCTCCGATCTGCCTCAGGAAAATCAATCCCAGCAAAGGGGGGAAAGTGGGGGAAGCTTAGAGGTTGCCATAAAATGACTACTATCGAAAGACCGGCAGCATGGGCCGGGTGACCGGGGTGCTCAAAAAAAAATTACGTGGGCGCAAAAAAAATGTAAAACCCCTAAGAAAAGGGAATGAGCCGGCGGCGCCGAAAAAAAAACGATATAATACAGCAGCCAAAAGTAAGGGAGCGACTCCGAGCCAATATCTGTCCATTGAGACGAGGCATAACGGAGAAGGCGAGGAGGGGGGGGGGGGGCGCTGGTCGGGAATTGGGTCTTTGTTGCCACCAAAACGAGGGATGTAATCATAGTGAGTGCCCGGGGAAGCGCTGTTGCCGAGATCGGAGAACAAGCAGGTAGAGCACCAGAAATTACAAGTAGCTTCGAAGTCATCGGGGAGGCCGGAAAGCGGGAGGCGATGGATTTGACTGTACGCAGAGGCGGCTGCAATGCGTCGAAGGTTGGAAACTTTCCAGAGAAAGCCGGAGGGAATAACATCTACTTTCTGCGGTCAATCTCAGGGCATCATAATGGGTATCAGGGAAGGCGACGGAAAGGAGGGGGGGGGCGACAATGGGGCAGGGGGACGACTGAGGGCTGGGCGATGGTAAGAATTTGCTATGGGAAGTATCAAGAGATTTATGGTTGGACAGGGAGCGCGTTAAGAAAGGAGCAGAAGAACACTTACCTCCGTAGCAAGGGAGGGGTCTTGCTCGTAGGACGAAGGTCTAGAAAAGAGCAGGGGCTAGGAAAGTGCAAATGAAAAGCGACGGCGGGGGGAGGCGGCGGCTCGGCCGAAAAATCAAGCATGGCCCCCAAGGAAACCCGACCCAATAGACACGGAAGTCGCATACGAATGGGAAAGCGAGGATAGGGGGGGTAGGGAAGGGCAGGAACATAAGGATTTAGGGTTCAGACCCCGGGCTTGCCAAATTAACAAGACACAGGAACGGAGGCTGATATGGAGACACTGACGGGGGAAATCTGGACAACGTCATCTTCATCGGTGAGGGTTCGGACCGACAACATTGCGAAGGCAGTGGTGTATGCGCACAGGGGGCGAAACGGGGGAAAAGAAAGTCCGGAAGCTGTCAGACCGTCTACTAATTTACCATATCGAAAGCCAAGACCAGGAGGTAACTGGGTAAATGCATTTGACACGAGCGAAAAACAGGGCAATGAAACCAAACGTTAAGAAAATCGGGGGCAAAGGCGCAAAAGTAGGAGAAGAAAAGCAGTTTTCTTTGGGGCTTACGGCAAAGCGGGGGAAGGCTTGAGAAAGCAGCTGACAGAGAGGGGGACCATTCTCGTCGAATGAACCTCATAAGGCGGGATGACCTTCGAGTACATAGCAGGCGTGTACCGGGGGGGTCTTTAGGCATGTTTGAGATCTCAAGCAGCCCGCGGAAAGGCAAGTTTAGCAAACGGGTCCGCGCATTGAATGGAATCATTCCGAATGGGAAGAAAAAGGCACGAGCCGGCCCGCGGATAAGTGGGATGTGGGGATCGAGGGGGGGTTGTTCCCTGCGGGAATACCTGACTGGGAAACAGAGGAGCTCTTCCGCAGAGTCGTAAAGATCAGTTCCGGAATAGAAGAATCGGGGGATCGTCACAATTGTCTGCAGGGTGGATGTTCATAATCTATCCATAGTTTTATACAGATGACCATGTGTAAGAAAACGGAGCGCCAGCGCGCAGAGGCCTGACCTGGTTTCCAGAAAGGGCTCAACGCAGACGACGACAGGGCGGGGTTTCGGCGAGAAAAGTGACCTTCTAGACGATCATCCGGCTGCGGGGTGCAACGGGGTTTGGTAGGGCGATGGAAGAAACGGGAGGGTTATTCCCAACGGGAAGAGCAGGAAATCAAATAACTCCTGCGCAGGGGGTCGGAGGGGACTCGAAGGAGGATAACACGCCTAAGAAAGAAAGTTTCTTTATTAGCCACTATGGTCACCCTTCTTCAGCGTTTAAGACCGAAGAAAAAAAAAAGGTATCAGCCGAGATCGGAGAAAAGTATGACCTTTCTCTCAGACACCCAAGTGAACTAGATCTCTGATTGCCTCAACATAAACGGGATGGAACTCTGTAAGACGAGCTAAGAGGGGCAATCAGCCACCGGAGGTGGTCGAAGCATTTCGGACCGCGAACGATCGGGGGGACAAAAAAGGAACCGCCGCTGGACAAGGCTCAATGTTTCCATCCTCCCAACAGAGAGACCAAACAAGTCTTCTTAGAAGCAACCAGCATTGGACTGCTAACACGCATCTCACCGACATAGAAAATCGAGGAAGGGCTTTCGCCTCAGTTCAAGAGAAAGAAGAGGACGCGGCGGGATGCTTTAGAACATAATGACACGAACGAGCTGACAAAAGTCCTACGAAAGACTGCCCAAGGAAACATCTAAACTATGGGCATCGGATTGAGAAGGAGATAGACCAGGCTTGTCATACAAGGGTTCATAGGAGGACGAGCAGAACGGTATGCCAACCGGTGCCCGAGGTGTCGGGGAGAAATCTCCGAATCCTGGGACCTGCACTTCGCTGGGATCAGGGGGTTCAGAGACGCCTCATAGAGTTGGGAAATGCGAAGAAGGGGAGGCGACTTTTCGGGAATCAAAAGGCTCATCTAACCTCTACGAGGAGAGGAGCACAGTGTAAAGGGGATACCCCCAGAGTGGGGCGGCGAAAGCATCGTTATGTGGACGATCGTGCACATAAAAAAAAAAAATCAAAGGGAAAGCATTCCCGTTAAGAATATCTACTGTGCACGGCGGGGACACCATTGTCCGACGGGGGTAAAAATGAGAGAAGGACAGGGGAGTGAGGTTGGGCGGGAGATCTCTGAACATAGGAGAGAAAAACGACCACCTTATTGATGAGAAAAAGAGAGAGATAGTTAGAGGCTCCACTCAGACGAACGCATCCCACGAGGCCGGTGGGGGGAAAAGTCGGAACGGTGTGGAAGAAAGACTGCACGGAGAAGATCATATAAGGGAGTCAAAAAAGACTCGGTGCCGGCAGGGGGTTCAACAAATCCCACAGAAAGATTTACATAGAAAACGTGGGGGGAAAAAGAAACGAACGTCCATCTCGTGAGGAGTGGGCGATATCTCTGAGAAATGCAAGGGGGGGAGCGGGAAGGATGGTCTCAACTCCAGGCGAAGATGCCCGTAAAGGGGGGTTAGGCGACCAATAAGACGAATTGCTCCCGTGTTCGAGGGGGGAACGGTGCCACTAAAAACTGGATTGAAAAGCGGCAGCCCGAGGCATCGAAAGTCGGCTATGAAATCGGGGTAAAGAGAGTGCGCTCTAGTTGAAAGGGGAACTGAATTATCAACCACCAGAACCAGAGTAGACAGGAAGTTTCTAGGAGGAAGCTTCTGAGTAGCACTAATCTCAAATTCGGTGGTTGGACAGGGCAACTACCGGAGATCAAAGAGAGTGCCTAGGAAATTATTAGGAGGGAACGGACGTTAAAGAGAGGTCTGGGGGGGAGGCGGGTGAGACATCTGGGAAAGGTGGCTTTTTGAGCAAGTACTGCCCACGATTTGGGTTCAAGGTGTAATTCGTCGACTAAGTGGAAAGGCGCAGCGGAGTTTCAAACTTTCGGGAAAAAAGGGGTGGTCGACAGCGGGACAAAAGGTCTTACAAAGGATAAAGGCGAGTGATGATCCGGTCGGGGTAGGGCTTTTAGGGTAAGGAGGCGCACCGCGTAGGTGGTGAGGGTCTTCTTGATCGCACTAGAGGTACCGGATACGGCCTGACAGGAGAAGGACTGGGTCGGGATGGGGGCGAACGTTGTGGGGGTGGAAAATAGGGTGATCGAAATGCTGGAATACTCCCGCAACGGGGTTATTTCGGTGAAAAGTCGGGTGTATAACCAAACGCTCATGGAAGAACCTCCGGAGCATTGCGTGAGAAGGTAGTAGCTCCGTCACGTGAAGACCACGGGATTGCGATACATAACAAAAGCAAACGGAGGATCTGCGATCAGATGCGTGGAGGAGAGAACGCGTCGTCATGCGCGGTCGAAAACGGTGCCAATTAAACCGGGTAAGGGTGACTTACTCTATGCGTCGAGACTGCAAAGTGAGCCGCTTGAATTGAGAGTCGTGAGGTATGAAAAAACATGCCGAGACCGAAGTCTCTCATTCAAAAAGTTAGTCCAGGAGGTCTCTCGCAGTGCGCGAAAAAGGGAGATCGGTGGTAGGGAGGATAGACCCGACCGAGAGGAACGGGAAGCCTAGTATCATTCTTCGATAGTGGTGCACCTGAAGGCGCGGCTAACGGCAAGCAGGGAAATATGGGAAATCATAATTAGAAAAGGAACGGGGCCTGTTTAGAGAAAAAGGAAGAATCTAAGACTAACGGTAGCCAATGCAGGAAGTTCCCACGGCCAGAAGGGTACCAGACCTTGAGAACTGTGAATGGAGTTGGACAAGTAAACGACTCAGTCGAGCGTGTCGAAAGATGCGTAATCCAAGTCGAGGTGCCGGCGAAGGAACAGCAGGAAGAGGGAGGTGAGCTCGAACGGTTTGGAGTACCTCGGGGGGTGGGGGCTCGATCGTGGGCCAGAGGGTGTGGTCTCTTTTAGGCCTTTTTTAAGCAAAGAGTGGGCAAACAAGGCCAGACTACTTGTCATGGATTCAGGAAGACAGTTGTCCAGAGGCCTCCTGCGAAGCAAGGGCCGGACGTTGCGAAACTTAGAAGTGAGAAATAAAGGAAAAAAGCCCGCAGCAATGGGTGTAGGCACCCTCCCAGGAGAAGGGGCCAGAGTCACATGAGTCAACGCAAAAAGCGGAGTCAGGGCGGGGTAATTGAAACACGTTGCGCAGGGGGGAGAACACGAAGCACGGCGGAGAAAGCTGAATTGTCTCTAACCTCCCCCGGTAAAAGAGCGTTGTTACTGAAGGAGAAAGGGACGCGGCTATCGGTAGGGTTGGTGTGCCGCGAAGCCTTGAATGTACTGGAAGGGCCGAGAAACACCTCTTCGTCTGAGGCAAAATCTGGGAAATGTTGAGAGAAGAGGCTGCTCAGAAAAGTTGAGGAAGAAACGGGAATCCTCCTCTACGGAGAACTGCTAAAAGGGGCTGTCAACTTTTTCGGCTGAGAAATATGAAAAAGCTCTAACCTATTTGAAAAATAAAAGGACGAGGAATTGAAAACGAAAACGTAATCGCTTGCAAAGGGGGGATAATGTCAGACCGGACAGCAGAAGCGTTCGCCCAAGTGAGAAGAACCATCCGGGCCGTCAGCGATTGGGGAGAGGTCTGAGGGAATGATTGAAAACGATACTCTAAAGAGGAAGTGGGGGAACCTCAGGGACACATGGAGAGAATGGAAAGCATGTTGCCGCAACGGGACTTACAGTCTCCGCCAGACGCCTCGAGCCGGGATGAAAAAAGGATTAAGTCTTCAGGTCATGGAGGGGCTCTACCTTGCGTTGTTTGCGCCTATCGAAGGGGCGCTTCAGAAAGGGACTGCCCGAGGACCCCGCGCGTGGGTGGGGGGTTCACCAGCCAAAGCAAAGACCTACAAGAGCTATTTCATACTCCCGGAGAGGGTCGGCGAGGCACCTCGGGTGTAAATAAGTCGGGGTGCGCGAGACCAGTCTAGGAGTTACTTGTTTGTGGGAAAAACGAGAAATATGGGGAATCCATCTTTCGAGGGCCGCCCGAGAAGCCGTGAAGTTGTGTTATTTGGGGGCCCAATCGTACTTCATGGCCACGTCACCCCAGACATTGCTGAAGTAAAGTAGATATTAGCATTGAGACCTGGCCACACTTCCGCTAGGAGGAAGCTGTAAAAAGAGACATTTGCGGAAGAGGGGGGGGCCTGAAATATCTCAATTTGAGACCTGGGTTATGCCAGCGAGCGCAGTGCAAAATCTTTGTGTTCTGAGAAGACTGTTGGGCTCCTCGTAACGAGGAAAAGATATAAAACAAAACAAAAAATTAGAAAAGAGAGAGGATTCCCTCACTTTACCCACCTATAAAAGCCCGGGGAGTAAAAAACTCGTCTCCACGGAAACTGAAAAACACCGACTGAGAATAGCTCGTAGAAGGCCATCCGAGGAACGGAAAAGTTTGACATCTTAATCGGAGAGGGGTTGTGGAAAAAAAGGAAATTCTACAAGACAGTCGAAAAGGGACGGGGCCAGGGGGGGAAGCGCAGTAACGAGGCTAAACTACAACACTCCCAAAATCTTTATCACGTGGGCGGAGGAATGGAAAATACTGAAGCACCAGGAAAACAGTATCTATATCGGAGAAGGCCCAAAAAAGGGGGGGATAAGTTATTCCCGATGAAACCTATCCGGGTCCAGGCATCGCGTTGAAAGGTCCTTTGAGTGTGGTCGGGGGGTCTCAAAAAACGGCGGTGAGGTAGGTGGAAGTATGGGGCGGACTTGCCTTCAAGCAGATTGTTCGGGGTCACTAGGTACTCGCGAAATCAGTACCATAACCTTAGAACCTCGAGGGTGCACGAACGCGGGTATTCTAGGGGGGCGGGGCCTGTACTCGCGGGGGGAGGAAAAGGTGAGAAAATCAGTGGCCAGTACAACCTTTAAAGGTTCGTTCTGGAAATCCGATCCGGTCTCATAGAAGGAAAGCATCGACTTCTCAAGAATGCTACGGACCCGGAGGGCTCGCGAAATTGGGGGTGACTGCCTTCGTGGGCAAATGGACATCAAAGGTCACTTCTCTGACGGGAGCCAAACCGACCCCTAGGACGAGGAAGTATTGAACTTAGCGACGGTTAAGGATATCACATAAAACTCAAAGGAAGCAGCGTAGAGGGATGAGGGACGGTCGTTCGGCGCCTCCCGTCGGGGGGAAGCGAGGGGGAAGACGAAATTGTGGCCCAGATGAGGTACTTCAGCGACGAGGGGGCTTGCCTCTTAGGTCTTAAAAGAAACGAACTGCCCCAAACAGAAACTAAAAACCCCACCCATAGAAGCGTCGTGGGCAGCGGAAACGTTAACTAGGAGCCGGGGGATTTAAGAAGTAAATTGCGAGTAGACCTGGAATTTCGTGTTCTAAACAAACCTGGTGCAAAAGGTCACAATAAAACCGGAGAATCGCGCTTCTTTCTCATAAAAAATCAGGTACACGGAAGAGTAATCAGCTAACGGAGAGGGGGAATCAGACGGTAAGGTTTGGGGACCTGGGCGCACCGGCAGAATCTCAACTTAACGACGCTGAGAATGAAAAGAAAACATGGTACACTAGAGACATCACTACGAGAGGTTCATTGCCTTGGTGAGATAGGAACACGAAATTAAGGAAACCGACCGGACCGCGAGAACACCCGCGTCGCAAATGGATCTAAGGGACCGGCCGTTCATGCTGTTCCT
>Ga0179593_1411363_pt1 | contig 20256 bp, 18 predicted proteins | sample CZODoug2_1_08_16_FD_185931 | JGI IMG/M metagenome (GOLD analysis project Ga0179593, IMG submission 185931) | Vadose zone soil fungal communities from Angelo Coast Range Reserve, California, USA - CZODoug2_1_08_16fungal (PacBio error correction) | ecosystem: Environmental > Terrestrial > Soil >...
AGATCCCAGGGAGTTTCGTTGGGCGTGCCCAGGGTCCCATCAGAGGTTTCGGGAAGTGAGCTGGGATGTCAAAATTCAATGGGGCTACTGTTTCTTCCGGATATTGCTGGTTGTCCTTTCTTCTAACACCAAACCCACGAATTGGCTTGTCGGGGGGGGGGGGGCTTGGGGGAACCCAAGACTTCTCAACCACTCCGGGGCAATACTGTTTGGGAGGATAAATAAGGGGAAACCTTGGAAGTGTTTCAGTGCATCAGCCTCGATGCGGGGGAAGGGTTCTTGCCGACTGTCCATCTAGGCAACCGGCACAAACTCCGAATGAGTCAAACAAATCCTGAATTGGAGAAGAGGAGGGGACACTTCTCCGCACTCGGGGGTCTTCTTACAGATATTGGTCTGAAGGATTCGGAGACCGAACTGGGTCAGGTTGGCTTGGTTTCGGGGCCCGCCCAAAGGCATTTGTCTTTTTCTTCGAACTGATAAGGAAACCTTTTTTGATGGACACCGGGGGCACAGACACGAAACGGGATTGGGCCGCCATTCGTGCGGCCCTCATCAACACAGGCGAGATTTTTCTCAAAATACCGGCACAGGTTGGGACCGCGGAGGTCTTGAATCCGTCGAACGAGGCGGGACGCGTGAACACTTCCTCGAACGTTTCTGGGTAACAGGATCGCGGGGAAAAGAGAAATTCAAAAGTGAAGATAACACATATTGGGTTCCACCTGAAAGGCGCAGCCAGCGGAACCACGTCGACAAAAGATCTCGTCAACGGAGTCAGGTGGCCGGATTCTTTCCTAAAATGGGCGCGGCGCGCAGGGCATAGGCACGGATGGTCGGGAAATAAAAAGAGGACTAGAGAAGCACTTAGACGATGGGGGGGGTTCCTTAGAATGGCGGGAAAAGGACCTCACGAAAGCCCGTAGGTATAGAAGGCCATGACAAAGGGGGTGTAGCAAATGGGGAAAAGCCAATAGCTGCGCAGGCGAGGACGATGCCGGAAGAGGCTGCCGGGTAAAAGATCGGAGTGCGGGCCGTAGATTGAACATATGCGCCTCGGGAATAGTCCCCTAGCGGGGGCCTGGCGTCCGGGACCAAACACTGCAGCATAGTAGACCTCGTAACTTGACGGGGACTGGAAGTCATCAGGGTCGGACTGGGGTGCGGCAAGAGGACAACCATGTCGGAGAAAGGCATGGTAGGCAAGGCGTTTTCACAGCTAGAGAGGGCCGATCTTGGATCTTAGAAAAAGCCGGAGATTGGAGTCGCCCGTCGTGCACGATCAAGGAGCCGGTCCGGGACCATTTACGCGGGAAGGGCGCCAGAAAGCCATGCAGCAGTCATGAATAATCCCCGCCTGCGACAAAGAAAGAAGGGAAAGTCAATTCAGGGGTATCTACCAACGCCACCCGGATGTGTGAAGGACTTCAACCTTCCCTGAGCCTTCAATAACCGCGGCCAAAGGGCCTTTTTCAGCGCAGCGGAAGAGCAGTTGGAAAAGAGGGGACAGACTCATGATGTCGAGAGGTCAAGGTCTGAGGGAAACTGAGGGAAGCTTTGGGGTGTAGGCGAGTCGGTGAAAGGGTCGAGACGGAAAGCCTGGGGGAAAACTGAAAAGGCCAAACCGCCCGTCCAACACCGCAAATGATTGGTTTCGGAGCATCGCTGCAAGCGGGAGGTTGGGGGATCTGAAACGGGCAAGCCAGGGGCGAGAGGCCGGCAACCTCAGTTCATTCGTGAACGACTGCGCACAGCACGCAAGAGTAGAACCTCTCGGGAAATCGAGGCCCAAAGCAAGCCATGGACGGCACTTCAAGGGCAACAAGAGAAGTGGTGTTCCACGGACACGCTCGACAGTGCCAAGATTCCCTGTGACGATGAAAAGGGGCGTCCAAGTAGGAACGCGGAATAGTTCCTGAACACTAGGGCCTAAGTATCTTCATCTACGACCGGGTCGGGGGGCAGGGGTAACGGGGGAACCAAAACGAGCCTGCAGGGTTTGGGTGGAAAGGCGACTTGGGAACGATGCGGGGCGCAACCGCGGGCCCTGCTACCGGCAGAAGCGGGGAGGGCAGAGGAAAGAAACTCGGCAGTGACCGGTCAAAAGCAGGGAAGGACCAGTCAAGGCGGGTTCAAGCATGGGATGGGGGGGGGCCCGGGCTGTTGGGGGGGGCGAGGCAGAAAAAAAAACGAACAGACCCAGGAAGAGGACACAGTGTCCAGGCATCGCAGGAGAGGCGAAGAGGGACGAAGTGACAGCCTCACGCGGTAGCCGTCTAGCAAAAAACAACAAGAAGGAGGGAGAGATACACAGGTTCTCTCAAGATTCTAATCAGCCCCAAGCCTGGAAGCAAGGACGGCGGAAAAGGCATCGAGATGAGAGTTTGGGCCGGGGGAGCCAAAACAAGAGCGGACAACAAGAGTCCTCAACGGGTAGGTAGACAGAACCGGGGAGGAAATTGTCCCGGGGTCAAGAGGGGGGGCAGACAAGGCGGTGGGCACCGGCAAGGGGGGCCTATGCCTATCATCTGCTGCGGTGTATATACTGAGGAATTAGAGAAAATCTGGGAACCGAAGGAAGGAAAACAAGAAGTGGGCAGAGAGCGGGGGAACCTCACGGGGACACGGAAAAACCGATACTGGAGATCGAGCGACGAAAGAAATCGGGAACGGAGGCCCCGGAGAGAGATAGGTGGGGCTCCCTGGCCATCTTCAAACCCGGGAAAAGAAAGGGGATAAGGTGGTAGAAATGACGGATTGAGAATCAAAGGAGGAGGTTGTACCATGGTGACGTCGGCAATGGAACTAGGGACACGAAGTGCACTCTCGAAAAAGAGGGGGAGTCAGGTCGAGGATGTATGGCAAGAGACAAGCCATGCATGTTTGGGGAGACGGCTTTCTTAGGGGGGATCTGCAAGAATATAACAAGACACAGGGATCTAAACCGACGTACAGACGTTGTAACGTTCGTGGTAACGGCGATGGTGACAAGGCGCATGAGTCGTGTTCATTCGAGGACAGTGACTCGGCACGGAAGCGGGGGGTTACACAAAACACCCGATCCCTTTAGGAATGACGAGAGGGCGATGGAGGGTTTGACAGAGGCAGAGAGGCAACCTGGAGGGGCCGGAATCCTCATTAAAGTGGGTGCGCCGGGGATGAAGGAGAAGGAAGGGGACTAAGCGTCAAAAATCGGAGGTTGTAGGGGTATCGGGGGCCGCGACCTCGTAGAAGGCTTGTGGTCAGAGGAGTTATAATCAAAAGACAAGAGGCTTTGGGGGGGAAGGGAGAATCTGCGTTCTTTTCTTCACAGAAGAATGGATTAACGCGGGTTACAGCAGATGAAAGTCAGGAGAAAAAACCCGACCGTTCTTTTTTCAAAAACGGACCAAGTACGAGGACGCAAGGGGTTGGTTCACGAAAATTGGAAGGAAATAACGGATTCCCTGCCAGCGAATCGTGTAAATCGATAAGGGAGACTGTTGGCCCGGTTTCTGCTGAGTCAAGCTTGTTGGGACCCGCAAGCCTCGAGACCCAGGGGATAATTAAGTAGGGGGAAGAGAGCTCGGGGGAAATGGGGAAAGAACGGCAAAAAACGATCTGGACCGTCGGGAAGTCTCCCTGCAATCGGGAGTGGGCGACGGATTTTCGTGGTGTCGCCCACGTGGTCAAAATTCCGATATAAAATAAGGATGCGGGCGGCAGGGGAAGGAGCACGGGACGTCGGGATCCGCACGAAAAACCTTCAGGAGATCTAGGTGACGACTGGGGAGGCAATCAGGAGCGATTGACAATGGCAGAAGGGACGAGCAAGGGAAATCACAACCAACAATAAGGGGGCGTGCATAGGGCAACGGCAGGGGCTGGGAGAAGTCCAAACAGGTAATTCTGAAATGGGCAAGGCAACATCTTGGGTGGATCAGGCAGGAATTGCAACAGACCAAATCTTAAGAAAAGGGAAGTGAAGGGTCACGTCCGTAAAACCAGGACGCGGGGGGGGGTCGCTTCCAAACGCCGCGGCAAACCAGTGGGCGCGTAAGTCATAGGGTAAAACAATAGCTACAAAGGGAGCTGACCGAAGGATGGGGGGAAGCACGAAATTGGGGGAGGGGCATAATATCATGCGGGGTTAGCTTTCACTGGTCAGGCCACCAAAATCGCGGAGCGGCAGCCCGCAAAACGCAGACCATGTTTGAGTTCAGAACTCCGTCATGACGAGAGTCGAAAAGCAGAGCCACGAGAGGGGGGACGCAGGGAACCCAAGAGTGTGGGGCAGAGAGGGGAGAAGACTCGGAGACGGGACCAGGGCATTCGGGACCTGTACGTCGGGGCCGTCACCGGGGGCCCGATGGATAAGGGCCGCCCCCAAAAGGACGGGACATCGGAGTGGAACCCTGAAAAGCCAGACGGTTGGGCCCTGTGATTGACGGTCCGTGTTAGGAACAGGTCTGGATCTCAGGGACGGGGGTGGGCCGCAACAACTTTTAGCAGGGAGAAAAAGAAAGAAGAGAAGGGGATGGGTATGGGAGTCATCTCAAACGCCATAGGGAAGGAAAGAACCATTTATTGTGGGAGCAAAATAACTGAAGAAAGCTCGAGAAAAACAGGAAGATTGAGTATTTCTTCAGAAAACTCAGCTGAAAGAGAGGGGAATCTCCAACAACAGGAGAGGAAAAGAAAAGAGGGACGCCGCTTCGAGGGGAGCGGGGGGCGTGCTCAGACTAAAAATAAGGCGTGGATTAGAAAGGAGTTGTGTCTCTTGGCTGGAACGAAAATAAGGCCGGGGTTTACATGCTCTCACACCAGAAAACGAATTGGATGTGGGAGGGGCGGGGGCGCAAGTCGAAGAGGCGCACCCAGAAAGGGAAGGCGGAGGACCCGGGGGGAAAGGTAAGAATTTGAGGAGAAACAAAGGGCGGGTAAGCTATCTGCAATGTGGGTGCCGTCTTCCATAGCAGGAAAATGAAAAGAGAAAAAGGCGGAAAAGGGGACTGTTAAGATCTCGGAGGGAAACGAAACACCCAAGAGGTGTTCGCGCTCGGGGAGGAATACTCGGCTCGGTCATTTAGAAAAAAAAAAGGACTTTGGTGAGACCGGACCAAAATGGTCGTGAGGGTGAGGAAGTATTTCGGTTTTAGAACCGGGGCAACCACACGCAGAGTCAGGAGGCCCGCAAAATTAAGGGAGACAACGCAGCGGAAAAAGAGAAGGGATTCTCAAGAGAGGCCCATGGGGTGGCCTGATTGGGGGGTTGGGAAGAGGAACCTATTAGTGTTATAACCCCCTTCCGTAATAGCCTTTGCTCCTTAGGTGGTGAGGGGGGGAGACTAACCTTTCAAGAATCACCAGATTTTCCAACCAAAAAATCCTCAGCGTTAGACTTCCAAGCGGACAAGACCTGTGACGGGACATCTTCACGCCGAGGGGGGGGTCATTATGTGTGCTTTCGCGTGTCTACTGAAGCAGGCGGAATCGGGGAAGAACTGATTGAATCCGATTGAGAAAAGCCGGCACTCTGTGTTTGCAGGAGAGGCTGGACAAGGAGACCGCAGCATCCTTCAGGGAGAGCGGTAAAGGGGGGGCGCCGGAAGCCTCTCGCATGGATCCGATAAGGAAGCGGCTCCAGGTTGAGATAGGAGGGGGGACTTTCCGGAATGTAAAGATCGAGAGACTCGGGCACAAATGGAGTAAAAGGCCAAGGGTTAGCAGCTAATTATCAAAAGGATCGATGAACTAGAAGGGGATGGGGGGGGAAGCATCGTCTAGGGCGCAAAGAGGAAGTCGATAGGGGTTTGGGACCTTCTGCAAGTCGAGATTGGTCTCTTCAGGGTGATGGATAGACGCGACGTGAGATTGGGGGGGGAGGTGGAGAAAAAAGTGAAACCATGAGCCTAAAATTAAACAAGAATACTGTAAACAGAAGCACGAGTAGTGAGATAAAGCAATTAGAAAAAAGCTAGGCGAGAGGGGGGAATTAAGGTACCGGATAACCGACAATACGAGAGGGCGGCCTTCCTTAGGACACGGAATACCAGCCAAAGGCACTGGTAAGGAGAAAATACGGGGGCAGGTTACCCGACTGATTAAAGGTGCGCACACCAGCCAAGTCAATCTTAAGGAAGGGAAGGATACGGGATTGGGGGGGTTGAAGTAAGCTGAGGATGGGCCGAAGTAAAAGCCGGGGCCTCTCCAGCAGACAGAAAAGTCGAGACGGAGTTGAATGTCGCAGCGGGAAGGGGAAGGGGTTAGGACGGATCATCTACTCATTCTCTATCGGACCAATACACAGAAAAGGGGAGTGGCTCTGGATACTGAAAGAGGGGATAATCTTAGCCAGAGCGGGGACAGTCCAGTCTACCAGGGGAAAAAGTGAAGCCAGAAACAAGGAAAAAATCGCCGTTTGAAGGGGGGGAAATCCTTGAACTAACATAGACATGACGCGTAGAGCAGGCCAGCTAGGGGAGGGCCTCGTCGTCGCGAGTACTAAAATAGGGTGGTGACGGGTACGATTCTTCCCTGTCATTCTATTCAATTCTTGGATGAAGGCGCTGGGGAAAGATAGAGGGCTCTCCATGCGGAAGATATAAATGACGCAGCAGGGAACTCCGGGAGAAGACAAATAAGGGGTTATCAACAGTTCCAGTAAAAAGAGTGAAGGTCGCAGAAAGTGGAATCGTCTGGGGGGAAATATTGTGGGACGGAGGGGGGGAAAAACAGAAAGACCGCAGCTAGGCAGAAGTTTCAGCATCTGATACATTAATCTTAATTCAGTGACCCCGCCTCTTTTCGCGGAAACAACAAAAAAAGGAGAGGAGGAAAGGGACCCGGGAGGAGTGTCATGAGGATCCCTCGCCGGGTCTCATATTGATAAAAGAAAGCGGGTTGCGCTAAGCGATGTGAGGGGGGATGAGCTCCCACAATAAAGCACTTACCACCTAAAAAAGGGAGGGGTATAAATCGGGGAGTTCAGCTTTCACGCAACGCTTGGGGGAAAAGGCACTGAATAAGTAATGGAGCGGAAGCGGGTGGGGAGGGCGGGTATAGTAGTCTCTATAAAAAAAAAACATAGGGCCCAGCACGGGAAACACGATTTCCTCAGAAACCGGGAACGGGAAAAAGGAAACGATCAAGTCGAGGTAGAAGAGGGAATCAGTCTCGCGATCGCCTAATGGACCCTGGGGATGGAAGGGGAGAGACGGATCGATGAGAAGAAGACAACGGCGAGGTTGGCAAGGGGGAAGGGGAAATTGCTGTCTCGGGATTATGAGCTTTTAGAAGTTCGGTCGGGGAAGGCAGTTGCCAACACAGGGGGGAGGGAAGAGAGGTCAGAAAGAGGAGGCTTCCCTCAGAGCAACGGAAGGAGCGTTGATTTTAATACCGAAATTTCCCGTTTGGATGTGGCTGAGGGAACAGGCGAGCGGGAAGAAGGCGAGAACATGTCCCTCGCAAAAGACGAGTCCATAATTCCAGTCCTTATTGAAAGATAGGAAAGAGGAAATGTTGGAAAGAGAAGGGGCCTGTCAACCTTACCTGGCATATGAGCCGTCAGGGGCTCCAAATCTAATTTCATTGGAAAAAATCTTACCAAAAAAAAAATCGGTCTTGGTCGGGGGTAAGAAGAGACGACCTTATCAATCTATCTCAAGTGAGGGGCTAATGGGTCATGCTGGTCAGTTCTTTGGGTTCTCACAATCTCGCCCGCATCCGGATTGTTCGACGAGGAGAAAAATATAATCGCCTTCGGAAGAAAGAAGAAAAAAATAGGGCCGCTCTTCTGGGGTGAAAAGACGGAAGAACTGAAAAGATTGAGGAAGAAATTTTTCACGAGGGGCCTAAACGGGGGGGGGGGGGGGGATGAGTTACAAACGATCTTCCTACCTTGGCAGAAGTACAGTCCGCCGGATTCTGAAACAGGGGTTCCCGGAACGCCTGGGGGGTGGGGGGGGGGGGGGGGGTCTCTTCAATGAGTAAAACGCAGGCGACAGATAAGGGACGCTCGTCAAAGAACGCTTGCAACGACGGGTTAATCGGGATTCTAAGTCGATTGGGGGACCTCAAAGTTGTCAGGCAGAAGAGAAAAGGATGTCAGCTAGGAGATGTCGCACGCTCAAAAACAATCAGTAAATGAAGGTTGAGGTCGAGGGGTGCGCTTTAGAAAGACCGTTCTCGATGCACTTACGGAGGGGCTATGAAAGTTCGGCAAGTCTAAGAACTGCCTTGCCGATTGCACGGAAAAAGGGAGGTCCGACGTGCCGCACGGACGAAGAAGGTCGGGGGCGTCAAAAACATCTGGGGATCATTCACGGGCGACAGGTTCGGCGGTCCCCCGATAAGGAAAGCACGTCATCCAAACCCGACTCAGACGGCTGGAAAAAAGAAAAGCGGAACCAACCAGGGAAGGGTAGGTGAGCTCCCGGTCAGGATCTCAGGTCCAGGGGGGAAACGAATTTTCGGGCGCAAAGGAGGGGGGCAGGTGGGTGGTTGCAAGGGGTAGATCACGAAATATCGCGCGGAAAAAGAAATCACCTCACCCCCGAAAAATTGTGAGGCAAGCAAATCCGTCTCAAGGACTATGGGGGGGCATGGAGGTAATAACCCACCACTAGAAGTCTCGACCAGGATATGTGGGGGGTTGTACTATCTGGCTTCTACGAGAGCCCTTACCAAAAAGAATTCTAATCCTTCTTATGGAATGTTCCGGAAGTGGGGGATTGGGATCCGCTCAAAATACGGGCATATATGGGCCCTTGAGAGGTTGGGACTCAAAATATTGTTTTAAAAGTGACCGGTAACAAAAAGGTTAGTGCCGCCTTCGGGGGTTCTCCATTCTGGTGGTCAGGGATGACACCATAATAATAAAATCTCAAGAAAAACCAATTATTATTTTTGGTGGAGCAGAATATCATGGTTATGAAGAAGAAAAAAATGGAGAGGGTGCTCGGGGAGAATAATGAAGGATTGGATGGTGGTCAAGAAAAAAAAACAACCTCAGAATCTCAAGAGGATCTCTCATCAAAAACAAAACCGGTAGATTAATAGATCTATATGTAGAGGGTTGGGTGATAACAGGAAAAGACGTCATTGGGAGGGAGACTTGTATTCAAAAGGAATTGTAACAAGGGAATGGGCCTCAAATATGAGGGTTGCGCTGACAATCCTACCAGAAAGGGGCTTGCTAGGGGGGTAGGAGGTGGAGAAAGGCGAAGCAACTAAGGCTAAAAAAGGCCAGATTTGGTAAAAGGAGGAAATAAGAGTCACACCGAAATGGAGGGCCTACAGAATGCGTATGTTTCGGTGGCCCTCCGATGCACCCCGTGAACACCTGTTACTTGGGAGGATCGCGTCTAAAACGGAAAAGCTAGAAAACACTCGACGGGGAGAGACCGGGGCGGGGCGTCGGTAGAAAGCCTCGGGAAGTGGAGAGTGCGGTGACGTCCCGCAAAAATGTGGGAGGTGAGGGGTTGCGCATCTCCGGGATTCTGGGGCGGAACGTTCACAGAACAGACACCACGAAGCAGGGGGGCACCAAGAAGGGCTCCCAACGTACAGCGACAGGGCGGCGTCTGGTGAGGTCGAATACGGCCACTGTTGGGGGAACGGCGGACGGGGTCTTGAAGCCGGAGAAAGAGGGGGGAGGTTGGGAAAATAACCGTGCAAGCCAGAGAAGGAAAAGGAAAAATCAAGCTAACGAAGTCTAAGGGAAGGTGAAAATACACAAAAGGGTTGACGCCCAAGCGGAAGTCCAGTAGAGGACACACCCTGTGACGTGCATCGCCAACGGCATTGTACGAGGAGGGGGACGAACTTGGGAGGCTAGGGAAAAGGGCAGAGGCACTGAATTGCTCCAGACACAGCGATCGCATCGATCAAATCGTTGGTTTATACGGAGGCAGGGGGGACAGACATCCACGGGGGACAGCAGAAGGAGGAGATAGCAATGACAACGGTGGGGGGGACTAAGGGGCCTAAGCCGGCCGCTGGGGAAGGGAGGGAAATTCCGGGGGTAAGCGAGCAGTGACTAAAGCGAAGGTATTAAGGAGTTCATCAGGGCGAGGCGACCTATCTCAGTGACTGCCGGTCTTCCCGGACCACATCGGGAGCGGAGCTACCCTGAAAGGGAGACGATCTTAGGGCAATCAGATCTCGGTTCGGAAACATAGGAACCACCATGTCGGAAATAAGGGAAAAATTTTAAAAAAGCGGGTAGCAGGCCCAGATGGGCTGGATCGGCTCAGGACGGAGATGGGATGTGGAACGTGACGTGCCTTGAGAGACACAAATACAAGCGTTGGGGGGGTTAGAGGGTCAGAAGGAAAACGCCGACAAAGTAAGGGGGAGGTACACTCCTTAGAAAACGGGGGAATAGGCGAGCGCAAAAGGGGTCAGGAGATCTCAAAGCCATACGATATGTTGACGAGGCTAAAATCCCAAACGGAAGAGAAAACGCCGGTGCATGAGGAAGGGGGGAAAGTTGAAGTGTGGTCGGGTCTGTTGGAGAACCACCCATCGTCAAAGAGATGTCCTGGCGGAGAGATTGTGGGATTACTCAGGAGGGAAAGAGAATGTCCGAGCAAAATGGAGGAAGGGGGTCAAATCCCTGACGCCAACAGAAAAAAAAACGCCGGGCTGTTGATGAGCAGCGAACGAAGACGTTGATAGGGAGAACGACAGTTCGAGAAAGGAAAGGGACCGAAAGCCATTTCGTGGCGAGATACATACCACGGCCCTCTTTCTGACGCGTCGTGCATAGAGAGCGGAAAGATGACGAAAAGGGAAGAAATTCACCAGGGGGCAAAAGCAGAATGTGGTGAAAAACTCAGAGACCCTTATCAACGCCATGGTTCACGCGTCAGGAAGATGAGGAGAAGGGAAAGAGTATCCATTGAAGAGAGTAGAATCAGGACCGTACGGGTGGGCCGTAGCCACGTCGTAGGGTAATGTTGCTGAGGACGGAACGCTTGGTGACAAGATGTCTGTCTCGACGGAGCGGGAGAGATATAAACATAGGGGCAGGAGGCTTGCAAGAAAACCTGAAGGGACGAAAGGTAGCGCAGCACAAGGGACACTTAGCGCGTGTAGTAGGAAAGAAAAGTGAAGAATCGCGGGTGGTCCGTTTGTTTGGGAGAGGCCAACTAGTCATTCTCGCAGCAGGGTCAGGGGGAGGAAGAAGAAGGAGCAAGGATGAAGGTGCCGAAATGGAAGAAGCAGAGGTATCGAACCAAACCAAGGGCTTAAGAAGAAGAAAGAGGGCTGTAAAAAAGAGCTTGCGGGCAGAGACGCGACTGTTCTCAATACCGCGGAAACCAACGATGGCGCCGAAGCGGAGGGGAGGTAACCCGAATAATGAAAACAGATCCAAAATCGGTCAGAATAACACTCGGAGTGACTGGGGGCCATGGTCGAGACGCAACACTCTGTGGCTAAGACTGCAAAAGGAAATTCTGAAGTTTAGATCAAGTAGAGAGACGGGCGAGACCGGCGGGGGAAAAAAGAAGGTCATCACAACTAAGGAACTAGAGCGGCAACGTTACCAGAAAAACTAAAGAAGACCGAAACGTAGCACGGCGAACCAGTATGGCAAGTCGACAAAAGAATTGGAACGCCTGCATCGCTTAAAAGAATGAAACGATCTTTATATAGAATTGGGAACCACGCGGTGCCCTGTTAGGAACTTCAAGGGAGGCTCTTTCGAGCGAAAGAGGTACAAGGGACTGGGGGCGAATAGGGTCGGGGCATGGGGAGAGGGAATTAGTCAAATACACAAGGCGGGGGGCATTAGTCTGCGAGAAAAGGGCTGGCTGGCGGGGGGGACGGGCAATCATTCGCCTGAGGGATATTCAATCAAAGAAACAGACGTTGAGCGGAGGGTTACTTTCTGTAGGGGAGAGGAAGAGATTTCATTCTAGTACAGTCTCGTCAAGAAGCGTCCACAACGAGATACAGTTCCCGAAACGGGGGAAAAGAAGCGGACGAGGGTATGTTTGGTAAAAAGGCATCGGCTGGGAAACACACTATACCTGAAAGGCGCGGGGGAGGCGCATGGAAGGGAAAGACAGCCGTCAAGCTCGGGGGTAGGGGGGAGGGGGGGGGGAGCACTACCGTAGAATGAAATAGAGACGAGCGGTGTCGGGAACACCTTAAAGAGAGGAAGGGGGGGGCTAATAAGGGGTCAACGTGTAGAGACCGGACGACTGGGGAACTCGTTCTACATCCAAGAGGTCAGAACTTAATAGCTCGCCTCGGACGAGATGTTGAAAAGCCGTCCAAAAGGACGATTTGGCAATGGTGGACGATAAGAACACCGGAACATTACCGTAGAAAAAGAGGGGGAATCTATGCCGGGGAGGTCCCGTTAGGATGCAAAGCTGTGGGGGCACGGGACGACGGGCAAAAGGGGATATTAACCTAGGATTCGAGAGAAATGGGAATGACACTGCACACAATAATCGGGGTCAAAACGGGGCGCCTCTGAACCGGCATAGGCCTCCATGGGGAAACAACGACTGTCAAGGGGGGATATACAGGGCTCCAAGGGATTTCCGTTCCAGAGTATGCCGGCATGCGGCACGGCCTCTAAGCACCAACAAAAGAGAGGGACGGGTTTGCTGATCATTGGACTGGCAATCCGGTGCGCCGATATATTCCTATCAAATTGGCAAAGCCTCCGAAAGGCGGAAAATCAAAAAGAAGGCGTGAAGATGCACAACCAGGTGGACGGGCACCCTGCTCCTTGAAATGACAGTCGTGCCGATGGGTATAAGGCAGGGCAAAGGCGTTCGCACAGGAAAAGAGACACACGAAAAAGGGGGGCCTTAGAACAAAAAAACCAGGGGGACGTAGCGTTTCCAGGCGGACAGAACCGCCGCGGCCCCCCAAAAGTAAAGGATCTATATGAGCGATACTACAAAAGGGGAGCCGGGATAAAATTTTCAAACGCAATAAGGGGGGGAGGGGGCGGGCCCTGTGACCGAGCAAAAAAAAAATAGCGCGCTCATAGCCCCAAACCCAATACCCTGGTGGGGAAGAAAAGCCGTCTAATGACGTGCGGGGTGGACTAACGACGAGGACAAAACGAGGAGGTAGTCGAAAAAAACAATATGGGGGTGCGCGTGTCGCGACGCGATACGGACCATCGTCTAACCAACGGCAGGGGGGAATAGGGGGCGTTCCGCGTAAGGGTATCCTTGGCACCTAAGCATCGGATGACCGGGCGACCATGTGTTTCACTGCATGATTGGAAAGCCGGTACAAAAGGGGGTGCAGGATTGATGAGTTCACTCTGGGCCCAGTGGCAACAAGAACATATCGAAAGCCAATTCGTAGGAGGTGGACGAAGCGACAACAAGACAGTTTATAAGGGGGAATACCAATTCGGAACAGTCCAATCTGAGAAGAAGTACTTATTGTAGGATCTCCAACAAGGGGGAAGACATCTAAAGGGCGGAAGCTCGAAAAAACAAAAAACGAAGAGGAAATAGAGAAGCCCTAGGTATATTGTAGAGGGGTGGAGGGGTACAGAGCAATAAGGGCAGGTTCGAAATAGGGCTGGGAGGAAAGTCAAGGGTGGTCAGACCTCAAGGGGAATCCTAATATTTGTGGGAGAGACGATCAAAAAGGAAAAACCGCCGAGAGTGGGGGTATTCGAGGTATGGATTGCTGTGGCCCGGAGAAAAGACTGGCAGAACCAAGGGAAAAGCTAATCTTTAAAAAAAGGGAGATATCACCACGGGATGTTCAGGGCATCACTCTAGAGGCGGTGGGCGGGGGAGTATGCACACAGGTGGTAAGATCTTATAGGCCGGTGTACTATCTCTTCGACGAACACTCGCCACAATATTCAGGGGTCCCATCGTGGAAACTTCAAAAATACCCTCGTCTGGAAAGGCTTGTGGAGGGCCCGCCAAAGTGGGTAGGGAGGGGTGGGGCGGGCGCAAGCTCAGGAGTTCGATCACCCTGGAACAGCCAACTACCGGGAATTGCGAAAGACAATTCCGACAACTCCTGAGACACCAGGGTCGGCTTAATTTCCAAAAAAAGTAGTACGACATGTCCACTCTTGGAGGGCAAAAAATTCGAACAGGGGGAGGAGGTGGTAACTACTTGACCGAAACTCGCCAGGTGCAAAGTCAGAATTTTTACTGAAGGTCGAATCAGGAATGACCCCAGATGTTTTGACTGGAAACCGACAGTTCACCAGTCAAATGACCACTTCGGACAAGAAGGTGGAAGGTGCATCGGAACCCAAAAATTTCACAATGAAGTGTGGGAGCTGCCGACGGGGATACTGCCTCGGCCAGTGCATCGGAGCAAGGGGGCAGCACAGGACTGGCCTCAACGTCTTCTTACTCTTTGTGATTTGTACGGCGAAGTTCGTGTCACCATCACGAAAATACGAGGTAGATAAAAAGCCTGACAACGGGGGTGGCGCCGTGAAAACCGCCAGCAGGCTGGCCGCTCGGTTACCGGAGCGTCAAGAATAGGTGACGAGGGTCTTGCAGAGGTTCACTCAGGGGGGGGCGAGCAGACTCAAGGTCTTTTAATATTCCTGAAACCAGGACCATCAGACTCAGAGAGGAAGAAAAACGACGAAGAAAGATAGGCTGGGGCGGGTAATCGGGGGTCTCGTTTCGGGACCAGCTTGAACAAACCATGGATTCGCAATGACTTGTCGGTTGGTGTTGAAAAGAGGGCCGGGCGTGGAGGAGACTCAAAAAACGGGAGTGGATGGAGAAAATGGGGGACTCACATTCTTCATGGAGGAACCCTGACTATCAGGGGAGAAAAATGCAACACCCATAATTTCAAGGGGGATGATCACCATCAGGATACACATCCGATAAGTCACGGGTAGAAAAGTCTTCCTCGAACCAAAGCACACCTGGTGACGAGATGTGGTTGACGAGGGGCGTCCCATGCCCTTACGCAGGTAGAAAGCGCCACCTGCCTGGTTCAGGCCAAAGGAAAGTGGGAAAAGATATGATTGGAACCACAATCATCTTCAAAAGAGGAAAAGGTCCCTGAACTTGGACGATGGGGTTAGGCGCGTATGGGAGAGCGCTGAAGATAGGGGGTCAAAACCGAAAAAAAGGCCAAACAGACTCGGAAAGGGGAGGTGAGGTCAGGAAGAAGAAAGTGCTTTTAGTCCGAAAAAGTTCGGGAGGGGGGAAAACCTCACGGGTCGGTCTGGCATAAAAAAAGGCAGCGACATGAACGCACCGAGTTAGCAGGAGGGCGGAAATTAGCTGAAAGCCAAAAAAGGGGAAAGACACAAGGGACAAAACCAGTGGTCCCAGAAACCGTACTCCTATAAGTATCCACTATGTCCAACGGGGGGCGATTTCCGTCGTCCAATTCGGGGAAAAAGCCGGCATACTGTCTATTGCACCGGACGTGGAACGGAGGTAGGGGTGCACGGGTAAAGGAGGCAAGGTAGGAGAGGTTAATGGGGGGATAAGGCGCTTGGACAGAATGAGGTCTCAACCGACGAGCCAAAGCGGAGTGCAGATCAGGACAGAGGGGGAAGGGCCGTGACATCATGTAGAGCTCGGGAAAGACATTGCCTCAATCACAGTGAGTCTAAAAGAAGTGGGGGGGGGGCATCTATTGGCGAAATAACGAAAACCGCAGGGAGCGCAAACGTTGGCGAGAGATTGAGACGCGCAAGGAGAAAGTAGAATTGAACAAAAGACCTCCTCCGCGGTACATCTAAAAACGGATAGGAGAAAGAATAGGACAAGCTGAGGACGGTCACTGACGGAATTAGTTCGACGCAGCATTCGCCATGAAGATATTGAAACGCGGACGGAGGCTGAAAGGTCTTTTCTGGTAAGGGCCGCCACTGTACGCTGACACCGCTATCCCAGGGGGGTAGGTCGACCTCCACAAAGAACTGGTCCCTCGAATAGCTTGGGGGGGAACCGGCAAAAGGCAACGATGGTCCGGATAGGCAGCGGGTGGGACGGACGTTATATCTGGCGCATAAGAATGCTCGGGGAAAAGCGGCAGTCAACACGAGTGCCGCGAAGACATGACGCCTTTTCGGAACAACAAAAGCCGGGTAGGACACGAGGCCATCGAAAAAAAAGCCGGCCGTCGAATGGGAGAAAGGGAAAGCGCTTCCCTGGCATGTTGAAAGAACGGGAGGGCGGAAAAACGGGAGGGAACCGAAACGGACGCATTTTACGGCGGATGGCGGGCTAGGCAGCGGGAATCGGTAAACCAAGGGGCGAAAAGCTTCTAATGTCTAGAATGGAATAACACAGGGCACCCTCCCTCTTAATGAGGGGGAATAATCCCTTGCTAAAAAGCCTCAAATCCAGAAACGACGCTTATTGAGGAAAGTCTCCGCACCGAGAAGGATTCCTTCTTTTCAACTCGAGGGGAAAGCGCGGGATTCCGGCCTCGGACCTTCTCTGGAAAATGCGGCTGCCTACAACAAATGACACTATTAATTCCCGAAATTGAATCTGAAATGGATGGGGACAAGATCATCGCGGTAAAACAAAAACTGACGGTCAGGGAGGGGAGAACTCCAAGCGGTGGGGAGGTCAGGTAAGGGGGGCATTGTCAGACGCATCGAAAAACAATAGACGGTATGGCAGGGGTAAGACAGACGAAAGGGGGCTCCTAGATGGCCCTGGGCGGTGGTGTCAGGAAAGGCGGTTATCACTCACCTGCGCGGTGCAATGAGGGGGCGCCGAAAAGGCAAAAACTTGTGGTCGAGCCAAGGAATACGGGAAAAGTAAAAACGCGGCGGAAGGAAGGGAACCCTCCCATAACAGAGGGGGACGCGACCGGCTACTAATCCGACCTACAAGGACTATGCAAAACGACATGGTGTTCCGATGTCCGCACCGGGGGGAAAAATAGGAGACCGGCAAAAGGAGACGCAGTGGACGAGCTACTGACCGCTGATGCTTCAATATGGTGGTCCCTTACGCGGCTCAAAAAGTAATGAACTATTAAATACGGATTATGAATATCTTCAATACAGGAGATCGTACAAAGTCGCCTGCTGAAGGAAACTTCCTCCGGCATTGGCAGACTTGCTTAGGAGAACTGGGGGGAATTGGGGCAAGGATCAAGAGGGGCCGTAGAGGGTGTCAGGGCAGAACGTCCGCTCCTCACCAAAAAAAGGAGGAAGCCGAGTATTACTTGGGGGGCAGAAGGGGCTCTATGCAGTCCTGGTCGATCAACAGGGGGATCCATAATCCTGACAAGCTCTGGAAATTCAAAGGAACCAGATGTGTTCTACTTGAAGAAGTAGACGGGCTGCATGGTAAGTTCAGTGGATTCAGCTCGCCATGGTGAGGTCGTCAAAAGAAGCCTGAAGCAAAAGGAAAAAAGAGGAACTTTGCGCAAACAGACACAGAGCACAGTTTCCAGAACAGGGAAGGGCGGAAACCCAAACGGGCCGTCGGGGGAATCTTCAAACGCAAAATGTCTCTTTAAGAGGAGGGGATAACGAAGGGAGGGCAGCAAGAAAGCGTTCTTGGCGGCTGGGCCAAGGGCAAGGAGAAACAAAAAATATCTGGAAAACGCAGGTAGCATAAAAAGGAAACGACCTTTTAGGTGGCCCGCAACCCGACGGTCAAGGAAACGATGCAGGTAGTGCAGACCAAAGAACACGAAAATCGTCCAAAAAACCCTGTGGGAGCTGTCGAGGCGGAATCAGGGAAAAAGGCCGTTAGACCAGTCGGTCGTTGGGGCGGGGGCCGGCCGATGCATCCGGCCAGCCGGAGGGGGACCCTGCAGGGGGTGGGAAGAATTATTGACGCCGGGGGTACAAAAGGGATGTGCCCGTGCGTGCGGGGGGGCAGACAACGGGCTCGCCATACATAAGGCAAAAAAGAGGGCGGTAGCTCAGCGCAACCAGAAGATGGAGAAGAATACCACGTGAGTTCAAAAACGAAACACATGACATTAAGAGAGTCGCCACCGGATGGGGGGTATTATTGGAGAAGAACAAACATCGAACGGCTGAGAGAGCGAAAAACAAAACTGAGGGGTCAGGAAAGGAGGAAAGTCCAGCAAAGGGAGATTTAGTTTATGGGGGACCAAGAAAATAAAGAGGGAGGGCGCGAGATTGGATTCAGGAAAGGTGTCGAACTCACTTGGGTAGTCTCAATTTGCGGGTGCGCTGTTCCGCCCCACGCCCTAACAATTAGTGTGGGTATGGAGTGCGGGGTGGATCACAGCGAAAAAAGGAACGGCGCAACCATCCGAAGCGACAATACAGTTTGTATACGCTGCAGAGACCCCAACGAGTTCACCATGAGTCGGGAAGTACGGATACAAAAAGAAAGGGGGCAACGAAGGAATGCGGAAGAATGAATTGGTAAATAGGGGGGAGGGGGTCGAAAGAACCAGCTCGAACACACCTTCGGTCAATGTAGAGCTAGGGTTCGGCCTAAAGACTCGTCATGGAGACGGAGTGGGGATGCCTCCCCAATTGTACGCAAGGTGGGGGCTTTCGCGAGGCGCGATGAAGGTGTTTTAAAAATACGGACCTGTACAAAGCACCGAAACGCCGTATCTGGAATGCACTCAATTCGAGCAAAACTCCAGAGGGACAGAGGGAGTATGGTGCTCATAGATAGGCCTGGGGGGGGGGTTCCCTCGGATTGGAAGGTCCAGGGAAACGAGGAGGTGTGGCGAATGCATTCCTATTCAGGAGGAGGCTTGGAGGGTGAAGAATGAAGAACAAATTTTCCTAAACCTGACGAATTCCGATACCGGGCTTCAAACAATAAGGGAAATTAACCGAAGTTGTTCATGGCGATGTTGAGCTTGCACGAAGGGGGCTAATCCTCGTCACCGGCCATCTCAAAAGGAGCTGAAACGTTAACATCTGAAAGCACCAGGAAGGGGTGGGTTCCTTCTATGCATTGCAGAAGCTATCAGAAGGGCTCCAAAGTCTGTAGAGCGCCAGGACGGCGGCTGACGGAAGCGGCAGTCGCAATTAGAGAAACCGATGGGGGACGGTAATCTTCTAAGGGGTGACGAAGAGCTGGTTGAAGGAGATTTAAACCAGGCGATTCTCCTTCGAGTGTGGTATTCCACAAGAGTTAGCGGACTGCTACCTGGAAAAAAAAACATTTGAAAAAGGGAAGTATCGGGGCACGGAATCGATAGGGAGGAGGAAGGTCATGGAGCTGGGGTGGAACGGATGAACCCAGTTCAGCGCAAGATGAGTTGGTCCGCTTTGGTACAAACATTCTAGGGAGATAAAGGGGGGAGTTCCTTAGACGTTAGAGGGGGTGTCGCCCGGTCTTTAAATACAAGGAGAAGGGTTCGAAAGGAAGGTTGACATAGGTACGAAAAGGGCTTCAAAACCGACATGCAGAGAGGTCAAGGGTTATTATAAACCGAAGGAGCACCGCAGATCAGCTCTTCTAAATTGCGCAAAAGAAGAGAACAAAAGAAACCAGCCTAATATTCTCAAAAGGAAAAAAGGCGCCTTAAAACTCGGCGAAACCTGGAAGGGGTATCGACGGCCAAAAGTTGTAACCTCGATGGGGAGTCCAAACCCAAATCTCGTGAAATGCAAAGGTTAAGGGAAATTGATGATGGGGTTGTATTCCAGAGTCGTTGACGAAATAGAGCCTTCACTGGGTCGCCGTGGTCAAGAAAGACAGCACAGTCCACCTCCATCTCCGGCAGGTGAGGGGGGGGGGCTAAGAAGGGGGATCCGCAGGAGTTGAAGACTGTGCCCGCAGAAAGCCATTCGAGCAGACCAGAACGCCATGTGCGTGTCAAAATGGCATACATTACGGGAAGGAACCCTCTTGAAATCAGTGAACAGATGACTTGCCCTAGCCCTGAATGGCCGGACCGTAAACTTGCAACCGCTCCTTGGTTACAAGCCTTTCCACGAAGCAAAGAGAATTGAGAGGAGCCCGGGGGAGGAAATCGCGGGGAGCACGCACGGGGCAATCAAAAGCAGGTTTTGCAGTAGCAGCGAATATACGGGGGGCCAATGGAAAAGTCGCCCTTAGTCAAGATTTGGGGGAAATGAAGGGGATCGGTGCAAGACTGGTCTCTCCTTCGCGACCTGAGAAAAGACGAGCGCCAGTAACTGCAAAACGGGGATCTCTAAAAAGGGGACGTCCGAAGAGGTGCGAAAGAACCGTTGTGGATCGCTGGTGGGGTCTGGGGGTGCGTATGTGGGGGAGGCGAAAGAACAGAAGAAACAACCGCTCCGCACATGAACCAGAATTCTGAGGAGAAGATTGACGCAGGTGCAGCAGCCGATGT
>Ga0179593_1567512_pt1 | contig 20254 bp, 14 predicted proteins | sample CZODoug2_1_08_16_FD_185931 | JGI IMG/M metagenome (GOLD analysis project Ga0179593, IMG submission 185931) | Vadose zone soil fungal communities from Angelo Coast Range Reserve, California, USA - CZODoug2_1_08_16fungal (PacBio error correction) | ecosystem: Environmental > Terrestrial > Soil >...
CGAGGGATGTTGTGGGTATCGCGCCGAAGTTTAAGAATTCACTGGACAAGACGGTAAGAAACCTTGTTCCGGGGTTGGAAAAATTCGCATAAAAAAGGGACTCATAAAAAGAATCCCCCAAAACATGGGGGGGGGGGGAAGTGCGGTATTAAAGACCACGAAAAAAAGATCACTTCGATGAAAGGTTAGAGGGGGAATCTGGCAACGCCTTATCAAACGAGGACCCTGGCTAAATCTGTCAAAAAAAACTCCCGAAAGTAAGTGAAACCCGAAGATCCATATGGAATTACAAGCCTAGGAAAGGTGAGGCGCAAAACGGGACTAGTCACCTGAAAGGAGGTCCATCTCAATGCATGTAGTGACCATTGCAAAAGAAGACCGTAAGGGCATGGGGTGACACGGTTCAAATCGCGCAGAGAGCATAATAATTGACGCGGTGATCTTACTTCTCAAGAAATAGATGGACGCAAGGGACGATGGAGAGACTAAATTGGAAAAAAACGGGAAACGCGGTGAATGGCCTGCTCATAAGGGGGAAGGAAAGTTTGCAGGGATTGTGCAAAAATGCGCTGACACCATAAAAGGTGGTTGCCGCCAGAAAAAGTAAGAGGGAAGTTTATCAGGGGAGAAGTTTAACTGATATTCGGGTCATCCACGGAAAAGCTGTCTTTCCCAGGAGGGATTAAAGGAGGTGGTCCTCCATTTTGAACGAGGGTGCCCTTGGAAACAGGGGGGGGGGGGGGGGAAAACGCTATGTTGAGAAAAGGGCAAAAATCGTAGAAAGCGCTCAAGACATGGGGACTTCGGGGACCTTCGGGAAAAATGACGGGTAAGGCAGGACATCCTGGTTCATCTTAACTGAGGGAAAAAAGGAATAGAGGCAATAAAGTTGGACGCGCATGAAAGGCAAGATCAGCCAGCATTACCAGGTAGGGTCTCACAAAACAACGGAGGAGAGAAAGAAAGGGAATCCTGGGGCAACCAACTAATGCTGGCAAGATCTAATGATCATGCGCGCACACTCCTGAGAGGGAGTAGTTAAGACAAAGGGAAAGATGAAAGGGGGTGCTGACATCCTACAATGATCGAAAACGAAACCACTTCAGCCAGTCAAGTACTAGCTAGAGGCGTCGACATATCGGGAAATCACCAAGGAACGGGGCACATTCGTGAAAAGAGAAAGAGACCGCGAAATAGCCAGAGACTGGGGCGTGGAAGGGATAAACGAACCATCATTTGAAAAAGGCGTCGAAGTCGAAACAATACAAGCGGAAAGTTGGGGGAGGGTAAAACAGATGGATTGAAGAAGAACACAGGTCTTGTCCACCGTACATTTATCTAAAATTACAAAGGGTGAAAGGGATCCATCATCCATTCATAGGGGAAATTGGGAACCGTGTTCTCTCTAGAGAGACAAAGAGTATTTCGCTTATGGTCAAGGGTAGAAAATCGTCAAACGGGAGACCGATGACAGGGGAAAACGGGCTCGAATAAATGGGACAGGTCAAATTATGCTGCTGTACCGGAAAGTTTCTAATACTGCATTGAATTTGGGGGGGGTTATAAAGGGAAAACAACGAAAAATAAAGATCAGGAAACTTGTCTTGTTGTTTTAAATAGCCCTCCACCTGATAGGCAGTAAGGTCGTCATCGATCTGTTAGGATCCGGGTAGGGTGTTATCTGAATTATCAATACTGGAATGTTCTCGTCAAAGAGCGATTCACCTGCGGTACGTCGATTCAACGCCGACATAGATCGGGGGACGGATAGAGGAATGACTTTGGTTTTTGAAGGTGGTGGACAAGTAACGTGCATATCAACACACTTGGGAGGAGGAAGAGGGGATTTAAGCTCCCGCTGGTCGTCGACCCCGGGGAAACGACAAGATGCACAGACGCTCGACTTCCTTATCTTCTCAAGTCCTTCTAGTGCGCGTCACCTCCAAATAAAAAAACCAGAAAGAGTGCGACATGTAGCGCGAAACAAACTTGGTCGGGCAACTAGTCAGGGGGGGTTTCAGATAACCTCGATAGGAAACTGGCGCGTGACCGGACTAAGCAGTGGGAGATGACTAAAGGGGTTTTGGCAAAACAAACGACTGCTTCGAACTGAAAGTGGAGTCCCAGCGGCAGAGACTTCCGACAACCAGTGCCAGTGGGCACGAGGGCTGGAATGCGCGGAAAGGGAAATTTCGGAAAGGGATAAGAGTCGCACTCCTAATAATCTCCATAAGGTTCCGCTCGATCGGAGGGCGGGGTCTTTGACCTAGGAGGGGGCTTCTGTTCTTGAATGAGGATCGATAGAAAGACGGGTCTCATGGCAGAAGGCCAGTGGCTGAGTCCACGAGGGACATGATTTTTTGGCGGGGGCTTAAGGCGCGAACGACTTCGAAAAAAAAAGTGTAGAACACGCTCCTCCCGGAAGCGCAAAACGAAGGTTAAGAGAAAAAGAATACGACAGGTCTGCTCCCAGTAAAAACGCCACGAGACTTAAGGCGGGGGAAAGACGGGAGAGAGGAACCGCCGTGGCGGAGGCGTGATCAGAGGAAGAGGGGAGATCGCGAATAACTAGAAGACGAGGCTTGAAAAGGGAAGAAGACGTTACAGGGGGAAGGGAGGGAAACTTATCGCTCGCCGGCTTTACGTCGGAGGAGGCAGGGCTAGGAGGGGCGTCGGAGGGCGGAATAGCCATTGAAGAGGAGGGATCGGGGAACGGAGAATCTCAAGACCCAATCGATCTCCTATAATCTGGTCAGGGAAGTTGCTCCTGAAAAGAAAAAAAAACCACGGTGAGTTTAACATTAAACGGGGGCGACACAAGAAAGGAGTTTCGGATTAATCCATCGTGAGACGGAGAGGGAGAGGAAATTCCAGCGGTTAGGTGGAACCCGAGGTACAAGCTCGTGTCACAGCCCCGGAGGGGGGGGGCAGAAGGAGGTATGCGGCATCGGCAGGGGGGGGAACAGAGCCTAGTTCGGGAAAACCGAAAAAGGGACACCAAAAGAACGTACAAAGGGGGCTGAAAAGGGCAAACAAAAAGAGAACAGGGAAGGGGGAAGTAGGGACTGAAAGCTCAAAGACCAATAAAAAGAAGACCTGAGGGCTGCTGGGGCCTCCACCAGTGGGGGAATGAACAGCGCTGGTGTGAACGAACCGCTCCTTTTATGCGACTCGGGCACGGAGGAATCCGCAAGTGGCTCTTGAAAAGGGGTGAACACAAGTAGCAAGCAAAAATGGGGTGAAAAGCGGGATCAATTTCCGCAAAGGGGGCCACGCGCGAATAGTAAGCCCGGGAATCGGGGAGCCCAGGGGGGAAAGTCGGAAAATTTCATTTCAGCTAACGCTGGCATGTGGGCAGGCATAGGATGTCGATGGCTGGGGAAGGTCAGCTCTCCTCAAGTGCCCACCTTCACAAGCGGAAAAGATATGGCAGGGGGAGGTAGCTTTGAGACAATGACGGGGGAGGAAAAAAAGTTTGACCAGCTACGGCCTTCAATCATTCTCCACGGGGGGGAGGGGTGGGGGAAAAAGAGAGATATGACCGTAAAAATCTTACGCCAGGAGGGGGGAAAGTTTTCTTTGACAAGGAAGAATGCATCATCAAAGACATCTAATAAGAGCTGGAGGGGCATGGAAATCGATAATCCCTGAAAGACCGAAATCCAATCTCAGAACGATCCCAAATTCGGAGGGATAAGGGAAGGGGAATAGTCAAGTATCTAACAATTTAAGGCTAAATTCCAGATGTCGAGGAAAAGTGAGGATACCGGGGGACTGAATAAAAACGAACCATGGAGTGATAAGAGGGAATATTTTCACGGCAAGAGAAATGAAGAGCGCCAGAGGATCTGTCGGGGGCAGGCGTAAAAGAAAAAGCGCGCGCTCTCAAAATAGATGCCACGGGCGTCAAATAAAAGGGTAGGGAAAAAACAATCGGAGTAGTTTATTTCCGGAAGATTCTCGAGGCGAAGTCGGCTATAAATCTGAAATTGCCCGATGGAGTTGACAAAAAAGTCATCGTAAAAGGGAGGAAAGAATGGATCTGTGACCACCAATAGAACTTGGGGATCGAAGACCTCAAAGGGGAACATTCGGCGTGGCAGCTTGACCGGCATCCGACCGGCCAAATAGGGGAAGGGAACGAGTTTGGGACCAGGAACGATGGAAATTAAGAGAAAAAAAGTCGGGCGAGAAAACCAAACGTGGGGTGGGGGGAAAGATTACGGAAGAACGATCCATCTATCACCGGAAAAGCGGAAAAGAAGGAGAACGGGGATTTTTTAGCGCGTTCCTCGTAAAGGACTGGGGTCAGCTGGCGAAGTCCCGGGAAGATCAAGGCACGTCCCAACGAAAAAAAAATCAATCTTGTCCGGTACAAGACGTCAAAGCTCAGATGCTCAGAAAGTGGCCCAGAAGCGTTGACAAACGAGAATGGCCAGCGTCGAAATGGCTCGCGCGCGCAGAAAAAAAAAAAAAAAAAAAAAAAAAAAAAAAAAAAAAGTCAAGAGTTCACAAATGAACCCGAGCCACGGAACTCAACTCCTCTTATTCAGGACACGATATCTGGGGGGGGCACTGGGAGAAAGGAAGGTCTCAAGGAGAGGGGAAACAGGAGATGCGCGCCCAAGAGGAGCCTAGCTAACGAAAAAAAAGGAATCGAAGCTAGCGAGGATGAGCCAAGACCATTGGGAGGAAAAAGAAATGTAAATCAAAGAAGGCACTGGCCGCTAGGCACGACGGCAAATATGGGCGATGGTTCTAAGGCGAAAAACAAACCACCAGGAACAAACTGATTACGAAAAAAAAAAGAGAGTCGGTCAAAAGAATGGGGCTAATCCTTCGCAAGAAATTACGGAATCGTGGCGAAGGAATAAGCATCCACGGAGGGACGTGGATTGAACGCAGGAAGGACAAGGGAAAAAAAGGGAGCATCGTCGTCAGGGTTGTCGTTGCAACCAACTTCAGGGAGAATGGAGGACGAGGGATTCGGGGGGAGAAAATGAAGAAAGGCCGGAGAAGTCTAACAGGGGCCATTTCTCTGCGAGTTACGGGGACTCCTTGGGATGTCTCTCGGGAAAGAAAGTCGGAGAGGGCGTCCTATGGCACTGTACTGAAAGGGGGGGACGCAACCCTTTTTCGGAGTGTGCAAAGTTTGGGGTCGCCATTCGTCCAAAATGGGCCAGTCCAACAGGGGGGGAGATAGGGGAAAGGCGATCAACCCAATAGTTCATAGATAAAGGAGGAGATCGGAGTTAGCTCAAGCTTCAACCTCATATGCGGAAGCGGCACAGGATCAAATGCAAGCTTCAAAAGAGCAGAAACCACTGAAGGCAGGACATTCACAGGCAGGGAATGGGCCGGCTTGGGTGACCACACGGTCAGGGAATCGAGGGGCCAGAAAAAGAATCAAGTGCAGGTTAGGAGGGAAATAACGGAATTGCATTTGAGACAAGGTTGACCTTGAAAAAAAATCGCGCACAACCTGGGAGGCCTGGAGCCCGGTGATCGGCAAGGGAGGAGGAAACCTCGACCATAAGCGGGGGGCGAACTGTGAAGACTATAACAAATGTGAACAAGAGGGCAGGGAGGGAGGACTCTCTAAGTACTGAAGGCAAGAGGGGATTGGGCAAATGAAAGAAAGAATCCTCGGAGGTTTCCCCCTCACCAGCCGGGAAGCTGTGACTCTTCGGGGGAAATGTTGATGCGGGGGAATGCCGCCAATCGCTTCTTGAACAAAAGGGAAAGGCGGAGGCAAAAAGGGGGGTTTTCCGCATCGAACGTGACGTGACGTGGGGGGGTATTTTCCAAGGCGGGTGAAGGGAGAAAGAAGACATCTAGCCTGGAGGAAGGGGAGAGGGAAAAATGAAGGAACGGACTGTCAGCACCCATACCTTTGGTATTTCTTCAAAGGAAGGGGGAATGCAAGAAGGGGGAGCGTCATGATAAGACGAGAAACAGAATGAAAAACGATTGATTCTCTATAACAACGGGGAGCGGGCAAAGAGATTCCTGGGGGAACGGGCTGACGCAGGATGAAGCCCAATTCGGTTTATTGGGGGGACGCTAGAAAAGGTCTCGCAAAAGATGCAGGGAGGGGAGAACGACAGTGCCAGTCATTCAAAGAAAGAAGGGGACGACATTCATAAAGGGTAGTGTCTCGATACGAGCGCGCCCTTAAAACGAAAAATCCCCGAACGGCCCCGGGTCGATGAAGAAATGGAGGCCTAATGAAAAAGGGAAAGATCGGGGGGACAGAGCGGACTTGGGGGATGGGAAAGCGGGTAAAACGGATAAAGCGGCGTTCACCGAGGAAGGGGTGCAAACCAGATGATTCTCCGAGCCTTTCCAATATCCACTAGGGGGGGGGAAACATAAATAGAAGAAAAGGATGATCAAGGAAGGAGGAAAAATGGATCGTTTCCAGAACGCGAGAGGGGGTCGATTGGTTGGGAAAAATCATCGGGGGAGCCGGATCTGATAGGCAGAAATGGTCAATGGAGAAGGAGCGTAGTTCAGGGGGAGAGAATAAGCACGTGTAGATTTTTGTAAGCAGGACTGACGGCCTAGAACAGAAGTGGGGTTCAAGGAGAAAATCACCGGCCATTCATGGCTTATTACTATGGGAAAGTGAAGAAACGGGGACTCAAAAACTGGAAAGGAAAGGAACAAGGGGGCTCGTTCCTCATATGGGAAGAGGACCGTAAGTCTGGGGGGTGAGCTATCACGACGACAATCATCGTAAGGGAATGGAGCTTAAAAAAAAAAGATCACCACTTTTGTTTGTGGAGAGGATGGAAAAGGAGGTTCTTCTACCCCGACAAGAAGACCATGTGAAAAGGCTTGCGAATGAGGGGCATAAACCATCCATTCTGGCGGCTAAAGCAGAAACACGAGTAATACTTGGAAGGGCGGAATAATGCCGGAAAGAGTATTCTGAGAAGAGAAGGTTTGGGCCAGTGCGAGAAGACCTAGGGAGGTGCACATTCAAGATCGTTTGGCCAGCGAAGTCGTGCAAAGACTGCGTCAAGAAAACAGGAAGCGAAAAAGAGGACGTCTAAAAGGAAGGAGGCCAGTAAAGTGAACTGTCAAGAGTTGCCTGCGGACTCCTATTAACGACACGCGATCGAGGACCTCGGGGAATGATCTCGTAGAGGTTTTGGCGTCCGGAATTTCGCCTTGCGTTCTCGTGCTGGAAAAAGGCAGTGCAAAAGGAACTACGTCGCAAAAAAAGGAAAATATAAGAAGGAGGCGAAGGGGGTGCGCCATTGGGCGGAGCATCTCGGCGACGGAAAGGGAGTAGCGGGGACTACGAAGGAAAAAATCTCTTTTTCAAGGAGAGAAGAAGGAGGAATGAGGTCAAGGGAAAAAAGACAATTGGGATCGCGAGGTATTGGATCTCAAAGGGCGTGTTAAGGGGCCTCTTGACGAGGAGAGAGATCCGCAAGAGAGAGAGCCTCCATCTCGTTTTCTTGTAGGGAAGGAGCTATGTCGTGTTTGACTCGTCGTCGGCGGACACGAGAGTGATTCTGAGACTGTGGCAGAACTCAAGCAGGCATCTGCGAGCCGGCACCCGTTGGGAGAAAGCGCAGACCCATCTCTTTCGCAGAGGAAAGGGTACAAAATGTGCAGAGGGAAGGACCTACGCTTCCAAAGCCGGGGGGCAGAAAGGAAAGCTGCACGTGTTTCTTATTCTGGAGGGGTCAAAAGTATAAACTGGAACGATTCGTCGGTCTCGAATGTGTGGGCAAAAGATAAGGTCCCAGGGCTTTGGCCGCGGAAAGGGAAAAAAAGGAGGGGACGAAAGAGGGGGGGGGGGTCACATCAACCGCAGCAGGAAAAGAACTAAGGGAAAATAACTCAATCCGGGGTATGCAAATAGACTTCAAGAGAGATCAGGAGGGTAATCCACGCGCCTAACCGCACCAATGATTGTGGGGTCCGACTTGCACCTCAAAAGGTTAATCGCCTCAGGAATGGGGTGGGGGCAGCGATGGGAATGCAAGGACCGAAGTCCAAAATGTGCAAAATGTAGTTCAAAAGTCCGAGAATATCGAGGAAAGAGAGCCAAAGGGGGGAAGCGCTCTGCCATCTCTCAAATCTTGAAAATTTCCTAACGCTAGTCGGCAACGCTATTTCTCGGTGGCGATGGTATGGCGGGGGACTCGATTTCACCAAAGAAAAAAAAAAAGAGGCATACTATGTTCAAACGGGGAAAAAAGAGCAGAGGCCTAAAGAAGGGGCCGAAGGACGTCACGGTCATATACCTCAAAAACGGGGAGGAAAAGAGGAGACCTAGCTGCCGTCAGAGGGAAACTCTCCTTTTCCGAGTCAGGAGGCAGAGAAAGGGGAAAAAATCAAGCTCAAATCCGAGTCGGGAGCGCCATGCAGTGACGAGGGATTCCATCGCCATAAACCAGAAAGGAGACTCGTATGAAGGAGAACTTTCGGAAAGCCCAGATCCCGGAGTAGGAAGGAACGCGAGAAGGGAATGGAAATACATTGATCTAGAAAAACGAACCCGCGATATATAATGGGAACGTCCAATACCACCATCCTTAGAGACTTTTGCGGGAAGGAGAAAAACGCGCGAGGGAGGGGAACAGCTTCTCGGTGAAAAGGGTAATACACTGACCATCAGTTCAGAAGTTATTTCTCTTGGATACTGGAGCTCGGAAGAATGTCAAAAGCTGGCCTACATCGGGGCGGGACCAAGTACTGGGGACAGTTTTAGCGGATAGGGGCAGTGATAAAAAATTACTCTTGACCACAATTGACCGTCTGGGGGCAGTTCCCAATCCCGGGGGAATCGTATTGATATCACCTGAACGAAACAGATAGAAAAGATTCCGCTCCGGAACAAAAGAAGAATAACTGAAGACGAGGCTTAAGCCCCATGGAACACCCGCGGGGGGGGACAGAGCCAAAGTAGGAAAAATGACCGAGTCCAGCGTAAATCATTAAAAATCCATGCTATTGGGTCGGGGCGCTTTTAGTAACGAAAAAGGGAAAGGGCCCTTTCTTGGGTACTCCGGACTCAACGCTTAAAACTCCTACAAGATAGACACGCGGAGGAAAGATCATCTTTTCCTCTATTATTTTTCATCTGCTGGACCCGATCTCGACGGGTCGCGACAAGGATCGGGAATCAAAACTAGTTAACATCCGGTAAATCCACCGAGCTCACTGAGAACTTATCGAGTCGTGGTCTTGACTGGGGATACGGAAGGGTCGCTAGTTGGAACAGGAAGGGAAGGCCGCATCGCAGACAACTATGCTCCTAAAGGGCTCGAAGAGATGCGTTCTCCTTCCTTCAATTTTCTGCAACAAAATGAAAATGGGGCATGAGAGACCTAAGGTGGCCTGATGCCACTTCAAGATAACTTAGGTAGCTGTCTAGAAAACTTCGAAGGAGTGGTAAAAACTACTATCCGAGGACCGCAAAGATGACAGAGCTGGTAGAGCATCTAACCTGTTCTGAAATAGCTCAGTGGGCAGTCAGTTTCACTTTAAGGTTAAATCAAGAAAATTTTTCCGAAACAAAAAATACTATTTAACTAAATATTGAAGGGTTTTCTAATAATTTGAAACCGCTCCTTCGAGAAGAAAAGCGATATTGGAAAAAGTTAACTCTAATGATAAACAACTTTCAATCGGGTCGCACTGGGTATACTCATGGAGATATTCCGATTGGTACAGTATTGACCGAGGGGGGAGGTGTATAGCACGGAAAGAAAGAGGGTAAGGGGGGAAGAGGAAGCAAAGCATGAGTGGAGGCACAGTTGGGGGGGAAGGGGGTTGGGTCCCGATGGCGGGGTTAATTAAATATCCTGCTCAACCTTTGTGATCTTCTAGTTTCAAATCAAGGAACATCTTCTCTCTTCCGGGAAAAACGTGGCGATAAGAGCCCAAGGCGGGGAGTAACCAGGGGAAGAGGGGGATGGCACAGAATGCAACGCTCACGTAAGAAGTCAACCAAAAGGCCACATGTAGAAGACCCCATAGGGAGGCTGGGCTGAACAAAAAAGTGGAAAGGGTTACTCGAATCGAGTGACGGCTATACGGAGGGGGACAAACAAGCGTATAAAAAGCATTAGGAGGAAGATTTACAAATACAAGCCTTAACGGGCGACAAAATTGTCGGGATTTCAACTACGCCCAAAGGGGTGACCGGAACTAGAGAGGTGGGGGGAAAAATCCGGACTGCACTTCTTGTGCCTGAGTAGGACTTTGGACCAGGTGGCAAATGTCGCGGAAAAGAAGGGAGTTTCCGCCAACGCACCAGCGGAACTCATGCGATTCTTCGAGGCCGGGAAAAAACAACATGAGGTGAATTCATCCCTCCAGAAATTTATAAAGGAATCGGTAAAAAGGTCCTTGGTTGTTTTACATCGGGGATCGGGGTTGGGGGGATTTCCGATAGAGGGGGCGCGGCTCCAGGAAGAAGATAGTACATACGCCTGCTTGAACGGAAAGTTCGTCTTTGACTGGGTCAAGGGGGAGGGGCTGGACATCCCCCCTAATACCTTTGGGTTCAGAGGACCCTTGCTATATGCGAAGAGCATAAAGAGCGCGCTGGTCATCAGCAAGGCAGTGACCAGGATTCAACAACAAAATGCGGAAAAAAAGATAAAGCTAATCAAAGGGGACAGAGGGCGGAGAAAAACGCAGTATGTCCCCAAGGTTAGCCCGCGCAATAACTAGCAGGGTGAAAAGATGAACCGTGGACGAAGAAAGGGAAAGTCATCACGAAGAACGAAAATTCCGCCAGAGGTAGGGGAAGTTAAGACGAGTCGCGAGAAAACCGATCGGGCCCCAAACGGAACGGGCAGGTGCGAAAAAAAAACATTGGAAGACCCGCAAGGAAAATATCCAACTGAAAAGGAGGGAGGGCAAAGAAGATCAGTTGACGGGAGGGAAAGACACTCGGCCAGCAATGGGGGGGTGGAACCCATGAATGATGCAGCTAAAAAAAAATATCCTCTGGGGCCAAGTGGAAAAAAGGAGAGAGGACATTCCATCAAGAGAAGTGTGGTTTGAAATGCCCATCTCTATTTCAGGGGTTGGGCGAAGGAGAGGAGTGAGAAAGCAATCGCCGATCCGCTGGCAGATAAAAGGGGCGTCGGAGGAAAGGTAAAGGTCAGGCAAGGGACAATTGAATCCTACCTGAATGTTGAGCTGAAGGATAAGGGAAAGTCTTGTTTGACGTCGACACCGACTTCCAATGCGGGAATCTATGCCGAATTCAGGGGTTAGACTCTGAAATTCGCTGAGTGGCTCAGTCCAATTGGCACAATATTGTCGCACGGTGCGGGGAATCACTACGAGAAAATCGGACGGTAAACATTGCTCTTGTTAGTTACGCAAGGGGGGCTACAAGATACAACCGTTTGTATTAATATGGTGGGGCAAGGTTTACAACCCTTTTAAACCAGACCCAGTTCAACATGATCACGACTTCTGGAAATATCGTAACAAAATTCCGCATAAGTGGGAGAGCAGAGAAACACCGCAGGAGAAAAAAGAACTGGTAAAATCACAAGAGAATCTAACCCGTCATCCAAGGGCCGCAGGGAGGGGGTTTCATTCTATAAATGCCCTGCGGGAAAGTCCGGCCAAAGGAGTTTCCACACTCTGAGGAAAATGACCAGAGTAAGTCATCAGAACGGTCCAATACCCAGGTGGAACAAGGAAAAGGGGGTCTTTGGGGACTGCTGTGCCACTTCTCGAGGACGACGGAGGGGGATAAGCTAAAGCTGAGGGACGTTCAGCCGGAAAGTGTTCAGCCGTTCGTGGGGACTCACAAATCTTCGTGGGCTTCTGGGAAAAAGAATTTAAAATTCCTCTAAAAAAAAGGAGAGAAATACGTGTCGGGTAGGAACATGAGAGGAAATTTCAGGGTTGTGGAGACAAGGTGGAGAAGTCGCCATCCCTAGGCTCAGTATAACGGGCTCGTATGCCGCGAAGCTAACTTTCCCGAAAAGAAAGTCGTCTCAATGAAAAGCACGATCAGTAAGAGGTGTCGCAGGGGGAGGAGCGGTCAGGAATGTGAACATTGGATCGGCGGCGAGACTGCGTCCACACGGGGGGGAAGTGGGGAAGAATCTACTAGGGGGCTGGTTCAACGCCGTAAAACGCTAAGTCAGACGCGTGTTTTACTGTAGGAGGGCTTTGCGTCAGAGCGTCGTTTCACGTGCCAGTAGAAAATGAAATAGGCAGCGAAAGATAGCTCAGGACTCACCGAACCGACTGGGGAAAAAGGGTGGGATCAGCGAGAAATCTGGGGGAGTTTTCTATGGGCTTAAAAAAACACCGGTCAAGGAACCATCCTGGGGGAGGGAACCAAAACGATTCCTCCACGTGGTGAAGTTCAAACGTTCAGCGGAGGTACTTGTACACGTCGTATGGGGGAACGGATAAATTGGGGGCGGTAACAGCAGGGGGGGGGGGAAACAAGCGTATTGGGGAACACTTACCGCCGAAAAGAAAATTGGGGGTAAACGATCAAGCTCCTCTTTCTAGGAAGAAAGACCTTAAAGAATCAGGCGGCGGCAAGGAAAAACTCGTCTTTCGCGAGCAGGTGGAAAAGGAGACAAACTCTCCCCTGAGGGGGTCGTGAGTGCAAACATTGACACGAACCGGGGCAGCCGCAGAAAGGGAAACGGCACGCGAAAAGGCATGGGACAGTTGCTCTTCTCAATTTCCACTTCGAAGAGGAAAGAAGGTTGGCGATCGCTCAATTTAGACGCATTAAACGGAGAAGGCGCGCAGGGATATGGGGAGAGTCCTGACCGAACTCCTCCAGCGATGGGCCTTGCGTCGCGGGTGAGAGTGGTGGAGAGTCTTGAAGGGTGGCGGAGGTCCACCCAAAAGCGATGAAATTATCGGAGGAGAAAGGCCTGCTAGGGAAAAAGGGAGAAATAAGGGTAGGAAAAGCAAGTCACCTCTCTCCAACAAAGGATGGTAGGAGTAAGAGAAGGCCTTGTAACGCATCGGGCCAACCTTAAATTGGTGGGAGAGCAGGAGGGATAAAGCATGAAACGAAGGAGATGCGAGCGGCTGTAAGTTGAGAGTACCGCGGACCGGCAACATCTCCAATCGCAAAAGGACACACACTGCCGCGGTGGAGAGGAGTCTGAGAAGCGACCAAGATCCCTGCGTCAAACGAACGAGCTGGGGGAACTCGGCTATTTAGAACGATCAACCGAAAAGAGCGAATTGGAACGGGCAAGCCGGGAAAAAACTCTGCGGGGGGCAGTTCCTGCAGAAAGGAGATGGAAAACAGTCTGTAAAACTACTGGGGGAAGAAGAAAGAAATCAGGTGCGGAGAGAGAGGGTGTATGGGAAAAAAATGATATGAACGAGTCTTCTATGGGTGCAGTGTCCTATGGGTGTTCTTTTTCAAAAATAATCTCTGATCTGGCAAGGGGAGGAAAAAAAAAAAGTCAACACTCTCGGAATACAGTTCAAATCCGGAATAAGAGACGCACTCACACCGAAGTTGCCCAAAGAAATCGAAAAAAAAGAAGAGTAAGTAAACCGGAGAAAGCATGGGGGGGACAACGTGGGAGAATCTGGACTCCCCCCGGGGGTGGGGGGAAGCACAGGGGGAGTGTTGGGAGGGGTGGGGGGGGGGGGGGGGGGGGGGGGGCATGAAAGTAGGACGACGCCCATTCTGGAGAAGGCTTCGCTAGGGGGGGGGGTGTCGGACGCGGGCCTCGTAGAAAGCCCCGCGCAAAAAATGGAGTAAAATTGCAGCGTCAAACGAATCCACAATTGCCCTGACGGGAAACGAAGTCAACCGGATTATAAATCATCGTCAAAGGGCAAATGACAAGAACGTGTGCGGTTAAAGGAGAGGAGGTCTTCCGACGAAGAGGGGAAATATCGAACATGGGTCACAGGAAGGGGAGAAACGCCGCCTCAGGCGACTAACTAAACTTTCACGACTGCAGATCCGGGGACTTTAACGGGATCTCTACGCGCGTGGGCGGTACCTGAGTAGCGGGCCAGATAGCGAGCCGCGTTAACCGGAGGTAGTCAAACTCTCAATCTACATTCCTCATGAACCCAACTGAATGGCAGGAGCCGGGGACTAAGGAATACTTCTGACCCGGCGAGAGTCAGGAGAGCGGCAGTGGCAAAAGATCAACAATCTCTAATGATGCTGAACCAACGACGAGGGGGGAAGAGGGGGATCGTTTACACGTCCATGATGACTGCCGACACGGACCTATACTCAAGCTAATGTCGGCGAGCCAATCTGGCCAGTGCAGGGAAATGGACATCATTGTTCTACCTATCGAAAATCAGGAGTGGTCTAACGCATCAGCAAGGCCTGCTGACAATCTATTTAATTAACGCGAGGGGAAGACTAACAGGATGAACAAAAAAGGAGGATGCACGGGAAATTGGAGTCTCTTCAGCTGTATATGAAGAGGGCGGGAGAGTAGCAGAAAAAAATGACGGGGAGGAAAAGTGAGAAGGAAAGTCGAGAAGACTGGGACAATGGTTACGGGGGGTAAAATTGTGTCTCACTGTGGGGAGCTCCAGAGAAGCTCCAAAACAGTTTGGCTGACCTGTAGTTTTGCCGAGAAACGATCATTCGAATAGTCAGGAGGGGGACGGATTGGTTCAGGGAATCCTACGCATTCATCAACCAGGGGGACACCATAACTCAATGCGGCGGCGATGCAAGCGGAAGCTAATTCAGGGTAACAAATCGAAGACCTTACAAGAGGGTGAAAAACTAAGGGGGGGGAATAGTTGATTTGACCAAAGAATCCTGTGACTCGGAGGAGGGAGCCTCCAAAGAACAATGCCGAGGGGCACCTTGGGGGAAGAAAATACGATACCGTTAAAGCGGTTTAAAAAATTCAACGAGCAGACCCTTGGCCGGCCTTACACGGGAGTCAAAGGAAGGCGCTTGCAGGAGCAGTAATCTCTAAAAGACCTTGGGGAATGGAAATAAGCAGGGATCTGCCACCGTCCTTGGAGGCCTGCTCTCGAGGGGGGGGTGAACTTCCAAAAAGGGAGATGGCAAAAATTGGCTCCCCCCATCAGGTGGGACCGATCCCCTCACCGAGAAGCTTGGCGATGAATGCATCGTCACGAGAGCGTTTCATCCAAAAATCGCTTCAGTGTAGGGAACCCAGGGCTCATTTCCAACGGTCGATCCTCCATGTTTGTTCCGATGGAACGGGGGGAACTTAGTTGGGTGGAGTAACGATATGGTTTGAGGAGAGATGCAAAAATAAACGGATTGGTCGTTGTAGCTGGGAAAGTGAAACTTCAAGAAGGGGGCCTGTCCGCTCCCATTTTAATGGAATGGATAAAATTTTAGAGGAAGAAAAAGGGGGTGGAGGGGACGCATGAAGCGAATGGAGATCACCGCATCATGTAACGCGAGAGTAAAACACAAACTGGAGAAAGAGAGGATGTGAAAAAGGGGGACTATGATGGCGTGACGAAGGGGGAGCATGACGAGAACAATGATTCCTCATACACACTGGTGAATCACGAAGATAAAAAAAGGGGGGATGTTATCTTAAAGACAGGAAAAAAGTCATTAACTAAGGCAAAAGAAGGGGAAAAAAATTCGGATTTATTCTCCGAGAAAAGGAACAACATCAAAACGGGTGCAATCAGGGTGATAATGACAAACATGGAGGGGGAAATCATGGAGAAAGAAAGAGCTCTAATAGGCATTTGGCGGATGAAAACAATCAGTGGAAGGTCCAACGAAGAAACATCATTCACCGCGCAGTAGGGGGGCACTCCGATTAGACTCAGGGTACCATTCACATGGGGCACAAGTACCCAATTTAGGAAGCAATGAGGGGGGCAGAAGAGGGGGAAAATTGCGGCATTTACCAGAAGGGCTTTGTGGGGGGGGGGGGGGTTCACCCTATTTTTAAAACATCGACTATAACTGGGGAGGGGGATGAGACGGAAAAGGCATTTGCTATATGACTGGTCACCAGATGGGGTAGGTTCAAGGGTCCATCTACAGGAAAAGGATATTTTGGAGCGGGGGGGGAACATGTATATCAGAACATTACTTGTGGGGGGGGGGTTCCGCAGAAATAAAAATGAACCCGCCTAGAGGGGGGCCTATATTGCCTAGTATTTTTTGTACTACTCGGAGTCGAAAGTTGAATTTGGATATTCCTAGGGAGACAGATTTTCCTCACTGGGAAAAAGGGTCGGAGCTTCACAAGGAATACGACTCGGAACGGGAAGTGATTGTCAAATTCCTCCTTAAATAAACCGAGGGGTGGGGAAGAGGGAGCTGGCATTTGCGTCACGGCTGAGGGGGGACCACCCAGGCCAACCACCATGGGTTAGACACATAGGATATGCATACAGGACCTGCAATATAGTTGAGAGGGACTCCGAAACCGAAACCGTCTTCAGTAAATCACGTGCAGCATTGCAGAAGACACGCGAATCCGGAGGGGCATGGGAGCACCAGCAGAGGCCTTGGTTCCTTCGATGTCAAGAGAGAGGTTCAAAGAAAAGAGAGAAAACCGAAACGATTTTATCACAGGCGACACCGGGGATCCAGTTCACAAAATGGAGATTGTCCTCCGACAAAAATTTCGCCCACGGCGGTCAACGGACAAAAGACCGGGGGGGTCGATTCCCACCTTGAGGGGAGATCGGGGTCTTCAGACGTTCGGTCTAGGGAGTTGGCCTGAAAAGACCTTAGAGTCGCTAGCAGCGCCACCTCTTCCATTGCGAACGGGGCAGAAATTTTGTCGAATGGGCATAAGATCAGAGCTTAGACGTTAAACGGGGATCTGAGCCGCGCAAAACTTTTCAGAAAAAAGGAAGCCTTCGTCTCCATGAAAGAAGAGAGGCACCGTTGATGACCGGGAGTCGCCGGTGGAAGGGGCGGGGATGGGAAAAAACGGGGGGGGACCAAAAAAAAAAGGGGAAGATTGGATCGCGCGTCCGCCCACATCGAGTATAGATGGCGCCATCGTCGTAAGACCGGTAAGGAAAACGTAGCCTGCTTGACCCGGGCGTAGGAATGAAGGATCTGCTTAGTAGTTGAATCCGAAGGGCACTGGAAAGACAATCTTCTAAGGCGTCCCGACCAAGCTGGTCAGAAGTGTTTATCGCGATAATCGGGCGGTGATTTTGGATGCCATAAAAAAAAAGGGACGAGTGCAACCAAGGACAAGGAGGCATCCTCCCTATAACTTCACAGTAAGGATTCCCCAATGGCTCCGATCTTAAACGAGAGGTGACGTCCTCTATTATGGGGGGCCCCGGTCGTGGGGAAAATGAACTTTGCACAAGAGGGTTGAAACACGTAGGGAAAATGAGAAACGGACAGTTTGGGGCGAATCTCCTTAGGAAGAGTCCTAGTAAAAGTGGGGAAAGAAGAGGGGGGAGGTGTCGGCCCAAGAGGTCCACTACTTCGTAACGGAGGGAGTAATTCAAAAAAACGCTCCACACTCGCCGCAAACTGATTAGGGGAAACACATTCGTCAGCGCATCACAGGGGGGTGTGTGAATTCTCGAGCAAGAAGACGCAAAAGGCAAGGACTGGACAGAGAGGGCCTTTTAAACCCATGCAACGAAAACCGTTGGGTCGCGTAGCCGAGTCGGACTAGCGGGTCTCTCAACGCGAATCTGGGGGGAGCCTTGACGAAATGGAGTGAAAAACCGCGAAATTGTGCTCGCAGGGGGAGGGGAGGAGGGGATCGGCGCGAGAAACTACTCATCATCTCTTCCATAAAATGGAGAGCAAGGTGGGGACGCGCTGAGAGGGCCCTTAACGACGGGAAGATGGACACTACTACAAGAAAATCTCATCAAAAAAAAAAAAAAGGAGAAAGGAAATAGAGATAACGCGCGTTCCGTGGAACAGGGGGGAACAGAGGGGTTGTCCTTTGGCCAACGAGATGACCACGTGCAGACTCACCCGATAGGGATCTGAGGGGAAGAAAACTCTACCGGCACGAAACCAGCAAAAACTGCTGACAAGGGGGGATGTAATTTCCTTGAGGAAAAAAAAAAATACCGCGGCGAAGATAAAGGGGACGTATGAGCTACATTGATCTAACAAGGATTGAAGGACGGAATGTGGCAAGGAGCCAGCGTCCCACCCTCTGCGTGGAAATCAAATGCATAAAATCGCAACGCTTCAAAAACAGAAGGAAAGAACTGGGGGGGTGGTTAAGAACAACAATCATGCGGCGTTATGGTTGGGGTTAAGTACGAATGGAAGACCAATCACTAAGTCTGGGCTAGCCTCTTGACGGGCCATCGGCCGGATTGGGGGGGCGTTTTCCAGTTGACTCAGGGAAAGGGAGATCGAATCTGATCGTGAGCACCACTGACAGAGGCTACGTGGGGAACAAGAAGGGAATGACCTTCGGGAGGGAACTCATCACCTGCCGTGAAAAAGAAGGCCGAGCGTTCCTCTGCCGAAAATAGAAAACTGAATTGGCTGAATGCCCAGGTTGAAGCGGAACATGGCTTATTGTGGGGGGTCAATTAAGAAAAAAGGAAGGTAACAATTCTAAAAAAAAAAAAACAGAGGACTCCCGTTGTCAAGAGATGGGGCGGTGTCTCTGTCCCTAACCTATTTCCCGTGTCCGCTCATAAACTGAACTGTGCATTCAACTACACCCTCATCTGTAGTCCATTACTTAATAAATTGAAAAACTCTCATGGGCAATATTCTCCACATGCGTTTCCATCTAGGAGGGGGGGGTAAAACGATGGGGGCAGTAATCTTTCCAATAAGAGTGGGCTCGCGAAGAACTAGCGGGACTATAAAACTATTGACTCCTGAACAACACCTATCCAATCAACCTTCACTCAATCGGAGAAAACATATAGGCTTTTCAGGATATGAAGTCTTCCTAATTTCAGTGAAACGATCGATGTCGCATCTCTAGAGAACGCGCCCTGAAACAGGGGAATAACGCGCGATATAAACCTTAGCTCTGCACAACTCGTAATGGCCGGATGATAAGCAAATTTAAGGGATGGACGGACGAAAAACGTCATGATGGAGTGCATTTTTGCACAAGAAGGAAAGTAAACGAAAACGAACGGAGGATACGCCGGAGGCCGACAGGATGAGAGAAAGAACCGGGGTGAAACAAGGTGAAATCGCTGCTCTAGAAAAAAAGCAATTTCACGAAAATCAAACCGTGTTAACATGAAGGGGGAAAGAATCTAGGCAGTTGAAGGGCAGTCGTTTGTAAAAACTGCCAGGCAAGAAACACTTATTGAGAACGCAGGATACTAGGCTGCAAACGCGGGTCGGGGGAATATGACAATAGTCGTCAGGCTGCTTTTAAAAGGGGCCGGGGGATTATTTTGACAGCCTATCAAGGGAGGGGTTGAAAATTTACTATGCGGCACCGACGCTAGAAAGGGCCGGGTTTCCGGTGGGCCTAGCATATGTAAAGAAATGGAAGCAAAATCCATGCCAAAATATCCAAAGGGATGCGTGAGGGCAAACAATCGAACTCCCACTCTATAAAACCGATCGATGGTATCTGATAGCTAAGAATTCAAAGGAAATATGCTCAAAAAATGCGCCCTATGGAACTCTAGCGGGAGTCGAACAGAATAATTCCCAGGTGAGCCCCCTGTTGGGGACCGGGAGATGAGGGCGTGAAAACAAGTCAATCGATACGATGTTCTAGAGAAAAAAGGGAATCAGGCATGGTGTGATGACAACATGACACTTAAGAACAAGGGGAGGTGGGGGGGCCAAGTTCACTAGTTAGGGCGAAAAACAGTGATCGGCGATTCGGACGCAACACTAGACCATCCTCGCGCAGGGTGATGGAAAGAAGGAACGAAAAAGTAAATCTTCTGGACTGGGAAATCATATTGAAGGGGGGGGGGGAAATGCCATATTTGTTGAGGAAGGGAGAGACCTCTCGGAAGGGAAAACGCCAATCCAGGGATCGGGGAGGATCTGGAAGGACGTGTCAACTAGATGAGGTTCATCCCGCAACGCTCAAAGATCAGGGCTATTTCCAAAGGCGGAGATCAGGGAAGGTTTCCTATAGAACGGAAAGTAGCTGATTGGGGGATGGAAAGGTAGGGTGGGGGGAGGGCGCGCAGGAAGCAGACAGAGATGGAGATAGTCGTGTAGAAGGTGTTGAATGAAGTGAATTCGAGGTCAGCTCCCATAAGTCAAGGGGTGACCCGTAAGTACCAGTGAAGGGAAAATAAAGATTGGGAGGAAGACAGCGGCCTCACAGCAACACAAAGATTT
>Ga0179593_1404895_pt1 | contig 20253 bp, 23 predicted proteins | sample CZODoug2_1_08_16_FD_185931 | JGI IMG/M metagenome (GOLD analysis project Ga0179593, IMG submission 185931) | Vadose zone soil fungal communities from Angelo Coast Range Reserve, California, USA - CZODoug2_1_08_16fungal (PacBio error correction) | ecosystem: Environmental > Terrestrial > Soil >...
CTCCAACTCGGCGGGCTCTACACCTGGGTTCTCCCCACTACCCTGTGGTCATGAGCTAAAGACTCCAGTTCTGTACCCAAGTCGCCCCACAGATAGCCCAGATGTCCGCGAGGATATTCCTAGAGAGGAAGGGCTGCTGCATACCCAAAAAACGATTACCTTCTTCTATGTCAAAAAGACCGAGGGGGCCATACCGTCGAGATCGACACGCTGGTCAGGAAGGTGGGATCAAAAAAGCATTGGCAATACGAAAGTCCAGTTAAAGAGCAAAGATCATTAAACCAAGAAAATGCTTCTAAACGGCTTCTCGCCTGGTCTCTCGAGAAGGGTGGGACCTATGAGGAAAGCGCCCCATGTAGTGGGGGGGGGGGGGTGGGGGGAGGCTGGGAGACAGAACGGGTGCTGTAGGGCACCCATTAGGAGGTCGATCCGCCCGAAAGGAGTTCTCAAAAGGAGTCCGGGCCGGCACGAGCCAGAGCGAGTTCGGGGAACTAAACGAGCTGAACAAAAACCTGGGAGTCGCCCAAGGGCTACACCGGGGAGAAGCGTATCCAGCACATCATTAAATTGGAACGGCCGAAGGAAAAAACATTTTAGGGCCCAGAGGGAAGGAAGTCCGTGGCTTTGGCGTCAACCTGGTAGTCTGCCCGCTTTCTCCTCCACAAAAAGTGGTACTGGAAAGGACCCGGCCAGATGGCAATGTCTAAAAGAGTCGTAGGGAAAAGGGGGGTTTCGGAAGGAGTAGATCTGGGCTTGCCGCCTATCCTTACACTAACTGAGTGCCCAGGAACTGGTTGTTTCTTCACTTAGGGATTTGGAAGGGAGGGTGAAACGGACGCCGCATTCAATGGAAAAAAGGGTAACCAACTGGTTCGTCCGTGAAACTTCATGTTTTTTCGAATCAATTTACGAATAGGAAGGGGTTCTCCCGTGGGTGAGAAAGTCAAAATCAAATCCTCCTCCAGCGGAAGGGAAAAAAAAAAAGGGTCGGGTGCTTGTCTCCGGTAAACCCATTCTCTTGCCATCGAAAAGGGACAGCCGAGGAAAAGAAAACGACTGGAAGTTGAAAAACCTACATGGTTCGCTGCAGGTACAAAGGACGCTCCACCGAGGACAGCTGTTGAGCTGGGGGGTGGAAGTCGGGGTGCGTCAAACCAGCAGGGAGGACCTTCGATCAGCACGTTGGAACCTATGACGGGGTCGTCAGGAAGGGGGAGGAAAATGGAAAAGGAAGCCTCGGGCGGGATAAAAGGAAGCACTTGGTGGAACACCAGGGTCCCTGAGTCGGCGCCCATCAGCACGAAGAGGAAAAATTGTTCTTACCCGGCCGGCGTGCCTATGAACAGTGTGCGGTGCCCAAACGTCACTGGGGGGGAAAATGTTTAACCTGAGCAAACACGGTAGGAAAAGTCCCATCCAAGAAAAATAAGGAAGCTTCGACGACCTGAAACCCTCTCCTCAAGCCAACAGTCACAAGGAGCTGCAAAAATCTGCTAGGACAGAAAAATCTTATACACACAAAGGGGGAAAAAAAAGCGTCCGGAGTCAGACGGGGCGGAAAACGTGAAGGCGGTCGCCCGTCCGCGTCGAAGAACGACTTCAGGGAACAACCTTCGACAAGTTTGCAAGGGAAGGGTCTCGGAAAGCACCTCCCCAACCACCGCCGACCGGAATCGGGGGACTGGAGAGATGAAATAACCCCTGGACTACTTACCAAGACAGGGAAAGATATCTCCGGCCCGTCAAAAGATCCGCTAAAGGCCCACCACACGAGGAATGGGGGAACGAATACCTTCTTCCCATGAAGAATTCGAGAGACACCGGGGGCCAAAAGGAGAAAGGGGAAGCCTCCTCTAAAACGGAAGTTAGGACCACCCGAAACTGGGGATTGACCAAAAAAACATCTCCTCTATACCTTTCAGTCGCAGACTCTTTCCTTAGAAAAAAGGAGACCTCTAATCCAAGAGGTGCATTGAAGCTGTATTCCACTAAAGGCAACGGGGGGAATTCTACTTATAGGGGGGCAGGAGACATAATTGAGGAAGACCTTCTCGGGTCTAAGACGCCTCCGGTAATGGAACTTACAGATCTGAGAAATAGGTAACCCAAGGTGCAACCTTTCAGCTCTTCTTAAGGAATCCACCGCTATCATGGCGGCATCTCCGACCACCGCCGGCATTGGATCGAGGTAAAACAGGAGATAACCGGGAAGCAGTAGCGCCTGAAGAAGCGGCGTTTTCTTCCTATTCAGGAAGGGCGCGGAGACCTGCTTACCGTGCTGGGAATTTCCGAGACCGGGTTGTCGCGGATGTACGCTGGAAACTGTTTCTAAAAAAAGGGGGGGAGAAACCTGTAAAGATTACTCATCTGGTAACCCTTCAGAGAAAAAGGGTCATACTCGGAGATGAAAGCGAAGAATCTGTAAACGTTCTGGCCTCCCCGAGGGGAAACGGGAGGAAAAAAAAAGACGAGCCATTTTCTCTAGGGCGATTGCTTCGGGCCGGCAACGAGGGTTTCCGACAGTCCGATGTGTGCGATGCGAAGTAGCGGAATCAGGTCATCAAAGAGAAAGACGGGAGGGAAGTGGAGGGGGGTTGGTGAATAAATGCTAACGGGCCGGATCTGAATTTAAGGGCAGGAAAGCGGGAAACGAGCCTGGGTAGGATCCCGTCTGCTGCCCTAAGTTGGGACGTCGGCTTCTTTCGGGGGGCTGGGAAAACTCCGAACGCGAAAACGAAGACCGGAGGGGGAACGGTTGGGGAGAAAAAAATTAAAAAAAGTTCCGGGGAAAAGAAGGGGCCTCCCGAATTTGAAAACCAAGGAAAAGACTAAGAGTCAGGAGGATAAACCAACCCCGTTTTGCATTTGACGACGGTTGGGAGAGTCAGTTCCTCAGACGGGGCGGTAAAAAGGGGGGGGGGGGCAAAGGTGGAGGAAAGGGGAAGAGCGTCGAAAGAGGAGGGGGGGCGGGGGCTGGAGCGAAGAGTGTAGAAAGATCTTCGTGGCAAAAGATGGCTCCAAGGAAAGATAAAGTCGGGGGCAAAAAAAGGGTAGAGGGGGGGAACCTCGCACGGAAGTACCCCGACACGAGTTCCCCCGACAAAAACTGCCAGGAGGGTCGAAGGATGGGGGTCCACCCAGGGTACCGTCGGGAAGGAACCTGCACGATCCGGGAGGGACGGCACCAAAACTAAGGGGAAAACCGGAATGGGGACTCTCAGTAAAAATGCTGAAAATGGAGATTAAACTAAGTGAAAGAAAGACTTCACGGAGGATCATCAGACGCTTCAGGTGGAATGCTGCAAGAAGAAAAACAATGGAAAACGGTATGTTGTCCTTGGAACACAATCCAGGAGGGGTCTAAAAAACTTAGGCACCAAGGATCTGGCCTCTAACGGGCGGAGACCAGCCAACCAACGACTCAGAACACAGGGACTGTCCGGACCTCAGGGTGAGAGCAAAAAAGCAAGTTGTACCGATACCCATGATGTAAAAACAATGGGGGCTGGAAACTCAAAGACCACTAGCAAAGGAAAAAGGCAGCCTTATATGAGGGCCCCCGTGTTTTTGTTTGTTCTGCAGGGATCTTAACGGGAGAATAACGGGGATTCGTACACTGGAGTAAAGGAAAGGACTGCGGCGGCTTTCCGCTGAAAAACACCTCTTACCTACTCGTAAAACCCCTTCCTCACTGCAGGAAGAAGGGTCGGGAGCAGAAGGAAAAAAGAAGAAAGCCCCGAGCAAAAAGAAAACTTGGCGCTACGCTGGTTCAAAAAACGAGGCAGTCTGAATCTGACCCTAAACGGTAAATTTATAACCAGATGACGCAAACCCAGAAGGAGCCGACTGCCGTGGAACATAACAAGTCATTTGAAAGAGAACGAAGGGCGACTAAAGAAGGGGAAAAATCCGACATCGCGGGGAAGGAAAGGTCCGCTCTTCGGGGAAAAGATAAGGCGTTCAACGGGGAGTAATCGGCTGGGTTAGGGGTCGATCATAAGGAACCTACCGGGAGGACAAAGCGTCGCCGTGACTAAAAAAATATGACTGGGAAATCGTCCGGAATGAAATACTCAATTGTACCAAGGATACAGCAATTGAAACAAAGGGCCCTGGCGTCTTTTCCACCTCAGAAAAAAGGATGAATCCGGGGAAAGAGGGAAGGAACTCCGTTCGGTTCGAGGAGAAAGGAGAGGAGGGTCCATGAGGAAAGTGAGAGGAAAACAAATCCTCTTAGAGAATGCCCAAAGGGGGGGAACAGTAATCTCCCGCGGGCAACACTCCTCGGGCAGACGGAGGCCTCGAGCAGTTAATCTCCTCGGGGGAAAAAGTAGGCAGCGCGGACGATCCAGAACTATTACATCCATAAGAAGGGTGGGAAAGGGCGGCGGCAGAAGTTGTCCGATTTCTGGGACTCAAGTGGAAAGCGTCATGTAAAAAGGGGGGGGGCTTACAATACACAGGTCGCAAAAAGCAAGTCAAACATGCATCTCTAATAAAAAAAAGGGGATGAAAGAAAGGAGGAAAACTGTCGAAAGCCGGCTCTGCGGAGATGCTGTCAGAACAACTACCCAGGAAGAATGCGTAAAACTAGTTAAGAAAGGGAGGAGACCGTAAAGGAAAACGGCCCACAATCCAGGCCGGATATCAAAAGAAGAAAGACGGGAGGAGCGAGAAGTTTAAAACTTCCGATAATCCGAAGGACAATACCGGCTTCCTAAGGGAGGGGGAAATGTTTAAAACAGGGGTGACCAACGGTCAGGGAAGGGTGATCCTTCAGGGAAGGGAAGGGAACCCCTGGCGCACGCTAGAAATACAGTCTTACGCCAGAGGCGTCGGTCGAAGGCGTGCAAAAAGGGGGTAAGTCCGCTCCTCTTTTGGTGCAAATATGGGCTCACTCAAAGGTCATTAGCGGACCCCCCTCGTGGAGGGAAGGGTAAGGGGGCACCATGTAAAAATCGGGTACCAACCGGACGAGGCTGTCAAAAAAGGAAGACGTGCGAAGATCCGGGGGATAAATGAAGCTGCCTGAGAGGAACAGAGAACCTCCCGTCGGACTCCACAACCAAAAAAGAATTGAAGAGAAAGAAAAGAAAGGTTCAGCAAGGGATGTCTTACGTGGACCAAAAAGGAGAATGACAGGGCCGGAATCATGAGTTTCCCTGAGAGAAAGCCCGGCCGTAGGGACCTGTCAAAAAGTTTCGGGCGTGAAAAGGGCAGGAAATTGTTCCCGCCCGACTTTTCTGGGGAAAAAAATTCAGAAAGGGAATGAGGGCGCGTCGGCACCATAAAAGACCATGGTTTTGTCGGCCGGAGAGGGGAGGATCTGTGGGCGTGCCGAAAGAACGGAAAAAAAGTAGAAAGGAAGGGCTTCCTCCTTGGGGGGGTTAGTGGAAAAGAAGAGAATGGGTGAGGGGGGTAAAAGGGGGAAGGCCGGGGAGACCAGAATTAACAAACAAGGGAGGTAAGGGGTGTCAAAGCGCTACAGTTTTTCCAGGAGCAAATAGGGAAGTCGTGAAAGGGGGGCATCAAAAGGGGTGCCAGGAGACGGGAATCCAACGCGGAACACTCATGGATGGGCTGAGCCGGAACACCGAAGGTAAAGACTCCTTGTAAAGGAGGAGGAAGGGAAAAATCCTGAGGTTTCAACAAAACATTTGAATTGGTTGGAAGGAGGACAGACAAACACGTCAGACTCTCAGAGGCGACTTCTTAATGGAAGAAAAAGGGTGAATCTTTCTTCCACCATCCGGGGGACGATACCCAGAGAAAAAAGTGAAAGCGCATTCTAAAAATAAAAAGAGGGGGGGGTTCAAGGCCCCGAATCAAAGGAATTGAAACATTAATAAAGTCCTGTTTTAGACAAGGTCTGGTTCAAGTAAGCGAAACATCTTTCATAAAAAAAAAACGGGGGAAGGAAATATGGGGCTCTTTCCTTGAACTAGGAACTGGAACCATTGAAAGGGAGGGTCCAAGAGGAGCGGTCACACCAAGAGGGGGGCACCTAACAGGGAATGGTAAAAAAGGCCTTGCGTCGATCCCAGACAACTACACCATAAAGTACCTGAAAAAAACGGATAAGCCACTGGCCCACACCGAAAGGAAGGAGGAGACTGGAGAGGGGGGAAAAGCTGAGACAAATCCCCGATCGGCCACCGCAACCGCGGTTTGAAAGGGAAAGGAAAAGTCAGCCTTTGTCTTCTCATGGAGAAAGGAGGTCGCCTCTTTGAGAAACGAAAAGTCAGGGAAGAGGACCTTAATGCAAAGAACAAAAAAAGGGTCTAATCTAGGACTTCGTCCATGCAAACACCGCATCCAAAAGAAGCAATACCTTCCCGAAGGGGAGCCGATGGAAATCTTAAACCGAAGCGGTTCATCGAGGGAACAGACAGTCTAAAAGATGGCAACAGCCATTTGGGAGGGAACATTGCCCACCAAAAATCTAGGGAAAAAGAAAGAGTTAAAAAGAACTTGAGACCCCTTATAACCGGAAAAAGGCATCTACACTCGAAGAACAGAAAACGGGAAGAGAAAGAAATACATCTCCCTAAACCTTCTCTAAGAAAAAACTCTTTCAACTAAATAAAAATCACCGTCCCTGTCAGAGGGGAGACGCTCGAGAGCGAAAGTACGAAGGAAAAACTATAATTAAAAAAATGCAGGAATCTGGAAGAAAAAACCGAAAACCACCCTGAGGGAAGCCTGAGCTTCCACGTTGTGACCTTACAAAAAAAGGTCTTAAGTATTTGCATCGTGAACTCTTCTTCTACGAAGAGGTCGCCCTCTTCTCATTAGGGAATGAACACCGAAGGCATTTTATATAGATCAAAAAACAAAGGGGAGGAAAATATAGATAAAAGACCGCGGTTTTCGAGAAAAAAAAAAAGGGAGAGCGTGGGAAAGGGAGAGTCACGGCGAAAGAGGAAAAAGCTTAAATTTGGCCGGATAAATCACCAAAAGGTACCGAAGGGGGGAAATTCTTTCCAAAGGATTCAACATCTGGGTTCGAGAGTAGTCACGGCGAAGTACGCTTGCATTCAAACGCTTGACCTTTCGAGGAAAGCCTCCGGACTCGAAAGAGGGAACTCTTAGTCCGTATCCAGTTAGGAAGGGGAGGAGGGGGGACTTGTGGATCAAACACGAAAGAGTGGAATACGGAAAGATGGTGCGAGCCGAAACCGGTGACCGGTAAAATTCTTGACAGCGAATGAAAAAGATGCGGTTTGGGGCACCAAATGTAGCCGAAAAGAAGCGGACGGTAGAGGGGTAAAGCCGCACCCTGCCTTGAGAGCCCCGGCTGCAAGGGTTGAAAAACGAATGGGGAATTGCGTGTGGTGCTGCCGAAACCAAAGAGGCCGACAGAAAACCTGGGTTTGCGATAAGTAGGACGGACCGCTGGGGAAGGGCGCCCATGAGGAGGACGCACCGGCTGACTCAAATCGGCGAAAAAAAAAAGGGGGCGGTTGACTACGGGGGGGAGGGGAAAACTAGGGCAGCGCGTCTAAGGAGAAGGGGAACGGGAGAGGAGGAAGAGAGAAAACAGTGAAGAGGGGGGGGTCGTTTTACGAGGAAGAAGCGGGGGTTACCCAAAAGACGAGTCACCCTGACGTGTCTCCATTGAGAGGAAAGCGCACGCTGGGGAAGTAAAACATCGGCAAAGGGAAGCAGAAAAAAAACGGGGGGGAACGCCCAAGTCCTCAACAGATGGCTAGAATGGGCGCAGGGCTTCAGGAAAAAAAGGACACCAGAAAGGAGCCCGAAAAAGCACTATCAAGATCAGGAAGATTCTCCCGTCGGGAGACTAGCAGAGCAACAGGGCTTCTCCGGTGGGGGAGAGAACACGCGTAAAAGGGAATGATCCCTTTCTGAGCTCAATACGCTGCGCTGGAGGGGGGGGGGGAGGAGGTCCGAGGAGAAAAACCACCACGGGAGGACAGGGGAAAAAGTCATGAAGTGCGTTACTCGATAAAACTGTCCCAAGGAGCTGGGTCAAAAAAAAGGGTGAGTAAACCCTTATACCAAGCACCATGAGGCAGAAGGGGCCTCGGAGGAAAGGAATTGACTAGAAGAGGAACAGCAGGGAAAATGACCCGACTCTAACTTCGTGCTAAAGGAAAGTAGAACAACCTTCCGGCAGAATAACTAATTCTCGGGGAGGGAGAGGGGGGCATCACGGGGCTTCTGCTTAGCGTTAAAAAAAAGAATACTAGAATACAAAACCGGGGGAGAATGAAACGAAGTTCTAGGGGAGTAAAAAGGAAAAGAGGAAGTGACACAGCAAGCATCCCTAATGCCACAAAAAGGATCCTACCGAAGGTCAGGAAGCGGAAAAAGCGGCCCTTGAGGAAGGACACGCGGGAAGGAGGGACAGTTGAACTGCCTACTAATTTGAAGGGACCCGACGAAAAAAGAAAGAAAAGACTGACTTCAGTGCCTGAAGAGAAAGTCAGAAGGAATGGACACCTACCAGTAACTGCGGAGGGGGGAAGGAGATCGACCGAAGACCCGCTAGTGGGAGGGGAAAAAGAGCAAAAGAAAGAAGCTCAGGAAGACCACCTCAAACGGAATCGTCTCGTAGGAAAAAAAAAGCTGGCGAACTCAAAAAGGGGGCGAAGACTGGGGGCCCAAGGAGAGCACGTAGGGGGACCAAAAAGTCACTACCTGTTCGAGGGGGCCAAACGGCATAAAGTTAATAATAATCCTGCGGAAAATCGCCACGCCGTCGGGTAGATGGACTCTGAAAGGGGAACGGAAAGGGGTGGTCAGGCCCGTCAACCTTATAACAAGAAAAATGGAAGCGGGAAAGAAGAAATATAAACGGTCCAACACTGCAAATGCCGTCTTGGTACTCGAGATGAAGGAGAGACAATTTTTAAAAAAAGGGGAAAAGAACCGTCGGGGGAAGGAGGATGACGACCTCCTTTCTCGGGGGGGGGGGCGGCGAAAAATGTCACCTCGTCTGTGGTGCAGCAAAAAGTGGTTCTTTTTCCCAGCAAAGGAGAGAAAGCCCTCGACAGGAGAAAGACACAAAAAAGAGGGGAGAGGAGAGATGCCCCACGTGAAACCTGATCTTGCGGCTCGAAAAGGGGGGGGGGCAGCCCCAACGAACCGGTGCAGCGAAAAAAAAGAAAACAAGTTACTGCTACAGGGTAGCAAGAGAAGTCCCAACAGATCGCCGGAGAAAAGAAAGCCTGAATCAGAAGGAGCGGCCATACCTTGGAACCAAAGATTACGATTACAGGAAAGGGCTGAGGGAGGAAAAAACGTTTTTAAAAAGCTCAAGGAGGCGGGGTTGATCAGCGGGAAGGAAAAAACGGGAAAACCGTTTGAGGGGACCCCGATCAGGCAGACGACCCGACCGGGCTGAGGGCAGATCCTCTCCATGAGGAAGGCACGCAGCGGGAACTGCCGAAAGCAAAAGGTCGGTGCGCATGGAAACCCTCGCTGAGGAAGGGATCGTCCGAAGGGAAGAGTGCGAAGAGCTGGTCGTAGTCCGAAAAGAGCCCCGACGAGGGTCGTGGGAAAAAGGAGAGAAGACCCGACCCCTGGGAGGGCAGAACGCTACCCGCCTAGGTGAGGAATAGGAAAAATCTTGACTGGGAAAAACGAAGCGTTCGGTACTGGGGTGAAACGGGCCGGCTAGCAGGCAAAGTCAAGCTACTTCGATTTCCCTGGTAAAGACGGGTCCGCCTAGAGTAGGCAAGAAAAAGAACGTTGGGGGGGAGAAAAACGTGTCTGTTGCGGCTCACAATCACCGCCATCGCGAACTAAAAAGTAGGAGTCCCAGGGTTGTCGCGCTTTCCTTGGGATGGGAAAAATTTCCGGAAAGAAAGGAACAAGAAGTAAGCCATGCAGGCAGGCCCGGGGGTGGTGTTACACGAGGAACGGATGGGAAAAAAGTTGAATCCTGGAAAAGGTAGCAGAACGAATTCGGAGGAAACGGAAGGCATGTTTGGTTCACGTAGAACTTGCCCGAAGAAAGTCGAAGAAAGAGGGAAAAAAATGGATGCAGTATTCGTTACCAGAAATCTCAAGCAAGCTTCCAGCGGGGAGAGCTGTTTCTCAAAGTTACAAGAACCTTTTCTCCAAATCGAAGAAAAAAAGACGGAGCGAGTTAAAAAGAAGGGAGGCACTGAATGTAAGGGGGGACCTCCGGGCAGCATCTAACAAAGGCTCAGACGGATGGACTAATAAAGGAAGGGGGCCACAGCCGGACTATAACGAAGGGCAAAGTCGCCTGAGCGAGGCGACTAAAGGAAAAAAACTGGGTGGTTGAAGAAAAGAACTGGGACCAGTAAGAAAGACCTGGGGGGACCCAAGGTCGCTCCATGTCGTAAAAAAAACCAAGAACTGCATCCAAAGAAGGAAGGTGTCTCGTTCCTGAAAGAAGGAAACGCGGTGCCCGATGAAAGGGAGGGGAAACCCAGAGGGGGAGGGAAAAGGGCTAAGGGAAGGGGGGCCCGAGAGCGTCCTTTGTCACCGAGTCGGGCTCCAAAAAAAACCCCCATCAGGAAAAAGTACCTGTCGACTATCTGGACGGGGAATCGTTCCCAACCGGCGAAAGGAAGACCCGGTAGCTGGGGGCCCCTGCGAGCCCAAACCTAAGAAAAGACCACAGAAAACTCATTAAAGATAAACGAGGAATCCTTTTCTGCTAAGGAGAAGGGCAAAATCCTCGGACGAAAAAAAAAAGGATCCGGGAGGGGGAAAAGAACCAGAGGATGGGATTGCCGCGGCCGTTCAGGAAAGAACCGCATTCAAAAGAGAAAAGGCAACTGTCACCGACTGTCAAGAGAGATAACCGCAGGGCAAGGAGGAGAGGAAAGCTAACCGCAAGTAAACCATGTTGGCCAGCGTCAAAAAAAAAAAAGGGATACCCGCAGTCTTGCAAAAAGGGAGGACACCGGAGGGAAGAAAGTAAGAATCTTCAACAGGGACACCCGAAAGGGAAGTCGAAAATCACGAAAAAGAAAAGAGTTTGCAGGGAAGAAGGAGACGGCGCGTTTGGGGAAGGGAAGAGGCTAATGTGCCATGAAAACAGCAAGGATGTGAAATACTCCGAGGAATCGACAATTCATTAAGAAGGAAACCAAGAGAAAAAACGCCGGTTCAAGGTGATCAGGAGAATAAATTTCCCAAGCGAAAGCCTTTCGGAGTAAAAAAAGAAGGGAAAAAAAATTCTCTCTTGCCAGGAGCCTCGGCCGACCTCGGGAAGGAAGGTGATTCAACCTCGCGAAACAAAAGAAGGCAGTTTCTCTCAAAAAAACAAAGTTAGTATGACAATGAGAAGAAAGCCGGGGGGAGAAGAGGGGACGCACGCGTGCACGGCCGAAAGGGCAAGCGAAAGCACGAACAGCGGCAGCCTGGTGGAAAGACGGGTGGCCGGCGTAGGGAAAAAGCGTGGAGTGGTGGCGGCTACCCGTCGCAAAGGAGGAAAATTGGGGAGAGGAAACCTGAGACTTCTACTCTATTAGAGGACGAAAAAACTACTGGACAGAAAGGGAGGAGGAGGCCCAGGCTCCTCGAAACGAAGGCGGAAAACTGAAGAGACATGGGATCGAATCTAGGGGGGGGGGGAGGGGGTCCTCACGTCAACAGTAGTGTCAATAGGCGAGGGACTATGAGGCGACCGGGGAAGAAACTGTCCACACCGATATGACCGACTCTGCCTGGGGGGGGGGGTCCTTGGGGGGGAAGTCGACTTGCCGGTGCCTAGTACCTTACGGCAGCAGATAAACGGAAGGGGGAAGATCGCTTGAAGGAAGGAAGGAAAGTTGCAGTTCTGGAGTGCTGAGTTGAGAAAGACTGAAAAAAAGAAAATCACTACTGGTGCCGTTCGGGAGGAAAAAAATACGTCACGGTTACAAACGGGGCCCCCTTCAAAGGGGGGACCGAAAAGGAGGGGAAGACGCTTGACTTCCGAGTTCACCATCAGGTGCTAAGGCTCGGGAAGGGGAAAAAAGCACGGGGGTTGCTTTTGTGAAGGGAGATTGCCAGAGGTCATCTTAGGGAGGTGGGAATGTTATGCCCGGCAGCGTTTAAAAGGCTATCAAAACCCGGGGGAGGAGGGACTACATCCAACAAAGGTTTCACCAAATGTTTGTCATGAGGGCAAAAAGGGGGGTCAAAGGTTACCATAGAACCCGAGGGGTAAAAATGACTTGCGTCCAATGGGAAAACGGGTCATTGGCCCGACCGGGGGGGGGACACCGTCTCCGTCAGGGGAGAACGGCACGAAAAAGAAAAGGGGGCACCCCTCCTCAGCCTGGTTTCAGCATACTCAAAAGATAGACTTTTATCTTTCAGGAGGGGGGAAAAAACAGGAAAAGTGGACTCAACGAAAAAAAGCGGTCTTCTGAAGAGAACGAAACACACCATTTACAAATGGAATGCTGCCCGCCGTAAAGGAGACCTTCTTGAAAGAGCTTGCAGGAACTTTTCTGTAAAAAGAGCGCAAGCACCTACTACGGAGGATCTTTCCTAGATGTGGAGTCTGTCCCGTAATCTGAAAAAACGAGGACCACGCGACCAAAAAAAAAAAGGGAACCTTGGGGTTCATTCAATAGAGCGGCACACATCATTCAAGACCGAAGGCTAGGGGAAAAAGTTCCCTGAAAATAAGGGAGGTCGGGTAAGGGAACTAAGTCCGCCCCGTAAGGAGGCTCCACCAACCGGGCAGCACTTCCTGCAGTGGATTCCGGATATGGGACAACGACATAACCAGAAAAGAGAAGACGGGTCACGCAGAAAAGAGGTGGAAGAGCACGAGGAAGGGGAGGAAATCGCAACCTTACACGGAATTCTGGATGTGCAATAAGTCTACTAAGCAGGGTGAGAAAAGGCCATACGTCCAGGGGTCAGGGGAAAAGGGGCAGTTAACCTACATAGAAAAGGAAGAGTGATGTTCAAAAGGGAAAAAAATTACATGGCTCCGGGATCTGCACAATAAGTTAGTCTTTTCGCAACAGTAGGGGTAGTTTTCGCTCAGGGGGAAAAAAAAAAGTACTTAGGCATCTTCTCGGAAAAAACCAACCATTCCTCTTAGAACTCGAAGATAAATCGTTGTGAACCCACCGTCCAGACCCACGGTTGTCGAAAAAGAGACTTTGCGCTTCTCCAGAAACGAAACAACAAGAGGCCTGAATAAGGGAAAAGGGTCCAGGAAGACTCCTTGAGGGGAACCTGTTCGCGCAGTACCCGGACCGGGGAGAAAAGGAACTGTCACCACGCAGATTTCCCATCTGGTAACAATAGACGACTCCGTTCCACTACCTCCTCTTAGGAGTGGAATGAATCCCGAAAAAAGGGGGGGGGTCAACAGGATGCGAGCAGGAGGAGGAAGAGACTCATAGAAGGGATCCTTTGGGGGGAAGGACAGGAAAGGGGGCGGGAACGGTATCCTAACTTGCGTCAATCTGTGCCGCTTCAATTCAAAAGGCAGGGGTGGAGGAACAAACAAAGTTCTATCCCGAAGGAAGGAGAAGGGGTGAAGAAGAACTCAACTGGAGGAGGAAAAGATATCAGGGGAAGGAAGGAGGGGGGACCGGTAGGGTCAGCAAAAAAACTCCCCTTTTGGGACATAGTCCAACGACCTAGTTGCAGGGGGAGAAACGGGCTCACTCCAAAAAGAACAAAAATAGCCCTTATTCCTGCTAAAGATCCAGAAAAAAAAATCATCGACGAGAAATAAAAGGGGGGGACCTATTAAATAAGGAACACTGAGAAGTCCAAACAAGGCATGGCGATAAAACGTGCTACAGGGGAGGGGCACGAGGGGAACGTGGTGTAAGACAGCGTCGGGCATAGAACACGGTCTGCCTGTCGCCAAAGGAAAATACTACCAAGGGGGCGGCTTAAAGCCGATCTTCTCGGACCCCTCTGTTTCCGCAGGGGGGACGACTGCTGAAAAAACCACGAGTCTGGAGACGTGGGAACAAGAAGGCGTATCCGCGCCGAGTAAAAGAGAAGGGGAGGAGTCATACGAGAAAAAAAAATGCCGGGACTAAGTGGTGCGGGGAACTGAGGAGAGGACAAGAACTCCAGGGGGAAAAACAAAAGATAAAAGATCACTGATCGAAACCAGAAGAAAGGGCATAGTAACAGGCAAGTCTTCCTTCTCTCAGGCACCTTCGTGAAGAGAAAAAGCTTCATTTTCCAAAGTCAACATCGTCCGGCAGGAAGGGGGGGCTTTAACGTGGGAGGGCAGGGGTCAACTCCGTCAAAGTAGGGAGAAAAAAGAGCGTTGCCAAAAAAAGTGTTTTCTGGGGAAGGGGATATCCTTGTCCGAAATGAAACTTCCCTGAAAGGAGACAACACCTTCAGGGTCATTCCTTTTTGGGGCCGAGGAATACAGGGGGAGTAAATCTTCTTGAAAGGAAGCAGGAATCAGAAATACCGCACGGAGGGGGAGGGGAAAAGCCTTCAGGGGGAAGAGAGACTGACTAAGAAACGTCGGCTTCTTGTCAATAACCGTTGTGGCCGGGGGAAAGGGACACTCTCCTCATAAGGAAAAAACTTCCGGAAGGATTGGGGGTGCTTGTCTCAGGGTACACTCCCTAGAAAAACTTGGTACATTGATAGTCGAAAAAAAAAGTGAAAGGGTTTTCACCTGGACCACAAAAATTTTTTTTGCCTAATCCTGCATGGGATCCAACATCTCGAAGTGGATACGAAAAGGGAATCAGGCGGCCACCACCAAGGAGCACCGTCGATTCACGGTGAAAAAAGAGCGACTCAACAGCAGAGGGGGAGAAACGAGGGGGTGCCGAAGGGAATCCGCGAGTGCCTTGATAACCAGTCCTTTGTACACTGAGGGGGTGAATAAGGTGGAAAGTGAGGTCTTCTTCCAAGAGGTCGAAAAGAAGGGAGGGCCAGAATGTGCTGGGGAAAAAAAAGCACCGTAAAGGAACCCGACAGTGTTCTTTCAACAAAGGAGCGGTCGTCATGGAAAGAGGAGTCCTATCGAGAAGTGGGAAAGCGGGGAAAAATCACAGCAAAACCAAAAAATAAGCGAACTGGAGACGGAAAAAACTCCACGTGCAACCGTAAAGAAAAATACATCGGAAGAAAGAAAAAAAGTCTTGATAAAAAAAAAAGGGGGTGCTCGAAAATCGTCGGGGTCATCAAGGGGCTCATCTAATGGGACGAGCCAGGGAACCGGGGAACGTGAATTCTGCAGACAAACGGCCAAAAGGGTCGTTGGAAGCGGGGGAAGGGGTCTTAGGAAAGAAACAAACCGGAAAGAAATCCAAAAATAGTGTCATCTACTGGGGCCAATCCGACGATAGAAAGATGCCGCTTCAAGAGAAAGGGCGGGAGAGGACGACCCTTACCAAAACAAGTTCCACAACGCAAATTAACAAAAAAAACAACCTCTTAAAGCAGGGCGGGAAAGAAACCCTTGGCCAGTATTAAACAGTTGGCAAAAGTAGGGAGAGGGAACAGAAGGGAAAAGGTGACAAAACAAAGTGGCAAAGTAAAACATCACCAAGAGGAATGAAATTTGCTCGGAAGGGAACTTAGAATGTTTCACGATGACCAGGAGAACGAAAAAGAAAGGATCGCGTGAAGGCAAAAGCGAAGGCAGGGACTGCTATTATCAAAAAAGGGCATAGACTTACCACGAGCGCCGTTCTTGGGAAAAGGAAAATACCGACAACTACGGTAAAAAGGCGCCCCCGGTCACGATAGAAACAAACCCAGCCGGTAGAGGGGGGACTAACAGCCGAGGAAGACCTCTTCTCAGTGCTGAACGCTCAGGGAAAAAAAATCGGAGGAAATCGAGCTCAACACAACACTGAAAAGGTATTAAAAGAATATATATTGAAAGTTCTCTAGGGGGGGAAAAAAACGGGGAGACCTATTCTTCCAGAAGGGGGCGGCTTTAACCTCTGGGAAGGAGAAGCGTTTTTGAGGGAACAAGGGGGACTTTATTCGTAAGCCTTCTGAAAGGAGGGTGTTCTCCTTCCTCAGAAAAGCGAGGAATCTGCACGCGCTAAAAGGGGGGGAGGAACTTTGACCTCATAGGGAACTCTTGAAAAGAAAAAAAGAAGAGATTCCATGTCTCTATCTATGTGTTCACGGGAGGAAGGGACCGAGTCCTATGGAGATGCGAAGAGGGGGAAATCCGAAGGGAAAAAACGGGAGAGGGAAACGAATTTCTTTCCGTGCAGGGGGTTTGTCCTGGAGGAAACATGTAGAAAAAAAAAAAAGGACTGGTCCCTCTGGACAATCCGGAATTGTCGAAGGAAATAAACTGCTTTCCCCAGTTCAGTCTTCTATGATGAGGGAAGAAGAACCGGACAGACAAACGCCCTGCCTGGTGACTGTTGCGAGGGGAAATACGTCTTCCTGTTCGGAAGGAGGGGCTCCTCAGAGGGGAGAAAAAGTGAATCCGACTCTTCTTATAGGCTTTCACAAAGCGTTGCTTTTTATAAAAGGGAGGCTCGCAGGGGGCACCAACGGCGACGGGGTCGCCTGGGGGGGGGGAAACCTGGGACGTGGACGAGGCTACATGAAGGAGGTGGGGGAATGTAATGTTACGAAGGAGTGGACCAAGAGAAGATTTGATCATTGAAAAAAAAAAGAGTATCACCAAAAATGTTCAAGGAACAGGGACGGAGTGTGGCCAAAAAAAAGATGAATCGAAAGAGATGCTGAAAAAAGGATTGTCTCCTACGGTCAGGTCCCTACCTTTTGGCCCAAGGTACGCAAAGGAAAAAGCCGATCGAGTCAACCAAACGGGAAATTCACTGAGTTATACGCGGCAGGAGAAGGGACATGAGAAACGATGTGTTATCTCAAGAGGGTACGCACATAACAAAGGTGGAAGAAGACTCCACGCGGCGGTGGCATCTTCAAGAGACGGCAGAGCACAAAAGGAAAATGTTACGGCCCAAGGGTGAACTGGGAAAAAAAAACCCACTGTCCCAGGAATGTGCCGCGACGGCCGAGAACAAAAAAAGAAGAGGGAAGAGGGGGCCTGCCTCTGGATGGGAGAAGGGCACCGATCTCGGCAGAGGGAGGAACTAAGAGAAGTCCTTCGGTGGGGAAGGGGGACCTGCACAGGGGGGGAAAAAACATACAAAATCCGACAACTGTACGGCTGAGGGACGCATGGTCTCCGGACCGGGGGAGGGGGGTTCAGGTAGAGGGAAAAACCGACTTAAAAAATATTACCACAACCCAAGTCCGGATCAAAGAAGGTTCTGTCCAAGAAGGGGGAAGAAACCAGATAGAAAGAAAGGACGAACAAATCTGGGGAAGAAGAGAATGCTCGGAAACACGACGGGGGGAACGTTCTTAACTGCAACGACCGTGACGGGAAAACGTGCAGGGAAGGCGACACCATGTTACTGGGCGAAGAATCCTACGGCCGGAAAAGGAAACAGTGACCTACGGAAGGAAACGCCTTTTCCCGTCCACGGGGCGGAGGGAAAGATAGGAGGAGGAAAAAAGGGGTCTCGGCTTTGAAAAAGATCATCTAAAATAGGACCTCGACCGAGGGGAGAGGAAACTTCTCAAGGAAGAAAGCGAAACCGCTTGCCTTCGCGGGATCTGAAGCCGAAGTGGGGGAAAAAGGATCCATCAAGGGGAAAAAACAGAAAAATGTACCGTTCTCTTCTCTAAGAAAAACTCAGGCACCACGACGGGCAGAGAAAGGAAAGTGAGAATCTCCTACACAAGGTAGGGAGGCGCCTGGATCTAGACGGGAACTGACAGGTGGACTATTCCAGAAATGATCACTCCTCATGTCCCAGTGGAAAACGGGTCTCTACCTACCAGAAAAAGAAAAAAGTTACATGCCAGGGACGGGAAGAGAGACAGGGAAGGGAGAAGCTTGGTCACAATTAAAGCCTCTCCTCATAGTAGGGAAGCGAGATCTGGGGGGGGGAAAGAGAAAGCACTGGTATCCTAGAAGAGGGTGGAAGGAAAAAAAGTTTTGGGTGAAAAAAAAAGGGGAGAGAAAGAAGACTTTCTTCGAAAAGGGGGAAGTATACTGACTCAAAAAACGGAGTATGATTCAAATAAGAGATAAAAAACCACGTCGCCGACAAGCTCGGCGGAAGAGGGCTGTTCAACCAACGACAAAAAGGCACAAGGACCTAGTCCTAAATTCGCTAAAACTTCCCCGACAAAGATAAAAATCGGCAGGGAAAGAAGTCAATGCTGAAGAGGAGCGCCTACCTGTGGTGAAAAGAAAAATAAAAGGAATGATCTGGGTCAAGAAAAAGAAGAAAATTAGTGGTACCTTTCAGAGAGAAGGGAATCGGCTTGTGATCAAAAACATACATAGTCCGGTACCTGCGAAAACAACGGGGATCCGCTAACGAACCTGACCGGATAAGGCTTCAAAAAAAGAGAGAGGCCCGCAGAGGGGTTTCCTTCCTTTGGGGAGGCATAAGCAATCGGCGCAGGAGGAAAAAAGAGATTATACGGTTGTGAACAAGTAAGTTCGAGCCTGGCCCTGTTTCTCAAAAAGGGCGGTAATACTTAGGAAGGAGCCGACTCGAGGGGTACTCTGAGGCTGAAAAAGAAAAAAAAAGGAGTCTCCCTCCAGAGAAAAGACCTGAGGGGAACTACAATCTAATAGACATTGGACAGCAGGGAAGATGCGGGAACGCAGGAGGAAAAAAAGGCAGAGTTTAGTTCACACTTAGGCCACGTGAGAAAAAGGTTACCCCAATGGGAGTCGGGTCAAAAAAGAAAAGGGTGCCGCCCGCGTGGGGGGAAGATTCAGAAAGAAGCTTCGCATTCTTCTACCACGAGTAGGCGTCACCGGGGGGTTGCCTGAGAGGGAGAGGGGGCCTTTGACCATGCCAGTACCTTACCGAACTGATGCAAGAAGTGGAGGAAAACCGGTTTTGGGTTGGTGACCGAGTAGGAACGCGGGGGCGGTGACTGCGTAACAGACACCGCATTCAGGAAAAGTAACAACGCGCAGAAGAGGGGGCAGCGGAGGACAGGTTTTCTCCTCTAATGGAAGGAATGGCAGGTCGGAGGGTAAACTTTTTAGACATGAGGACCCCCGAAAAGAAGAACAAAAAAAAATCGTTAATATGTTCGTGTATGGGCTCCGGTACACGCCCCAGTGAGAAAAGAAAAAGAAGGGGGACACGCGAAGTAAACCTGGAGGTGGCACTGTAACATCCGTGTTGTAAATGTTTTTTGGAGAGGACCGTACACAAAAAGAGCCAAGCCACCTGCTCAAGCACGATGGAAGCTCGAAATGGGGAAGTCTGCCAAACCAGTGAACTATACCCAAGTCAAAAGAAATCAGGGGGTCCTGAAGGAGAAATCAGGCATGAAAGGGTTTTTCCGCCCGAAAAAAAAAAGGAAGAGTTGATTCGCCCAGAAGCCGTGAAGGTCACCATTTCGGGATCCATGAAGTTGGCTCCCAGAGAAGGGGGAAAGAGAATGCCATATGGGAAAAAGACCCTTCAGTTCCCGACAGATGAAAAATCGGTCCAAAAAGGGATGTCTCAAGCGAACAAAGGGAAAAAACAGACCTGCCTTTTCACCGCTGCAGCCCAGAAAGAAACCAAATCCGCATGGAAAGGGGAGATCTTCAACCACGGTCCCAAAAGATTCTAGTAGCGCCTCGGCGGAAAAAAAAAAAGGCCGTATCCACAAAGAGGGTGGGCTCTGAAGATCTTCTTATTCCTCGGTTCGGACAGCGAAGGCGGTCGCCCTAGCTTCTAACCTTAAAAATGGTAGGCAAGGGAAAAACAACAAAATTTCGTTGGCACACAGAGGATTCTTCTCCAGACACACGCACACTCCGCCGACCGAGGAACGACGGGAAAAGATTAAAGGGGACATCTTAAGAGGGCCCAACAGGAGAGATATTTCCCGGAAAAGGAAAGGAGGTGTCAAAAAAGGCCCACCAAAAAATCCGAAAGATTTAAGGGAACGAACCGTTATTAACCAACACTACGTACTTCGGGGAGAGGTTCAAATCTGAACGTGAGACCCTCAGGACGTGAACCAGAGGAGGAGAAGGGGATTGCATCATCGGGAAAATACTCAGAATTCACTTTAAGTCTTATACCTCGAAAAAAAGGAACCGCTTGGGAAGAAAAGACCAGAGGCCTAGAGGTAGAAAGCCGATGCTGCATCAGGGACGTCCGACTCTCAAAGCTGACCTACGCAGCCAAAAGGGAAAAGGGCGCCTGGAAAAAAAGGCCTGTCTCTCTTAACGGGCCGCCAGGAAAAAATCCTCGACAGGCGGAAGAAGACTCTACACCGGCAGTT
>Ga0179593_1411906_pt1 | contig 20253 bp, 26 predicted proteins | sample CZODoug2_1_08_16_FD_185931 | JGI IMG/M metagenome (GOLD analysis project Ga0179593, IMG submission 185931) | Vadose zone soil fungal communities from Angelo Coast Range Reserve, California, USA - CZODoug2_1_08_16fungal (PacBio error correction) | ecosystem: Environmental > Terrestrial > Soil >...
TCATCCGAGCTTCCCAGTTCGCAAGGTTTTTCATAAGTAAGGGGATTTCTCCAAAAAAAACGCAGGCCGAAAAGCAAAAACGCATCGTCCCCATCCCATAAATCGGCCACGCAGGGAAAGGGGAAAGCAGGAACGGGTAAACACCAACTTAAAAGGATTGGCGAACGCCCGCCACTCATCGGTGTGGATGGAAACGCACGCTCAGGAAGTACTTCGCGCCAAACGGAAAAGGGACATACCGACAAAACAAAAAAAATTGCGTGGAAAGCCGGCCAGCCAGAAGCAAGGCGGGGAAACCAGAGAGGGGGGGAGCATCAGCCGGTCGTTTACAATCCGGATAGTTTTGGGGAGGAGCACGCTAAAAAACCGTCGTTGTAACTGACCGCGCCATTAGGGGAAAGGAGGCCCCGCACACAGGCAATATTGTAACTCCCAGTTGGTAAAAAAGCCGCAAAAAAAGAAAGGAAGGTGGCCACTCATCCTCAATCCGGCCTCGGCGCGAAGAAACCAAAGGTCACGAAGTCCGGAAGAAACCAAGGTACCAAAAAAGAAAAACTGAGAGGAAGAAAGGACCGACCCCGGACTCCTTAAGACCGCGCGGAGGGAAGAAGGGAGGAGGATACCTAACCCTATCGGGGTACCTCATGAGATGGGCACCCCGGAAATCCGGAAACTCGCACTTAAGTCCTCGCCCTGGGGGGGGGCGGCGTCTACTTCTCACGGGGGAGAGCCATGGGGGGAAAAAGGAAGAGAATTAATAAATCGGTCAAAGACGTCAATTGAAAGGGACCCTTGAAGCGAAATACAACATCCCCGTCTCACCATCTCCCGATCCCCCAATCGACGAAGGAGGGCCGACTATCCCTAAGCAGCTCAGACGAAACGGGTGGGGGTGCAATTGAACAGCAAGGAGCGAGGCCCTAATTCAAAAAACAACCATCTGAGAATTATGAAAGTTTACTCATCGTAAAGGGAACGAGTCGGACCAGACTTCGAGATAAAAGAAACCCTCATTGCAAAAAAACGATTCACCGAGAAGAAAAAAGGTCCGTGTTTCTAAAAACTACATGGCCAGAAAAGCAAAGGAAAGGGGGGCCGAGGTATACTTCACCATTAAGCACCAAGAAGGGAAAAGAGTTCCAAGGAACCCCAAGTCACCGAGAGGAAAGACGAATTATGCCGGGGACGCAGGGATAAAAGAAAAACCGAATACGCACGGAAAAAGAGGGGGGAGTGGCAAGGGATAGCCGGGCCGGGACAGGGGCCGGAGGACTGTCGTCCGTCCAGAACACTTCAGCTCTACCAGACAGAGTGAAACCTGCACTCCTCAAGCAAACTGGGGAAAAGGACTCTTAAAAAGACTAAAAAGAGAGACCCGACGAAGAAATCCTCAGGAACTCCGAACAGGTCATTACTAGAAAAACGGTGCAAGACAGGGATGGGGACTAACCAAACAACGAACTCCGCCGCAAAAACCATTTAAAACTGCAAGGGGAAGTCGCTTGCGGCCCCATGATGGTCCACACAAAGGAACGTGAAAACCCACCCAACCCACCGGCGAGAAAATGCAAGAAAAACCCCCCACCGCCCCTCGAGTCGTCGCCGGCCAGCGGGGGAACCTTGAAAAAAAAGTGACCTGCGATGGGGGGGTCTTGGAATGGGAATTTTAAATGAACATCTCGTGCGGAAATAAAAAAAGGTCATATCCCTGCAACAGCGCGGGGAAACCGAAAAAAAGATGCAATCGAAACCTTTGAACTTTTGGAAAAAAATTCCTGCAACAAGGGAGGAGGGGGGAAAAATCGTCAACGGTAAAAAGTCGTGACGCTCAAGAACATCCAGCAAGGGGGGAGAAAATCAAATGGGTTGGTATTCTAAAATGACCCGTGGCAAAGGTCATAGAAAAAGAGAGACTAGGAAGTGCCAAGCCGAAGGCAATGCCATTTGAAAAGCAAAGGGGGAAAAATCAAGGAATAGGGTTTTGTAAGTTGGGCAAAAAAGACGCGGGAAATAGGAGTGCCAACACCCAGAGAACACGACGAGCCGGGGGGGGCGGGAGAGGGCAAAGTTTGTCAGTCAAAAAGTTTCCGTCAAGGTCACGATTGGGGGGGTGGAAGAGACAAATTGAAGAGACTAAGCATGCTCACAGCCAGGTCTCGTGGAGAGTGGGGGAAGAAGGAAAGGTCATAAAAAACGAAATGGGCCTTAAACTAAGTATAGCAATAAAGACTCAAACAACGGAGGAGAAAGAGAGAAATTTGATTGACGCTCCAAGGAAGGAAAACCATCTTGATGTAAGGACGACCGTAGCCAGGGGGAAAAACACGGAGGAAAAATCAGAAGCGGAGTGGGAGATGGAGACTAACGGGGGTGCTCATACGCCAACGGGGCGAATGACGGGAAAACTGGCACAAACGCGCCAATTGCGCTGGAGATGTGCGTGGCAAGGAGCCATAGAACGCGGCGGTCAAGTAAAAAGGTTTGGGTGCGAAACGGCCCTGTAGTTGCACAGTCATCATAAAATCGTCGCGTCTAAATGGAGGGCAAACGGGAAAAAAGTGTAAATCAAAAACTGAGGCGGACAACATGGCGGATGCCACAAGCGAGTTCAAAACGGACTTTTTCCAAAAAGGTACTAGGTTCACGACACTTGGGGGGGAGGAAGGGGGTGTCCAAAAAGTGAAAAGGAACGAGGCTCGAGAGGACGCTCTGAGGGTGCAAAAAAAAAAGGAGTGGAAGACGCGGATGTGCACGATTCAACCAGTCGAGACCATACGTGACGTTGAAAGGAATGTGCATTTCGGCGACCGCCTCCACCTGCTGGGGGGACTACGGATTGGGGGGGCAAGGGGAAATTCACCAACGTCGGCAAAGTGCCTACTAGTTTGTATCTCCAGACTCAGAAAAAAGGGGGTGGGATAAGCAAGCATGACGGGGGTTGAAAGCGCGGCGGGATTTTCGCTCGGTATCGGAAAGGGTTGGTCACTGGCCAAGTAAGTAATAAAAAACGCGGGCTCGTAAAGAATGGGAAGGTCAGAGGAGAGGGGTGGTCTTTAAGTAGGATAAAACACGAGGGAGGGGAGGTAAACGCCAGCGGGGAAAGAAAAAGAGGGACGGCGGCCCTGGATGGAACTGGTCCGCGGGAAGTGGGAAGGAACAAGGAAGAAGGACGAACACTTGAACTTTTTCGGAAATGGGTGACTTCTACTTATGGGTGGGGACGTTTCGGCTCACACAAAAACAAACAACGTAGGGCACGAAAAGATCTGTGACTGGGTTTTGTAGCACGGCTCATACTCAACTCCTTGGACGGATTTTAATTATCCAGAAGTTCCAGGAAGAGGGGGGGACGTAGTTTAAAAGAAACCGGGGAGGGTGAGAGGGTAGGGTCTGGAGGGGGGCAAGGTGAAAGGAGAAAAAGGAGGACCGATTCTTAGGGGAGCTGAATGGAAAAAAGGGGGGGGACTGAATTCTCACTAGTGTTGGGGGAAAGAAAGAGCAGGGAAAAGGGGACCCATGAACCCCTGGTCTGTGCGGTATCGAGGAGGCCTATGGCAGAGTATGAAGGACACACACGGAAGGGAGCGGGCGGATTCTTAGTAAGGGGGAGGGGAGGGAGGAGGCCACTAAGGGTCCATTGGTGGAAGGAAGGCCGTGGGAGTGAAAGTGGTTTCAGGGAAAGAAAGGTTTGTAAGGGCGATGCCGCCGAGACGGAAGACAAACCGCCAGGCATTACTTTCCATGGCGAATAAAGGAAAACCGGGATTAGGACGCACCAAAATAGGAATCCATATATCCTGGGCGTCAGACGCGGAAAGTGGGACAAAGACGAGTCGTTTGGATTGACAAAAAAGAGCGGGGTCGGCGGGAGGATAAATCGAAGGAAATTCTATGGGGGAGATTGAATAGGGGGAGGAAGCCGAAGTGGTCCGAATTCCAAACTGGGAACAGAGCGGGAGGGGCAAAAGTAACGGGGGAGGGAGTTCGAGACTTGCTAGGTGGCTGAATTCCGGAATGTGGGGAAAGAAGTCGGGGAACCACAGGGCTTCCATGATCAACCAAATGTTGGGGGACCAATACCGGCCAAGGCTAGGGGGAAAAAAAAAGAAAAAACGCGCGGGTACGGGTCCCTTGGCTTTAAGGGGCAGGAACGAGAAAAGTCCAGGTAACCTTTGGGGAAAAGGAAAAGCTAATCTTTGGGTTGGACCGGGGCGACTGAAGGAATGGATAACTAAACGTGCGGGACATCCAAAAAAATTGATTTGGAGTTTGTTAAACTGGCAATGCCATAGGGGGGGAAAAGCGGTGCAAGTGAGGCCGTGCCGGGCGATAAGAAGAGAGGGACGAAGAAAATTCTTAACCTGCAGGTGGTGGAGACGTGGAGGAGAACGCCGAAAATGCTAATTGCGCGAAACTCCGTCCGAAGCGCTGATTTAAACAGCACGCGAAACAACAAAACGGGATGATGATAAAAGAAGGAAGGGATCGCCACAAAAAGGAGTCAAACGAAAAGAAGAGGTTGAAAAAGGAGGTCGGAAAGCCCGCCGCCGAACAAAAAGAAATACCGTCGTCGCCGACACTTTCGCTCGGGGGGCCCGAAAAAGCCAAATGGCACCAGTTCTCGCCGCAAAGATTTTCTATACCGACCGAACTGCAGTGGAAGGTCCCGCACGTACGGTACGCCGGGGAAAAATGCTCGGCGCAAACTGCCACAGCAATCTGGAACCCCGGGGGAAAAAGGGATGCGTCATGAAACAATCAACAAAGGGAACTTCGGGACAGGATAGGAGAAACTGGGGGGGTTTCCAGTTCTACGGTTGGGAAGGAGGGGGACGACGCTTTTGGGGAAAAAATCCGAAGGCTGACGGAAAGGCTCAAAAAAAAATCCGGGGGCATGCAGATCGAACTAAACCAAGTTAACCTCCAGGAGAAAAAAAAGAATTGGGGGAAACTCAATAACTCAAAAAACGCCGCTTCTTTCAGGGCAAACATGAAGTCACCGAGAACAAAAAGTGGACGCACAAGGCCTTCATGATCCCTACTCCTACAGAACTTAATCAACCCGAACTGAGGGGATTTTGGCTTCAGGGCGAGTAGGATAAAAAAACCCTAAAAGACGTGATCTCCGACCGAAGTTAAAGCATGGAAAAAAGAATCGCCCGGCCTCTGCCCTTTGGGAGGCTACGTCAGAAGGGGGGAAGGCATCGCCGGTCAAAGCAAAAATGAACCTTCTTCCCCACGCCAGAAAGGACAAAAAAAGGGGGAACCTTTGAAAGGAATCCAAATCAAACCGTCTGCACACGACCTAAAAACGAAGAAGAACGTCCCCCTCGGAACGGCCGCAGATCGAAGCCCTAGCTCTAAGTAACCAAAAAGGGAAAAGGGGACAGGGGAGAAAAAAGCAAGAGGGAGGGGACAGGTCAAACTACAGGCGTAGAATGGTCATGGGAAACCAAATTTCAACCAAGGAAAATCCTTCCAGAAGAAATCGGGAGAACTTCGCGATTACTGGCCTCCCTAGTCCGCACTAAGGCAACTAAAGAAACAATCAAGTTTCTTGGGAAACAAACATTTACCGGGTCTGCAATTGGGGCAGAGAGGGAGTTAAACAATGCACAAGAGACGCCATTCTACGTATTGGAGAAAGGGGGCATGTAACCACCAAATGAAAAAAGTATCGAAAGCCTATTGAATGTGTCCTTGAGGGATGCCAAAGGACAAAGAATACGTACGTCACCAAGAGAGAAAAGGTGGCCAGGTCGACCTCACGCGGAAGGGAGCCTCGCCATCCAACACGGAAAGGAACGATCTTTGGAACCCCGCTTTGGGCGATACTCCCACCGAAGCGTAGATTCAGCTAAAAATCCTCCGCTACAGAACGCGACGTCAGAGGAAAAAAAAGCGTCATGAGAAACCTAACCGGCAAGGAAAACGTAAAAAAAACGAAGGAACATCACCGGGACAGGGGAAAAAGTCGAGCGCTTTGCGTCATGATGCGGGGGGGAGAAACTTTAGAGGCCCGAGGAGACATGAAAAAAAAATCAAAAAAAAGAAATCGTAGTCGGCGGGGCCGCCAGCCAAGGACAATGTTTTTTGTTCACAAGAGGGGTGGTCTCTTACTGGGTCTCTCACAATCGGGGGAGGAAAAGAAGGGAAAAAGAAAGACATCCGATCTCGGTTGCCCCTCTCCGAGGCAATTGGAAATTGGGGGGGAAAAAAAAAAAGGGGGGCCACAAAGCTGACCGTGCAGGCAAAAGGGAAAGTAGGAAGAGCGGGAGGGACATCCTCAATTGACGAACGGACAGAGTTGCTCTAAAAACCCGTTTTAAAGAACATTTCTAAAAAAGGAGCTACGGCAAAGTTTCACATGGAAAGGGCGGCGAAAAAAAAAGACATGTCATCGGGCAAACCATACGGGAATATTGGACCAAAAAAAAAAGGAAAAAGAATCAGCGAAAGCCGGAAAAAGGTGGTGGCTGGTCTTTCACGCGGGCCGGTTCCGGGGATGGGGGGAACGGTGGGGGGGCGGCAAAAAAAACTGGCCGCGAACATCCTACGCCAAACCCGCTTCTAAGGAGGCGCCTTTTGGGGGAAAAGTCCTCGAAAGGGCCATAGTTTTGTTAATATATAAGGAAAACAAATGATACACCGCAAAAGCACTCAACAACACAACCTGGAGAAAAGGGGAAGAGGTTGAGGTTTCTATGTATTACCCCCGAAAAATCTGGATCCTCAAGGAAAAGTCCATTGCCACGCGAATCAGAAAGAAGAGGTGAGTGGGCGAAAAGGTGTAGTCTGACGTTGGTGGGGTTGGGGGTGCAACTGTAGGGAACAAGACAAGACCGGGGCAGCAAAGCGCAACTGGCCAAGAAAAGCCACATTCTCGGACTAGAAAAAAATCGGGGGGCAAAGCTGGCATATCCGCAAGTTTTTCAAATGGAAAAATGGGTGGGCGACAGCCCCTGGCGGGACTCAAAAGATCAAAACGGTGTCCCAGGTACGGGCAGTTGAGATACATGTCGGAAACGGGGGAGGGTGAGTCGACAAAACTGGATCCGCAAAACTGTGCCTGGGTTCAAATGAGACGAGTGCAAAGCTGTGTGTCAAAAAAACCGTTGACGTCAAAAAGCCTTGGGGGAAGACCCCTGGGGGGGGTTTAAAAGAAAACGTGCAAAAACTAAGGGGAAATCTCTCGGACGCGCGACGGTTTTCAGGAGGGAAGAAAAGGGATTCACCGGAACTTAGGAATCGGCAGAACCAAGACGGTCTAGTTAAAATTGAAAGGTGGCACGATGCGACTACAGCGAGGGGGAAGGTTCGGTAGGGAAAAAGGGAGGGACGAAAAACTCACGTCCTCGATGTTGTAGCACTCTCATGAAGTAACCAAACCGGAAAATCGAATCCGTGGAAAAAAAATGGCAGCGCGGATTTCGGAGAAGAAGGGCGATAGGGAGGGATTTTTGCAGAGTACGACGTGCAAATGGGGGCCACGAAAGAGAGGGGATTCGAGGAGAGGGGGGATAGAATTGTAACTGCACGACGCGGGATGGAAGGGTCGGGGGGCGAAAAAGAAGAGCGGTCAGTCTGGATGGCGAATGCAGTCCGCGGGTTTAATAGGGCGTGCGAGAGGGTAAGCAAAGTGCCGGGTCGAAGGGGGGGGGTGGAACGGGCCCAGGTTCTTGCTTTGTGAATCCACAACACATTCAAATGGGAGGAAAAGATCGGTGACTGGGGTGGGGGGGGGGGGGAAGGAAAAAACTGATCAAAACTCAGATCAGGGGGGGGGGGAGCTTCTGGATGGAATGGGGGAAGAGCCGGAAAAGAAGACAACCTCTGTGACGAACGGGGTCCATGTAGAAAAAGGAAAACGGGAGAGGTATCGTGCGGACTGGGGGGGGGCCAGGAGAGTAACGATTAGGGGACGGGCTGAAGGAGTGCGAAAAGGCTGGAAATTCTCAAAGAGGGAGGGTTGGTGGGGCATCGGGACGAAAAGGCGGGCGCCAGGAAACAAAAAAAAAAGAAAAAAGGGGCGGTTATTTTCCTGAGGCGGAGAAGTGCGCTAGGCGGAAAAGGAGGAGCGGGCGGATTCGTTACTGGGAGAGGGAGGGGGGGATGTTGCGGGAGGAGGCAGAAAGCCGTGTACTGTAAGGATGGAAGAATGTGCGGCAGGGGCAGTGGTTCTCAGATTTTGACCGGCGATCCGAGGGACGACGGAAAAAACAGAAGGAGGACTTCAGGGCGAGAATGAAGGACTTACGGCCCCAGAGAGGGGCGGGGGTCCAAGATCCAGGTGGTGTTGAGGGGGAAAAAGACAGCGAAAAATGTGTCCAATGCGCGCGCCGGGGGAAGGGGGGTGAGGGAAGCGGGAAGAAAGAAAGGACGCTTGCGTACTTTGGGTATGGAAAAAAGGGCGGAAAGACCTCTGGGGTATATTGAAGAGGACTTATTGGGAGGGGGAGGAGTGAGGGGCAAGGGAAAAGGGGAAGGATTTGATCGGAGCTCGTGCCGGGGAAAGAACGAAGGTAAGCCTTCGGGTAAAACTCAAAAAAGGGGTAAAGTCGTTCCCAAGAAAAAAGAGGGGACAAGAAGGGGAAGGTCAAATTCGCTGGGAGAGAAGGGACAGGAAGAAGTCTTCAAGGGGGAATGAAACTCGTTGCTTTGGCCATGAGATCAGGAAAAACGACTGTGAGGGGAAAGAAAAAAAAAAACCATGACTGCGGGGTATCGACCTATGGTGGGGGCAAAAAAAAGGTGCCCAGTATGACAAAACGTCCTGAGAATAAGAATAAAAACGAGGGATTCGAGGGTGACGGGACGTTGAGGGAATCCTTTACACGAGGAGGGGAGAAAAATTTCGCGCAACTCCTCTGGAGAAGAGATGGATTTGGATCGAGAGACAACAAAAAAAGGGAAGTAAAGAAGATCCGTTTGAAAGAAGCGAGGAAAAAAAAAGACAAGCGAGGGAGCGAATTTACGCTTCTTAAAGGCAAGGGCCAGCAAGAAACGGCCGCGAACACCTGCAATTAACAAGAGGAAGCAAGGCCCGGATTCTGTCAGCCCGTGAAAGGGGGTCAAGGTAAACTTTCAAAGCCACCAATCCAAAACTTGTTTTCCATAAAAGGCCGAAACTCCAAAGGGGGTTTTCTGTCAACAACGTCGGAGCCTGGGAAATGACCTCAACGCCATGCAAAAAAAGCAGCGAGCAGCTTCACCCAAACCCGGCCTACGGCGGAGACTGAGGGGAAACCCGATAAAGAAATGACAAAGCTCTCAGCCGAACCGGTCTTGGCAAGAACTGTCGTCCGTTTGGAAAAAGAGGGGCCAAAAATCTTTTTCCTCCAGAAGGGGAGGACCATTCACTGTCGTGAGGAAAAACAAAAGGGACATCATATCGACTCCGAAAACGGTGAAGGCGCCCCGCATGAAAGTAGTTGTGTTGACACTCCTCTCGGGACGGGGAGGATGAAAGAACGCCAAACAATTAGCGCCAAGTTACGAAGGAAAGATGGAGAAAAAAACCCTAAAAAAACCAAAAAACACCCCGAGGAATGCCTGCGCTGCTCTGATTCCGAACCCGGGAAGAGAAGGGAACCAGCCACTTTGGCCGCTCCAACGGAAAAGTGAAGAGACCGGCGGGGGGAAGGGGAAATAAGAGAAACGGCGATCAACCTCAAGACCTCGAGAAAAGGGAAAGAAGGGGAAAAGAGTTCCAGCCGGACAAGGGACAACGACCGCTCACTAAGAAAACAGACCCCAAAAAGTCTACATCATCCTAAGAACTCAAAAAAAGGAATAGCACCGATACGCTACGCAAGGAAGGAAGAATAACCGCCCACAAAGGGGGGTTGAAGGGCGGCAAGAGGAAAAGTGTTGGGTCCACAAAAAAAACAAAATCTGAGAAGGCATGGAAAAGGGTGTTCGCAGTAATTCAGGCAACTTACCGAAAAAATCGGGGAATCCTTGGCGAGGACACTGCCAAAAAGCATTTCCCGAGGAAAACATCACAATCCAGTTTTAGGGGGGAAACTACAGGGAACAATCTAAGAGGACACAGGGGGGGGGGGATAAAAAAATGGGTAACACCATGTTCCACGCCGAAGAAAAGGGGGCTGAAGGATGCAAGGCGAACCGAAACCAAGTAAAACCTGGGAGATGGATACTTTAATTGGTTTGCATGCGGGCAGCCAAAATAAGACTTCGAATCACAAACCTGCAACGTTAAGTGGAGAAGGATGAGCAAGGGGCACAAACAAAGGGAGGAATCCCGGGAAGTAAAAGTCGCCATCCAGGCTAACCGATCTTTCTGACAAACCTCCCAGAGTGCTTCCTCACTACTCCCCATTAAAAAAGATTCCAGTACATCTTCAAGCAAAAAAAAACGGGGAAAAAATCGAGAAGAGAGAAGCGATGAGATACGAAAAAGCAAGATTCGCAGGGACCCGAACTTAAGCAGCGCCATTTGGAAGACGTCTGAAGCGAGGGGTAAATCCCCATGATTTTAGAAAACATCGTGGCAGTGAAGCCACGGAGCGACAAAATGCAAATCCGCTCACACCCCTCTGATGAATACGCGCAATACGTGAAAAGTCAATTTTGAAAGCGAGGTTTCGGGAAATGGTAATTCTTGGGGCACTCTTGCCGGAAAATACGGGGACAGTCGGATCCGAGAGGGTTCCTCCGGGCAAAACGTGCAAACCGGGGGGGGGAAAAAACAGGCATGCAAAGGGGGGGTCAGTTAACAAAAATCGACAAAAAGTCGGGTTACGACTCTGGGAAATCCGAAAGGGCTGCCTCCAGTTTGGAGATCCACTCCAAAGGGGGACAGACATGTCATGAAAAGACAAATCACGGACGGGGGGGTAAGCAAGACAATGTCGCAGAAAAAAAAAAAGAAAGGTCATATCGTTGTGGGCACAACGATTGGAAAAAAGGGGGGGGGGGAAACGCAAATCATCAAGAAAAAAAGAAGACTTTTGGCTGGACGCTGGTCCTCGCCCTTCAAGGGACGAGGGGCGAAGAGCAAAACAACTCGTCAGAAACTCCATCTCCACCTGGGGAGATCGTCTTTGGGGGACAGGAAAGACGCTGGCAGGCACAATGGGTCCGGTACGAGAAGGGGCAAATCTCGTAAAAAAAAAAAAAAAAAAGGAGGAAAGCAAACTAGGCTTTGCTGGGCGCATCGAATTACCGGAACAAGCTTTGCTTCGCGTCGACAAGGCCAAAAAAAAAAAGCGGAAGGGAAAAGTGGGCGATGGATGGTGATAAAGGGGTTCTATGACAATCGTGACCTAGAAGGGGGAAAAAAAACGGCGGGGGGCAAACGAGGGACAGGCTCAGGACAAGGCCTGGGCGTGCAGGGGACGAACAGATCAGAAGGCTGGGTCAAAAACGAAGGGTGTTTGTCGCCGCAATGAAGTTTAACGATGGGCCACTGGGGGGAGTATAGACATGGAGGGCAACGGAGTGGGAGCAAAAAACGGAGGGCGCGCACAGTGGGGGTCAAAGAGCGGAAGGGTTTACACTACGGGGGGGGCAAAACCGTTGACTGAGGGTTCCACGGACACCGTGGGGCAAAAAAGGGAAAGAACAAAGGAAGAGAGGGAACGAAAGGATGTCGTATGGGACGCAAGAAGGGAGGAATAAAACCAGAAGACAGCTCGGGGAAAAAGATTACACGATGGGCAGGGATGACGACTACACGAGGGGACGGAGAAGGGGCATCGTCGACGAGGTAAAGAGGAAGGAAAAACTGAAGGAAGACATGGGAGGCACAGGGGAAGAAAAAACGACAGGGTTTTGTTACCGGAAAGTTTTCTGAGAGGGGGAGGGAGAGGCTCGGGCTTCGAAGGGTCTGTTTCGATATTAAGGGGAAAAAGGGACGAGATGCGGGGGGGGAAAGTGTCTTCATGAGAAAGAAATTTAACACGAGAGACAAAGATGCGACGCCACCGGAAAGAAGCGCGGAGGGGAAGGTAGGACGGAGTAAGTCCTACGTGTGAAGTGCGGGAAAAGAAAGGTCCGTGGGGTCGAAGCTTCTGGGCGTTCGAACGGCTAAAAAAAGCAAAACATTAACGTAGTGAATAGTCGGAAGGGTACGGGGAAATGTCTCAGACGCGAGAACGGGTTCTTCTGGGGGGGACCCTCAAAAAGCCAACAAAGGGCAGAATGCAGGGGGAAAGGGGAGGGTACGCAGAAAAAACTGATTGTGAGGGTGCGTGGGCGGACGAGGGGGGGAAACGAAGGGGGGGGGGGTCCAGTGGAGGGAGGAGGGGCTGGATTGCTAAAAAGGGGACAAACATGAGTTAGGGTGGTTGGCGAAGAGGGAAGGGAGCTGGGGAAAACTAACCCGCCGTGCGGGTTGTATCGAGAGCGGCTGGCAGGAGGGGACAAAACGGAAGGGGAGCGGGGAAGGGAGCTTTGGTAGGATGATGGGAGAAAGGGAGTTGCTGGAGATGACCAAAGGTAAAATTGGGGTCCTTGAAGCGGGGAAGAGGGGGAAGATTTACATTGTCAGGATTTTGGGAAGTCCGCCGGCTAAGTAAGAAAAAGGGCGATTGAAAGAGAGATTTCCCGGCGGCGGACATAAGAAAGATATCTATAAAGTGTAACGGAGCAGAAGACGCAAAAATTTGACAAGCGGAGGGGGGGAAGGGGGGGAAAAGGGTCGAGGGAAGAAGAAAAGGGGACGCTTGCTAATTTTGGGGGCATTGTGAGAAGGTGCGGAAGCGAGGGGGACGTAATATGAGGAGTTCCCTGAAGAAGAGATTCTTCTCATGAAAGGAGGAAGGGTAGGAAGGAATGCTCCCGGTGTGCGGGGTCAATTTGGCGAAATCGGAGGTAACAAGAGAGAGTTCCGCCTCCCAAACAGAGGGGGGCAAATACCTGGACGTGAGGACTTCGACCAAACCTGGTCTCTTCTTTATTAAACAGGCGCGAGTGAAGGGGGGGGGATGCTATTGCGTGGAAAAGTTGTCGTGAGGTCATTCATATCGGGACAGAAAAAAATTGATGATTGGGAGGGGGAAGAAAATCCATTTCAAGATTTGGGCAAACTACCATTTTGTAGTGGGTCGGCAGGGCAGGGGAAAAAAGGAAGAAAAAGGGGGCGAAAAAAATGCGTTCAAACAGGTGCCTGTTGTGGAGAAAGACGGAAGCGTTCGATTGAGAGAATCAAGTGAGTGCTAAGCGGCGAGGGGGAGATCAAAGGAAAAAAACCAAAAAAGAGGGAAAAAGACCTGGGGTGACAATCATCTCTTCAGAAAAAAAGGAGGGAGAAAGATTCGAAAAAAGATAATTTCTCCCTCCCTAGGGCCAGAACAACTCTGCAGGTAAAGGAATCGTCGCGGGGGGCCCTTAGGAATCTGAGGACCGTTGAAATCAATGGGCACCAAGGGGTTTCTGACTACAAAAAGAGGAAAAGGATGTCGACGCAGCACGCCGTGTTGGAATCAAAAAACGGTCTTCTCGACTACAACTCATGCTGGGGGGAAAACCGGGCCAAAAAAAAGAGTCATCTTCAAAAGGAAGACGTGCTGAGGAAGGATCCAGCCCGGCGTCCACGAAAGTTGGGAGAGGGCACAAGGGGGAACACGTTCTTGATCAGGGGAAGCGGTGGGGGGGGAAAGCTCTAAACGGGTCCAGAAGGGGGCGGACACCGAATGCGCCGCAAAGAAAACACGATCGGGACGAAGTGGGTCAGGCGCCTCCGCTAAAAAAACGTGAAAAAAACTGACACTCTCCGAACGCGGGGACGCATCGAATTACCTCACCGAAACCACGCACGCGTCCTTGACGGAAGAGCAAAAGGAACAGAAGGCGGAAAGAAACCCATCGGGCAAGAGGACCGCGTCGTCACGAAAAAACAGGGGAAGAGGGACGACATCCGGATTCAAGCCGGAAATAAATCGCCCTGAAAGTGAAGCTCCCGTGGAGGGGAGACGCCTGGAAGGGGCTAGCCGTCAAATCCCGAGAAAAAAGGAAAGAAGGAACCCGGCGGACCACTTGACAACTGGGGGGGGGGAAAGGCAGCAAAAAAAAAAGGAAAAGTCTCCATCATCCTAAGAAAAGGAACAAAAAAACCCGCTCCTCGTCCAGACCGCGAAGCCCGGCTAATACGAGATACCGAACAAAAGTGTGTGCAGGGGGCGAAAAGAGCGGGGGCCCCGCCAACAACACTACGGAGGAGAGAGAAGCCCATTTGGAGCATTCCAGCACGTCCCTAATAAATCGGGGAACTAATCGATTACAAGTTCCCCCCCCAGTCCAGGGGCAAGGAGAACTCCAAAAGGGGAGGGAAACTCATGACACAGACTGAGCTCGCGGGATAATTCCAAAAAAGGGGAAAAAGAAAGAAAAAGCTACATGACGGGGGGTTAACAAAAAAAACAAATCACCGTCTTCAGAAGCTTAATTGCTGGCGCCGGTATCCAAAGACAACCGGGGGGGGGAAGACGTGTCGACTGTCAACAGACAGCGTCCCAAGGAGGGCGAGATCATCACACAAAAACCAATGTAGAAGAAAGAGGAAGGGGTCAGCTCAACCCCCCCACCCAGGTTACCAGAATGCTCGGAGGAAGGGCCGAGTGGGCATAAGAACTAGACCAGGCCTCAAAAGGAGGTCTCTGGTCAGTGACCTATTCAAAAAAAATCTACTCTAAAAATTCGACGATCTAAGCCAGGATCAACTTACTAGAAAAACTGGAAAGAGCGGAGACGGAAAACCTATGCAGACGACCGACCTCCATTGTCACCGGTACGAAAGGAGGAGTGGGAGGCATCACCACCAGAATGGCAGGGCAAGAGGAAAAGGGGGAAACAACTTTCTTGCGGGGAAAAAAAAGGGCAAATAAATGAAGCCAAACCGTTTCATTGGGCAACCGGGAAAGAGTGCATTATTTTCACGTTTCGAAAGGGTTGAAAGGGTGCAATGTAAGGCATCGCGAGGAGGGAGGGTTTCATCCTGAAACCATACGTGGGAAACCTCTCGCCTCATAGGGGGAATGGGGGGGAAAGTGGAAAAAAAAAATGCCCCAGGGAGTCTTAAAAGAGTAAAAGGGTGGAAAAGGGGGGAAGACGGGGGTTAACGCGCACGAGGTGACCAAACGCAAGTGGAGCAAGCCATCAGTTTTTTGAGGAGGAAAAAGTCCCGGGGAAAAGAAATTAGAGAACGCGAATAACCGGTGCACTATGCAAAGGGCGGGGGGAGGGGAAAGAATCATTTCGATTTTTCGCGATAGTGGGGGAGGCGGAAAGAAAATCAAAAAGAAAGAGGAAGGAATTTCTCTCTGGGAGCAGTTGAAGGCTCACTTCAAAGGGATAAAAGGAATGCTAAGGGGGCGCAAAAACTTCGCTAAGGACCATAGGCAAAATCTTGATTCGAGCGGGGGGAAAAGGCCTCGAGGAAGGGGGAAATAACGAATTTCCGTACGGAAAGAGATACTCAAATGGGCCTCAGAAAAAAAAAAAAACAAAGGAGGAGGAGGGAAAAAGAGAAGGTAGCTTTCTCATAAGGATGGACACCAGATTGGATTGCCAGCCGGCATTGCCCAACTGCGAAAAGACGGAGGACGGAGTGGGAGATGTCGCAGTAACTTTTTGGAGAGTCGAAGAAGAAGCCCGAAAAAGTGGACGAGCATGGGGGGCCAGGCGCAACCAAAGGGGGAGATTTCGCTGGAGAATTTCGTGGCCAAGATCTAGGGGCAAAACGAAGCAGAAAAGGGTGGGGGGGCCGAAGGAAACGGGCAGCAGAAACGCGGGCCACTGGGGGTCAAGGAGGGGGGGAGCGCGTAAACAGTCATTTCAACGGAGGGGCCGACAAATAACTGGTCTAGAATTTCTGATAGTCACAGAGAGAGGGAAAAGACTGAGGTTCACACCGTGACGAGGTGGAAGGGCCCTGGGCCAAAGGGTTTTTTCAAAAAAAGTTCAAATTCCCAAGCAGGGTTTCAAGGAGATGTCGGAAATGGGTGGAAAGGGAAGGAAAGGAAGGGCCGAAAACGCGAGGCAAGAACCAGTAAGAAGACCAGAAAAGGGAAAAAAGGAACGATGGCACGAAGATCCGCTGGGAGGGGAGGTGCATTGTACTCTACCCAGTGGGGGCGTCGTCCAAACGCGGGGGGGAAAAGGACAGCGGATGCCGCAGCTGGGCGTTTAACAAAAAAAAAAAGCGTCGGCGGAAGGAGGGCTCGGGCCTTCGCGAGGGAGGTGCCTTTGGGGAAAATTATTAAAAGTGCGGGTCGAGATTGGGGACAGTTCGGAGTGTTTTTTGGAGGAAAGGGGGGGCTGAACAGACTCGACCGGGAAGGCAGTTAAGCACGCGGTGGGAGCAGGCCAGGATCGAAAACGGCCGACGTCGAGATGGCGAAAATGTCAGAGCACGGACCACGCATTATGTTTTGGGGTAAGTTCGCACTATCGGGGGGCGTGGGAAGGGAGCGGCGCACAAAGGCAAAAAAAAACACGTAGTTCTGATAGGGCTGGGTGGGGAAGGGCACTTCTCATAGACACTCCTTGGACGATTGCGTGGTGAATTAAAAGAAATATCCACTCTTGCAATGAGGGACACCATGGGGAAACAAGAAACTGGGATGGGGGGAGAGGGGACAGGTTGGACAGGGAATCGGTCGAAGTAGAAAGATTGACTTAGTGACGGCTGACTGGAAAAATGTTACAGGAGTCGAAATTGGGTAGGAATATGCCCAGAAACGTGAGGGGGGGAAAACCCTGAAAAAAAAAACAGCACGGTTATATCGATAGTCGAAAGAGGGAGGGGGAGGGCCCGAGGGAGCGGGGGACGTAGCGGGGTATGGGAACGGGAGTTGGCGTACTGAAAAAGGTCCAGGGGTGAAGGGGAAGGGGGGGAGCGAAGGGAAGAAGGGCAACGGAGGGAATTCTCGATTTTGAAAGCAGATGCCCGGCGAAGAAAGAACGACCGCCAAAGGGGAGGTACGGGGGGTTCAGCTGATTTAAGGCCATATATGGGGGGGAGGTCCAAAGATCTGCGGAAAAAAAAGGAAGGGAGTTGAAACAAGAAGGCACAGACTAGGGGGGTCGGCTCGAGAATCAAAGGGGAAAAGGGCCCGTAAGGGGGGGTTCAAAGGAAGTCAGGAAAAAATGTTAAAGGATGAAAGTGTCCCCACTGACTTAGGAAAAAGAGGGGGGAGGGGGGAGGAATGAAAAGGGAGAGGGAATGCACTGCAGTTGCAGGCGAAGTCGGACAAGGGGAACGATTCGTAGTGTCTAAAGAGTCCGGGGGAAATGACTTGACAAACAAAAGACAAAAGGGCAAACGCGGGGGGGTAACAAAAGGAAACGCTGGCTTAAAAAGGCAGGAAGAAAGTCTTTGGGAATGCTCGATGTGCCCCGTCGGCAAGTCAAAATAACTAAGGGGGGGGGGTGGACATCCAACACCTGGTGTGTAGGGCGCAAGGCAAGAAAGAGGGGGCGAAAGGGGGGCAAAGTGATGAAAGACGGCAGAAGGAAACATAACCGGCGGCGACGGAAAATTCCAGGAGGTTTCGGAGAGGGGGGAGGGAAACTCCTTTACGATGGGTTTAGGATTGGGTCTCTAACTCTTTGGGAGAAGACGCTGAGTGGTAAATCTCTCAGAAGAAACAACCACAAAAAAAGGAGGAGGGAGAAAAGAGGAAGGAATACGGTGGGAAAAAAAGAACGAGTGGAGTTCGCTCAATGAAGAGCACCGTAAAGGGAAGGGAACCTCAAACACGGGGAAGTCCGAAACCCCTCTCCAGGAAACATGGAGGGCGGAGAGCCCAAGGGGGACAGAAAGGGGGGAAAAGTTCGCGTCCAATCCTTGCCCTATGTACCTACAGACGCAAAAAAACTATCAGGTGTTGGAGTTACCAGAACGTCGTTCTCTTGGAAGAAAAAAAGCAACGAACCACGCAGGAGATAAGAGGAACCCGGAAGAAGGGGAGAAGGAAGCTGGGCAAGAAAGAGCAGAGGGAACCAGTTGATCGACCGAGCCGTGAAAAGGGACTTGGTCCAAGAAAAGGCGATTTTTTTGCCGGGAGGCCGCTAAACGGGGGGGGAGGGGGGTCACCCTCCGAAGGGGGTGGCAGTCCATTCAACGACTTCGCCCTCCACAAAAAGAAAAGCAAACTCCCTCCGTTTCATTCAAAGCCGCGACAAAAAAAGCAATTCAGCTGTGTGAAAAATAAAGTCAGATCCTTCAAGCGGCTCCGACTCCTCCAAAAACAAGGGTAAGGGAAAGCGTGAATTGAGAGAAGAAAGGAGCCGAACCGAGAGGGAAATCCGACCCGGCTGGGACAATCCTGCCGCGGTAGGAACTACACCCCTGAGCTCAGGGAAAGAAAAGGATGGGAAAGTCGGAAAAAAGCTCAGGGGAAAGGAAAAAGTCCTACGCACGTGGAGGAGGTCTACGGTCTCCGGCTCACGGTCGAGCCGTCAAAAATCCTCTGAAAAAAGGGAAAGCAATCACTTCTGGCAAAAGCCGTAGACAAATAAGCCGAAAAGAAAATCAAAAGGATCAAAGGAACTGAACGGACACGAATCCGGCCCAACTAATCGGCGCCGCCTACGAAGCCCAGTGAAGCTCTCGATAAGTAACGAAAAGACACGGGTTTTGGGGGCCCGCAAAAGCGGCCATCCAAACAAAGACATCAGGGGGAAGGCATGTCCAGGGGGGAGCAGGGGACCACAAGCCTTAAAAGAAAGGGAACTACTGGAGAGAAGGACCTGCCCCCCCAGGAACCGAAAGAGGCACCTCTACAATCACATGGGTTAAATAAGGAAAAAAAGATTCTGCACAAGAGGGGGGGGGGGAGAGGGGGAGGATAGACCCCAATTCAGAGCCAAGTACTGAGTGTAGGGGAAAAAGAGTGCCGTACCCACCCAGAAAGGGGGGGATCTTCATACTACGTGAATGTGTGCCCCAAAAACCACCGAAGAGTAGGACGTCCACAACAAGGAGAAAACGGATTCTAGCGGGAAGCCTTAACTACTGGGACCGAAGAAAAACAATTCACAGGGCGAAGATGATTGGGGCCCATCGTCCGCACTCCTACTGAGAGCGTGGTGGGAAACCTCGTCAATCTACCCTCTGAAAGTCTAGAAGCTACACGCCAGCGGAGGAAAAAAGCTCGGAAAAGGACAAAAAGGAAGAGGCGACGAACGACTAGAACGCGCAAAAAGTCGAATTAAGTGAGGGTCAATCAAATTACTGATGACAGTCCAAAGGACTTGAAAGCCTTCGACGTAAGTGAAGAAAGCCCAGGAAAAGAAAGGAGGAAAAAGTTGTCTTTCCTTCAATTTTGGAAAGCAGATGGGGGTCTCTGTATGTTTTAAGTGTTAGGAAAAAAGCGCGTGAAGAAAGAAATGACCATACCAGCAGAGCGTGGGGGCCCCGATGCAGAGGGACTGTGAACTTTTGGAAAAGAGGGGACGTGCAAAAAGGGGGGGGGGAGTCGGGACTCGTCAACCGTTTGGGGAAAGGAGGATGAAACGAGGAGATGACCACAAGGGAGAGACAACTTTAGGCCTCCACCAACCGGCCAGACCAGTCAGAAAAAGATAACGCTCTCCGAGGAACACCCCCATTGTGGCTAGAGGATACGGAAGGGAGAGGAAAAGAAAAGAGGGGGAAGCCTATTAGATGAGCGTGCACGCAAAAAAGGAAGAAAGGAGGACAGACGCCTTTGGGAGGGGCTTTCGCTTGAAAAGCGAGGGTCTTCTTCGCGTCAGATTGGCGAAGCGCAAAAAAAAAACGTGTCACGCGAAAAAGGAATTGGACACCCTCAGAGGTCGAGGGATTCGAGTGGGAAATGGAATCTCATCCAATGGTCCCTGGAAGTTACGAGATAAAGGCAAGATGATCACAGAAAAAAACGGAGGGGAGGAAAAATCTGGTTACGGGAAGAAAAATAAAACAGGAAAGAGGGGGGACCAGCGTCGGAAAGGAAAAGGGGCCAACTAAATAACGATTCGATGATGAGGGAGGAACGTTGGGGTGGAGGGACTTCTCCAAGGGGGAACGTCCGCATTGAAAAAAAGCTGTAAAAACCATACAACGAAAGGAGAGGAGAGGATTTGCTGGGAAGAGAAGTATCACGCGGTCTGACAACGATGACAAATTTTGCCGGGGAAAGGGAAGGGGCAATCGCCTAAAACAGGTGCAGCGATATGCATACATGAACTGGAAAAGGAAACACAAAAGTGGGGGAGAGAAATTGAGGAATGGTCAGAGGGGGAGGGAGCGATTCACCGGGAGGGGAC
>Ga0179593_1449391_pt1 | contig 20252 bp, 19 predicted proteins | sample CZODoug2_1_08_16_FD_185931 | JGI IMG/M metagenome (GOLD analysis project Ga0179593, IMG submission 185931) | Vadose zone soil fungal communities from Angelo Coast Range Reserve, California, USA - CZODoug2_1_08_16fungal (PacBio error correction) | ecosystem: Environmental > Terrestrial > Soil >...
TACCCCTGGGGGGGGCGGGGATTACGATCGGGCCAGCTAGAAAGCACTGGGCGGAACACGCTCAAAGAAAGGAAGACAAGGGTGGATAAGGAGTATTGCCTTCTTTTGTCCTAAAAGGAGGAGAAGGGAACGGGGTGCCCTCGTCGGGACGACAAACAACTGAGGAGCGTGGAATTGTGGGCCTCAAATACTGACGGCTTTGGGGGGGTGGACGGGGCGGCCGCTTCTACGTCGTCTCAAAAGGCGAGAGAAAGGGGGATCGCTGAAACAGAGACCTGCTTTGGCGGAAAGTATAGGTGGGGGGGAGAGATGCTGCTTGTTTGCAATGGAGCAGAGAGAACTCCCCAAATCTTGACGAGCTGGGGGAAGTGGGGGGGGGGGTAGGGAGTTTGGAGTATGTGCCCAGAGGATAATTCCTCCTTACTTTCAATTAGAAGGCGAATAGAAGCCACACGTTCTGCTTTACACTCCCATAGAAAACGGGCGCCTGCCGGCGTCTCGAACAGGAAAACTGAAAACCTGGCGGAGCTCGATAGGTGGCCCTGCAGGCCCAATGGGATTGCACTGGAGCTTTGAGGGTGGCGCACGGGAGGGAGGAGATGTATAGGTGGGCGGAGAAGGATTGGGCACGCCGACAAATTGCATCACCTCCGGAAGGGGGGGAGATGCGAGAAGGTTATTCATAGAGACGTGCGGTCAGAAAGAGGGCGCCTTACGGAAAACATGTCTACTTCGTGGTCAAGACATCGAAGTCTCACGAGGGGATAAAACCTGGAGAAGCTCTTATGGCTACGTCGAACAAAGCACCATCGCCACCGAACGGAAAAAAAAGAAGCGGGGGGGGGAAACTCGCGCAAGTATAAAAGAGGCCCCGTTACCGTCCGCAGATGGAACTATAATAAAGAACCGCCGGGCTTGTGGGGTCGGCTGGCATAGAAACTTTCCGGAAGAGAGGCGAAGAGGGGCATTCGTCCGTTGGAAGTAGGAACATGATCGGCACTGGCGGGGAAAAGACTTAGTATACGCCGGGTATCAGTCCTCGGTCTGGCACAGACGGATCAAAAATTTCGGAGGGGAGGAAAAAAAAACGCCTTGGGAAAAAAAAAAAGAGCTTGCCGGCGCGCCAGATTCTATTGGGGACGGCAACTTGACTATGTGAAAGAGTGAGAGGGGTAGCGCCAGGCCGAATCAAACAAAACGGTGAGAGCGGCGGAATAAAAACAACTTGTCATGGATTTTCTCTAAAACAAAAGGGGGTTTCCAAGGGAAATCAGGAGAGGGGAGCTTTTAGGTAGGTCAAGAATGGTCATCCCTTACGCCGTGGGCTTGGTCGGGGGGGAAAGGGGCGGAACGCCGTGGTGGGGGAGAAAAGAAAAAGTTGGGGGATACGGGAAGCTAAGAAAATTGAGTGTGCCCAGACGGAGCTGAACTGAAAAATAACCACAGGAGCACGGACCAGTAGTGGAAATATAGAGGCTCAAAAAATCAATCGCTGCAGGCTAAGGCGGCACCTACGCGAAACGAAGCAAAGTATCACGGACGAGGGGGTGTCTGCAGAGGAGGGGGGGAGGAACGGGACGGGCGGCAGGGGAGACATCCCTTTTGAAGGCGACAAGGGAAAAGCGTAAGAATGAGAAGGACAATCTCAAAACTCAGGCTAACACGCCTCTAACTAATTGAAATCCCAGGAAGGAGATAGGGGGTGCCTACACTACAGACCGCGCCAGGACGGAAACACAATCAACGTAGGAAGCATGGAACACAGATATTCACCACGGCTCTCGATTTTCGTGGGTCCAGTAACGGGGAAAGAGAAACGGCGTGCACGAAAAAGGGGACGCAAGGTATGAGGCAAAGGAAGGGTTGTGCGCGCGAACTTCAGCGTGCAAAATCAAGCTGCCAATTCGCCGTGGCGGAATTGAAGCGGCAGTGGACTCGAATAGACGGAGGGCTCGATAAGTGCGGAGGCGACTGCGGATTCTTGCGTGGCGGGGTGGGACGCAAAAGACTTCGGCGGATCACAAACGAGACGGCCGGGACATCATACCAGGCGGTGAGGGGCCAAAAAGTTTCTAAGGAAGCAAAATAGGGGGCAGCCCAAGCGACGAAGGTTACGTCAAGTCTTTGAGGGAGGGAAGGGATACCAATGAGTCTTCGGCTCTAGAGGGCCCGTCATAAGCCAATGCAACCAGAGTGCAAGTTAGTATGGGGAATAAGGCAAAAGCCGACCACCCAACCCTTACGACATCTTCAAACGATCAGCGGAAGCGGGTTGGCCGAGAACTTTCCAACGCTTGTCAAGGTGGGGAAAGAAGAGTCTGAGTAATAGCTAACACAACAACACGGGAAAGGGAGACTAGAAGAGCCAACTCGAAATATCCACCGTGACGCAGACAATGCCAGGATAGCCACAACCGATGCCGGATTAGAAAGAGTCGTCGGCGTCGTTGTGGGGCGGGCCGTGGAACCTCAACAGCACCTGACCAGGTAGGCATTGGATCTTGAGGGCAGATACCGCGTGGATCAGCAGGGTCTCAAACGGCAGTCATAAAGAACTTGCAGGCAACGCGGGTCATGCAGGGCCCCGCGCTCATACAGGCAAGGGCGCACCTCATTTGGAGGTCAATGCCAACCTTGGAGAAAAGCCGACCTAAGAACGCCCAAGGGACGCCAGCATTCCTCAGCCCGCGAATTAAGCTAGAGAGACGTTTGGGACCGTAATTCAAATGCACCACAGGGGAAAACACGTGAACAGGGAATGGCGTGAAAAAATCTCGATCGCAGGGACGGACGAGGTCCGGGCACCGTGCAGCCATGCGAGGGAAGACCCTAAGTTGACCTTGAAAAGCCTTAATCGAGAACCTGTTCAATGGGATGTTGCCTTCAGAAAAGGCAAAAAAAAATACGAAGGGGGGTATTCGTTTTACTCTTCAGGGGGGTGTAACGCAGGTGAGGCGGACGCTGAAAGCCTTGGGAGGAGCGGCAGGGAGGCGCTCGAGTTCGTACGAAACGGAAAGCAAAAGGGGAGGATTTCAAGGATGAACGCCGGGAATGTCGCCCCAACGTTAGTGACAAGGGGAAATCTTCTCGTTCAAACATAGGGCCCGCGCAGAAGCGTCCCTGTAAAAAGAAAAGTTTGCACATATAGGTGCTAGGCCCTGTAAACGGTGAGTGGTGTGATTGAAGCTTACAGGGAACAAGCGACGAAGCAAGTCCGTCAGACCATAAGTAAAAATTGACGGGAACGCTCGGGGGGTTCACCCGCAAGAGGTCGTGTTAGCTGAGGGGATCCATGAGGAGTCATCGGGCAGTGCGTACGAAAGGGAGCCACCAAGGCGTAACGTAGTGGCCCATAAGCCCGTGGGGGGTATCGCCCTAAAACTCGAAAGAGGGTGCAAAGGGGAAAAATGGCCAACACTTGGGAACCAGGGGGACGAACCCCGTCGGCCATCCGCCGCTCCAATGCCTGGGCCGCTGAGCTCCGCAAGTCCCTACAATACTCCTACCAGCGACAGCAAGGCAGGGGACCAATAGAGAGAGCGAAGGACATCAGAAGCAAAACTGGGGTGAGACAACCCTGAAAGAGCTGATCTGTAGACGCAGGGGGCCTGCAATCGGAAAGAAGCAGCAAAACACGGTCACCTCTAAAAAGATGATCCGGTACCAGCCGCAACGTCTTCGATTGTGGGTGGTTGGTGGGGGGTGGGGGGGGGGGGATGGCGGAAACATCAGCTGATGCACGCTCTCGTAGCGAGCGGGTGGACATCTTCAGAAAGAGCCGGGAGAGAAGGCGTAGGTAGAGGTCGTACCGAGTCACAAAGCGTCGTCGGATCGGTGACGGGCGCATGGTGCTTTGCATATAGAATCGATACCATCTTTGGGACTGCGTTAATGTCCTTGAAAAAAAGGGAGAGGTCGAACTTTATGGGGCAGTGTAGCGCGCCCGAAAGAGACAACTCAACTGCATAAACGGCTCGGGAAACAGTACCTCCATAAGGTGAGATGAGCGGCGAGGGAAAACGGAATGGAAATCTCTATTCGAGAAAAAAAGGGGTGCAGGCCGTCCGGACGCCGACGAGGCTGAAAGGACGATCAAAAGAATGCGCACGCAAAAGTCCTCAGGATTTGGAATTGTGACCCTTCCTTACTCGGAAGAGAAGGGGGGAGGGACGCCTCCTAAGGATGGGAGGGAAAAGCAGACGAGGGAGAAAAGAGGTTCGATGCGAATGACAACGTCGAGGCTTCTATGGCAGAAAAAGAGAACGGGCGAACGACTGAGACAAAGTATACAAGCCAGAAGCCTCGCACCAGCGCGGACACAGAGAACGGGGGGGATTGAAACTCCGGCGAGAAAAATGGGGTGGGGGGGGGGGGTTTGTTGTTTCAGGGGAAAAAAGAAAACCTACCAATCCCATAGTGAGCCGAATAAAGAGCAGGGCTTCGACAAAGAACAGGCTCAGGAACTTTGGCGAAAACTCAGAGTGCGCCGTCAAAACCACCCTTATCCTCAGGGATGGTCACACATCCACGTCAAGAACTCAAGCTGGGGGTCGCAAAAGGGGACGGCCACGGAGGCTCAGGGAAAAAAAGTTACAGGGGATATGGATGAGGCGGGCTATGCGCGCGGCAAGCTGCCACCGCGAGACTTCTTCGGGTTAGATAGTACAACTCCGCCGGGTCGTCTAAAGAACAACAACAACAAAAACAAAAAAACAAAAAGAAAAAAAAACCAAAAACAAAAGGGAAGCCCCAAAAAACAAAAAATAAAAAAGAAAAAAAAAAAAAAAAAAAAAAAAAATAAGAAAAAAAATAGAAAAACGAAAAGATGAGTAAGTGGACCAGGGTAACGTCGACGAAGAAGCTCTAAGGAGCGCGCTGGCGTTACCGGGTGCCGCCAAACTGTCCACCTGTCATGAAAAGGGGTGGATAACTATTCAGGTCTGACTGCTGGCAAGAAGAGAAAGGGAAGCCTGCAGTGAAAACGTCAGAACTGAAAGATTGAATCTGGAATGTGGGGGGACAAAAGGACTTCGGCTACGGAATTTTGCGGTTTGTGAGAGGGGGCGGCCAAAGGAACCAGTCGGATTCAGGGGGCAGCGCATGGCCGGCACGCTGAGCGCGGATTGCCGAAAGGAGTGGTGTAGGGGGTCGTCAGCCAACTTTTTTGCCCCTGTCGACCTCAAACGACCGCGTGTCCGCCTTGGGGCGCTGTGCGGGAAGGTGGCTCCAAAAAAGTGCTCAGTGAAATTATACCTAATGACGTTGCATCAATGAGCATTGCGAGATGCCCACCCTTTCGGAGGGGAGAAAATAGAGGAGGCTTGGGTCGCGCGCGAACATGCAAGTGCACACACGCATGACGCTTCAGGAAGGCAGAGAGTTTACACCAGATATAGCGTCGCTCATGGAATGGGGAAGAGGAGAAAAGGCAATCTGGAGTGCGAGCGCAGGGAAAAACATAGGATAAAACAGGAGCCGTTGGAAAAAGGACATAATCGGGGGGTTGAGGTTAGAGGAAGGAGGGTCTACGACCGACCTACTTGGGGTAGACGGTGGATCAAAGGACATCGGTTAGAAACGCTGATCACTAGGGTGAAAGAAAATTCTTATTAACTCAGGAAGAAAGCAAGCAACGCTTAATGTAGAGAGGACAGACGCTGGGAGCGCTCGGGATTAAACCTCAAGAGAAATATTACGCTGCCACCCAGGTAAAGCGGTCGTGGGTCCGCTGGAACCGAGCCTCTACCCAAGACTTAAATCTCTGGGACGGAAAACTAGAAGCTCTTTCTTTCCAGGGGAAAAGGAGGGGGGGCAGGAGAAGCGGGCGCGTCGACAAAAGCGGATCGAACGCCTAGAAATTGGCACGTAGAACAAATCAGCGCCGGCCGAGGCAGCAAAGTCTCTTAGTCGAGTGAGGAAGGGAAGGCGATGCAGAAAAGGGGGGGTCCGGCAACTTTCTCTAGGACTGGGGGTTGTAGAGCCATAAAAGAGAGGGGGAAAAGGGAACGATTCGGAGAAGCGGCTGAGGGAAGCGACGGTGCTGGATCTTCCCAGGCATGGGTGGCCAGGGAAAAAGAAATGGGACTGGGAGTTAGATCAAAGGGGGGCAGGAGAGGGTGAGCAATAACCGGCGGTGGAGAAGGGGGAGACGCCGCTGCCCGGGAAAAAAAAAAACACACAAAAAAACTGTGGAAAACGACAAAGTTTGAATCCCTGGGCGATTGTCTTGTGGACCGAGGGAGCTGAACGAAAAACTTTTGTTGACAAACGCCAACTCAAGTACCGCAGGGGATGGAGAAAGTCAAGATTTTCACGGCTAGCGTTCAGATCCAAGCCAACGATTCTAAAGGGCGGACAGCCGATCGAAACTTACGCCCAAGTCACTAAAAGTGAAAGTATGGCGCGGGGAACCGGAGATGTTCGAGGGACGTGTCACGGATAAGCTTGGGAAACTCAATGCAAGAAAAGGTGAGTCAAAGCTCTCAGAGAGTCTCAAAGAAAAAGCCCTACGAAGAAAGCGCACCAGGGGGGGGGGACTTGATCTTTCCCGGACAAGCGGAATAAAATCGCCACAAGAAACCAATATCACCAGGAGGGGGGAAGGAGGGAAACCTACTCCATTCAACAAGAATGAAACGATGACGGGGAATCAGGCTGAAAAATCCCCTAGGTGAGCGAATGGCTCATGGGAAAACCGTGGGGGGGCTACGGAGTCCTTCATTTGTTGGCTGACAAGAAGGAAAAAGAGTTGTATAGTTCCATGCGGCGGGTCATATGTGCAGGGATTACGACAACGTCTCTAAATACGGGAGGAGAGATTCAAGGATGCGTCACCTTTGGCGAAAAAGGACGTGTTAGCGGAGCTACCGAGGCTCAATTGACATCAAACACCATCTTGCGAAACGGGGGAAGCATACCGCAAGCGGCAATGCCCAAAAATCCGTTGTTGAAGGCAAGGAGTGTTTGAGGGAGCTCTCAATTGTGGGCGACATATGCCCGGCGGCGAAAAGGAAAAGTATCCACGCCTGACGAAATCTTAAGGATAGTTTATTCTTCCAACGTCCGACAAAACCCCTACTATGGGGGCGAGGATTCCCCGCGACGTCGCATCGGTTTTCGGGATTGGCCTGTAACTTTTTCGGCGGACTTTCTCGAGTGGGGTAAGACTCTCGAACAACAACACTTTGAGAGAAAAGAAAAAATAAGAGGCACCAATCGAAGATCTATCAAAAAGGAAAAAATCTGGGAAAAGGATAGCCAAGAGTAGATGAAAGAGATGATGATAGTCTGAAGGGGGGGGGGCGGCCTTGAATCCGAACGATAAAGCCTGAAGACCAAAAGGAAACCATGAGGGAGGGGTATGGCCTCGGCACGAAAGGATCAGAGGGAGCCAAGGAGTCTGAAAAACCTTCGAGGAGTAGGCTTGTTTGGCCGATGAGCTAGAAAATCGAATCGCGTGCTCGAAAAAAAGTGGGGGTGGCACTGCCGGTAAAGTTTTAAGACGAAGAAGATCCACGAGACCAGCCCATCAGGAAGTGAAAGGAAAACTTTCAAAGTCGGAAGGCGCAGGGGAAATCCCTCCGGGGACGAAGACAAGGCAACGATGGAAGCCGTCACCCACAGGTCTAATAAGACTATAAAGCGCAAGTCTCCCGCCACAATTAGAAGACGCAGAAAAAAGGTGATCCAGGAGCATTCGCTGCCACCTAGGGGGGACGGCTTGGCCCGTTAACGACCGCCGAATCGAAGCATTGGCAAGGGTGAGTTTATTAAACGGATACGTGAGCGTGTTGGAATCTGGCGCTGGGATGTCTAAACTCAAAACTGGTGTCGGGAAAGAGAGAAGTATCTATTTGCGGACGGAAAGGGGGAGAGACATCGGTGAAATACGACGTCTTTCAGGGGGGGATTAAGGATGACTCCGTAAGAAGAACAGCCAAACGTGTGGAAAAGGCGACGGGGGAACAAAAACTTCATAAACATCGTCCAGGTCTTCACCGCTGTACAGTAAATGGGGAAGAGGGATTCCATGCCACTTAAAGCCTCTATGGGTTAGTAAGAAAGAAAGGGGGAAAATTCAAAAAAGACTCCGTCGACTGAGACGGAAAAAAATTGACTCAAAGATAGTTGGGCAAGACAGATCTAGCTTAGATCTTTGAAGGTGGGAACTCTCGTAACGGTGATTGAAAAAAGGACCTACCACACGGCGTATATTGACAAACTCACTCTTGGGACGCCACTAAAAAGGCACCCAGACTTCAAACTGGCCGGGGGAAGGCGATCACCGTCGCTTCAATGCCCGGGGGGAGACAAAACTGGCTGGTCCGGGGGGAATCGAAAGCGCGCCTAGAACAGACTCACTAAAGTGTACAGAAGTTGGTGAAATAGCAACGCGAGGAAAAAAACGGACAACAAAAGGCTCAGCTACGGGGGGAACTAAGAGACCAGGGAGAGGAGTTTGGGAAGGGAGGCCTGATCGAGTCCACCAGATCCCTACTCAGAAAGAAGACTACACCACTGGAACGCAGCGGCGGCGACGGCTTCGCCGCAGGCTCCTACGTCCACGCTCAGGGTCCGCGACTTATGGGGACAGATGCACGACCCGAAAAGGGGGGAAAGACGTCGTGTGAAGACGGGTAAAGTCGATGTAAAAAGGATCGCGCTCGTGGGAAAGCAGGTGGGAGGAGGGGCATACACGATTCCGGCTGTGATAAAGGGTCTCAATGAACGCAAATTGAAAAAATGGAGGTAAGCGCGCCCTCTTCCTAGGAAAAGCCAAGGAGGTACCTGAAGGGAATTACCTAATGTGAAATTTGCGAATCTCCATATGGGGACGCGCTAAATCATCCGACTAGAAATGTGTGCCTCCAAAAAAAGCCGAAAGAAGGGTCGAGGGGCCAACCTATCGAATGCCCAGACGTTAAAGGCGTGGAGTTCCATAGGGGGACTTGGACGCGCAAGGAGCACAGAAAAGGATATTGGAGGGAACATCACTGGTGATGAGGGGTTAGGACCGGGAGTAAGAGGCGCACTAGGATAGAAGGGGAAGAAACGAACAAAGCTATCCCGCAGAATTCAAAGGCATCAAATCACCAAAAGAGGAAAGAGCCGGTGGATGTATCCTCCAAACATTTGGGAAAAAACAGAAGAAAAAGAAAAAATAAAAACCCGGAAAAATCGGTGGGGGTCAAACTGGATCACGAGAAAAGGGAGAGCGAACTGGGCGCTGAATGGCAGCGAAAAACACCCGAAACTCCTAGCAAGTAGGGGGGGAAAAAGTAACTTAAGCTAGGCGGAAGGAAACGCGAAAAACTCCAGAGCACTTGTGCACATACGGAAGACCTGGGGCTCGGAAAAAAAAGTAGTGAAGTCTGGAAGAGGTCTGAAGGACACCAGCAAGGAGGGAATCTTCTTGAACCTGACTCTCGTAAAGAAAAGAAATAAAAAATCTCTAGAAAACAACAAAAAAACAGAGTAGGAGGGGAGATATGACCTGGCGTAGGGAAAAAGGAAGCAGATGAAGAAGAGGAAAGATGCCGAGACCAAGAAACGGACAAGAAGAACCTTGTGATAAGGGGAAAAAAGCTTTCCAGGTCTTGGGCCTAATCTTAGCCCAAAACGCGAGGATACCACCCAGGCTTTAAGGAAGTTTGTGGCCAATCAGGAGGGGAGGTGGAAGTTTGGCCGTGAGGCAGCATCTCAACTGGAGAGAAAGGGAGCGCGCATTTAGCCTGGTCGCTCTGGGACTAAATGGCCGTAAGGGTATTTGGAAGGACGGTAAAAAAAAAAGAACATTTTGCAGGAAAGAGAATTCCATCCCAAAAATCGGGGTCAAGGACATGGGGGGAAGGGAATGGATGCAAGTGAGGGAGGAAAAGGGTCGAGGCTTTGTGGGGCCCATAAGATTAATGCCGAGGGGACGGTGTCTAGGCGAAAGACCTATCGATCCAAAGGTGGGAGGATGGGTCCTCCCAGATCGAGAGGGCGCCTTGCCCAGTAATCGACGAAAAAAAAGAATGGTCATGCACAACTAATGAAACGGATCATCCGGGCTAAAAAAAACGGCTCCAGATAGTGGAGGTCGGTGTCTTATGAGAGAAGGGGAAAGCCAATGATCGAGATCTTGAAACTGGGAGGGAAGCCGAAATTCATCACTCGGGATGTAAATGCGGAACGGTGCAAATAAACTAGGGCGTTGCGCAGCTAGGGAGGGGACAAAAACACCGACAGTCTAATTTACGTAGGAACGGTTGGGGGAGAAGGGGACATCGTGCGCCAGGCAGGAACGCAGGGGAGACATCAATGGCTTGGTTGGGGCCGAAAAATCAAGACCTAGTCAAATCAACGCGCGATTGGGGGGGAAACCTCGAGTACGACGCGCACACGCACGCTGCCCCGGTCCTCGTTCGGGAAGGGGCCACGATAAAAGAAATCCAGAGAGGCATGGCAGAGCTCTGAGGGGGAAAGAAAAGGGGTCTAACGCGCCGGGGCGTGAAAGTCGGGGAAAGAAAGCTTTCCGGGACCGTGGATCAGAGGGAAAAACGACCGGAACCGAGTTCTACAAAGCTCTCTCCCGGGCAGGGGCGAGGAAACGGGCAACAAGGGATGGAGGCACTAAGCTTGCTCGCTCGCAGGAGAAGCCAGGCCAGAGACTGTGCCCTATGTGAGGGTAGGGAACGCTCGATTAAAAGCTTACATCGAAAAAGCTGGGACGGCTTTAATCGTCAGGATCGCTTAGCTAAGAAAACCCGCAAGGGGTGCCAGGATAGGAGTTTCGAAGAGCTTGGCGATTCAAAAGAAGGGATCAAGATACTGCGGTGGGCGCAGTGGAGACGCAACGGCCGGAACGACTATTTGGAGAAGCAGAGAGACGAGAATTCGGCCAAGTCCAGTGAGGAGGGGCCGTGTCACTGGGAAAGTCCATCATTGGGAGGAAAGAGGTGAAGGCTGACGCGTTCAGCACAACGACCCGGCCTTACGAAGGGCGGAATCCGTACAAGACCGTCGCAGCTGGACTTTTGCGACAGTTTAGGAGGGGGTGACGGGAAAGTTATCCGTTTTAAAACATAAGGGGCAGCGGGAAAAATCATTGAGAACGCCGAAAAATACGTGGAAGAGAACGACGAGAGACTCACAGACGCTAAAAAGGAAGCAGAGGGGATTTCCCGACAAACAGGAAAAAAGAAAAAGAAGGAAACAAGAATCCCAGAGTATGTCCTGGTCAGACAACGAAGCACGCAAGGACGGCTTAATATTCCAGTCGTCACGGAAGCCCGCCCGAACACAGGTGGAATCCAGAAGGGCTCATGGAGGCAACCGGCTCGGCGTCGGCCGTTGTGGGGGAGAGCAGAGGCTTGACTGGGGTATAAAGCCAGTAAAAAGAGCCGGGGCAAATCTTGGGGGAGGGCGGCTCAATCTTAAAGTACGGAGAGGATCAATTCACGAGGATCTTCATCGGGTGCTTCTCGAGGTTAAGGGGGTGTCTGTGAAGCAGGGTAAAAGAAAAAACGAGACGTAAGGAGAAAGAAAAATTGGAGAAAACGAGGAAGATCGCTCCACGAAAGGAAACGATACTCAAGGTGCGGGGGCAAAGGATTGCTGCTGCAAAAATGGCAAAATGCTGATCACTCTGCTGCTAACAGGCTCAGGAAGAACAGCAATGCAAGAAAAGGTTCAGGCCAGGCTTGCTTGGGAGGCGTCCACGACACAACACCATACCCTCATAACATTCCAGCGCTCTTGAGGACTGTATTTGAAGAGATCGAGGGAATCTGGCGGCGGGTGGAAAACGGTGATCTACTACGCTTGGGGGTGCAGAGCTCGAGAAAAACAACAACGGTATGAAGCGAGATAGTCCGCCACTCGGAGGTGGGGCTCACCTTGACACGCAAAGGGAGGATGGAAGACGTCACAACCTATAGGCAGCTCGCGCGGGAATGAGGGCGCGGGGGTGGAAGAAGAAGTGGGCGGCGCAGCAAAAAAAAGCCACCTGCCTCAGGGAGGCAGTTGGGGGGGAAGAGGGTGGAGAACTCTAAGCCCGGCCGCCCTGTAGCAACGGCAAGCAACTCCTTCACAAACCGAATCTCTTGGCAAAAGAGAGACGAATGCAAAAAAAGGGGAGAAAACACCTGGGGGCCAAGGCCGTACCTTGTAGATCCGACTACAACGCACGAACAGACGGGACGCAAAAAGCTATGCAGCAGCAGCCAAATAAGTCGAGCCTACGTGGGAAGAGCCACTTAAAAAAAGAAGAAAAATCCCATGCTAAGGCAGCTCAGCAAGAGGCAACCTCCGAGAGAGGATGAAAAGCCAAAGCAGTCCCCAAGAATGCTTCCACATACTGAGCGGCTTTGACGCGACGAAAAGGATAAAGAATAGGTGTCCAGAAAGGAAAGAAGGGGAATCTGGTTACCTTCTGCGCGGATGTCGAATCTAACGATCACAAGTCACGGTCGGGAGCAGACGGGGAGGCGTCAAAGAACTGCTTGCGGATTCAGGATAAGAAGGCGTTTCAACGAAAAGGGGAGTGAAAGACCGGAGAACTGGAAAACGCATCAGCATCCAGTCGCGAAAGTACAGGGAATGTGAGTCCATTATCAGGGGGATAAGATTAGATAAAATCCGGTGTGCTGAAAGCGTATCCGGTGAATCTCGACTCGGACTTCATCCATCGGGCGGAGAGGGAAAAAGGTCAGAGTCAACATTGGGCAAACGACAAGAGACTCCTAGCGGCTGAAGAAGAGGGGAAATACCAGCATACAGTCCGCCGGGAAGGAGAACGGGCGGTACGTTGAAAAGACAGGCTCTTTATAAAAAAAAAAACTAAAAGAAAATCGGTTCCTGAAAAACACTGGCCTGTTAAGCGGAGCAAGGAGCTCCAAGAACCCCAAGGCAGGGAGGGACGAGGACTTCGGCGAGCGAAAGACTCACTACCAGTCAGAAAGTTTTCAAAAAAAAAAGCAAAGAAGAGGCGCGCCGACAGAAAAAGCCTAGCCCAGACTGGGTCGACTCGACGGCCATCGCGTGGAAAGACGGAGGCGAGAAAAAGAAGTCAGCAGGCGACAAAAGGGAAAGGCAGACCCCGGTGCATCAGGCGCGGCAGAGGAAAACCGGCAAGCAGAGAGGACAAAAGAGAGCGGTCGAGTTACGGGCCAGCGGCAGACGGAACCGTGCAGCGTTAGCAGCGAGCGGCGTCCTCGAGTCCAGAAAGACGTCGAGAAAAGCAGTGATGCAGTAGGCAAGAAAAAGCGATTGAGAAAAGGTCTCGTGCGCACGGGCCTTGACAAGAGAGGGTAGAAACAGGGCTGTACGGTCGACTCGCCCTCGGCCGACGAAAAGCTGGTATAGGGGCCAGGCAACGGCGCTAAAACCTCCGAAGGGGAAAATTTAAAGAAAAAGGATCAAGAGTGCCGCGATAACCCCCGGAGTTCCACCAGCATGGGAGGACCCTCCAAGGAAACGCAACGCAGCTTTGAAAAAGCCGGGGAAAAAAAGACTCAAGTGCAAGAAAGCGCCACGTCCTAAGGAGGGGTTCATGGTTAAAAACTAACGGCTCAAGGGAAGCCCGCTCGCTTGGAACATCAGCAACGGTCTATCGGTGAACGGGGGGGTGGGGCTGAACATCGGGGAGTCAGGGAATGGGGTCACAGTGGGAACAACTTGGAGGGAACACTCACCTTATATCAAACACGAAAAACGAAGTACACGAACTGTTTTTACGGAGGAGAAAAACAGTGGGGGGGAGCAAGGACCGCTCAGACTAGATCGGGAGAAAAAAAAAATAGACTCTCCAGGCGCATCCGTCGGAACGTGCAGACAGGAAGAGCGACTCCTTAGAGGGAAGGAGCTGTAAGGCAAGACGGACCCAACTCCACCGCCTCCTCAGTAGGGGCACACGTCCACTGAATATCCAGCGGTGGTAGAGCACTTATTCGTGGACCAGAACCAGATTGAACTCGTTGAAAAAAGGGAATCAGTCAGGCGTCTTTAAGAAGCCAAGCGAAAAAGGACTCGAGCGGGGGGGGGGGGGGTGGCACGCCGTACAAAGACACCGCCATTCATCTCTCGAGAAAACGAGAAAAGATGGGACTGGCTACGAAGAGGAAAAAGAGAAAGAAACTCTGCTAGAAGGAGAAACGTCAAAAGAAAGAAAGAAATGTCATTGACCTGGTAACGATGAAAGCATCAAAGTAGTGGGACGAAAGCGCAGGGGGAAGAATGAATAGTGAAAGCGACGCCGACGGGAAGGGTAATGTGAAAAAAAGTGCTGACTGGGGGGAGGGGGGGACAAAGCAGTCCGCGCCCTTCGCGTCCAGTGCCGCCAGGGAAACGCGCAAAGCTGAGAGAGGGGGTGGGTCGAGACGATTATGGAGGGACGGGGTTAGGGAAAAGAAGAAAACTGGGGGTTGCCATAGAAAGGGAGCCAACCAAACCTCGTAATCGGCATGGTGGAAAGGGAGAGAGAATGTTGAGGGCAAGCATTTTGTCGCGGGTGCGCGCGATAATCCGAGAGGGCAAAGAATAAAAGCGCAAAATTCGCTCCACGTGGCTGCTTTGCCAATCCAGAATAGAGAGACGGGCTTCACGACAGAAGAGTGGAAATTCACAGGAATGAGGAACGCTGTGGGCGCATAAAGAGTGGGGGTTCAAAAAGTCCTATAGGAAAGGGAGTCTCTTGAGGGCGCACAGCGTGGGAGATCACAGGGATTATGATAGGCGGCGAATGGCGTAGAAAGGAAGCAGCACTGACCGAAAAGGAGAGAAGCTTATCCGTGGGACCATAATAACTAGTACTCGTTGTGAGGGGAAGGCCTGTCAACTCGAGGAAGACGTCACAATGGAAGCTCTTGGTTTCCAGGCAAGAGGGAGGGAACGGCTAAAGTCAAATCTGAGAGCCTCTTTGAATTACTCAACAGAACCTCAACCTGCTGCGTCAAAACGTACGCGAAAACGAAATTGGAACCCGTAGAGTAAGAAACAACTCGTACGCGCTATCCTAGCACAACGTCCAGTCCAGGGGGCCAGAAACGCTGATAACGGCGGACAGGACGAGGCTGAATTGACTCTGGGCTACTCATAGGAAAAGATGCAGGCAGGTAGGCGGGCCAGGGATAGTCATGACTGGGAAGAAAGTATATCAGAGGAGGACGCGGGAATACAACACTCGATCAAAGCTGAGGAAACGGAAAAAAGGATAACAACTGTCAGGAAGAGCCAGGGAGCTTATTTGGGCGAAGCGTTCCTATGGGACTGGGTTGGTGAAATAGGGCGCGGGAAAAGCCATCGACCGATCAATGTGGCGACTCGGGGGGGGCTTGAAGAGGAGAAATTTTAAAGACGGGCAAAAGCTGTACCTCCGGCACAAGGGGGGGGGAAGAATAAATGTAGCTTTTGTGACGATCAAGAGCCTGAGGTGAAGCAGAAGCGTTGAAGGGGGGAAATGGGCGAGCGACGGAAATTGGAGCAGCATCTACGCGAGGCTTGGTTGCAAAGAACCAGCGGGGAGCAGGGACTTGCGGAAACTCAAACCAGGAGACGCGATGAGGATGTCGCCTTCTATCGAGTTAAAAACAGCAAGAAATGATTGACGAGAGGAGGAAAAAGCCTAAGACGCCAAGGCAAAAGGGAAGAGGTGCTGACTCTTTGCGATTTGTGACGGGGGCGGGAAGGTTGGTCACCCTGGGGAGGGCAAGCAAGGCGTCATCCTGGGATCACGCAGAGCATGCCAACGTAAGGCTCGGCCCAGCACGACTCCGAAGGACGTCGTTATCGGGGTCCCGGGAAATACAGCGCCGAACGACCACGAATCCCCAGATTTGTTGGAATCATTGACACCGGAAAAAGCACAAACAAGTGCTTTCCGACGGCGTCACTTGGGACAGGATCTTCCTTCGTGGGAAAGGAAAAAAGGGCGCGGTTGAAAGTGGGGGAGGAGAATGTTTGCTAAACTATGGCTTGCCGGCTTTAGAGAGCGGGAGGCAGGGGGGAGAAAGGTGAATCGTGACTAAAAGATACCAGAGATGCGGTGTCGGCGCGGAAGCGAGTCATTTAAAGGATTCGGGGGGCCAGTCTCGGGCAGGTCGGCGGGATCATACACAAGAGGAATTCATTAGAGTCCGCGAAAGGAGGGGGGACAACAGCGTGCCATTATAATGGTCAAAGAGGTAAAATGGCCCAAACGAAAGGTGGGGGAAGGCAAGGGATTTGATGGGCGCCGGGACATGCTTATCCCTTCTCTAAGCCCCTCAACGCCCACCGAAAGAAAGGATTTCAAGACAAAGAAAAGATGAGGCGGCCAGCACACTTCCAAAACAGACACGAAAATACGTCTTCCTGCCCGGAAAAGAGGGGTTTGCCGGAAGAAAAAGCTGCGGCGTCAAGAAGAGGGTGAGCTCCTAAAAAGTGTGGTGGCAGAGACGAAAAACAAACCAGCTTAGGAGTAAAAAGATAGATCTGACAAACTAGAGGGGATCTCAAAGTGCCTCCAACGGTGGCAAGACTAACCAAAAAAAAAAGTAAACTCGGAGGCGGGGGGAAAGAGTCCGTCGGCGGAGTTTTTCGGGCCGTTTGGGGACGCCATAAAGAATGCAACCACGCGCATTGCGGGCGTGAGCTTTCCTCGAGAGAGAGCTTAAAAAAGGGGCGCTGAGAAAAAAGACCTGAAGGACCCTGTCGTCTTGAGTGCCAGAGAGAGAGCCAGCTCAAAGCGGCACGGTTGATCACGGCTAGTTGGGAAGCGAAGGAGGAGGACAGAAGGGGACAGAAAAGTCATGGGAGAAGCAAGGCGAAGGACTGAACAGATACTTGCAAGATCCAGCAACGTAGGAACCGTCGAGGGGGGAATGAGAACAAAAGAAGAGACACCACAATGAAAAAGACGCCGCTCCGGTGGCTCCATGAGCCAGTCGCTGAGAACTACTTATAGCTAAACGTACGTCCGGAAAAGCAGGGAGGAAAGTGTTGAGGGAGGTTCCCCAATATCAGGCACCATGCTGGTATTAGGTGGTACGTAACGCGGGAATTCGCAAGTCTTAAAGGAAGACGCAGCGGGAGAAGGGAGCGGCGGAAAGAAGCTGCGCTAAGAAAAAGGGGACTTTAGTTGAGTCAGGCGCCGGAAGGAGAAGGGGACCAAAGGGATGTGACGGTAGCACGACCACTAGAGGCGCAGGGGGACTTGCGCGGACCTCGGCAATGGAGAAGGGCTTATGAGGAGGGACCGCCCTTAGCCGGCCCAAAAAAAGGTTTGGGGGCTGGGAACGCGAGCCGGTGCATCTACAGAAAGGAAGTCATCCGAGGACGGGATGCGGGACCTAAACCTGTAAACTCAATATATGAGTGGAGGACAAGCTCAATTGAGTCTTCACGGCGTCAAGAGCCAAAGCAGACCGGGGAGGAAGGAGACATCCTCCTCTTTGGTCCCAAAAGAAAAGCAAACCCCCTCTGATTCAAGGAACCTGGAAAGGGGGCGACCGGGGCGGGAGGAAAACGGCCAAGGACCAATTGCTGTTCAAGCTCCGAACTGACAGGCCGAGACATGAAAAAGAAGTTCCACTACCAGGTACATATTCCATGTTGCAAAGTGCATAGTGAGCGACGCATGGACCAGCCACACTAGACTCAGAAGGGGACTCCCGCCGGCAGAGAGAGGGGGGCGGGTAAGGGAACCGGCCTGCATCGGAGGAAAAGCTCGGAAAAGCGCCAGGGAATCTGGAAGGATACGCTGGCCAAGCGCGATGAACGGCGAGCTCTGCCAGCCTGAGTCGGGGACTCGTTATCGGGGGCGAAAAAAAAACCGAAGGAGAAGAGGAGGCCCAGGACCGTACTCGAGGTCACCAGTCTTCAGCGAAAAGTTCGAGACAGGGAGGGGGCTGCGTTAGAAAATACTAGGCGAGGAAGAAAGCTTTATCACGTTGAAACATGGGAGAAACACGACGAGGAAAAAAAGGGACTCACAGGGCGGTGCGCAAACCATGGAACTGCGCAACTCCCTAGTGGGCCATGCAAGCTCGCATTAACTCAAGACGGTTATTAAGGCGGTCTTATAAAGGGACGCTCGCAGAATAAAAAGAATGTGCAAATCCAGCGACCCCACCATAGGTACGCATGCCGCACTATAGGAAAGGAGACGGGAAAAATCCTCAAGTTAACCACTAGGGCGCGAAAAAGCCCGTTCAAGGCCGAAGCTAGGGGATTTCATCAGGACAAGGGAAGAGATTCCTGGACGAAAAAGAAAGAAGAAAACGGCAGAGCAGAGATCACACAGACAGCTAAAAACAGGCAGAGAAAAAATTCCAGCCAGCGCCTATCAAGCTCGGACACGAGCGTGGGGAGGGGACCTGCTAAGGGGCAAAAAGGGGGGGACTCCGGAAGAAAAAAAATAAAAGATCGTCGGCAGAAGCTGGAAGCCGAAGCTTGTCGCAGAGATAACATTCGCGCGCAGGGAGCGCAGCGGATGCCTCCTGAGAACCGCAACGAAGTCTCAGGGGGCAAAAGGCACGTCAGCTCCAGCAGGGGTGCGCAGCCGGGAAAGGCCGGCGGGAGGAGGCAAAAAGCTACAAATAGAAATACACAGGGTCTGGCTCTCGGTACTGAGCGAAAGCGGATCTTCCCCTTGGTTCAAAAGGAGCTGAAAGAAAGAAAAGGGTCTCTCTCAAAAAAGAGAGAGGAGGAACCCTGGCGGAGGGGGAGAGACGCCAAGCGCAAAGTCGCAGACGGCGAAATGCAGAGACGCCAAAACAGAAAGAAATCATTAACCCTGGAGAACTATTAGGGGGGAAAGCAGCACAGTTTGTGGCACGGACTGCGCAAAGGTTCCCTCCTTCGGAAAAGAAGAAGGGGGAGCTGAAGGAATGGTGTGCCCTACTGATGTACGGCAGGGTGAAAAAGGGTTGGAAGGCGGGGAAAACTCTCGCCTGGTCTCAAAGTCTCTCTGATAAGTGACAAAGCACAAGGAGAGGAAGACGATCTTAGGGGAAGGGGCATGAAGGACCGTACACTTTGACCCTGCAGGAGCATCCCCCCCATACGTGGAAGGGACTCCTGTGGAGAGGGTGGGGGGAGCTCCGACCCGTTTTCTTGTCCTTTCCCATACTAAATGCCAGGGAAGGGGCGCATCAGAGCAAAAATCTCCTCCAGAAATCTGTTCCTCAGAAACGACCGCAGGGGGAACGCGCTCAGCTAAAGAGGGGGAAACGGGAGGGACTGTCTTCTAATGCACCGGGGAGAGGGGGAGGGATGCCGTAACACTGGATGCGGGGGAGGGCGCACATGTGAAGGGAGGACCTGATCGAGCGGATTCACTGGAGTAACCGGAATAAAAAGGCGGAGGTAAAGGGAAGAGCCCATGTTCGTCGTGGCGGGCTAGTTCTGCGCTTACGACCGAAATCTAAGGGGGTAAGGAGGGGGTTACAAGTAAATCTGCGCAGCGGGATAAGAACGGGTGTCATTGGGTATTATGGCCTAACTAACCACATGAGATCAACCGAGAAAGGGGACAGAAGCTTGGCAGAGACGTACTCTTCATAAACGATATCAGGACGCGGACCCCAGAGAGGGCTGGAAGCTTTCCCAGAGAAGGATCACGCTACAACCTAAGAAATAGCTCCGGCCATCTTCGACTCTGAGGGGGCTGGGGGGAAGTCGCAAGAATATGGCGATGAATACGGAGGGAATCAAGAACGCCGATCAATCCACTTTCTACAGACACGCCAAAAGATCAGCAACGGAAAGTTCGAAAAACCCTTCCGGGAGCCTTTCTTTGAACTGACGCGCGAATGAGGGGGGAAAATGCCCGGGGACTGTAGTGAAAGTAGTGTAGGCGCGAATGCGAGCCAGGGGACCAGCAAATTGGGACCAGCTTTCTTCTTGAATCGAAGGGGCTCTTCCCCCAGGAGGGTGAAAAAATCAATGAACGGGGAGGGCGATCAAAGATTATTTGCGTCGTAATCGCCGTGGGGCGGGGAGAGGGACTACTAAGAGGAATATCTACTCAATTTGATCCACAAAGGGGGACAGGAACAGTGTGCCATCGCAGAGTGACCGTCAACTTACCGTCCCGCATGTGAAGAGGACGCTTCTGATGTGAACCGTCTATCTCGTGAAAGAAAAACAGCAATGGCCTGCTAATTTCGCAGAACTCTAACCCGTGGAAAGGCCCGGAGAACTGGGGCGATGGAAAGAAGGACTGCTCGTGGCAAGTAACTGTTTGGCGGAAGGTTTCACGGAGGAAAACGAAAGCTCATCGTAGCGTCGCC
>Ga0179593_1691581_pt1 | contig 20251 bp, 31 predicted proteins | sample CZODoug2_1_08_16_FD_185931 | JGI IMG/M metagenome (GOLD analysis project Ga0179593, IMG submission 185931) | Vadose zone soil fungal communities from Angelo Coast Range Reserve, California, USA - CZODoug2_1_08_16fungal (PacBio error correction) | ecosystem: Environmental > Terrestrial > Soil >...
GAGGGGATTGTAATAGAATTACTGTTCAATAGGGTCAGGGGGGGGGTTATTCGCACTATTGGTTATATAACGGTCAAAAATGAAGATGGGAGCTGGGCGTTTTTCAAACGAGTGAAAATACGGCAAAAAAAAAAAAAGACAAGGAATGTGGAACAAGCACAAGGTGGGGGAAGGAAAGAGACTATCCGACCTCACGGAAGGGGAAACTTTTTCCGGAGAAAGATGGACCGCGAGTGGCAAAAAAAGGGGGTGGTTGAGCATGTGGTTTGTGAGAAGGAAATGCGCCCGTTATGGGCAAACAGATTGCTCCCTGAGGGGATTCACAGGAGGCTGAGAAAAAACCATTGCATTGGGTACTGATGGAGGAAACGGGAGAGGAAAAAGCTTTGATGAATCCGGGGACAAATGTTTCGACACCTGGGGGGGAAAGGTCAAAAGTAAAAAATGGACCTGTCAATTCAAAGTGGGGGACTCCTATTAAAAAATCTAAGGGACTAGGGGGAAGGAATGGGGGGAGAGGGGTTTCAATTCCCTTTGGAATTTCCCCCTGCCAAATTCCAGGGGACAGGAAAAAAATCAAAGGAAATAGACTAGGCAAATTATAGATTGGACCGGAGAAATGTTTGGCAGCTCTGGTAAGGGATGCCAACTGGCAAGGGGGTTGGGAAAAGGCAAGGCATGGGGAGGACCCACCACACGGGGAGATCCTACGGGGGCTCCAAAGAAGTTTTCCCCGGGAGTGACAGGGGGGTCAGGGCCTCCAGTTCAGAAGTTCATTAAGGGGGGGAATCAATCAGAAAAAAAAAAAAAAGAACAAAAGACAAACCCCTTGGAAAGGATGGGGGGACCAAAGAAGGGAAAACAAATATCGTCTTGCCCAAACTCTATAGTATCAGCAAAGGAGAAGAGGGGAATGCCACTTAAACGGGGGCCGGAAAAAAATCGCTTCAGGAAGGGAGATCAAAGGTTCGCCAGGGTTAGAAGATCCGCAAAACACTCAGGTCTAGTGAGAGGGGGGGGATCGATATCCAACGCAATGGAAAAAAAAAAAAATGCGAAAGAATCGAAATAAAAAAAAATGGAGACTCGCCAACAGAAGGGGCATGCGCGGACCGGGGGGGCTGAAAAGCATTTTGGAATAATCTCGAGAAAAAAAAAACCAAAAAATGAAAAGGAAGGGAAAGTGTCGGGGGGTTTTTTAAAGAAGGTCCCGCAGAGCCCTCTGTTTTGGCGGGGACGCGCCAAAAAATGTGAAAAGTCGTTATACGCCAAAAAGTGCGAGGATCGTGACGGGGGGGACATGTATATCCAAAAAAAAACGGCTAAGAAGAAAGGCGCAAATGAAAAAAAAAGTAAAGCACAGATGATTCTCAAGATTCGCGAGAAAACAGATTTGGAAAAAAGGGATCACATGACTCAATGGGGGGGGGGGTGGTGGAGAAAAAAGGGATCTTAGAGGTCGGAAGGAAAGGGGAAAAAGGGGTTAGGGGGGCTGGCGCCAAGAAACTTGCCGAGGGTGGACAAAGGCACGTGGGGTCTTTGTGATGTGGGGGGTGGGAAAGGCCACAGCGATGAAAGGAAACCTTCTGGCAAACCCGGGACGGCCACAAAGCAGACTCCCCGACCAGATGTGTGAAAAGGGAGACCAGGGGGGGGGAGAAAGGATTCCCACAAAATGGTGGCCCAAAAGGGGACGTCCGGGGGAAACGACCGAAGCCCCCGGCGCACGGGAAGAAGAAAAGAATGGAGATGGGGTTGGGATCATGGAATGTTTGTGGTGGATTGTGAGACTGCACTTAAGAACACTATACACCAGCAAGAAAAAAAACTGAAAAAGAGAGGAAAAGGGTTGAAAAGGAGTGAGAGCGGTCCAAAACGTTGAGTTGAAAGTGAAAGTGTTGGAGTTTGGGCATGGTTTCGACCCGGTAAAAAAAAAGAAATCCATAGAACGGAAAACATCATTTACTCAGAAAAGAAAATGAGGTTGGCGCACCGCGGGGGGAACCCTGCCTCCAGAGTGCTAAGTTGTGACCACTGGCACAAGTATTTGGGCTGCAAGGAGAAAAAAACCACGAGGAAAATGAATTGGGCAAAGAAACACTCCCAGGACTCAATTTCAAGACTCGAAAGGGGGACGAGGGTGAGGGTCGAAATCCTTCCGAAAAAAAAAAAAGAAAAAAAAATGCTGAAAAGAACGTGGGAAGGGGGGAAAAACCTGTCGGGGGGCCGTTCCCAATCGAAAACGCCAACCGCTGGTCCAAATGCAGGGGGCAAAGAGTTCACTCGTGGGGAGGATATAAAAAAAGTCAAACCTGGAAAAAGAAAAAACACATTTCCACGGGTGGGGTTGATCCCAGACGTGGGAGATCTTTTAAGAAAGGGGGGGGATCTGAAAGTTAAAAAAAACATCCATCAAATTCAAAAGAAGGGAGTGCGAAAACCCCCTTGGAAGGGAGGTTTCAGCGGGGTCATTGGTCAAATGGCAAGGTGGAAAAAAGGACATTCCCGAACAGAGGAAAAAGACAACTTGGAATCTTCAACGACGCCCCCACCATTCCCCAGGACCAAAATTGGGGGGGGGTGGCATGTGGCGAAGGTAGTGCTGTGAATTTCAATTGAGAAAAAATATTTCCCAGCGAGAGAAAAACGGCCTCGACCAATTCAAACTGAAAACTAGAAAAACGTCTTGAAAAAAAGAATCCCCGAAAGATGTGGGAAAAAATTGGGGGGGGGCAGGGGGAGTGGGAAAAGTGCCCTTTCTGAGAGACAATAATAAAAAAAAATCTCTGCAAGAACGGCGAAGCACTCAGGTTTCAAAGAGGGGGGTTCCGAAGAAGGCTCGGGGAGGGACCAAGCAGCGCCTATTAAACGGTCCCCTGGGTAAGTTCGAGAATGAGTTCTCTGGCGCGGTCATGGGGAAGGGGAGGGAATATCGTTGAGCCTTGGGAATCAGTACCATGGTGATCAAACAACGATCCGCCGGGCAGGGGGGGAGGCGCCTGAAAAAAAAAAGAGTTCATCGTCGCGATGAAAAAAGCGAAAAACTTAAAGTTAACAGAAGGCGGGTGACGCCGCATGGGGGGGAAGGAAGCCCTTCGGGTTCGGAAAAACACCACCGCGACCATTGTGCTGGAGACCAATTCCGGAGAAAAGGTTGGGGGGAAAAAAGGCCAAAAGAACAGGGGGGCGGCGCCAAAACTGAAACCTGCATAAAAATGAAAAGCCGGGTTCAAGGGGCCCCGAATAAATTGAATCGTCGGCCAGCGGCGCTGGATGGGCCCGCAACCGTGTGGTCGTCTGAGAAAAAAATTCGCAAAAAAAAGATGAGCAAGCCCCCGGGGGGGGGGGATCGGCCTAGGGGGGAAAAAAGTAAAGCAGGGGAAAGGAAAAAAATTAATAGACTGAAAGATGACTTGCACGGTCCATCCCGGACCCAACATAGGGGAGGACCTAACGTCCCCGGGGGAAACGGAAAAGGAAAGGCGGGATTATTAACGGGGGGGAGGACGCCCCTCCAAAAACCAAGATCAACTAATGCCTTCGGACAAAACCTTGCAGGGGATGAAGGCCGCATCGGCTTGCGGTTTCAACGACACAAGAAGGAGAAGGCCAAGAAAAAGTTAAGAAACGTGTTCAAAGAACACAAACTCTTTGGCGCCAAAGTGTTTTTGTAGGCAAAAAAAAGGCCGATATATAGCAACCAAAACTGGAAATAGGGAAAATAGAATGACGCAAAAACAAAACAACCATTTGGGGGTCCAAAGATTGGGGAGGGACAAAAATGGAAAGGACCAAAAAAAAAGCTTGCTGGTTTTGCCATGGACGCTTGCTTCCTTGGGTTGAACCGCAAAAGGACTCGGAAACACAAACCTGGCAAGAAGGGACAAGGGTATCCCGTGATCCTCCGTTGGTCTTGCCCTGGGGAAGAAAGGACATATCGAGAAATTCTTTATTTGGGGGGGAGGGGGGAATTGTTTTCTAAAAAGAAGACAAGTTTGTGGGGGGGTTTGGCAGGGCTGGGACCCCTGCTGGACATCACCAGACCGACAGGTCTTTTCGGGGTCCAATTCAGGCTTACTCCCCCGAGCGAAATCCGGGACGGGCTGGATCAGCTCGGCGGGGCGCTAACGGAAGTGGAGAAAAAAAAGAGAGAGGGAAAACAAAGGGGACGAACTGGAAGGGAGGGGAATGGCAAATTATTTTTGAGGGGCCAATCCCCTTTAAAACCGATAAAAAAAGGGGGTCGTGCGCGCCGGAAACACAAAAAAAGCACACGTCACCAGGAGTAACCGGGTGAACCTCCAGCACATGGTGATGATGATCCTGAGATGGAAGTGCAAAAGCGGAAGCACGATAGCCCGCACATCAAAAAAGTTATCGCCAGCGCCCTAAAGTGCAGCGATTAGACGAAAAACTAGAGCGCGCCCGGGCGCGCCCCCGGGAAAAAGGACATTGAAAACGAAAATCTGTAAAAAGGGTGCCCGAGGGACTCAACTCCCCAAACAAAAACCAGGAGGACCCGCGGACGATATCATCTCGAAAATTTAACAAAGAAACGCCGGGGGGGCGACCCTCCTCGTGGGGAAAAGGGCTGGCGCGGCCGAAAACCCGGGGGGGAGCTACGGACTCGAAAAAAAAAAAAAAAAAAAAACGTGAAGAGCAACCGTGAAGAGGGAAAAAAGGTAAAAAGAAGATGTGTCAAAATAGGGGTAGCTGGAAAAGACCGGGTCGGGGCACTACCTTCACGGCCAAATGAAAAAAAAAAAAAGGGCAGCATGGAGGAGGATGTCCTGTGAAAGCAACGTTGGTTGATGGAGGGGCAATTTGCTCGGGTTGGCGAATGGCCCGAATAAGGGGTTTTTGTGGGGGTCACCGCCGCCAACAAAGAATGTGAAAGCTAACGAAGTCGAGAAAAAACACAGGGAACCAACCAAAATCTTTTTGGGGGGAAGGGGGAAATGGGGGCGTCTGTGCGAGAAAACCAGGATCCAATGTAAGAAAGCCCAGCAGAAGGTAAATTGATGGAGCGGAAAAAAAAAAGCTGACAAGGAACAGCGTCAAAAGAGACCCTTGATTGAATTTGGTGGGAAAAAAGGGGTTGGTCACGAAGGGGTGAATTCCAAAACCAGCCAAAGAGTAACGGCGAGGTCAAAGGGGGGGGTGTGGCTGGGATGGCGAGAGGAGGAGTGTTCAAAGTGCACAGGGGGATAAAGGACAATTGCCTGCAGATTGGAAATCTGGCGCGAGGGCCGACGTGTACGGGCAAATTCAAAAGACGCCGACAGAAAAGGCGCGTTTGTTTAAAGGGTGTCGTAATCGGATTCGAAAAAAATACAGTTTAGGAAGACCGGATGGACAGGAAAAGGGGAGGGAAAAGGGGGGCAATAATGACGTGGGTCCGGGAAAATTCGGCCAATTGGACAAGAGAAAAAACTGAGACCGGCACCGCGGAATACGAACATGGGGGACGTCACGCTTGAGAGGAAGTATGGCCGGGGGGGGGGACTTTAGGGAGAAAAGAGATAAGTTCGGTCGAACCAAAGGGCAATTTCAAAGAAACAGCGGGGTCGGGGGACTCCTATAAAGCGAAGTTAAAGAAAAAAATTCGAAAAAAGGGGGAAGGGGGGAAAAGGCGATGAGATAACGGTTTCTTTCAAAAGGTAGGTGTAATTGTACCCACTATATCCAACTGCCCAGAGGAAGGGGCGTAAAAAAACGAAAAGATATCGGGGACCGGCGAGGGTGCAGGGGTAGAGGAACAAAAACGTCCCGGCCCAACATTTGTTGGGAAAGACAATGCATAAAAAATCAAACTCCAAGTCAGGAGGGTCAGGGGGGGGGACGGGTGGATGGCCGGACCGGGTGGAAAAAAATGTAAGGGCGTCCTTGAACTTACGGGAAAAGGGGGACCCAAAGGGATAATTTTTTCTGAAAATCCTGCAAAGGAGGGGGGGAAAGCTCAAAAAACCTTATCAGAGTCGGAGGAAATCAGCACAAGGAGAAGAAGAATGTCCACTTTACAAGGGCGTCCTCCGCGATCCGGAGAAGAATCAATCTGGGGAGAAGGGGGGGTTCTTTTGAAAGGGGGGGTGTGGTTACGCCCCCCACAGTTCGGGATTGTAATCGTTGTGGGGGGAGAAGGAGAGACGCCAATTAGGGACCCGACGGGGCCGGAAAAGAATACCCAATCGAACGGACCTCCACTTGCGCGTCAGAGACCAAAAAAACGGAAAAAGAAAACTTAGGTCATACTGAAGAGACATCTTAGGAGCAACAAATTAAACTGACGGCGGACCAGCTGCGCCGGTCTTCGTCCTGGGTGAGTTCACATTACGGCATTTTCCAAAACAACGCCTGTGTTTTTCTCAGCCCCCTGGGGCGCCCAGGGGGGGCGGAGGGCTGGAGGAGAGCTGCAAGCTGTCGGGATAAGGGGGTCGTTGCAAGAGATCCCACACACCTAAAACCCTGAGCGTGCGCCGGCATGCTCACACCCAAACTGTTCATAAACTTAAAAGAAATGAGGAAGGCAACGCCTCGGGGGGCATCTCATCCTTGTTGCTTTAAAATAAACGAAAATGAGGGGGGCCAGCCGCTCGATAGGGGGGAATGGGGGGGAGGCGGAAATCAGGGGGGACGATGGAACCGAAGGGGGGGATTTGGTTCTTTTTGGGTGGAATACAAGGGAAGACTGAAACCTTGGGACTTTATGGGGGAAAAAAGCAAAAAAGGACCACGGGCCGGGGGGTGGACATAAATGTAAAAAACGGGGGAGTCGAGCGCCCGTTGTTCGCCTGAAGTAGCCAAAAAACGGGGGCCCGGCTTGAAGAAAAAAAAAAAAACGAGGGGCAACACTGGCGTTCCACTAGATCTTAGGGGAGAAAAAAGGAATTTTATGGAGGGGGACCTGGATCGAGGAAAATTTCCACGAAAGAAAAAAAGAAAAAAGACGGGCTCCCCAAGACTCTGATTCCTTTTGAAAACCCTGTCGAGGGGGAAAGAGAAGTGGGGAAAAAAAGGGAGTGAAGGATGTGTCTGGAAAAAAATTGGACTTGTGTCGAACACCTGACCAAGTGCAAGAAAAAAAACGAAATACGTACACCAGGCCATCATTACGAACGGAAAGAGAATGGGGGGTTGGGACGCGTTGAACTCCCTCGGCGAAGATTGTTGGCATTGGGACCAAAGCAAAAGTTCCCGACCCTTTAGAACACCACGATTCTAAATTATTGCAAAAAAAAAAAAAAAGGAACCACGCAGGACAGCCACAAGGGTTGAGGTCCAAAGATCAAGGAACGAAAGAAACTGCGGACGGATTGCGGTTCAGGGCGGGAGTGTGTGAACGGGGAAGGGAAGGGGAGGAAGAGAAAAAGTTCCAAAGCTCTAACCAGTGCATATTCCTGCACGAATGACGCCTACGAAAGCAAAAAAAGGGGCCCTCGCGGAACGCGCATCCCCGTGGGAAGTTTGGGGAAGGAAGGGGGAGTCTAAACAAGGGCGGACAAATTTAGAGGCGCCGAATGGGGAAAAAACCGGGTTGCAGCTCGTCAAAGGGGTTCAATCCTTCAGGCCGTCCCATGTGAAAGAAGTCATGACAAGAGACATGGAAAGGGGCAGAACCCCCCAACGTGACCAACGAGTGAAAGGGGAAAGGGGGGGGAGGGGGGTCGGAACTTCGTAGCGGCACATTATTCTTGGCTTGGTTGGATGTCGGCAAGGAAAAAAAAGATTTAAAAAACTATCGCCAACCAGGAAGCAGCAATTCCCCTTCATAAAATTGAAGGGGGCAATCCCCTCCTCCGATGTAGCGACTCCAAAGTCAAAGAAAGGGAAGGGGGTCAGAGAGAGGAACCCGCGCTAAAAGGAGACACCCTCAGTCGCATCAACGGCCGAAAAAATCCACCGGGCTCAAAGGTTGGAAGAACCGAGGATTTTCGATCATTCTTCGCCGGGGGAACGCATCAGAAGAAAGAAGGTCGCCATGGATTATCAGAGGGTAATGTGGGTTTGTTCGGTAGTGCAGAACAAACCCAAAACTCAAGGGGGGTTCCATCTCACCATTTTTAACCTCAACCTATAGGAAACAGACAAAAAATTAAGGAGAACTGTTCAAAAAGCACTGATAAAGCTGCACGCTTCCGCGCAGGAAAAGGGGGGAAAAAGAAAGGGTCCTGAAGCTTCTTTTATCATGAAACCTCCCGCGGTTGGAAAGGAATAAGGAGTAACACAGAGGGGAGACAAAGGAGGTGCGATTTTGGGCGGTGGGGGGGGGTGGAAATGAAGGGCCCGATTTTTTGCTGAGACGCCCTACAACAGAGGAACCCTGGAAAGGGAGATGCAAGGAGAGAAAGGGTCAGGGGAAGCCAGCCGATGGGCCGCCCCCGTTGTGGGTCCCATAGGGGGTAACCGTCACCTAGGAACTCCCTCGCCATTTCTCGATCACGAAAAAAAGGGGATCAAAGGCCCCGCCAAAAAGAGGGGAAGGGAAAAAGAAAAGGGGAGACGCCCCGGAAAAGCCGATGCAACCCCAACTGCAGAAAAAACGCCGAGCAAAACAAACATGCCGCCAAATCCAGTCTCGATACTCAGGGTGAGAGAACCAAACAAGAGGAAAAAGAAGACAAAGACCCCCCATTACACATACATTCTTGCGGGGGTTCAGCCAAAGAACCGTGCCCGCCCTGCCGGGAAACATCGGTTCCGCCAGTTTGTGAGTGTTCCCGAAGAAAAAAGAAGGGAGCAGGGCAGGGCCAGAAAGCTAAAAAACGAAGGAGGAAAGAGAGATCGGAATTGAAGAAGCCCGACCTGGACCAAAAGATGGTGCTTCAAAACGCACAGGGACAGAAAACAGATTGATCGCCGGCGGTCCGGCGGCCGGCCGGGGGGGGGACCGCAGCCATAATGCCTAAAAAATTGACTACTCCGGGTAACCAGGACAGGGAGCACTTGAAGCGGACGGGGGGGCAAAGAGGACACCCAGAACTATACGAAAAGTCTTTGGAGGGGGGGGGGAAAACCTGAGTAAATGGGCCTTCGGGTGTTAAACAGTCGAGGAATGGCGTCACGACATTCTTTAATGTCCTCTCTCCCTGGAGGCCTTCTTAAGACCCATCGAGGCACAAGGGATTAGTCAGGACAGAGGTGACGACAGAAACGACAAGATATGGACCACGCTGCCACCAAAGAACATTAGAGGGACGCCGATGCCAAATAAGGGTTGCATGCGTGCACATCCAGTTTACCGGATCCAAAAAGGGGGAAAGTTTTAGAGCCGCCGCCACCAAAGGAAGGCCTTTCAGCGGGGGAAACACCCTAGAAATGCATATTTTGGGGGACACACATAAAAGGGGGAAAGGGATGATTGTCAAAAAGGCTAAAAATAAATCGGGAAAAGCACGATACGCCGCTGAAGAAGAAAAATTTCTTCGCCCGCGCAGAAGTTTTGAACTCACTCAAGGGAACTATGGGAAAACGCCTAAAAGAACGGGCAAAGGGATCGTTTTCAACTTTTAAAAAAAAATGGGGAAAAAAACCGAAATGGTCCGAGCCGGGCGCGTCACTTCACCAACAGGAAAAGCCGAAAGAGCATCTTCGTATGCCCGAGAACTCATGGCACCCGTCCTCCGGGAGGGGGGCAACTGTAAGGGGAGGACGATCACGGGAGAAAAAAGAAAAAAAAGGGCTCGAAAATTGAAGGGAGCATCCTTTATCATGCAAAAAGGCAGGGGGAGGGTCAGGGAGTGGGGGTGTCGCATATAATCGCTCCCACTAAAAAGGGCACTGGGAGAAAAAAAAAATGGACGGAATGAAAGTGGGGAGAGTTGCCGAGGAGGTATGCCTTTACGCAGGGGGGGGGGGGAGAATGACGGTTAAATTCGGGTCTGTAAAGAGACGGGGGGGGTGGGATATTTTGTTAACGACCTCAATTCAAAAAAGGGGGTCCCAAAGAGTCCGAAAAAACCAACACTGTTGAAAAGAAGGGCCCAGGGAACACAAGGGGGAAATGGGGGTGGTCCTTTTTGCAAAACACAAAGAGAAAAACAGAAATTTATTCAAAATCGCTCAGGTCGTGAATGAATGACAGAAAAAACAAATGGGGTATGAGAATGAACAACTAAAGAGGTGCCGGGGAAAAACCGGGGAAAATTTTGATTGCCGATTGGCAAAGTGGTCAACGAAGGGATTCAAAAAGAAAAAAAACAATTGACCAAATTAATCTAACAAGGCCTAGGGGGAGTTCAGAAAACGAGGAAAAATTTGTTTTGATTGAGGGATTCCGGGGGGGAGGGGGAAAAGGAGGGGGAGACTAGGACGAGGGAGAGAACTTTCGGGGGGGAAGGGAAAGCGGGGCGGTCGATTCCTCCGAGGACACACCGGGACAAGGCCAAAGAGAAACAAGAAAAAGAAGGGGTTGAAGGGGGGGTGTGCCGTAAATGATCGGAAACCCTCAATGTCAAGAGGGACGGGGGACATGGGAACCATGCGAAACGGTCTTTTGGCGTGGGGGATTTCGCCACGTGGTGTGGGGAGGGGGAAACTGAAAAGGTTGCAAGGAAAATGCACAAAGCCTGATGTAAGGCACCGCGAAAACAACAGGGGCATTGGCTCCACGTGAGTATGATGAAACAAAATGGGGACAGGGGGAAAAGGAAGAGGGGGGGGTTTCAATGTGGTCACCATGGGCAATTTTCAAAAAAGAAAACAACGGACAAAGGGGTTTGACTCCCTAGAATGACGTAAACCCGGAAAGAGGAGGAAAAAGGCGGGTTGGGGGGGAAGGGTTGGATGGGGAAAAGGGGGGAAGTGTTAAGCTCCCGGAAAGGGAAAAAACAACAGGGCCAGCCTTTCCGTAATCAAAAATGTAGATAACGAGCAAGATATATCGGGGGGAAAGAGAGGAAAGGGCGTGCGCCGGGTTTCGGACGACAAGGCCCATTGGGGGGGGGGTTAAAGGGCATTCTCCACTCAGAATTGCGCTCGAAAGCAAAGGTGAAAAAAGGGGTTTGCTTTGACCCGTGTTAGGGGAGCCTGGGGGCATAATTTTAAAAAAATTTAGGGAAAGGGAGGGATTCGAATGCCAAAAAAAAGAAAAAAGAAAATCAAGACTCCAAAGGGTTAAATCGCAAGGGGGGGGGGGGCTCCACCAAATCAAATTAAAAACCTAATCGGGGGGCGGAATGGGAGGTGGGCCCGAATAGATATCAGACACAATAAATTGAGATAAACTTTCCAATCAGGTGCTCGCAAAAGAAGAGAAAGAAGGGAAATCTGGTAAGTTTTTTACGGGTTCCAGTTTTTGGGTCGAATGGGGGAGGGGCAACATTCAAGGAATTTGAAGCGGGTGGTTGTATCTAGCAATCAAAGAAACCGACACACAAAAAGGGGGAGGATCAAACTAACATGCAGACAAGTCGATCCACTTGGGAAGTCCTCACCTCTCGACAACGGAAGGTGGAGTTAAGCCAACCACAATCGGTGATTCCCGTAAGTACTGTTAAAATTGAAAATCATAGGAATCAGAAAAAAATAGTCAAAAAAGTATTAGAATAAAAGAGGGAAAAAAAATTCGAGGACGTAGGATTTTTCAATTACCCAGTTCCAATGAAAAGAGGTTTTGGGGAAAGAAACCTCGAAAGATGAGCAGAAGGGGGGGAGTCTGCGGCCAGAAGTCCGGGAAAAAGACTTGTTTCTGGGGGGTATATCGAAGAAAAGACAAAAATCCGGGGAAACTTGCTGACAGGGGAGCCTGGAAACGAACAAGGAACAGAAAAAATGGTATCCAAAAGAAGTAAAAGCCCCCCTCGATCGAGAAAGAAGGACACGGGGAAAGTGAAAGAAACACTCAAGTGTCGACCGGGTCTGACTAAAGGTTTCTCCAAAAGGCGCGCCTCGAATAGGGGGATTGGAAGGGGAAAGGAAGGGAGCCTCCTCAGACAGGGGGGGGTGAGGATTGAAAAGCAAAGGGTGTGATTCCAACTTGTTGGGATGGGGGGGGTGGGGGTGGAAAAAAGGATTCGGGATGAGCGCGAAACGGTAACCGGGGGAAAAGGACCGGAAAACAGGAGTTCCATCGACTCCCCGAAGAAAAAGGGGGTTGAAATTGGGGGGGGGAAAAAGGTGAAAGAAGAAATCAGGGGGGGAAAAATGCAGAAAGTTCCACCAAAAAGTTGTTGGGAGGGCGAAAAAGGAAAACTCCAAGAGAGGGCAAGCCGGCGGGTCAGAGAGAAAGTTGACGACGATAAGAGAAAAATTGATTAGAATTAAATTTTGGCCTGATCGCCGAAAATTCAAAGGGGAGAAGGCATCGCTAACTCCAAAAGAGGGGTTCAAGAGGACATGGAATAGGGCACACACTTTAATTGAAAGGGGGGAAAGGATGGGTGTGGTACCCATTGGTTGGGAACCACAGGGGGGACGAACAACCTGGAAAAAGACACCGACTAAAATAACTCGATCGCCATGTGAACACCCAGGCCATAGACATTTACCAAGAGGACCGAATGCCACTGGGGTGTTTGAATGAGCCCTTGTTCCAGTCCCCGCCTAAATTAGGGGGGAACTTTCCCCTGGCGCAAGGGGGTTACGACTTACGATCAAAACACACAAAGGGGGTCCGATAGTTTATTGTCCGAAGTAATATCGGCAATGTTACCCTAAGGGATACCTAAAACTCCCGTGTTCTCCTCAAAAGGGGTTACAATCCTCCTTAAAACGGCAAAAAAAGGGTAATTTATGGTCACCGGGCGCGTTTCCGGGGGAGACGAGAGCTCACCGACCCCTGGGTGAAAAAGTCTGAAGCCACACAAAGGGAGAAAACAATCAGGGAGAATATGTCTGCAGATGCCTTCCAAAACGGGAAGCCAAAAATAAACAAGCCAAAAGGTCACTCGGCGGTAGGGGGGGGGAGGAGACTCAAACAGTGAGAATGACTTTGGGACTCAAGGTTGAAATATCCAAAAATGTTTGAAACCACTGGGGATAGCATCAAATTAAAAAGTTATGGGGAAGGAACTTTAGGACGGTGAAGAAGACTCGTCAATGTGAAGAAAAGCAAAGGGGGGGGGGGAACCGTCACATCCAAAAAACCGGAAAAGGAAAGAGATGAAGGGGGAGGAGGAAGGATTAAGAAGAGGGAACAAAAAAACCTCCCCCCCATTTCCCCTGTGACCCAGTTTTCAGGAGTTGGGGGCCAAGGGGGGGGGGACGGAGTTAGCGGGGGAAAACATTATTAAGTCAGGGGGGAGGGGGATGGGAGGACAAGTCACAGAAGAGCCACGGCAAAAAATAAAAAAGAACACAGGGAAAAGTCAAATTCCTCTTCAAGAGGGGAAAGAAAAATTCCCAGGGGGGCAATTTGCGTGAGTACTAAAGGCCCAAAGGTCAAAAAAAGGGAGTACAAGGGGAAAACGAAGATGAAAAAAGGGCCGAAGCTTCCCGGATGACTCATGAAGGGGGAGAGGCCCAAAATTATTTTTCCCCGATACAGGAGAGAAACGTGTCAAAAAATTAGGGGCGACCTTCGTAGGGGGCATTGGCAACTTAGCTCGTCGGGGCATGGTGGTTGGGAGGGGGGTGGCACGCAAATTCATCTCCCCACGCCTCGGTATGGCGGGGTTTAAAAGGGAAAGGGGGGGGTTACGGACATCGCAAACTTTCGCGCCGGGAAATTCGAAAAAAAAGGGGGCTAAAGGGAAAGGGAAGCAACTGAAGATGAGAGGTCTTAATAAATAGGTGCAAAGGGGGTGGAGGGCGCGGATTATCGTTCGAAAACAGACTTTGGGAAGGACCGGAGGAAGTCAGGAGAAAAAAAGGAGAAGGGGAGGGAATAAGAAGAAGCATTTCAAACTCGGGGTGGAACTGGGGGAAAAAAGGCAACTAGTTGGAGGCGCACCAAACGAACTTGGAAAAAAGGATCAAAAGCAAAAGGGATGGAAAGGGGGAAAAAAGAATTTTCAAAGACAGGGGCAAACAGGCGACTGGGAAGTGGTTGCCCCCCGGGGGTCAGAAAAAAAAATTGGATAGGGAAAATGCGGACAAAAGTAAGCGAACGGCAAAGCCAGGACGATCCAGGAACGACTTATCGCGTCCGCCAAGGGGAGTTCCGGAAGGAAAAGTTTCTGGAGAGAAGGTGAATGGAAACTCCTTTCAAACTCACCGGGAACAGAAGACCCGAAACGATGAGGTATCTGAAAGGGAAAAAAGTGAAAAAGAATACGAAAGGAGAGAAGATGCTCGGGGTCCCGAAAGGAAGAAAACGAAAACCACCGGGCTTCAACCGGACTTCCCTGGGCGGAGTTAGTCCCAATTACAAGAATAAGGGGGGGGGGGGACAAAGGCAAAAGAAAGACTCCTGCCCGACGGATAGGGGGGACCAGGGTGGCTTGTGAAACACTAAAAAAAGCAAAGAGGGGACAAAGGGGGTTGTGTAGAGCATTCCAGAGAAGAGAGAAAACACAACAAAAACTGAAAGAAGAGAGGAAAAACGAAAAAACGAAAAACTTGGGGCGCAGAAAAAGGGGGCGTGAGGGACACACAACAACCTTGGTCAGCGATTTGTCTTTCCGCGCACTGGAGGAAGGGAAGTTGGTTGGGGAAAAAAAAAAAGAAGGAGGATGGGGGGTATACTCCCGGGGGACAAAGAAAGGAAGGGGGGAGAGAAAAAGACGGAGGTGAGCCTTCTACACCTTAAAAGAAGAGAGAGGAAAATTTTGGTGGTTCTTTGGAGGCAGGGCCCTCGCAAAAAAGGAAAATGGGTCCTGGCATTTTCTAGAGGGGGAAAAGAGAAACACGTTTCTTTTAATGCTAAAACGATAATGGTCATAAAGAGGAAGAAAGGGAGGCCGGCGGAAAAAAAGGGAAGACGAGAACGCCCGAATCAGGGGACGCCAGAAGCCTTATCAGAGATGACGGTCGTGGCCAACATACAAGCAAACGCTTGAAAAAGAATGCAAGGGTGAAAGTCGGTAAAATTTGAAACTGGGATCAGGGAAGAAGGGGGGGCCGGGGAAGAACAAAAGCTCTGTCTTCAACTTTTGGGGACACCGAGAAAAGGGGACGGCGGGGGGAAGAAACAACGCCTGGGGGAGGGCATGAGAGAAGAAACAGGAGCCAGGGAAAGCGGCCGCAAAAAAAGAATCCCTCGCATGGCCCAAAGGAACCCGGAAAGTAGGATCCAAAAGACAAGGAAAAAGTTCATCTACAGGAAAAACGAATATCAAAGGCACAAAAAGCCGTTTCGAGATTTGAAGTCAAGTGAAAAGAAAAAAAGGATCGGAAGAAAGGGGTTCCACCGTGGGGGGAAAGGGGTCACAAAAAAAGCACAGAAAAAAAAATGTACCCCGGACTATATACAGAAAATGAAAGGGGACAGGAGAAAAGGGGGACCTCGGCTCTTCTGCAAACAGGGGGGGAAAAAAAAAAAGTAGTCATAGGGCCGAGAATAAGTTGAAATATCATAACTTGGGAGTAGAGCTTTCAGAAGGTTTAGTGTGGGGCCCTCAAGATCCAAAAATTGGGGGGGGAAAATTGGAAAAGAAGAAAAACAGACCCCTGAAAGGGAGGGTGGAAAGACAAAAATTTGGAAGGTCTATGCCGTAAAAACCAAAGTTTGGGGTAAGTATTACGTTGGACGGGGGAGGGGGGCAAGTTGGGGAGGAGACAGGGCAAGGAGGGATGTTTGTCCCACAAAAAACATCCAACACCAGAAGTAATGGAAAAAAAAATCTAGAAAAGGAAAAAGCAAAAGGGAAACCAAGCTTTTTGGAACCCAAGGGGGGGGGAGGTGCGAATGCCCAGGATCAGTAATTAAATCGCTCAAAGGGAAATGAGGCTGTTGAAAAACACCTTTGGGGGGAGTAAGATTAAAAACATCCGCCGTAGGCCAGAGAATGGAAGGGACCTGGGGGACAATTGGTGTTCACCGTGGGGGGGTAAGGAGGCAAAGGACAGGGATTTGCGGCAGGAAAAGACCGAGGAGTCCAATGGTGTGAAGGGAATTTATGCGAATAAAAACGGGAGATTGCAGAACTAAGTCGACACGATGGGGGGGGTGAGAGTCGGACAGGGGGGCAGAAAAGGAAGCGTCTTTTGAGATTGCCGATACGGGGAAAAGAAAAAACCAAGCACCCTTGGGGAAACCCAGCCAGTCCTCATGTGGAGGGATGGAGAATAGGGAAAAACATATTGGATGGGGGGATCTCCGTAGGACTAAAGGTGAGGGGGGCCTGGAAAAAAGAGAAGGTTTGGGGTGGAAAGATTGGTTTTTGATAGTACGTACAATACCTTGGCGCCATTGAAAGGCCAACAGAAGGAATCGCCCAAAAGAAGGAGGGGGAATGAAAAGACGGAGGGTGAAAGACAACCCGGAGGAGGAGCGTGAGTGAGGATTGCCCGGTGGTAAAGTGATCGTAGGGAAGGGGGGCCGTTTTGAACCTTTTGGCCAAAATTTCAAAAAAGGACTTTCCGGAAATGTTGGGAACAAATAGGACAGGAAGGGACAGGAGGGAAAGATTGAGGAAGAATTTCCGGGGGGTGGAATTCAGGTGCGGAAGTGGAGGGACATTAGGGCACAGCGAAAAAAAAACACCAGGGAGGGAATCAAGGAACAGAAAAAAATTAAAATGGATAATCAAGGACGGAAAAAAAAAGAAAAAAGAATCTGGAAAAAAGCAGCCCATTGGGGGGGTGGGACCAAAAAAATTGTGCTTTAAAGTTTGACTGGCCCCGAAAACGGGAACCATTGGGTTAATGAAAAAAGGAAGTCAAAAAAGAGGACCAAGAGCTAACTAACAAGGGAACATTTTATTGGGGGGTCCTTGGGGGGGGGGGATGTCACAGACAGGGTTTTCAGAATGAATTGTGTGAGTCAGTTAATAGAATCCTAACAAACAAAAGAACCAAGTCTCACCCCTTTGATCGAAGAAAGGGGAAGTCCAAAAACCAGAACAAAAAAAGGCAAAAGGGACTATCGGACTGGAAAACTCTAGAAGAAAACACAAAATTAAAGAAAGGGTGTGAGGGATCCATCAATAGAAGACTTTGGGTCAAAAGAAAGGGGAAGGGTTTTCACGCAGGGATGAAAAAAGCAAGGCAATTAATTTTTGAGCGGGTTGGGATTTGGAAAACCCCAAAAAAAGAAGCCAAAAAATGGAAAACTCATCACCAGAAGGGATCAAGGTCCAAAGAAAGAAACCGGGAAAATCGACAAAGGTCTCTGCTCGCCAAAAACAGACGGGTCAGGAGCTGGAACTTTGGGGAAGGGGGGAAAAAAAAAGAAAGAAAGTAGGGAAGACAAAAAACATCTCACATCAAAAAAAAAAAAAGGGGGAAAGAAGGGAAAAAAGGGGGTTTCGGATTATACTGGTAGTGGGGGTAAAGGACAAGTCAAAAAAAAAAAGTGAGGGACGCTCAAGGCGGATGGCGGACAGGGGAGACCGCTGAATGCCAAAGTGTCCGAAGAGAAGTTTCAGTAAAGATAACACAATCCTCAAAGTCCGACTGTCGAGTTCAAAAAAGGAAACATAAAAAAAAAAGGACGAAAAACATTATCACCTTGGCGATCGAATCCGAAGAAAGCCAAAAGATTGGTATCGCAATGGGAAATTCTGACTTGTTGCTCGCAACAGTGGGGGAGGGGTCAAAGAAGCGAAGAGAACAGTGGGGGTTAATGGGGAGTGTAGGACGCCAAACCCAACAGGGGGAAAAAAGGGACTATGGGGGGTGTCAAAAAGGAAAAACAATGTGGAGGCGGGGTGTGTCGTGGGGTTGGGGGTTGTGATTCATAGGAAAGTAAACGAAGGAACCTTAACCGGACTGGGCTGCACCTCGGGGAAATAAGGGGGACAAACGGGAATAAATGAATTTTGAAAAGGGGGTAGGCGGGGGAGCGGCCATCGGGGGGGGGAAAGGAGAGGAAAAGAAAAAAAATTTTGGCAAGGGGGACAGAAAAACTTTCCAAAGGACACCTTAACCACTGCGCGTCCACGAAATTTGAGGTTCTGGACCTCAGAGAAAAGTAAAACTTTCTGGCCGGGTAAGGAGGGTGAAAAAAGGAAAGGTAAAAGAACGACACCAGTCCGCTGACACCTCCGCTAACAAGGGTGTACAAAGGTGGGGGAATAAAAAAAGTCCAAAATTTTGAAATTAAAGGGAAATTGTTCTGTGCTGGGAACAAAGGGGGGGCAAAAAAAAACCTTTTACACCAAAGAAATATCTTCGCAACAGTTACATGAAAGAAAAGTACTCACAAAAGGAAACAAGGGAAAGGTGGAGGAGCCGAGTTGGGGGACTGTACTCCCTAAGAAGGGGGAAAGGTTTCCGGGCGCCCCCCCCCACAAGGTCCGGGGGGGGAAGGCAAAACAACAAAGGATGCTGAAATTATTGGATGACAGACCAAACTACCCTGTTTCGAATGTATCATAGAACGACTTAAAAGGGAGAAATTGGGGGGGGGAGGGAGAAGAAAGGTCAGGGAAAAAAAACAGTTAAAACTAGCGGGGTTCGTCAAACATTTACCATGTTATTCCGGAAAGGGAAAACATTTGTTGAAAGACCAAAAAAATTTCTCAATAGAAAAAGAAAGAATAGGGGGGACAATGGTAATAGGGAAGAACGACATACCACACAATTGCCCTCTCTATTGCGGGCGCGAAAAAGGGTTAAAGAAAAGAAGGGGGGGAAAGTGGGTTTAATAGAAACACCCCTATTTGAACATTTGCCATCGGCCAAAAATTCAAGGGGGGGAAAAACGTGGGGGATGGTAAGGGCGTTCTCAGTAAAAAAGGTGACATATTCAGGTGGCCAAGGTCCCATCCCTCGATTCAAAAGAAGGGGAAAGGGAGAGGAAATGGGAAAAAAGCAAAGTGGGGTAGAAAAAGACAAAAAGTAAAAAACACCATTTTCCTGTTCAGGAACCACACGTTGACCCCAAACTATGGGGTGGCCCAAAGGTTGGGAAAAGGGGTAGAAAGGGTGTCGGGTAAAACCATGAAAAAAGTCTTTGGGAAAAAATTCTTTTTGGATGGCCACTGGAACAAAAAGGACAGAGACTCCGAACACGAACAACAGAGAGAAAAAATGATAACACACTCGTAACCTACTTGACTTTCACACAACGGGAGTCAACTCCTCAGGGGCAATAATATCTCCTGGGAAACATGAGGGAGGGTATGGGGGGAAAAAGGTTAACCTACAATGGTTCCCCAAGTGAAAGAGAAACAATGGAAGACACACTCAAATAAAGGTCTTCAGCAACTGTCAAAAGTCTTCCCGTATGCTCTCCCGGAAAAAAAAGAAGTGAAAAGGGACCGAGCTATTGGGTTTATCACAACCAGATCTTCGCCGGTGCCCCTCGAAGTACGAGAAAAGGTCAAGGGGGTCTAGGATCCTCGGGGGGTGGAGGGGAGTTGCGCAAGGAAACTTCCTCAGCAAAGAAAAAAGCTTTGGGGCCGGGGGGGTTTCCAAGGGGGGGAATGGAAAAGGAGAGACAGATCACGTGGGGGATGGACATACGAGTGGGAACCTCGTTAGTCACTGTATATCTTCACACCTTAAGCGGCCGCACTTGCAGAAAATTAAGAGGCTCAAGGGGGAGGATCTTTAGAGATTTGAAGGCTTGTCGTAGAGGAAAAGCACCTCTACCATTGCTGGGAGACAAATTAAAGCGTCCATGGAGGAAGGGGGCACAAGGGGGGGGAAGGCCCCGGAGAAAAAAGGGGTTGGCGCGCAGGCAACACCAGGAAAAATGATCCTGGAGAATTGATTGCCGCCAGTCAAATAATTTATCTCGTCCATGAGCGACGGAAACCAAGAAAAAACAGAAAGGGGTATAAAGCAGGGACGAGGGTAGCCGCTAAAGCCTACCTTAGGAAAGAAAAGGGGGAAAAAAGAGGGGGAAATGGCTGTGATAAGCGGGGCAAGGAAAAGTAGGGTTTTTTTTTTTTGTGGTCGGAGCCGGAAAGTTCGAAACAATGCCGTTTAAAGGGCAAAAAAAAAAAAAGGGGGAAGGGAAAGAATCCGGGAGGAGCAAAACCATTAGCGGCACAGACGAAAAAGAAATGAGAGCGGGGTGTCGCCACTTCCCAGCGCCGAAGTCAAAGGGACTCCCTGCGCTTCCATGAGGGAAAGGGAAAATAGATCAAGGCGGGGTTTCACAAAAAAAAAAAAAACAGAAGACCCCCAACTGAAAGATACTGAGAGGGGCCGACCAGTTGATTGGTCCCGAGCACCATCTTGCGCCCCAATTTTTTTAGCGACG
>Ga0179593_1505093_pt1 | contig 20250 bp, 15 predicted proteins | sample CZODoug2_1_08_16_FD_185931 | JGI IMG/M metagenome (GOLD analysis project Ga0179593, IMG submission 185931) | Vadose zone soil fungal communities from Angelo Coast Range Reserve, California, USA - CZODoug2_1_08_16fungal (PacBio error correction) | ecosystem: Environmental > Terrestrial > Soil >...
CTTCTGACAAAAAGCCGAAGCGTCCCGGGAGGGGGGATGTTGGGCGGACAGACGTGAAAGGCTGGGGGGATTTTCTCGACCTCGCAAAAATGTGAACGGCAAAATCTCAACAACCACAAATAGGAAGTAAAATATAGGCTTCAGTGTACATTTGGGGGGAATCTGTCTAAAAAACAAGTTTGGATAAAGGTCCTCGAGACCACCACCTCAGTCTCGCTATGGCCTTACGAGTGGGGACATCCACAAGGACCTTTAGGTCTTATCTTGAAAAGGGGAAAAGAACCGCAGGCGGACGAGCAGAAGGGGACAGAATGAACGGCAGGCGGAATAGTAGGGTTCTTGGGGGGAAACCAGGGCCTTCCTTATAGGAGGAGAGTGGTGGGGGTCGGGAAGAGGATCGTGGTTACTCTTGAAATCTCTAGGAAAAAAAACGTGGGAAGTAAATGGCCCGATAGAGAGAAATGAGTCACTGCCTCTGAGGGGGATCAAAAAAAATCTGAGAACGATCCTCTCAGTAAATTCTACTTGGCGTAATTAGGGGAGGAAGGGGAAAACCCATTTAATTTTCTTCACAAAGAAAAAAGGGGTCAAAAGTGGGCAGGAGTCAAGCGCAACCGGGCTACTATAATGAGGTGTTAAATCACCATCGAAGGGGGCCGTAAATTCGTAAAGGAAAGAGAAGGTTTGGAAACGTGGATGGGGAGAGAATACGCTTTACTGGGGAGGGAAGCCTTTACCTTTGTTTTTTTGGCTCGAAAAGAGAGGCTTCCATTGCAAGGTCGGGGGGGAAAGAGATGCAAAAAACAGGGAGTATAAAGGGGGGGGGCTGGGTTCTAAAGAAAAGGGTCAGCATGTTGGCGGTTCACTTCTCTCCATTGGTGTGGGAGGTGGGGGAGGGACCTGCTATTTGAAGGGGAGGGCCTTGCATACTTACGGGGGCTTGGCATCTCTTAGATCGGAGGCTTGGCTACGTGGAAGTGTTTCGCGATTGTTAAAAAGGCTTAGAAGTGCGCCACAACAAGCTGACTCCGACCGGGAGTCTTCGGGGGATCTTCCAATGAGGAAACGCCATCCTGCGGTGCAAAGGCAACGTAAATGTGTAGGTCCTTTACAGAAGGGGGGGGAAAAACACTATTGAAAACCATAAGCATACTCTAATCTAGTCAAGGATTCCCGAATCATCATAAAAAAGGGGGGAGGGACTCATGGAGGATGCGAACAAACTCCATTCTAACTTCTATTCGTGGGAGGATGAGGCCATGGTGGACGGCGATCGCGGGATCTCTGGGGAAAATAATTCTATCTTATGATAAGCAATGAGGAAAGGATAATTTCATTCTGAGGGGGAGGGGGGGAAGTGGGTCGTAAAATAGGGGGGGTCGGTGAGTTTCCAAGACCACATTACAGAACTTAGCAAAAGGGAGGAACCCTCTCTTCTTTTGTTAGGTTAAGCGAATTTCCTTCCGGAGGATAAGAATGATTTACCTCTTGTAAAGCGGGGAAAGGGGAGTTGAAAAATTGTACGCGGGGTACATCAGGGGGGACCCGCCCAGGTGGAATTACTCATGAAAAAGGGTTTAGGGGCTCAGGGCTCGAGCATGGGCCCTCATAAGCTCAAAAGACTCCTCCTCAATAACTCAGAGGGAGCTTTGTGGATCTCTCTAATATCCTAAGGAAAGGGAAGCAATGGTTGTCCTCATAATTCTAAGGGACCTCCAGGTCCGGGGGATTAAGTTAATTTTGCTTGGGAACCTAAGACACTTCCTGCCGTGTTGGGTTGGAAAAAAAGAGGAAAACCGCGATAAAAACTGGCAGAGACTTATACTTTTGCTGTTTCATTCCGTAACTATATAACTGAGAAGGATCTGGTGGGGTGGACCCATCGGAAAAAAAAGGAAGGAAACTGATATGAAGCCGTCGAGAGGGGGAAGGACGGGATGCTGAAAAACTATGCAGGTCTAATCTCCGAAGTGAGTGGACTGCTCTTCATCGTTGCAGAGGGGTTGGCGGCCTGGGATCGAGGATTGGTTGACGGCAGGGGTCCTTCTATATGGTTTAAGGGAAGTGTATTGCTCACGGCTCAGACGTGAGGAAGTGCGGCGTGATCAGGGGGGGGGGAAGAGCAAACGCAAAGGAGGAGGTTGAGAAAGGGACCTAAATGCTAAGGTTAAGTCTCTCTTAGACGGCATTTTCAAGCATAGATGCCAGTTAAAGTAAGTGTGCGAGATATCACGGAAAAAAAAAGACCGAGGAAGCCACGGAATGCAAGGAGGGGGGTCAATTTGTAAGGGCTGAACACAGCATTTTCTTCGATGAGGGGGAAATCACGGAAGGAGGGGCTAGGGAAAAAGGGCCGAGGTAGGTTAAATGGCCAAACTAAAGGACTTCATCAAACTCTTTCTTGGTTCAAGTCTGGGGCGTTGAATCTTTGGAAACAAAGAAAAGACGTCCTTCTGACGTTTTTTAGTGCCGCTGAAATCCGTGTCTTCTTCTAAAAGGCCGCCTTCCGGCCGCCACGCACATAGCTCTCAAAAGTTAATGGGATTAGGAGGGGAAGAGGACAGGGAACGGGACAACGTGGCTAAAAGTCAATCACATACCCAAACGCAGAAGGAATCTTGTGATGCAAAGCGGTCAAATGATAGGTTCGCACCCGCCACGATTTGGGGGAAAGGAACGTCGAAAGTGTTTTGGCAAAGAAGCCAACAGTCTTGCCAGCTGACGCGTCTGTCGCTTAATTGTAATCCTTGAAAAGAAAGAAAAAAAAAAAAAAAATTGCCCGAAATGCAAGGAGTTCAAATTTCACCGGGACAACCAGCGGCTACGGAGAATTGGGGGTAGAGGAATCGAGATTCAGGTGCACTGGGGGAAGGAAGAAGGCGTAATTCTTTCACATACTTAACTGGAACTACTCTCTCTCCCTTCGTCGGGCGGATTAATAGGACACCGTGCTTTTCCTCTGCAAGAGAGAAAGGAAAACCGCGCCGGGCTCCAATAAAAGATCGCCGTAAAACATATTAAAAGGTGAACACTCCTAGAAGGCAGAAAAACCAGTATACAACTCCGAGATCAAAAAAAAAAAAGCTTCCTTAATCTCTCAGAAAAAGATTTTCTGGAGTTAGCATCTGGGGGGGCCGGTCTGAAACATCTCTCTCGTAAAAATAGGGGTAGAAGGGATTGCCATCAGTGGAAAAGAAAAACCAATAAAGAAAAGCCATCCAGATGGTCACCTTCCCTATGAAAAGCTTAACCCATCTACGGATCCTTGAAGGCAATCGATTGGGAAAACTCATGAAGGAATAGAAAGGGTTCAAATCAACACTGACATTCCGGTCCTCTCCAACTCATATTTAACGTTGAGAAGACAGCTTCCTGTATTTCCTGGGGGGGAAGGAGATAGTTCCGAAAGGGTAAAACAAATGAGAAGAAAGGTCCGTAAAAAATTATATCTCTTCCAAAAAGAGCAAAGTGTTGCCCTTCATCTGTTTGAGTAGGGCACCATGGCGATTTCCTCGGGCAGGGAGGTTAACTACCGAAGTCGGGAGGAATTTCACCTTCTAGGAGGGGGCTGAGTCGGAACTATTACGACGACGGGATGAAAGTTAATAATCTTCGGCTCCAGCGGAAAAAGCGTGAAAGCATTGTCTGGATTAAGGTTGGGGCACTTAAAAGAATCGCCATGCCTTTGAATCATCCAACAGCGCACTTCTGGAAAGGAAGGTTGGGGGGCGAAAGGGCTTTGAATTTCTTAACTCAAATGACAATTTTTTACTGAAAAAAAATAAATAAAACAAGCCCCTACGAAAGAAGGGGAGAAAGGAAGGTGCAAATTAGAAAGAAAATAAATTCCATCTTGTATGGGTAAGAATGGCTCGCGAAGAACTTGTAAGTTTCGCGAGAGGGGTAATTCCCAGATCGAAGGTTATGGGGGTTTGTTTATTTAGTTCCAATCTCCCTCATGAAGTTAGAGGTGGATTCGCGTTAATACTCTGACAGGGCTAGCCGGTCGTTTTCCCTTTCTTATGTTTATCGGGGAAGTTAAGGCCGGACATGACAAGAAGGGGGTGTTTCTCTTGGGAAAAAGAACTGGTTGTATACTAGGGGGGGGGATCACCTCAGAATTAAGTTATGGCTTCTTCTTTGGACCGAAATATTAAAGGCCTCGGCTCTCAAGGGGGGACCTATCGTCAACAGGGGGGAAAGCCAAACAAATTCAGAAGTATTAAGCAAATCTTCCTTAGGTTAATAAAAAAAAAATCCGGCTTCTTACGGTCCGAAGAAATGCGCTACGTGAAACCGCAACAAAGTTGGTAAACATCTCCCCACATAGGGAAACGGGTTGATGGGTCTATTTAATCTACAATATTCGGTCATGGAGAAAAAAAGAGAGGCCCAAAAAACAAGGGGGAAAAACGGCCTACTGCAGACGGGATTCACTAGACCGTCGGCGGAAAAACATGACTCCTATTTGAACGGGCCGCACCCTTGGGCACGGGAAAGGGAGTATTGCTTGCTCAATTAGGCGGGAAAAAACATAATTTGGAAACTATTCAATGGGAACGGTACCAAGACGGCTTACTCCTAAAAGACAAAAGCCGCGTCCGTTATGTTAAGCCTCTGAGAAGGGATTTGGAAGGGTTAATAAAAGCAGCGGGTAAAGGGGGAAGCGCGTTTACATTCGGAGCGCCACGTTGGTAGGCTCCCTTGCGGCAAAGAAAAGAAAAACAGGCTTGCCGCCTGAGGCCGACCACCCAGAAAAAGTGGCTGAGACTGACTTCTCGCAACCGGGGCGTTTAATAAAATCCTCTGGCACCGTAGGACGGAAATCAAGTTTCGTAAAAAAAGGGAAACGGGGCTCTCTGAATTCTCTATTCGGGGAAAAACTTACGACGCATTCCGTCCAATTTGAGGAAAGGCGTCGAAAAGGGCCTACTCCTCGATAGGGGGGGGGGGGACGCGCCTGACAACTAGCGGTTTTCGCTAAGAAAGAGAAGACTGGAAAAAACGAAATATCGCTCAAAAACAAGGAGTATTAAAAGATATGAGGAGGTCCGTTTAAAAAAAAAAAGTGAGAAGAGGGACAAAAGCACAGCGACGTGGCGAATCAAAAGAACCGCATGCAGCTTGTCTATGGAAGGGGCGACAAGTGTTGGGCATGCACAAAGTAAACCAAGTGAGGAAGGCGTGGGGGCTTGACAGCTGGGGAAAATTTATTCCGAGATAGGAATAAAGAAGAAAGGAAGGAATAGGACGATCACGGGGGGGGAAGGCAGTAGAGACGGGGAAAAAAGGAGGGGGTTCACACTCAACTTAAGGGAAGGGATTCTCTCTCAATTATGGGGGCCGGGGAAGAAAAAAGGAAAGAATGAGTTCTGTCCGAAAAGGGGATCAAAGAGAGAACATTGCGCGACGGAGGAACATAAACTGCGTAAGTAACGATGCCGGACCAGGAACTCTGTATTGAAGAAGACCGATCCTCTGAAAGACGAATTTCATGGAAGGTTCTGGAAAAAGGGGGCGGATAAGAAGTTAACGTAAAGGATGGAGTTAGAACCAAATGCGAGGGGTAAGCTCTCCTCTAATAATTGAAAGAAAAGGGGGAAATCCAGCAAAGTTGTCGAGAAAGGACTTCGGAAGTCAGGATTTTACGGATTTGGGAAAGGGAGGGGGGAACGTTACTCTTTACCGTCGGTAAAAGGGAAGGAGGGGACTGGGGTTTTTTTTCGCAGCTCGAAGGGGGGGAGACATGCAAGAGCTGTCGTAGGACAACTAGAATGGGGTAATCATTTTCCCTGGGTGTGTTTCAGGCTACCTTTCCGCAGGGGTTTGCTGTTCAGCGGAAGATTGGTGTTATTTTTGGGGGGTGAGGGAATAAAACGAAAGAAAATTTTAGGAGCTTAAGACTTCAAGTTTCAGGGGGACTAAAGACGGCGAAGGGAGGTGGCGACCTGCCAGGGGGAAATGGTGCAAGAGAACGAGCCAGGGGGGGGCGGGGGGGGCAAGCCTCCTGAATTAAGGAAAAAGGACTGGCCTCAAAAATTCTGAACGAAAGCCAGTCGCTTTCAGAGAAAAAAAAGGAGGGGGGGGGCATTAAAAAATTGTCCACTATTAAACATAAAAAAGGGGGGGGGACGCGCTCCTCTGAAGAGAGAAAGGATGTCAAATGTAGAAAGCTTATTCTAAAAAAACCGGAAGAAAAAATCCTTCTAAAGGAGATACTGCGTTCAACTTCTCGAACAGAGGGTTGAAATGAGTCAATTCTTCTGACCGGCACGGGGGGGGCTAATAATAATCTACCTTCAAAAGATTATAGGGGAAAGGGTGCCATGCTTAATGTGATTTCTGAAAAAAAAAACCCACCGTGGCGAGGGCCGAAGCATCATGAAACAAAATCACTTTCTTAATCCTGTAGAGGAGGGTTGGTTTCCACTTAGGGGAAGGGAAAGGGGGCCATTGGTAAAATCCGGTCTAATACAATTTCAGTGTTATCTTTCTATGGTTCGCATTTTTACAGGTGAAAGCCGCCAATCTCGAGAAGTTGCACTTACTACGGGGATGGTAAACTCGAATCTCCATGGGGTCCAAAATAACTACATGCTTACGGGAACGAAGACAAAAGGGAGGGTTGTTAAGAGAGTCTAAAAATCAGGGCAATTTTTACCGACTAAAAGAAATCGTTAATCCAGGCCGCTGGGATTAAGAAGAGAAATGATTTGATTTCCGGCCAAAGAAAAAAAGGGGGGGGCACCGGTGTTGTGTGGGACCCAGCGTATCTATAAAAAAAGTCCTTCGCTACAAAAAGGGCATGGGAAGAGGGTAGACTTGGTCTAAGTAGAATCGGGAATCTTAACTAAAGAAAAAGGGGTGATTCGTGGGGCCTGGGGTTGTGGAATGCGGATGGGGGGAAAAAGCTACTTAATCAATGAGCTATAATGCGTGAAAAAAAGGGAGGATGAAGGGCGCAGATGATAGCACCGAGGCATACTTAAATGGGAGGGGTTAGTCTTGCCCGCTAGGTGGAGGCCTGAGAGAGGAGTGGGGGAAAAGAATTATGACCCAGGCGTCTTTTTTCAAAAATCTTGCTCGCTCCGGCTTGGTTTCGCGAGGGAGAACATGTCCTTTGCCGCGCAGCACGGGAGAAGGGAAAAAAAGACCGCCGAGAATTGAGATCAGGACTCCACTGTCATGCCGGCAAACAGTCGAGATCCGTTCCCCTGCATCGATTAAAAAAAAGAAGGAAGGGGCGGCGCCGCTGATGCGGAGAAAAGGCCGTTTGCAAGTCGGGGAAAAGGGTTCGGGGGGTTGGTGGCTGCCGTAGGCAGGCGCCGAAAGGAGGAAACCGCGCGGCTAAAAAAAGGGGGGGACAAAATGGCAAAAACGAAGGCGAGCGGCACTACTGGCCAGGGTGCAGGAAAGCGTAGCTGACCGCTTGAGGGAGGAAATGAGCCCTTGTCTGAGGGTTGGAGGGGGGAAGTCCGCGAGTCTGGGGAGAAAGGCGAGGCCTTCCTGCCACTCATCTCTCACAAGACAAAACAAAAAAATGAGGCGTGGCGCCTGGGGGAATAGAGGGAAAAAGTGCACATACACGCCACGGAGCATCAAGAAAAAGAGATATTCAAAACATGGTCTTTGTGGAAAAGGAAACAATCTATACGAGACGTCAACGGTGTTCCGCCTGCCGAATAAGGGGGCAGGGTGGAACCTACCGGGAAAGGGAGCGCGGAGGGAATGAATTCCTCCTTATCCGACCCAAGGCCTGTTCCGCCTGCCATGGCAAAAAAAACCGCCACGCCAACCGCTTCAGGGAGAGTCTAGTAGTGAGAGGAAGGCATTGCATCTTCTTCGGAAAGGCAGGAACGGAGGCGCGCCTTCACTTCGCCGCGGAAGCGGGGGGGGAAAAACCAGCATACTCCGTCGGAAGAGGCAACAGGTATCAACACGCGCCGGAAAATTGCACCTTAATCTCCGTGCAATAGTGGACCCGCTATCAAGTGAGGGAATCCTGATAAAACTCGAGGAGTAAAGAAAGTGCCGTCCGGGGAAGAGGGGAGCGAACCACATAAAAAGTCTTGAAGGATATTTCAGAGACGCCCTAGTGAAGAATAACTCCTTCAGTAGGGAGATCGACTGGAAATAGGGTGTCTGAAGTCTCCTCTGGGACCCAAAAAAGAAAAGACTTTATTCTCGTTTCACCTCTGCCCAAGAGGAGGAAAAAAGAATAGGGGTCACAAAGGAGACGAGCGGAAAAAATCCCTGCCATTTTTTTGGTTTATGCAAGGGATAGTGCGGCGGGTAAAAAACCAACCGGTCGCGGCCTGTAAATGAACCTAGTGTCGCAAGGGACAACTGGTAGTTTCCGATTAAGGTCGATAGGGAAACATTCCGCAAGAAGGAAGGCTCATTGAGAGCGGAGGACCAAAATTTGCTGTTCTTGCGGAAAGTCAGGTGAAGGATGGGGGAGAGGTTTCTGGGAGATACAAAGCAAAAGGGGAAGTGCTCCTTCACGATCTAGAGCGAGTCGGGCGGCGACTATAAGAACCATCGTCTTCATATCTTGAGGCGCAAAAAAGAAACAGAGTAAGACAGCAACTGGTCGCAGCTTCCTTGGAACTCCTCCGTGTGGAAACAGCAACCCAGACGCAACTAGTCCAGGGAAATTGGGCGGCTTGCACTGAGGAAACTCAAAAAAAAAGCATTGCGGGGGGTGGTGGACGACAACAGCATCAAAGAAGGCACAATAAAATCAAGAGAGTCAATGTTGGAATTCAGATGCTAGGGACCTTAAGAAGGGGTGACTAAGAATTCGCCCGAGAACTTTTTCAACGGAATCTCAGAAGTTGCAGACAGGAAAGCAGAGTTTTGGATTGGAATGTTAGCCTCCGAAATAAAGGAAGAAAGATGTCCGGATTATCGCGGGGGAAAAAACAGCGAGGGGAACGGGGAACCTTGAGGTTTAACCAGTGAATGCCGCGATGAAAAGAAACTCTTTTCGTCTGACACAGGGGGGGGCCGGCTGGGGAGAAAGGGGTTTTGGGTCAGGGCAGGGGAATCTCGATTGTCTGGGGGTGCTTGCGTCCGCAAGCTAGAGGACTGAGGACGAAAATCCGAACCGGGGGGGGCGCAGAAAGTCATCAAGGCTGTACAAAAAAGGTCCGCTACGGTCACAAAAAAATAGTCCTTCTTACGGGCCCAGGACAATGAGGAAGACTTACGGTGAAAAGGTCCAATGAACCACGGCATTTTGAAGGCAAAATCGAACGGGTTATACCTAAGGGGAACATGTGAATCCGACGAATTCTTGGGCCGAAAAAAGAGCCAACCAAGGTAAAGCCATGCCTGAAGCCTCTTCCCTCAAACTTCTCGAAAACCACAAACTCCTATTTTTGGGGGGCGAAAACCGCCACAATTCTGGGGGGGGGAAAGGGGGAAAATAGGGAACTCTTCTTGCAACACCCTTAATTTCGAGAAGGAAAGGACTTTCAAACCAAGGGAAAAAAAGGAGATCTCAAGGGGGACAAAAACCAAGGCTCGTCTCCTTCGAGGAATAGGGCTGGAAAGGAGTTGGATTTCAGCCTCAACGGGGTGGGGGAAAACAGGTTACGGTGTACAAAAGTTACTTTTCGCCACGTTTTTGGATCTCGGATAAAAGAGGGGAAAAGGGGAAAAGAAAGCCGGTCACCTCCTGTTCAAAAAAAGGGGAAAAAGCGCGGGAGGAATCGAAGGGGTGTCCGCTCCGGGGGAAGGGAGAGTGTGAAAATCCTCGCACCGGCTTTCAAAAAAGGTGAAATAGGAAGTCCCCTGAGGACGGGGGATTGGGGCTTTCTCTCAGGGTCCAAGGTGGCCCGCGTCACGCTAAAACGAAATAAGGAGAAAATGACTTGTATAAAAGCAAGAAGTAACGTCAACCAGAGAAAGGCTCCGAGGGAATTGAACCTGCAAACGAGCGACAAGGCTGCGCCAGCAATCCACCCTGGGAAGAGCATAATCTTCTCTCAAAACAAAAAAAAAAGGGAGGGAGAAGATAGAGGAGGAAGGTTTCCGGGAAAGATGTCGAAAAAGCACCCGAGGGAGCCACCCAGAAAAGGGGGCGATGGACTTGAAGAGTTTGGTTGATAACCCCTGCAGGAAAGAAGGCGCGGTCAAGAAAACATCAACAATCGGCTAGAAGGAAGAAGGGGGAAGTACCTTGATTCTTCAATGGGGAAAAAAGGGGAAAAAAAAAAGGATTGTTATTGGACGGGAGAGCGGCCGTCCGAAATTCGCAAGGTCCGTGCGAAGAGGCGAAAAGTTTCATCCAGAGGAAATCAAAAAAAAAGTTGCGCGAACAGTAACCGGGGGACACGGGAACAAACTTAAACTGAGATGAACGAATCCCTCGGATTTGAGAGGGAAAAATAGGACGGGCCGTCGAATGCGGGGCACTTATTAAAAGGGAGGTGGAAAGTCACCAGGGGGGAAGGGACTGAGCCCCAGGAAGGTGCTTGGAGAGGAACTCTCCTGCGAGAAAAGAAGGCAAATCTCTGGAGAAAAAGAAAAATGCGGCGGGGAAATCCGTGATTTGTGAAGGATTTTTCTCGACGGAGAAATTAGGGGAAAGGGGGGGGGGGGGGGGGTTCATGGCTGACCTTGGGGTTAGAGGAGGGGGAGAGGGGAACCATAAAGAATCTTTCAGGTTAACTAAGGAAAAAAGGGGGATAAAATTCCTCTGGGGGGGGGGGGGGGGGGGGCTAAAAAAAGGGGGTGAGGTTTCAGTAAGTCTCCAGGGGGATTGTGTGGGCTGCCGTAAGAACACGAGGGACAGTGGAGGCACACGTAGACCGTGGCGGGGCAAAGAAGGACGGCGGGATTTGAAGGTTCCTCTGTTTGAGGACGAGGGGGTGCGGCTGTAGAGTGCGGACGCAGAAGGGAAATCCGAACCGCTCTGCGCGCAAAAGGAAAAGGCGATGAAAAGAAAGGCAGAACGATGAAACAAAGAGGGGTTCCATGTCCGGGCGCAAAATGGGGGGGGAAGTAATAAGAAATGGGCCCCAAAACGCGGAAGCACCAAAAACGAAGATACTATAAATCCTCAGGGGGTCGCGAGTCCAACTCCAACCCGCGAAAGGGAAGGTAGTTCTGTCGTTGCAAGGCAGAATGGAAAGGTGAAAATTACGGGAAAACATTTTGGCCGGAAAAAATGAGGCTGATCAGTATGAAAAAGGGGGCAGAAAGAATATTTCCAGGAGAGGGAGGCGGATGGGGGAAGGGAAAAGGGGGACCAAACAACCTCTTTTGTCGGGGGGGAATCCTAAATCAGAACAGGGGCAGGGGAAGGGGTGCTCCCAGGAAAAAGGGAGGGGGTTTGTGTCCAAAAATTGCATATTGTAAGGGGGACGCAGAAGACAATTGGAACGGATGAAGCAGGCTCCGAGGGAGGAAGGCATAAGTGGTTAAGGGTAACTCCTCCGAGAGATAATAATTCCTTAACGAGTCTGGGGGGAGACCATCCTGCGTACATCTAATTTTCAAAAGGGCATAATAAATAAAAGATTACTGGAACCCGAAGGGTTCTCTTTTTGTGAGGGGCTGGGAGATAGCACTCACACGTGGCAGCATTTTGGTTAGCGAGGGATCAACTATACTGAATAACCGCTGAAGGAAAAAGTTCGCTGAGTGGTGAGCCGCTACACTTACTGTCAAGTTTGTTTGACCAGCCGCGGAGAGAACGGTGCGCGCTCAAAAAACTGTTGATGCAAGAAAAAAGGGAGAGTGGTCATGACGAGGAACGAAATTTCCAAAAAAAGAGAACGAGCGCGTGTTCTGGGGGTGAAAAAAGGAATAGGGGTCCTACAACTACAGAGGGAGAGCGAAGACTGACGCCATGATTACAATATTGAGGGGGAATAGCGTCTAAGCTGACAGAAAGGGGGAGGGATCTTCTCTTGCATTACTGGGAAAAAAAAAGGTTTGATTCCTTTCGATTAGTGTCCACCTGGCCGGGACTATAGTCCGCCTTTATATCTCAAGAAAAGGAGAAAAACTTCTTGATTATTTCTCGGGTTGAGAAAAGGGGAAAAAAACACAAGGATCTGGGTCTAGCACTCTCCTCAGGGAAAGAAGGCTCTATACGTCCACGCAAACAATTCAGATTGGGGTTCCGTTAAAACTGCATGCGGAAGTCCGTAGGACGCACGCTGTAGGAGGGGGAAACCGTCCAGTGTCATAGGAACATTGGGAGTGTGGGGGGTTTCTGCCTGATCATGGAGCGGCCTCTCGCTCGGAAAAACAAGGGGGGGGGACGTATTTTCCACCTTGCTGGTGAAAAAGAATTAACTAAGAAAACTCTGGGGGGGGGACCTCATCTATCGACGGGGGGAAAAGGCTGGGGTCACAAATTCCCCTTAAAAAAAAAGAAAAGTTTTGTTTCTGTTGAACCGAGCATAAGGGGGGGAGGAAGTTTCGAACTTTCAGGTGAATGAAGGGATCCTTGGACAAAAAATGACCACAACTTAGAGATCTTTTCTTCCGGGACTTCAGGGAAGGGGCGCATCCGCCACTTATGAAAGGCAAAAATACAAAGAAAGGAGACTTCTAAAATGCGGGAATCAGTCAAACGAAAGATACGATGCGCGGCACCAGCCAACAAAAGGGGGGACTGCCTTTCCTATTGAGGGGGTCTAAATGTTAAATCTCCCGAGCTTACTGAATTCCGCCTGGACTTCAAAAAAAAAAAATACTGTCCTAAAAGTTTCGAGAAGAAAGGGGGGGGACCACCAAAATGAGCTAAGAACAGTTTGGAAAATCGTATCAAGGTCACGACCATCAAAGGCAGAGGGGGGGAAAGGCATTAGGTCAATTCTACTCGTGCAGGAGAAGGGGAAGTCATGGATCTAGCAGGGGAGGAAAAAGAATAACGGGACGATTCAATCATTATCAACTTCCGCCTCCTTATGAATAAAGGAGGGAGGAAGTAGTCGGTAAGGAAGGATCTGGCCAAGGGATACGTTAAAAAATCGAGTCAGGCCCTATCAGTGCAAGTCCTGGGTCGGAAGTAAATTATTCTTTGCGTAGGAAGAAGGTTTTCCAAAGAGAGGGAAAAAAAGTTTTGAAAATCTCCTTAAGGCGCCCAAAGAAGGGGAAACGATCCTTATTAAGGGGAGGGCCCTTCTGCCGCATGGGGAAAAAATCAACGACGTTCTGGGGAGGGGGCGCCCGATGATCAGCGGGAAAAGGAATACCATTCAAGACTGGAAACGGAGGCAATCCCTGCCAATGTTTTGGGGAAGAGGAAGAAAAGAAGTCGAAGCAAAAACTGCCAGTCCTGTCCAGCAAACTTCATAGTGAACTAGGGGAGAAGGGGAAAGGGTACATCCCTGGTGGAAGGGGAATTATAAAAATAGAAAGTGCGCAGGAAAAGATGGCCAAGGGGGTCCTTTCTCCACCTCAGCTTAAGCACTTGTCTTTCTCGGGCCCGGTAAAAAGAGGGGAATTTATCTTGGGGACCAATGGATCTTGAAGAATGATAGGGGGCAGTACCTCCAAAGACTGAGGTGCTTCCTTCACCTTCTCTATCGTAGGAGAAAAAATACAAAGGAACAAAGGGATAGATTCGGGGACTTCAGAGGGTCAAACACTATTTCCCCAACTTGTCGCGCTTAAATGGCAAAGAGAGCTCACTTAATTTTTAACATACAAGGGGGAAAAACCTGGGGTGTTTCACGCGTTTCTTGCTCATTAATGGCGTAACTCCCGACCCTATTGTCTTTTTTGGTTTAATCAATCCCACGTAAAAAAAAACTTTCCATTCCCTTAGAAAATGGGAGACATTGTATCGCCTTCAAAGGTTCACGTGCAGGGAAAATAATTTCTCTTCGGGGCAAGCATTCTGGGAAGGTTCTCATCTCCTGGGGATCCAGATCGAAGGGAAGGCGGACTCTTGGGGGGGGGGGGGGGGGGGGTCCTTCTCCTCCTAAAGACTCAAGAATTCTTGGGAAGGACGGATTCCGCGGGGGAGGGTCCGCGATATCGGAAGGCGAATATGTTTAATGATTTAATCGTGTGCCCAGGTTGAAGTGCAGAGGGACAATCCTCTGTTGGTTAAAGGGGAAACAGTGCTGGGTCAAAGGAAGGGAGGGGAAACTTTTTTCTTGAAAAGCCGAAGGGTTTACGGAGAAGGCCGAGAGGGGATTCCGCAAAGCTGGGCCGCGTAACTGAAGAGGGACCCAGGTAAACGTTCAGCAAGAAGGGAAAGTCCTTCTGGGCACACTAATAGCAGGGGGGGGGAAAAGTCCAATAAAAGACGCCGTCGGGACAAATCCCAAAAAAATAAAAAAAAAGGGGGAAAAAAGGACGGAACCCTCAAACCCTGCGGAACGGGGGGGAAAACAACCATCGTTAAACGGGGTCCCTCACTGTGGGGGGAAGGGGAAAGATCTTATGGGGGGAAGACGAGCCGGAGAAAAAAAACCAACCCATGCCTTAACAACGGTAACCAAAGTCGACCCATCCCGGCAAATAAGGAAAAAATATTCCGCGCCCAGGGAAAACCATGGGGGGGAGGGTAAAAGGAAACTCTTCACGGAGCCGAAGCCGTCCAGCCAGGAAGGTTGGCGCACGAAATTCAATTTGGACGGTGGAAAAAATAAACAAGATCGAAGCCGGGCCAGTCCCGAACGCTGCCAATAAATTCTCTCCCCCGATGCAATCCGATGATGGGGAAGGGGAGCAAGAATAGGGGTAAAGGGGGGAAAAGCGGTCTCGGGGGTGGGAAAAGGGTTAAGCCTTCGGACACCCCCACTTTTTGTATCGCGAGACACGAGGCTAAATGGCACAATCGCTTTGCGATTAAGGACGGAACACTACTCTTTGCGGGGAGAAAAACGGACGCTCAGGAGGCGCCGTTCAAAGAAAAAAAGAGAAAAAGCTATTCGCCTTCCTATCAGTGATGGGGAACGGTCTTTCAGCTCGGAGCATGGGTGTCTGGGGGGAAAAGAGAGGGCATTAAAAAAAATTACCGCGTAACCAGTCCGTCGACAATTTGGTGGGGAAAAAAATCTGACCAAAATTCCTCCGAAACTCCGCGAAGGGGAGGTGTTCGTCCGTGGGGGGACCGGAAAAATTGTGAAAGTTTAAAAAAGCAGTGCAAGCCCTGAACGCGACGATAATAAAGAGAAAAACACAGGGAGTATGTATTCACTATATAGAGGGGGTAGGGAGGGGGAAGTTTAAAGGGGTCTGGAAGAAGTGAAAATCACACTATCGTGAGCGGCCCCACGCACCGGCGAAGGAGAGGGAGGGTATTCGAAGCTTTGTCATCAAAAAAAGGAGAAGGGGAACTTAAGAGGGGGGAAGGGGTTACTACGTCTTTAATGCCCGATAAAGCTGTCGTCCTGTGATAAGTTAATAAGGAGGCAAATTCTTAATCACAGGAAGCTTGGGGACTGTCCTGAAGGGAGGAACCCATCGCGTCCTCAATAGTAGTGTTGGAAGACGAAGAGTACAGCGCATTGGGGAAGTTTCAACGACGAAAGGAGCTCTATCCAACTGTGAAGGGAAGGACATGCTCATGAAAAAGCCTGGGGCGGGGAATTTCAGATTCTTATGAAATAAAAGGAGAATATGCGAGACTCTCTCTTAGGGGGAAAATGGGGAGCGGTTCGTGCGTACATTTAGGAAAGGAGGGAATCCATTGAATGGAATGCCGAAGGTGGGCCGTCTTTGGGAAAAAAACGCGAAGGAGGATATTTAGATAGGGGAAAGGGGAGAATCAAAGGGGCTCGCATGCGTCTAAAATCACAGGGAAAGAAGGGTAGGATGGGTCTCGAGGCGATGAACGCGGTATCCAAGAAATTCGACCTTGGTTTGGGTTGTCGCGAAAGAACATTTCAAGACTGTCGGATTCAACTAGATGCCAACATGGTAGGTGGTGCTGTGCTAAACTCCGTGGGTTACGAAAGGGGGGGGGGGTGCTCACCTTACTTCTCCTCATTTGGTGTTATTGTGGGGGAGAATAGACGAGTGTCTTGGAAAAAAAGGGGAGTTTCTTTGGTAAGAAAGGCGTCTTGGCGACGTTCACAGAGGGGAAAGAAGGGGTTTTGGCAGCGACTCTCGCTGGAGCTGCACTAGAAGGAACGTCATTCCCAACTGCGGGGCAAATTCTTAAACCATCAACAATTCCAAGCGCTGTCACCGAAACAAACCGAGGGGATTTAAGGCAATTCACAATTTGCCAAGGAAGGAAAAGAAGGGGGGCCAAAAAGGACTAAAAGGGCAACGTATTAAAGACGTATTCGTTCATTTAGGCTAATCGGGGGAATGGGGCTAAACCGGGGGCCTAATCCTTAGATTCTATTCTGGGGGAAAAAAGTAAAAAACATTCCATGAACTTCTATCTAGCAAAGGGAAGATCAACCTTCCATCTTAATTAGATCAGGAGGTCTAAACTACGTGGGAAAGAAATTGAAAGGTTTCAATGCTGATTTGAGGTCGAAACCACAAAGCAAAAGGTCTAAAGTTCCTCCATCTCAGAAGCAATAAAGGGGAGTGCGTAATACGGGGGAGGAAGAAGGGGTGGCGGGTGTCGAGATTTAACGTTCGAAGCCGGAGTCGTAAGACCTTTTCTTTGAAAAAAGGAGGCAGAAGAAGATCTTAAGACGATGGGAGAATGTAAAGAAGGGGCCGCAGCCCTACGCGCTAAAAAGGGATAGACGAATATGGAGGCAATAAGTCCGCTGATCGGGGAAGGGGTCAAACAAATAGAAAAATCAGGGAGGGAAGCCCAAAATGTTGCACTTGGGGAGAAAGTATCACGACTTGTCAGCATGAAGAAAGATATGACGAATCAGGAAAGAAAGGGGCAAGAGGGAGAGAAACAGTGAAAAGAGGGGTTGGGAAGGAGACACGGACTCCGTTTGGAACCCGTCTTATCTATACGCATGCAGAAAAAGAAAAAAAACTTGTAGGGGTATGCTCTCCTGGCCGTAGAAAGGGGGGGGTGGCGATCATCGGCATCGGACTATAAGAACGTTGGGGTGGGACCTTCTGCGACGTTCAGAAAGGAAAGCTGGAAAGCTTCGGCGAAAGGGGAAGCTCAGGGGAGGACACTGGGATTGAAGCGTCTAAAAACTCAGGGGTAGAGCGGAGACTTCATGACGGGAAAGGGAAAATTTGGGGCTTCCACTGGAAGCGTATTTAGTGGTCATCTGAGAAATTGAACGGTATCGTTTTCACTAATGAGAACGCGCCTCCCGCTTGCGTAAGAAAAGAAAGGGAAAGTTGATTCTTGCGGGGAAAAAGAGGAAGAAACACTAGTCGCTCAGGGAGAGGGACGCGAGCGTCCACGGTCATGCCAAAACGAAAAAAAGGGGAAGTTATCCGTTCGCTGCTCAGTGAAAGACAACCCCCGGTAGACAGCCTTCTACCTTGGAGGGATGGCATCGGAAAGGGGGAAGGAAAGCGGGTTTGGGGGATTCATTCGGAAAGCATCTACGAAGATCATAGTGCTCTTGGGGGAAAAAGATTTCACAAACGAAATGTCGGCATGGGAATGGGGGTCCTCTAGACTTATCGGGGGGCTTTGACCCAGGATCAAAAGTCAAGGTTGTCTGTTGATTGCCGCTGGGGCCGAAAGGGGGAGACTCCAGATTTCTTTCTCCCTCTAGAGAAAGAAAAAAAGGATGGAACTCAAAACAAAGGATGAGGGGGAAAGGGAGCGCAGTCCGTAGCGGAGTACCGACGAGTTGCGGCAGAGTAGGCGCTGGCAAGCACAGAAAACGCAGAGGGGGGAGGGGGTTTTGACACGAAAAAGAGGGGGGACAAACGCGGTCCGGAACGATGCGCAAACACGCGTTGTTCGAATTGTTTGGCAAGCCGTGGAAAAGAGCAGGCCTCGTAATGCCGAGGGCGGGAGGAGGGGACAAGGAGACCGTCAGAAAACTGCCACTGTGAAAAAGACAAGCACCGACAGGGGGAAAAAAGGAATCTTCTCCTAAGGATAGTTGCAATTAGGGAGGATCAGCAAAGCAACTTCATCTGAAGTTCTGAGGACCGGGGCGTCTACGCGCCCTTCACGGAGAGGGGAATCTTATACTGTAGACTCCATCACTTAAGGGGGAAACCACAGCGGGAAGGACAAACCACAAAACAATAAAATCTCCTTGGACAGTTCACAGGTTGACCACGCTCTCGACGGGGGAAAGGGGTCATCATTCATAAAAATAGATTGGAAGAAACAAAAGAGGGGTAATCCTTATCTCCTGAAGCCCAAAAGCAATTCGGGGGCTCTTGAGGTAAAAAGTAAGCAGAGTGAAGCATGAGGAGGGCAACGTCCTCCTTCGGATGGAAAAGGGAGAGGACACTTTCTTCCTTGAAGAAAAAACCTACACACAAAAAATGTTCTTCTGAAAAAAAGAAAAAAACCGGGAAGGGGTTCCCGTCAATAGCAAGAACTGCAGCATCCCTGCCAGTGTTTGTAAAATCAGGATACTGACGCTCGGGGTCAAAAAAAGAAAAAAAAAGCAGGAAGCCGTAAAAAAAGTGACTAGTTTTTCAGGACAGCGCCTGGATTCAAAGAAAGGAGGGAGGAGTGTAACATGCAAAGAAAAATGGCCGAGAGGCGCGCTGACCACAAGCGAAAACAGGGGAGGGGGCAGACGTCAGCTTATGGTGTCTGGAAACCATGCGGGGAAACTCCCCCACAAGTGACTGAGTATGAATGGCCGCCGGCGTTAAATTCCTTCACTTCGAGGATAGGACGGGGCTGCCGCACAGGGAAAAACCTCGGCTCTCTTTCAAGAATCTAGGCCGCGACAGAGCGAGAGAGACTTCTCTCAATTACTTGGGTCACTTAAACATTCCGGTGGAACAGGCACAAACGGGGGCGCAGGGACAAGGGTTTCCTCCGTTGTTGAAAAGAGATGTCTTAACTAAACACCGACAGAGGGTGGTGTACTAAAAAACAAGCAACTCCGAACCGGAGAAAAAAAAATACGGTACTTCTTCATACTAAATATACTTCTCGCTTCACAGCTGGGGGAAGCTAAGAAGCGAACGTTTTACTGGCAATGTTCCGCAGACCTTTGCAGAGATCGCAGTTCTCATGAGAGGGGGGGGGGAAGGGGTCCTTGAAGAAGAAGGGGAAATAAGAAAATGAGATGTTTGAGATCGCGTGAATAGGTCCTCTCTTCCAGAGGAGGGGGGGAACCTGTTCAATTGGGGGGAAAGAAAAGGTTTGAAGAAGACATGACGAGGGGGTGTTCTCTAGGTGAAAAACGAGGCATGTCCTGGGGTCATCGAGGAGGAGGGCACGCGATGAGGAGGGGGGTTCAGGTAAGGAAATTGATCCTCTACAGGGCGGCCGCGTCAGGAAAATCGCGAACCCTGGAAGGTAGCCAATAACAATCGGACCAGCAAAGACTCGAAGGGTCTTGGGAAAATTCCGTCTTACTCCGAAAAATAAAAAATGAAGGACTTACGGGGGGGGGGTTAACCGAAAAAAAAAGGGAGACCAAAGAGTTTAGCACCGACAACCAACAGGGGGGGGGTGACCAACTGTGGGGAAGTCTAGTGGAAAAGTATTTCTTGCATGTCGCACGGAAGAAGAAAAAACCAAAACAAGTTGGGGTCCCCGCCATGAAAAGAAGAATGAACGGGTCGGGAGACAAGGTACCTCCCGTCCTAATAAGGACTCCGAGGGAAAAAAAAAAGGCGAGAAAACCAGTGGCAGGGTATTTCATTTACCTATTGAGATAGGTACGACGAGAGGGGGAAAGTCCGGCAAGACCCGGAATTGTGAAATGGACGTTTTCCACTGCGAAAAGTCGGAACGCAATGTCCACGTAAGAAGGGCGCGAAGGGCGTTCAACTTGGGCAAGAAGGAAGACAGATGTGGTTCATCGCAAAGGGGGTGCCGGTTTTTCCAAACAAAGGGATCGAAACTTTTTATCTCGCTCCTGGGAGGAAAAAAAGAGCAAAACTTCGGCACAAGGAACCATAAAGGGGGCGAAAAGCAGCCCTGGAAGGCGGCGTCAATAAAATCAAGAAAGAAAAGAGGCCTAAAGCATGCCGATCGTTGAGAGGGAAAGTGATGACAACGCGGAGGGCGGTCTTCCTCAAAGGGGGGAAAAAAGACAGTGCGTCACGCCACCCCACTCCCTATGCCCTTCGAACATGTCGCACAAGCGGAAGCAAAGTCCATAAAAAAGGAGCGCAGGCGTGGGGGGCGCCGGCCGAGGGTGCTTTTCATCGAAAGACAGAAAACAGGTGAAACTTCCC